>ERZ773021.149-NODE-149-length-52869-cov-12.0208_pt1 | contig 52869 bp, 59 predicted proteins | sample MGYA00511668_ERZ773021 | MGnify/ENA primary metagenome ERZ773021 (study PRJEB29015, sample SAMEA2737961) | human oral metagenome | biome: human oral; feature: human-associated habitat; material: dental | place: China | collected 2032 ... | reverse complement strand
CCCTTACAGCTTCTTTCTCTTCAATATTGGCAGTGTAAATAAACTTTCTACCTTCTTGCTCTGTATTTAGTACGCCTTTTTCAACTAATCGACCTAAGATCGTTTTGATAGTGGATTGTGTCCAATCCATTTTTTCTTTCAATACGGAAATGATTTTTTTACTAGTTACTCGATCATTTGCCCAAACTACACGCATAACTTCCCATTCTGCATCTGTAATATGAGTATTAAATTCTATTGTGCTCATTCTCCTTTCCCCTAGTTGTCTACAAATGTAAACGAACATGCTCAAAATAAGTATACCATTGTAAACGAATTGTGTCAAGTCTTTTTAATAAATGTAAGCAACGCTTATAGCTTTTTATCTCTCCACTTCTTTTCCATAATAATTTTCATAGTTTTTCCTATATTGAACAAGGTTAGAAAATTGTTCTTTATTTAAAGGGGCTGTCTCAAAATGGTTAAAATTTTGAGTTCAGCTTCTATTTTTTTGTTCAAATTAAAAGCTCTCTAAATTTTTTACAGTTGCATTTAAAGTTGCTTCATTTTAAGGCAGTGCAACACCTGTTTTTATCTGTCCTTCATTTTAAGGTAGCGGAACACCTGTTTTTAAACTTTTTCTTTCAATGTAATTATATCATATCTAATTGATTAGTTAATAGTTTTTCTTTTTTTATTTATAAATTTTTAAATTATTTTTATTAATCGCAAAAATCTGTTGCAATCAAATATACTTTTACACAGCTCCCTTTTTGCTCAAAATCTTCAGAATTTCTACATTTAGTTTCTTCAAAGACTGTTCCCCATGCGAGAAATAAGTCTGGATTTTCAGTGCTTGTAGCTACTGCTGTGGCAATTTGGCTTATTTCTTCCAGGCGTATGTCATTTCCCGAGGTTATATTCATTAGTATTTTTCCTGCTCCTTTTATTGAACGTTCTAAAAGTGGGGTATTTAGTGCTTGTTCTACCGCCTTTTTTGCTCTGTCCTCTCCGTCTGCTTTTCCAAAACCTAATACTGTTTTGCCTGAATTTTGCAATATAGATTTAATATCTGCAAAGTCCAAATTTACAATTCCCTGTTTTTTTATTAAGTCCAATATTCCTTTTACAATTATCACAAAAGCTTTTTCTGCTTTTTCATAAATATTTATTGTTGGATTTTCTTTATATAGCTCTTTTAATTTTTGATATGGAATGACTATTATTGTATCAGTGAGATGTTTTAATTTTTTCTTTCCTTTTTTAGCAAGTTTTATTTTATTGGAGGCTTCAGATTTAAAGGGACTTGATACAACTGCGACTGTTAATATGTCCATTGTTTTTGCAATTTCTGCAATAACAGCTGAGGCAAAGGCACCGGTTCTTTCAGCCATTTCAGCTATAATAAATACCATATCTGCTTTTTCCATTTCTTTTTTAATTTGCTTTTTTAATCCTTCTACAGCTTCATAAGAAATCATTGAAGATACAAATATTTTTGTATCAGCTTTTGAATTATCTAGATTGCTCCTTTCAGTATCTACAGTTATAAAATCAGCTCTTATATCCTGTCTTGCTGTCATTTTATTTATTACATTATTTCCTGTTTTACCTATCCCTATAATTTTTATTTTTACTCCATTTAATGTTTTTTTCTTAATATCACTTTTTTCTTCAACACATTCGGCAATGTCCCACATTGTCCAATCCTCCCAAATAATCTTGCTATAAATGTATTTCTTTTTTTATTATATGCAACTTTGGAGTATAACATATAAATCTTTGTTTTTAATTTCAAAAAAGTTGTTTTTATTTTTTTATTTTAAAACTTTTTTAAATTTAAGTCAAATTTTTTTATAATATGCTCAAACCTATTTTAAATTAAACTGCTAAAATTATATAAATTTATGGTTTGAGTAAAATAGTCATAGCTTTTGAGTTTAGTTTTAAATAAGTTTTACTATAATAGCAAACCTACTTTTATTTATCATTAGAAAAATTCTATTATGTAACATTTTTAATTTAAAACAAGAGTGGAAAGTTAGACTGTTTTCATTTCAATACTTGGTTTTTTATATATTTTTCCCCAAAATTTTTAATTAAATTAACTGTATATTATAAAATTATAGAAAAATATTGCTATATTTCATTTTTTTTTATCAATTTTTGGGCTATACTATTCTTGTAGATACAAAAAATATTTAAATATAAATCGGGAGGCGGTTTTATGAAATCTAGAAGTCTACTATTATTTTTAATACTATCTTTAGCTTTATTTTCAGTAGTATTATCAAATAAAAACAAAAATCGAAAGAACAGTGGTGAAAATAAGATGAAAAAAGAAAATATGATGCAGACAGGAATGAATGAGAACATCAAGGAAATCTATCTTGCTGGTGGCTGCTTCTGGGGACTTGAGGCATATATGGAAAGAATCGACGGAGTAAAGGATGCTACAGTTGGCTATGCAAATGGTAAAACTGAAAAAACGAGTTACAACATTGTCGCATCAACGGATCACGCAGAAACAGTTCACGTAAAATATGACGCAAACAAAATTTCTTTGAGCAAGCTACTTAAATATTATTTTCAAGTTGTAGATCCTACTAGCATTAATCAGCAGGGAAATGATAGAGGTAGACAATATAGAACAGGGATTTATTATACTAATCCCAAAGATAAAGAAATTATTTTACAGGAAATTGAAGAAGAGCAGAAAAAATATACAGATAAAATTCAAGTTGAAGTTCAGCCTTTGAAAAATTATATTCTCGCAGAAGAATACCATCAGGACTATTTAAGAAAAAATCCTAACGGATATTGTCACATTGATATTACTAAAGCAGATGAAGTTATCATTGATCCAAAAGATTACCCAAAACCAAGTGACGAAGAATTGAAAAAACGGCTTACTCCACTGCAATACAGCGTTACACAGAAAAAAAATACTGAACATTCTTTTTCAAACGAGTACTGGGACAATCATGAAGCTGGAATTTATGTGGACATAACAACAGGAGAGCCATTATTTTCCTCAAAGGATAAATACGATTCTGGCTGTGGATGGCCAAGTTTTACAAAACCTATTTCAAAAGATGTTGTAACTTATGCAAATGATACAAGTTTTAATATGGTAAGGACAGAAGTGCTTAGTCGAAGTGGAAAGGCTCACTTGGGACACGTTTTTGATGATGGACCTAAAGACAAAGGCGGGCTTCGTTATTGCATAAACAGTGCTTCAATTAAATTTATCCCATTAAAAGATATGGAAAAAGAGCATTACGGATATTTAATAAAATTAGTTCAGTAAAATGAACAGGATAGGAGATAATTTATGTTTAATCAGCCATTACTGGTAGGAAGCGTATTTTTAGGAGGCGTAGCAAGTTTTCTATCTCCATGTATTCTTCCCATTGTTCCTATATATTTAGGAATTTTAAGCAAAGGAAAAAAAACTGTACTTAATACCTTTTTATTTATTTTAGGACTTTCGCTTACTTTTGTAAGCATTGGCTTTAGTTTTAGTTTCCTTACGGGAATTTTCTTTAATGACACTATAAAAGTTTTGGCAGGAATAATTGTAATAATACTGGGATTACACCAGACAGGTATTTTAAAATTTAACTTTTTAGAAAAAAATAAATCTGTAAATTTGGATTTAATTGGGAAAAATTCTTCATTGCAGGCTTTTTTGCTAGGACTGACATTTAGCCTAGGGTGGACTCCATGTGTAGGTCCTATTCTTGCCTCAGTGCTTACTCTTGCAGGCGAAAAAGGATCTGCTGTCTATGGAGGGTTAATGATGTTTATATACGTCTTAGGGCTTGCCACTCCATTTGTTCTATTTTCCTTTTTCTCTCAGGAACTGCTAAAAAAAGTACGAGCTTTAAATCAATACACAAACTATTTTAAAATCTTTGGAGGATTTCTAATTATATTTATGGGAATTTTGCTAATAATGAATAAGTTTTAATAATTTTGTTTTTTAAAAATTATAATTTTTTAAATTTTATAAAACAATCAGTAATCAAAATAACTTAAAAAAATAATTACAAAAAATATTTTAAATTTGATATAATACAGAAAGGAAGTAATTTTTATGAAAAAATTAATTGCGATAATTGCAACTATGTTAAGTTTTGGAGCGGTTTCATTTGGAAACACATTACAAGGGGTTCAGTTAAAGGACATTAATAATAAACCTGTTTCCCTTAACAAGTACAAAGGGAAGAAAATATATATTAAAATGTGGGCTTCATGGTGTCCTATCTGTCTTTCAGGATTAAGCGAAATTAATTCTTTAAGTGCAGATAAAAGTAAGAATTTTACAGTTATAACAATTGCTTCTCCAGGGCAAAAGGGAGAAAAACCTACAGCCAAATTTATTCAGTGGTATAAAGGTCTTAATTACAAAAATACTACTGTATTGCTGGATGAAAAGGGGGAAGTGCTAAAAAGGGCAAAAGTTTTGGGATATCCTTCAAACATTATACTGGATGGGAACTTGAATATTGTTAAAACTTTGCCGGGACATCTGACTGCTGCACAAATTAAAGGAGCTGTTAAATAAGTGTATAGTATTTTAATAATTGATGATGAACCGATTATAAGAAGGGGTATTAAAACCTTTATTGATTTTGAAAAATATAAGATAAGTGATGTTTATGAGGCAGAAGATGGTAATTCTGCCTTTAAGACTTTTTCTGAAGTTTTGCCTGACCTTGTCTTGCTGGATATAAATATTCCCTTTAAAAATGGGCTGACTCTTGCCGAGGAGATGAAGGAGCTGAAAAGTGATGTTAAAATAGCCATTATTTCTGGATACGACTATTTTGAATATGCTCAAAAGGCTTTAAAAATCGGAGTTGAAGACTATATTTTAAAACCTGTTTCCAAGACAGATATAAATGAGATAATTTCAAAACTTATCTATAAGCTGGAAGAAGATAAAAAATATAACGAAGCAAGAAAAATTATTAATAAAATTAGCCAAGCAGAGAAATCTGATAAAAATATTTCTCATAGCAAGTATAAAGATATTTTAACAAAAAAAATTGAAGAAAAATACAGCGATATTTCCTTTAACTTAAATTCTCTGGCTGACGAAATGAATTTGTCTTCCGGATATTTGAGTTCACTTTTTAAAAATTTGTTTGGTATTCCTTTTCAGGATTATTTGAATAATATACGGATGGAAAAGGCAAAGCTTCTGCTTTTGACAACAGATCTGAAAAATTATCAAATTGGGGAGCTTGTAGGAATGGAAAACTTTAATTATTTCAATTCAAAATTTAAAAAAACTTTTGGAATGACACCGAAAGAATTTAAGAAAAGTGTGCTGGAGAAACTATGAAATTAAAAAGAACTATGAAAAATTCGATGCTGCTTCAGCTATTTTTTTATTATATTATTGGAAATCTTCTGTTTGTACTTTTTTTAAGCAGTATTTTTTACTATACTTCAAAATACATCATAATGAACAAGGAAATTGAGTATACTAACGAAAATGTTATAAGTACATCCCGTTATATTACTCTTTATGCTGATAAATTGAAAAATATAATTAATCTCTTGTCTGTTGATGCTGATGTTAGAAATTTTTTAATATCAGGAAATGAAGATTCAAAAAAGAGCATTGAAAAAATGATTTATTCGATTCTTGATAGTAATAAAGGAATTAAAAATATTACTGTAATCGGGAAAAATGGTAACATTGTATCCAGTGATAAAAATAATGATATGAAAATATCAGAAAATATGATGAAGGAAAAATGGTATGTTGATGCTATAAACAATTCCGATATGCCCGTTTTTAATCCCAGCAGAAAAAATTCCACCTCCTCTATGAACTCAGCCCTATGGTTTCTTTCAATCAGTCGGGACATAAAAAATTCAAAGGGAGAAAATCTTGGTGTTATTGTTTTTGACATTAAATATGAAATTCTTGAAAGATATTTAAATTCCATTTCTTTTGGAAAACAAATCGACAATATTATAGTAGACAAAAACAACAATATTATTTACTACAAAGATGTGAAATGCTTTGTTGATAAAAAGTGCCTTGCAAAGTTTTCAGAAAAGAATAAAAATAAAGATACATACTTATACGAAACACAGATTGAAAATACAAACTGGAATTTAAGAAGCCTTGCAAATACAAATGACCTAGTTACCTTAAAGAAAAATTTTTCTCACATAGTTATTATCATTTTCCTAGTTTCATTAGCTTTTTCTTCCATTATTACATTTATCGTAATAACAAAGATTCTAAGACCTTTAATAAAACTAGAAAATCATATGCAAAACTTTGAAAATAATCTACGGGAATTTCATTTAAGCGAAAAAACAGGCTATGAAGTTCAGAATCTTGTAGAACATTTTAATGTAATGGTTGAAAAAATAAAATATTTGCGAGAATATGAAATAAAGGCTCTTCACAGCCAGATTAATCCACATTTTCTGTATAATACGCTCGATACAATTATTTGGATGGCAGAATTTGAAGACAATGAAAAAGTAATCAGCATTACAAAATCACTTGCAAACTATTTTAGGCTTTCCCTTAGCAACGGTCACGAAAAAATACCGTTAAAAGATGAAATTATGCACACTAAAGAATATTTATTCATACAAAAGCAGAGATACGAAGACAAACTTTCCTATTTTTTCAACATAGAAGATGAAAGGCTTCTTTCCATCGAAGTTCCAAAAATCATAATCCAGCCAATTGTAGAAAACTCCATCTATCACGGAATAAAAAACCTTTCTGGAAACGGAATTATCACAATCGACGTTTACAGAGAAAATAGCACTGTCAATATCTCAGTCAAAGACAACGGAATAGGCTTTGAAAAAGCCAAACAGTTCAAAAAAAGCAAGACAGGCGGTGTAGGATTTCAAAATGTCGATAAAAGAATAAAATTCTATTACGGTAAAAATTATGGCGTATTTATAAATAAAGACAACAAAACCGAAGGAGCAGAAGTAATTATAAAAATTCCTTTTAAATCAAGTTTGTAAGTTATTCTCCTACTAAACTTCATTTAAAAAATAACAATAAAATCCTATAATAATTAATTTGATTCTTGTTAAAAAAAATTCAAATCTAATTTTTAAGTATTCATCTTAAAGACTTTTATAATTTTATTTATAAATATTATGATTAATGATCGTTTTTTCTGTTTTTTTATTCATTTTTTTGTAACGTAAGGGCATCAAACGCCATGCCCTTACAACCCGGCTTTACGCAAAACTTTCTTATAAAGGAAAAATAAAACTCGCTCCGTAAAACTACGCTCAGACAGTTATTTTTCCTTTAACGAAATTTTGCTTGTTTAATATTTTTAAAATTTAAGAATTCCTTTTAAAATCACAAAAATTAAACTCTTGTTTAAAAACAGTTTTTTATAATGTTATTCTAATTTCAAAAAAAAAAAAAAAAAAAAAAGATAATTATCATAAAAATGTGTTATAATATAAAAAAATTGATTTTACTTGTAATTTTTGCAATAACTACAGTAAGTTGTAGTCTCCTTGATAACGAAGCATATCAGGAAATGAAAAGAGATAGAGCTGAAAGAGGAAAAAGATGTTATAGAAATAGTTATGGAAATATATTTTGTGAAGACAGAAATGGAAATCGTTATTAATAAATCATCATATGAAGAAGTGGAACTTTTGAGATTCTGCTTCTTTTTTGCTTTTGAAAGAAAAGAAAAAACATTATTATACTAAATATCGGTTAAATAAGAAATTTATTACAAACTTTTCTAATAAAGAATAACAACTCAATATTTTTAAATAATTAAAATATAATTTTTACTCTTTAAAATCCGTCGGAGCATTTTTCTGTGCTGACAAAACTGTTTGAGCATAGCGAGTTTTTTGTCAGTGCAAAAAAATGTCGTAGACTAGCCATAGGTTGTAGGATTTGCGGCAATGAGCAATCCTACAGAAATAAAAAAGAAAAAACATAGTAATATGGAAAAATATTTATTAATCAAAATATACAAAAAATACCCTAATTGTTTTAATTAGAGTATTTTCCTAAAAAACCCATTTTACTATTTTGTTCCAAATATTCTATCTCCCGCATCTCCCAAACCTGGATAGATATATGCATGTTCATTAAGTCCTGTATCAATTGCCGCAATGTACAAGTCAACATCGGGATGTTTTTCAGTAAATTTCTTTATTCCTTCAGGAGCACCAATGATACAAAGTACAGTTATATTTTTTACGCCTTTTTCTTTCAAATAGTCAAGTGTGTAAATCATTGAACCACCTGTTGCAAGCATTGGATCTACTACGAAAACTTGACTTTCGACAACGTTTGTTGGCATTTTTGCATAGTAGTAGACTGGCTCTAGAGTTTCTTCGTTTCTGTAAACTCCTAGATGTCCTACTTTTGCGTTTGGAAGAAGCTGCAATATTCCATCTATCATTCCAAGTCCTGCTCTTAGGATGGGAACTAATGTTATTGGTTTATCCAGAACTTTTGTAGTGGTTTTCTGAATAGGAGTTTCTGTTTCAATCTCCTTGAGCGGCAAATGTTTTGTTGCTTCATAAACCATAAGTCCCGCTATTTCGTTTAAGCTTTCCCTAAAAAGTTTAGTGTCTGTATCTTTATTTCTCAAATTTGAAAGTTTATGTTCAATTAGTGGATGTTTCAATTCAAAAACTGCCATTAATAATCACTCCGTTCTTTTTTATACTCAAACTATTTTTTTATTCATATTTTTTACAAAATAATATCGTCTACTGGTAAAAGTGCCGCACCCATTGAGATTGACTTACCTAAATCTATTTTCATAATTTTGATAAGCCGCATAATTTCCTTTGCCTGCTCATCTTCCAGATACGTTACAAGAATGCTGTCAGTTCCAGGCCAGACGTGGCTGTTAAAATGTTTTAATGTTTTGCTCCAACGGCTGTAAACTTGTGGAATTATTATATATTGCTCAATTCCGTATTCACGCATTTCTTCCTTTATTTTATCCATAAAGTAGGAATCAAAATATATTTCTACCCTCTTCAAGAAAACACCTCCTTTTCTTTAAAGTTTATTATTATTTATTTTGTGATCTTTCAGCCATTTTTTTTGCTTTTCTTGCTTCCTCTTTTTCCTTTTGTCTTCTTTCTTTTCTTTCTTCAACTATAGAATAAGCTACAGGTATAAAGAATAATGTCAGCAATGTACAGAATGAAAGTCCAAACATAACCGCTACTGCCATTCCTTGATAATAACCTGAACTTCCCTTACTTGAAAATATCATAGGAAGCCATCCAAGTATTGTAGTAAGAGTTGTCATAAGTATTGGACGAAGCCGTGACCTTCCTGCCTCAACAATTGCCTCACGAATTCCCATACCCTTTTGTCGTAAGCTTGACGCAAAGTCTAATAATACAATCGCATTATTAACCGCCATACCAAATAACATCAAAATACCAATCATAACAAACATATTAAGTTGTATTCTTGTTATAGCCAGCCCAAACATTACTCCAATCATCGATAATGGCAATGCTAACATCATTATTAACGGTAAAATAAATGATTCCAGCTGTATTGCCAAGACAACATAAATAAGTGCTACCGAAAGAATAAGGGCATTCATAATTTCTCCACCCATTTCCTTCTGACTTTGGGCATTTCCTGCTGGAGCTATTTTATATCCTGATGCAGGGTTTGTCTTTTTAAATGATTCATTTACAAATTTTGCCGCATCATTCAGACCTTTTGATTTATCAAGATTTGCTCCTACTGTTACAATTTGAGAACCATTATAAGTTTCTATAGAGGCTGCACCTTCCACCTGTTTCATTGTGGCAATATCTCCTAGTCTTACAAATTGTCCTCCACTTGTTTTTATCATTATATTCAGTATTTTGTCAAGTGAATTTTTATACTGATCTTCAAATTCCATATAAACTTTTAATGTTTCTGTATTTTCAGTAATTTCTATCGGATCTACTCCTAAGACAGTTTGATTCAACATTCTAGTTATATCTGTAACACTTAGCCCATAACTTTCAGCCTTTACTCTGTTTACTTCAAGCTGTGCCTGTGGATATCCACCTTCTGATGAAGATTTTACATCCTTAAACCAAGTCTGCTGCTTCATATCCGCCATAATCGCATTAGCAATTCTGTTAATTTCTTCAGCATTATCCCCTTCCACTTGGAAAGAATAATCTTTTGAAACTGAACGTCCTCCTGCTTTTGTTGCGGAAACAGCGATTGTAACGTTTGGAATATTGCTCATTTTTTGACGCATTCTCTCCATAGCCTTCATTGTATCTTTTTTTACATCGACATTGACTATTGCCGCCTGAGCATTTACTATTGTAGTATAATTTTTTGTAACAGGATCTTCTCTTACTATCTGTTCCATTTGTTTAGAAATTTCATGTGCCACTTCTACATCTAGTCCTGTCGAAAGCTGTGCAACCACAGAATACTCATCATTATCAATTGTTGGGAAAAATCCTGTTTTTACAGTTCTTCCAAGTCCAAAGACAACTACAACAAATAATACAGCTATTCCAATTATAACTGCTTTTCTATGCTCTAACGCCTTTTCTACAAGGTCTCTATATTTATCTCTAAATGCATTAAATTTAACTGCTTTTCCTGCTGCTCCCGATATTTTTTCAATATTCAGAAATATACTTGAAGCCATTGGGATAAACAGCATTGCCACAACAATTGAAATTGTCATTGCAAACATCATTGAGTAGGAAATTCCCGAAAACACCTCTTTAGAGAATCCTGGAAATAATACGATTGGCAAAAATACACAGACATTTGTCGCAGTAGAGGCTATCATTGGAAGTATTACTTCATTTGTTCCCCGTACTGCTGCAACCAGTGCCGGCTCTTTATTAATCTGAATATGGTCAAATATATTATCCAGCGTAACTACCGCATTATCAACCAGTGAACCTATTGCAAGCGCTAGCCCCATAAGTGAAATCAAGTTTAATGAAACTCCCTGTGTTTTTAAAAGAAAGAAAGTAAATGCTGCCGATATTGGAATAGACATCCCAACCACAAGTGCCGCTCTTAAATCTTTCAGAAATACTAATAATACAATTACTGTTATTACTAATGCCTGTAATCCATTATTCGTTACATTAGAAATCGCATTTTTTACTCTTATACTGTTATCAACTATTATTTCATATTTTGTTCCTGATGGAAATAACGGTTTCATATTCTCCAGTTCTTTTTTTGCAATATTTGCAATTTCAACTAGATTTCCATCTTTACTTTTTTGAATCATAACTGATACCATATCTTGCCCATCATATTTAGAATAAGAAGTTTTATCTTTTGTTCCATATTCTACATTTGCAACATCGCTTAATCTTATCGTCTGATTATTATTATTTGAAATAATAATATTCTGTATTTGATCCAGCTGCTTTAATTCACCATCAACCCTTAAGATAAATTCTTTTGATCCATCTTTTACTGTTCCTCCTGGTACAATTGTATGAGCCGCCTTAATTTTAGAATATATTTCACTTGGAGATAAATTGTATGCCTGCAATCTATATGGATCCAGCCTTACCTTTATCTGTCTTGTAGCATTACCAAATACTGATATGTTTCCAACTCCTCTGTTTCTTTTAAGCCTCGGTTCTAGTGTTTCCTCTATAAATGAAGTAATTATCGCCTGATCTGCTCCTCTTATCGCAATCATCATCGCCATATCTGAATTTCCCCCAGCTGTATTCAATTTTGAAACTACTGGATCATTGGCATCAGACGGCAGATCCTGTTTTATTTTATCAATTTCAGATTGAATCTGTACTTGCTTTATATCCGTATCTGTACCGAAGTTAAATTCTACCATTACACTTGAATTTCCATAAGTTGAACTTGTAGAAATATTTTTAATACCGTCAACATTAAGTGCTGCATCTTCTATCTTTTTTGAAATCTGAGTCTTAACATCCTCAGAAGCTGCTCCAGTCCACGTTGTATTAACAGCTACCAGCGGAAAGTTAAAATCTGGTATCAATTCCTGCTTCATTGACCGCATTGCTACAACACCTGAAAAGACCATAAATACTAATATCATTGTTGTAGAAACAACTCTTTTCGTTGCAAAATCTGCTATTGTCATTTTTTTCTCCTTAATTTTATTTTTGCTTCTGTTTTAAATTCATTTTATCTCTGTTTTTATAAATACAGTCAAACAAATCTAGAAAAAATTAAACTTTCAAAATCTGTCTGACTGATTATAAAAAATATTAATTTCGTCATCAATAGTAAAAATTATTGCACTTTTCTAACTGCTTCATTAGATTGCACAACATTTTGTCCATCTACTATTAATTCTACTCCACTTGTTAATCCATTTCCTGTAACTGCTGCATAATCCTGATTTTGATTTGTAACTTTTATAGGAATAGCAATAGCTTTACCATTTTGAACTATATAAACGACTTGCTCTACTCCTCTTACAACAATGGCTTTTTTGGGGATAATTATTCCGTTTTCAGCACCAGTATCTATACTTGCCGTTCCATACATTCCACTTTTTAGCCTTCTATCTGGATTAGGAATTTTAATTTTTACAGTAAATTGTCTTGTTGCACTGCTTGCTGCGGCAGAAACTTCATAAACTGTTCCTACCAGTTCTTCCCCTTGTAGTTCGTCAACTTTTACTTTTGCCTGTGTCCCTACATGGATTTTATTTATTACTTCTGGTGAAACTCCCACTTCCAGTTGCATTTCCGATTCATTTACCACAGTAAATAAAGCGCTTCCTGCTGAAGTCTGCTGATGAAGTTCCAAATTCATATTTGAAATTGTTCCTGTCGTATTTGTTTTTATTACAGATTTTCTATTTGTGTCATTTGCTGTATCCAATTCTGCCCGTGCTGAGCTTAGGCTGTTTTTTGAGGCATTTAACTGGGCTCTTGCAGCATCATAATTAGTTTTTGCCTTTAAATAATCTGTTTCAGTTACTAGCCTTTTGTTATAAAGCATACTGTACTTCTCATAATTAATTCTTGCTTCTTCCAATGCGGCTGCGGCCGAATTAATATTTGACGAAGCTGTATTCACGTTTGAAGCTGCACTTCTTACATTTGATCTTGCTGCCTGATTGTCAATTGACACTATTACCTGACCAGCATTTACACTATCCCCATTTTTTGCATTTATGACAACTATTTCTCCTGACGAGGTTGCTGTATACGGCACTTCCTCGATTCCCTTCAAAGTACCGCTTGCTGTATATCCTAAAGAAATTGAGTTTTGTCCAATAACTTGCACTTTTACAGGTCTTGCATTGACAACTTCTGCCTTTTTCTTTTTCCCGCAAGATATAGTAAACATTGCAAGTATTGCCAATGCCACTACGATTTTTTTATTATATAATTTCATTATTTATTTCCTCCTATTTTCATATTTTAAATCCGATTAATCAAGAAAAGCTCCGTATTGTGACACAAGATAATAATACTTAAGTTTTGAAGTCGCATAATTTACACGGCTTTGTCTCAATTTCGCCTCTGCATCAAGTAAATTATTCATTGTTATCAAGTTATAGTTATATCTTTCCTTTTCCAGTTCATAAGTTTCTTCTGCACTTTCCACAGCCACCTTCAATGCTTCCAAACTTTTTTCAAGTGCCTGTAGCTGATAATATGTTTTTCTCATATTTGCTCTTACCTGATCCAATGTCTGTCCTGATTTAACTTCTGCAATTTCTTCAGTTTTTTGAGCATATCTTACATCTTCTTTTCTTTTACCCCAGTCAAAAATATCCCAAGTAAATGTTACTCCCGCAGCTGATGATAGATTCTTTGTTTCAAATACATTTTTCAATTTATCTTGTGATCGTAATGCTCCATAGCTTAACGTTCCGTTAATTGTTGGATGAAAACTTGATTTTTCAAGTTTTGTATTTTTTCTGCTTATATCAATTTGCTTTTGTGCGATTTTATACTCAGTATTTTGTGTTGTCAATTTTTCCATATCCTTTGATAGATCAATCGTCTTGGTAAAATTATCTTCCACCCCAAACGGCACTATTTCAATACTGCTTGGATTTGACACCCCAATTAATATTCCTAAAGATTCCTTTGCTATTTCAATATTCCCCTGCTGTTCCACAATTTGTGCCTCTATAGCTTTTATACTTCGTTCTGCTTCTCTATATTCAGGCTTTGTAACCATTCTTAATTTATATTTCTCAGTCTGAATTTTATAATTCTCATCTAGCGCTTCCTTAGACTTTTGTAAAACTCCAAGTGTACTAATCGCATCATATACATCAATATACGCTTGAACAGTGCTTAAAACTGTATCTTTTTTTGTTTTATCCAGTTTCAATTCTGCTAATTTTAAGTTGTCCTTACTAATTTCATTTCCAAGTCTTAATTTCCCGCCTGTATAAATTGGCTGTGATAGTGATAAGTATTGCTGATATGCTTCTCCAGTCTTCTTTGATATGATATCTTTAAAGTAGGCGTTTGCCGAAGCATTGTAGCTTACTTTGAAAAATTTCTGTTTCCAAGTTCTGCTCACATCAATTTGCCCTCTATCTACTTCCAGCATTCCGATTTTTATATCTTTATTATTTTTTACCGCCATCTCTGCCGCTTCCTGAATTGTTATTTTTTGTGCAAAATTAGGAATTGACATTAATAGGAGCAGTACTGTTACTGCTATTTTGTTTTTATTTTTTTTCATTTTCTGTTTCCCTTCCTGAACCTATTTTAATGCATTATTTATAAATTTTGTTATTTCCTTCAATGATATTTCAATTTTATCTGTATTTTTTATATTGATTAATTCATCTTCCTTCATGTTTCTAAAACTTTTTAAGACAAATTCATCGTATAAAAACTCTTCTATTGAAATTAATATAAATTCTGATATAATCTTAGCCTCATATTTATTTCCATTCTTCTCGTTAAATTTTTCAACAATATTTATTTTTATAAAATCAATAGATTTTTCTCGTATTTCTTCAAAAAAGCATATTAATTTGGGATTGCATATATTTTTTTGAAGACTGTCTAGCCGCATATTATTCAAAATTTCAACAGCACTATTCATTTTGATCTTTACATAATCTTCCAAAATCTTCTCTGGCTTCTGGTTAGTATTTATTGTTTCAAGAGCTTCTACTATTTTCTTTTTTATTTTCCCTAAAATTTCATATAACAACTCATCTTTAGTCTCAAAATATGTATAAAAACTTCCTTTAGATACTCCCAGCTCCCTTGTTATATCCTCAACTTTCGTTTCCTCATATCCATTCTTTGCAAACAGTTCCCATGCTTTATCTATTATCTTTTTCCTCTTCTGGCTCTTTGCACTTTTCTTTTTTTCCAAGTATCTACCACCTAATAACAAAAATTGACTCGCAAGTCATTGTAATATAATATAATTTTTTTTCTATTTTGTCAATCATTTTTACACTAAGAAATAAATTAAAATTTTTCAATTAAAAAAACATAAATTTGTTTTCCTTGAAACTTAAAAACAGGGATAAAATTTTCTATCTCTGCCTTCTTTAATTCTTAAATTTATTTTTCAAGTCCAGTACAAATTTTGTCAAATCTTCTGTAAACGCTTCTGCGTTAGCTTTTACCTTTTCTGAAAAGTCAGCCAAATTTTCCTTTATTTCTTTTGACTTGCTTTCAAATTTGTCTTTTAATTCCTTGTATTCAATATCTGTTTTCAGTTTGGATTCGTATTCTCTTGCAAATTCCAGGTCCTTTTGAACAACTTTGGCATCTTTTCGAAGGATTGTTTCAGGATTGTATTTATTCAAAAAATTATCCAGTTCTGTATTCCCTGATTCGGAAGTTAGTAAAATCAATGCATAATGGTTATTTACAAGGTGTTTTGAAACATCTTCAAATATGCTTATTATTTTCTTGTCAGCCTTTTCACCTTGGCTTTCACCTATCATAGCTCCTACTGCTCCGCCAAAAATAACTCCCAACGGACCTCCAATAATTCCAACAAGACCTCCAAGAAGCCCTCCATTTAAAAATCCTATATTTCCATTTGCATTCACTTCAAAACCATCCTTGAAACTCAGCTTATCGTCTTCCTTTCTTACAACTGCAGCCTGAGTAATTACATAATTTTCCCCTGAATATTTTGTCTTTATGTCAGCTAGAGCCTCAAATGCGCTTAGCTGATTTTCAAATGTTGCTAATAAAACATTATTTTCCATAACATTTCTCCTTTACTTTTTAAAATTAAATTGACTAATTATAATCCTGAAAAAGTAGTTTTTATTTTGTCATCGCTTATTTTTTACTTTTTAAAAACAAATTCAGACCCATTATTCCAGCAACAACAAAGCCTAGCAGCCCTAATCCAGAAATTCCAAAGATTTTTGGCGGAATGTTTGCCAAAGCCAGTATTGAAGAGCCAACAAACAGTGATGAAATAATGATTGCTAGAATTAATTCCTCAAAAGTCTTTTGAAATTTGTCAGAGCCGATTATTTCATGCTTATGTTTTAATTCATTTTTTTGAATTTTTTCTAAAATCATCTTTAAATCTGTTGGTAAAGTAAGCCAGTTGTCAGAAAAGGTCTCCAGCTTTTCTGTCCCTTTTTTAAAGATATTCACTGGATTCATCCGCTCTCTTGCTACTTTATCCATATATGGCCGCATAATTCCCGTTATGTTAAGGCTTGGATCCAAATGCCGACCAATTCCTTCAATTTGACCAATTCCCTTTACCAGCAGGTAAATATCTTCAGAAAGCAAAATCTGGTTATCACTGAATATCTTCCTTGCCTTTTCAAAAATCGTAACCACATCTATACTTTCCAATGAATTTCCATCCACCATTTCAATTAACCCGTAAAGTTCACGTTCAAACTTTCGTTCATCCGCAACTTCAAATTTTATCGCCAATTTTCGTATAGTTTCAATCATTTTTTTTACATCTTTTTTCAATGAATAAATAATCAAATTTATTAAAAGTTCTCGCTCATTCGGATAAAGCCTTCCCATTGCACCAAAATCAATAAATACAATTTGCCCATTTTCCTTTATAAAAATATTGCCAGGATGGGGGTCAGCATGAAAAAAACCGTGTTTTAAAAACTGCACCAAATACAAATCAAGTCCAGTTTTTGCAATTTCTTCAGGTTTTTTCCCTATTTCTGCTATTTTTTCCTTATCAGTAATTTTAAAGCCTTCTATCATTTCCATTGTGAGAATATGGTCATTGGAAAGATGTTTATACACAATTGGAACATGAATTCTCTTATCTTCCTTAAAATTGTTTGCAAAACGCTCTATATTACGAAGCTCATTACTAAGTGAAAGCTCCTCATTCAGCATTTTCTCAAAACTTTCCACAACATCCCCAATATTCATTCTTTTCATGTCCTCATAATATTTTTCCAAAGTTTTTGCAAGGCTTTTCATAATTTCCAAATCCACTTCAACTACAGGCTTTATATTTTCTCTCTGAATCTTTACAACAACTTTTTCCCCATTTTTTAATTTTCCTCTAAATACCTGCCCTATCGAAGCTGATGCCATCGGTTCTTCCTCTATTTCAGAAAAATAATCATCCACTTCAATTCCAAGTTCAAGATTCATCTTTTCTCTTACATCAACTTTTTCAACTTCCACATTATCTTGCAATTTCTGAAGCTGTACAATCAGTTCCTCAGGCAAAATATCTTTTCGGTTACTTAGCATCTGCCCAAATTTTACATATACAGAACCCATTTCCTCAATCGCCATTCTTATTCTCTCGTAAAAAGTACAGGCATTTATTTCATCAATCTTGTCGCTGTATTTCCTTTTTATATTTCCAGGCAGATACTTTTCCAGCTCGCCTCTTTTGAACAATTCATCAAATCCATATTGAACAATCACTGAAGAAAGTTTCACAAGTCTTTTTGTCTTCTGTATAAAATCTACCATTTTAGTTCATTTCTCCTTCTATTGAAAATACTTAGTAACATCAAAAAATACAATAACTAACATCAAAATAAGTAAAAATATCATTCCAATCATATGTATTTTTTCTTCTATTTTTTTATTTACTTTTATTCCAAAAAATTCAGGAATGACAAATATCAGTCTTCCACCATCAAGTGCTGGAATTGGAAGCAAGTTCATAATTCCAATGTTTATAGAAATTAATACAAATACTCCAAGCATAGCAAAAATTCCTCCTTGTCCATAAGCCTCGCCAACTATCTTAGGAAGTCCTACAGGCCCTGTCATTTCTTTCATTGCCACTTTTCCTGTTATAAGCATTCTCACACCATCAAGTGTCATTTTAAAATAATCTCCAAACATAGAAAAACTAATTTTTACTCTTTCTCCAATTGTTGATTTTTGGCTTAAAAGATGTACTCCAAGTATGTTTCCTTTTGCTTCCTTGTTATAAGTTAATTTTACATTTTCAGTAATTTCCTTATTATCTCTCAAGATTTTTAGAGCTATATCTTCATTTTTATAATTTTTACTAATTTCTCCAATTCTTTTTGTCATTTCATTCCAGTTTGATACATTTTTACCATTGATTGACAAAATTTTATCATTCACCTTCAATTTTCCGTTTACCTTTGAACTTTGCTCGACTCCTCCAACTATAGCTTGAGAATATTTAGGAGGTAGCACTCCTGCCACTGAAAGCATTATAAACAATACTGCCAATGCAGAGATAAAGTTCATCACAACTCCCGCAATCAGGACAACAAATCTGCTAAATGGCGACTTTGCAAAAAATCCATTTTTCTGAATATTTTCCTGTCTCTTTAATTCCTTTTCTACAACCTTGTTAAGCCTTCTTTCTACTTCATCAATGAATTTTTCATCTTCAGTCTCATTATCCCTGTTGCCTATCTCATTCTTTAATTCCTCAATGATTTCATCCATTTTTTCCTTCTTAAACGCTTCTAAATCAAACCTTTCAGGCTGCATTCCCTCAATATTGACAAATCCTCCTAAAGGTAAAATTCTGATTGAATAAGTCGTCTCATTCTTTTTTAACGAAAAAATCTTTGGCCCCATTCCAATCGCAAACTCAGTAACAGGCATCCTAAAATATTTAGCCGTTGCAAAATGCCCCAATTCATGCAAAAATACAATTAATCCCAAAATTACTATTGTAAAAATTATTCCCATTTATCTATTCTCCTACTTTTCTTTTGTTTTCATATTTATTTCAAGCTATTTTATAGTAAAACTTATTTAAAACTAAACTCAAAAGCTATGACTATTTTACTCAAACCATAAATTTATATAATTTTAGCAGTTTAATTTAAAATAGGTTTGAGTATAATTAATAATTTCTTTTTATAAATCTATTAAAAAATACTGCTTTAAATGAGAAAATATCTCAAAAAAAGCAGCTAAATTTTAAAGCTTAACACAATATTTTGATATTTAATTATAACAAGTTACTGTCTCTTGACTCTTCTCCTAATGAAGCATCAATATCTTCATAGTCAATTCCAACTGGAATAGAAGTTAAAACTTTATCAGTAACTTTTGATAGATGAGCATTCATTGCATACGCCGCTCCACTTACAAAATCTATTACTCTTTGTCCCACTTCATATTCTAAAAATTCCAAACTGAATGTTACAACTTTATTTTCTTTTATTGCATCTGCAATTAATCTTGAATCTTCAAAAACTTTCGGTCTTATAATCGAAACATAGCTTACTTTAGACGATGGCATCTTTACAATTTCCTCCTTTTTTCCTACGCCGAAAAGGCTTCCTATTCCTTTTTTCTCTTCTGGCTGTTTTTCTTGTTCTACACGATTTGCTGCTACTTTTTGCTGAGCTTTAGACTGCTGATTTTGCTGTGGCTGTTCTATTGCCACTTCTTTTCTTTCATCATTTGACAACTCTTCAGATAACTCATCGTCATCATCTTCAATATCATCGCCAAAAAATTCCATTAATTTTCTTTTAAGTCCCAAAGCATAACCTCCTATTCAAATAATTTACTTCCTATTCTAATTATTGTCGCACCATTTTTCAATGCTTCAACATAGTCATTCGACATTCCCATGGAAAGTTCGGTAACGTAATTATATTTTTTTTGATATTCTTCCTTTAACTCTCTCATATTTGAAAAATAACTGTTTATTTCCTGTTGTGAAGCTTCATACGGAGCCATTGTCATAAAACCTGCTATTTTTACGTTACTCATAGAAAAATATTTTTCACTATCCTTTTTAAAGTCTTCTATATAAATTCCTGTTTTGGATTCTTCCCTTGAAACATTAATTTGAACCAATCCATTTATAATTTTGGAATTTTCAATAGCTTTTTTATTTATTTCTTCTAAAAGTTCATAAGAATCAATCGAATGTATTAAATTCACACTATTAATTATATACTTTATTTTATTTTTTTGCAACCTTCCAATAAAATCCCATTTGATATTTTTATATTTTTCATCTGAAAATTCATTTAGCTTGTCCCGATAAAGCTGAGCCCGATTTTCACCAAAATAATCATAACCCATATCAATTATAGCTTTATGCTTTTCCACATCAAAATATTTACTAACAAACAAAATTTTTACTTTTTCAGGATACGGTGAATATTTTTTTATATCTTCAAAAATTTTATTATAATTTTGCTGAATTTTTACATTATCAAGTTCCATTCCTGCTCCTTTTGACTTGCTGCATATTTTACAATAACACTATTATAACCTTTTTTTCAAATAAATTCAACAAATACATCATTTGCAAGCAACATTCCTTTTTTTGTTAATCTAAGCCTTATTTCATAAGCATTTTTTACAATATTTCCATCTAAATCTTCATTATTTTTAACTTTATTTTTTATTTCTTTTTCTTTTGTTACGATATTTTTTTCAGTTTTTCTGATATTTTTATCTAAAAATTCAATTTTTCTCACAACAAATTTTTCAAGTAGTCCATTTTTTATAAGTTTTTCAACTTTCTCATCCTCAAAATATTCAATTCCCTCTTGAATTAATCTTAGCCCCAGCATTTTCTTCAATTTTTCACTTTCGATTTCATCTACAATTTCAATTGTATTTTCATCAATTGGCAAATTTCCACTATCAATCAAATCATAATATTTCTTAAATGTTCTTACATTACTATGTCTATTTCCACTGTAATAGCTAGCAGCACTCATTCCTACACCAACAAACTTTATATTTCTCCAATATTTCAAATTATGCCTTCCGCTATTTTTCTGTTTTTTCTTAATTATTTCAAAATCTTCCACATTTTTCAATATTTCTTCATTATTTTTAATTTCTGAATCACAATTTTCACTAATATTTTTATTTTTCTCAAAATTCCCATCAATCCATGCAAAATTTGATATTTCGTAATGACAATACCTATTTTCATTAAAAAACTCAATGATCATCTCATACATCTGAGCTTCTACATCCTGATCAATTTCAGACAGAATTCCCTTTTGCAATTTACTCCAGAAAACAGTCCCTTCCTCCCATATAAGCGAGTAAATTGACACGTTTTCAGGCTTTAATTCTTTCAAAATATTCAAATCCTTCTGCAAATCCTCAATACTTTGATTAGGAATTCCAAACATCAAATCCACAGTTATATTCTCAAATCCAGCTTCTCTAGCCATTTTATATACGCTTATCGCATCTTCTGAACTATGCTGTCTTCCAATAAATTTCAAAACGTGATTCTGAAAGCTCTGTATACCAATACTTAACCTGTTTATCCCAATTTCCCGAATTTCCTTCAATTTTTCCAAAGTCATATCCGTTGGATTTAATTCCAAAGTAATTTCAGCATTTTCACTCCACTCCAGTTCATCCATTATTTCTCTTATCATCTCAACTGGCAGTAATGATGGCGTTCCTCCACCAAAATAAATCGTATCATATTTATATTTGGGATACATTCTCATTTCCCTAATCAAATAATCTACATATTTTCTATATTCTTTCTCCATATTAATATACGTACAAAAATCACAATATTCGCATTTTTTGTCACAAAATGGGATATGAATGTATATCGCATCAATATTTTTCTCTTTTATTTTTTCCATACTTTATTCTTTCCACAAATTCTCTCTAAAAATTTTATTATTTTTTTTATTACAAAATATCTATAGCTTTCTAATAAAAAAGATCAGAAAAACTAAACTTTTGTCAAAAAATTAGACATTTAGTTTAAGTAATCTTCTGATCTCTTTAAAAAATTATAATCCTAAAAATTTTGAAAATTCTTCCATTGTCTTATCAAGTTTTGCTTTTACATTTTCATCTGAATCTGCATTTACACTAAAATAGAATTTGATTTTTGGCTCTGTTCCAGATGGACGGGCTGTAATGTAAGTGTCGTCTTCTAGAACAAATTGTAAAACGTTTTCTTTTGGTAATTTTATTTCAGTTTCTGCTCCTGTTTCCAAGTTGTATTCTTTATGTGAAAAGAAATCACGTTTAATTTTAATCTTTTTACCAATCAGTTCGTCTTTTACGTTTTCTCTCAAATTAGTCATAAGAGCAGCCATTTGTTCAATTCCATCTTTTCCTTTAAGGGTTACAGATTTTATTCCTTCTAGATAATATCCAAATTCTTTATATAATTTTTGCAATTCTTCGTAAATTGAACTTCCGATTGAATCATAGTAAGTGGCCATTTCAGCGATTACCATTGAAGTTACTAGTGCATCCTTATCTCTTGCATGTGTTCCAATCAAATATCCGTAACTTTCCTCAAATCCAAATAAATATGTTCCATCCAATTCCTTATTTTCAAATTGTCTAATTTTTTCTCCAATATATTTAAATCCTGTCAATGTTTTCATAACTCCAACATTTTTTGAAGGTGCAACTACATCAATCATTGGTGTAGAAACAACTGTTGTTATAACTTTTGCATTTGCAGGAATGTCTTTCTTATTATTTAGAAGATATTGCAGTAACAATAATCCAACTTGGTTTCCATTTGGATAATACCATTCATTTTTATCATCTTTTACAGCAATACCAATTCTATCTGCATCGGGATCATTTGCCATAACTATTTTTGCCCCAATTTCATCGGCTAATTTTACTCCAAGCTTAAATGCCGCTTTTTCTTCAGGATTTGCATAAGTTACAGTTGGAAAGTTCCCGTCTGGTTCAATTTGTTCCTTCACAACTTCAAAATTGTACCCAAAATCAGATAAAATACGTTTCATTGGACGCCCACCCGTTCCATGAAGTGGAGTGTAAACTATTTTGAAATTTTCTTTCCCTGGAATATCTGTTTTTAGAGTTTGTGTTTTTATTGCATCTAAATAATCATCATCAATTTTTCCATCCAATTGAATAATTAATCCTTTTTCTCTTCCTTCTGCTTCAGAAATTACTTTAATTTCTTCAAGAGTCTGAATTTTATTAACTTCAGCAACAATCGCAGGTGCATGAGGATCTACAACTTGAGCTCCATCATCCCAGTAAACCTTGTATCCGTTATATTCCACAGGGTTATGTGATGCAGTTACGACAATTCCAGCCATAGTACCTTTATATCTTACCCCAAATGACAATTCAGGCGTAGAACGTAAGTCTTCATAAATATATGCCTTAATTCCATTAGCAGCCATAACTCTTGCAGTATTCAATGCATATTCCCTTGAACCGATTCTACAGTCATGAGCAATTATAATTCCTTTTTCCTTTGCCAATTTTTCATCAAATTTCAGCATATAATTTGCAAGCCCTTGAGTTGCTTTTCTAATTACATATTTATTAATTCTGTTAGTTCCAATCCCACGAACACCTCTAATTCCACCGGTTCCAAAGCTCAAATCCTTAAAAAATCTGTCTTCGATTTCCTTTTCATTTCCAGCTAAACTTCTTAATTCTTCCTTGTCTTTTTCATCAACAGCTTCTGAATTTAACCAGTATTCATATTTTTTCATATATTCCATGGTATGCCTCCTAAAAATTTTATTTAAACAATTTTAACTTATATTATTTTTGTAGTTTATTTTAAACTAAATATCTCCAAAAATTTTCTATTCTCTATTAATTTTACCATATTTATCTAATTTAACAAATATCTAAAAGGAAAAAATTACAATTTTTTTACTAAAATTAAAACTAGCACAAAAAACATCACAATAATATTCACAACAAACGGTAAAAAAGGGTTAAAATTTAATAAATGCCCTGATAACAGCGAACCTATAGCAGTTCCAAGCGAACCTACTGCAGATGCCACTCCAAGTATCTTCCCCTGATTTTCCTTATATCTCTGAGCAATAATAGTATTTCCAAGAGAACGCACAATTTCATAAGTCATGGTATAAACTGCCATCAAAAGATATGGAGTTACACCAAATTTAACTCTAAATAAAATCACTGCCATCAATATTATTCCAGCAAAAATCAAAAATTTATAAATACTTTTTTCCTTAAATTTTTTTAAAAGTTTTCCTAGCAAAAATGCAGTTCCAAAAAAAGCAAGTAACGACGAACACATAACAAAAGTTCCAATTGTATCAGAAGAAACTTTTTCATAAAATTTCAAAAAATAGTTTAAAGCGCTTCCATAAGAATAAATTCCTATTCCTGAAAGTAATATTATAAGACAGAAGAACTTGGAATACCCATCTAACTCCTTAATGTATCTAAATGTTGCAAATGGGTTTAAGTCCTTTTTACTTTTTTCTTCCTCTAATTTATTATCTTTTTTCACAATTTCCTTCATAATCAGAAAAATAATTATCGAAACAATACTTCCGCCAATAAACTGTAGTGCAAAAGACGTTCTCGGATCATTCGTAATAGTTGCAGCATATCCTCCTATTTTCTGCCCAATTGCTCCACCGATTACAGTTGCAGAACTTACTTTGGCAATATTCTTAGCCTTTTTTTCTTTTTCAGACAGCTGACTCACATATCCAAATGCCACAGCAAATGTTCCCCCCGAAGCAAATCCTGAAATCATCCTTGCCAGAAATATAAGAGGCAAATTCGTCCCAAATCCAAATATAAGCTGTGACATCCCATAACAAAATGGCATAAATACAAATATCCTCTTCATCCCAACTCTATCTGCTAAAGCCCCCAAATAAGGCGAAGAAATAAACATAGCCGTACTCATAAATGCCAATAATTCACCTGAAATACTCTTTTTCCACCCTCTCAGTTCAATTAGTGCAGGTGTAGCGGGATGCCCTAAATTATAAACAATAATGCATAAAAACATCAATATTATCATCTTATTAATATTTTTCTTCTTTTCAAATTCTTCATTTTTTTTCATTTATTTCTCCCTTAAATTTTTCCAAAAAAAAATCAATAAATAATTTTTATTGATTTTATATTTTTAAATATTTTTAAAACTTGCTAGTCCGATATTCTTCCAAATTCATCAGCTGGTTTTTGTACAGCTTTTACTATTTGAATAACACATATTACAAATTCTACAAAAAGAATTAGCATTCCAACTAAAAAAAGATATGTTAATACTCCTATTATTCCTGCAATTAGAAAATATATTCCTTCCTGTTTTCTACCTGCATAAAATGCATGAATTCCAAAATAACCAAAAAACCAAGCTAATAAACAATAAATTACTTTATTATATTTAGGTTTCTCATTTGTTGTATTTTCAGGTAAGTTAGTTTCTGACATAACGTATCCTCCTTAAATTTATATATTATAATTTTTTATTAGAATAATCCTGGAATGCTTACTCCGCCAGTAACTACTTCCATTTCTTTTTCAGCCATTTCTTCAGCTTTATCCAAGATTTCGTTTACTGCATTTATGATTAAATCTGAAACAATAGTTGCATCATTTTCTTCAATTGCATCTTTTAATACATCTAATGAAATTGATAAATCTACAATTTTTTTCTGTCCATTTGCTTTTACAGTAATTCCTCCACCAGCAACAGATGTTTCTACAAATTTATCTTTTAATCCTTCTTGAATTTTTAACATTTCTTGTTGCATCACTTGAGCTTGTTTGATTATATCCTGTTGGTTTCCACCAAATTTGTTTCCTGCTCCTTTTATTTTTCTAACCATAGTTGATAATTCCTCCTGCGAATTATAATTTAATATTTATAATAATTTTTATTTTTATAAAAAAAAATGGTGGAGAGGGAAGGATTCGAACCTTCGAAGGCTGAGCCGGCAGATTTACAGTCTGATCCCTTTGGCCACTCGGGAACCTCTCCACAACATTCTAAATTTTAAATAGTGGTGCCGCTTGTCGGACTCGAACCAACCACCTACTGATTACAAGTCAGTTGCTCTACCAGATGAGCTAAAGCGGCATTAAATGGCGGAAGTGACGAGACTCGAACTCGCGACATCTTGCGTGACAGGCAAGCACTCTAACCAACTGAGCTACACCTCCATAATGGTGGTCACAATTGGGATCGAACCAATGACCCCCTGCTTGTAAGGCAGGTGCTCTCCCAGCTGAGCTATGCGACCATAAATATTCACCATTTAATATTTTAATTATTCAATTTTAAACTTGGTACGGCCTAGGGGGATCGAACCCCTGTTACCGGGATGAAAACCCGAGGTCCTAACCACTAGACGAAGGCCGCACATTCATTCCCTGATTTAGTATTAATACTAACAGACAAGAAATATAATATCATATTTGATTTTATTTGTCAACAATTTTTTCAAAAAAAAATTGCTTCTCTTCAAAATTAACTATTTTCTATATTTTTATTACAATAATTTTCTGTAATCTATTCAATTCATCTTCAATTTCATCATTTGCTAATATCTTCATTGTTACCCTGTTTGAATAATTTTTTTCCAATACTTCAATTCCAAACTTTGGGTTATTTTCATTCAAGAATGCTTCCATTTCTGAAGTATATTCATAGTCATAATCTATTATAAAAACAGATTTTTCAACATAGTCTATAATTTTCGCTTCATTAACAGCTAGTTTCGCAGTTTTGGCATAATTTCTTATAAGTCCACCAGCTCCCAGCTTTACTCCTCCAAAATACCTTGTAGCAACTAATGCTACATTATATACATCCAAAATATTCAGTATTTCTGCCATTGGTTTTCCTGCTGTATTGCTTGGTTCTCCATCGTCATTATATTTAAAATATTCCTGTCCATTTTCCATTACTCTGTAAAGTGGCACATTGTGAGTTGCATTTGGATGCATTTTTTTTATAAAATCAATAAATTTTTCTGCTTCAATTACTGTCGAAACTGGCTTAATGTAGCCAATAAACTTCGATTTTTTTTCTTCAAATTCAATTGTTGTCTCTTTTTCTACAGTTTTCAACTTTTCCTCCTTTCGTTCTATAAATTTAAAATGATATTTATTATGTTATCATAAAAATAAAACTCAGACAACCTATTTTTGCAATCAAGTTCATCTGAGTTTCTGTTTTTATTGAGTTATTGGCTGTATTTGGCCATATCCTTCTAACTGTTTAAATTTATTTGTACTTACGAATTTCTTTTGTATTCTCTCATAATCTTCAGCTGTTAACTTTTTAGCTTCTGCTCCATCAGAATACGAATTTTTCATAAATATTGCCACTTCAACCATACTAAATACTTCCATATCAGTTTTTTTATTATCTTCCAGTGCTTTTTCGGAAACTTTTGCATTTTCAATATCATTTATATAGTCATCAACAAGCCTGATTTTGTCTCCTGTTTCCAAATATTTTTCAGCTTTTTTCTGAAAATTGCTCAAAACTTGTGCATATTCCTGACTGTTTAATTCTTTTGTATTATTTTTACAGCAGCCGTTTTTTTAACATTTTGATTTTTCCCAGCTCCATTCATTGTCCTTGCATTTCCAATATAGCTCATACTCATCAAAAGTAATGCTATTCCAATTAATTTTTTACTTTTTTTCATTTTTACCAATTCTCCTTTTTATTTTAACATTTTACTATTTTATAATAATTCCGAATTCTAAATTACACTATTGAATACCCTTTTATTTCGCTTAATATTTTAGTTTTAATTCTGACTCTTATACAGCAGTAATTAGCTTTTTATATGATTTTTATTTTGAGTCTTACCAGCCTTCTCCTTTTCCTTTTTTCTCTCATTTTCTAAAACTTCATCCAGCAGTTTAATTACTCTTGTATTTTCAAATTCTTTTCGATATTTTGATACCACATTATCATCAGCAACAGAAAGCATTTGTGCGACCGCAAGATACAATGCCAGCTCTGACTGTTCGTTAAAATAAACGTCTTCATAGCTCACATCTTTTGTCGAAACATTATCAAGATAATATTTTACAGCATTTTCTATTCCATAGTTCATCATATTTTTTGCTATTTTTACTTCTGCGATTTTTAATTTAAATCCTCTTATATAGTCATCTGGAATCCCAAACTCCTTTTGATTTTTCGGTATTTTAAAATAATTAATTATTCGTTCATATTTACTAATTTCTTGTTTTTGAGTATCTAGAGTTTCCTTTCCGTTATCAAGAATCTCCTTTACACTTTCACTATAAGTTTGTGTATTTTCTAATACTTCTTCCTTATCTAAATCATCTTTTTTATCCTTATTTTCAATAATTCCCTTTTTATTATCGTATAAAAATCCATTAGGCAAATCATTTGCCTCATTATTAGTTTTATCTTCCTCTTCAATCAAATAGTCACCTAATGTTTCAATAAACATTACCATATCCAAATTCTCACTTAATGTGTCAACAAGCTCCATCACTGCTGAGTTTTTATAGTAACGTTTTATAAGATTGTAATAAAATTTTGCTTTTTTTTCATCGCCTTTTAGTTTGTAATAGGTAAATTCGTTTGAAAGTTTATCAAATCTCGTTGAATAAGGAGCAATTTTATCCATATATTCTCTTGCTTTTTTAAAGTCCTTCTTTCCCCCTACTATGTAGGCTCCTACAAGAACTGATCCTAATGTTTCATTTCTTTCATCTTTTTCATAAATTTCCTTTAATTTCAAAAGATTATCATTTTCATTCCCATCTTCTGTAAAAAAATTTTTTTCATCTTTAATGTCATATTCAAATTTTATTGTTTCATCAATAACACTTTGCTTTATACCAATTTTTGAAAGCCTGTCCTGTATAAGTTCAGCTCTAGTATATGCTGGTAATTCGTATCCTAAAGAAAAAAATACTGGCAATGATAATGATACAAAAATTTTTTTCATAAACTTTCTCCTCTTTCCTAATTTACCATTTTTGATAAGAAATCCTTGTCCTTTTCAGTTTCAGCCTGGATTTTCTTAGCAATCCAAGTATCTTCCAATTTTGCTCCATTGCTTATTTTTAACAAATCTTCTTTTATTTCCTCATTCATTATTACAACGTTAAAGTAAAGTATAACCTCAGCCCTTAAATTATAATTTTGTATTTCTTCACTTATATTCTCATTCACAATATTTTCAAGATACTCTGCAACAGCAGTTTTTACCTCTCCTTTATCAAATAAATTACGAATTTTATTCAAATAATAAGTCAATTTCATAAAATAGTATTCTTCATCAGAAACTCCAATTTTTCGTCTTTCGCTTTCATTTTTTAATAATTTCAAAACTTTTTCTGTAAGCATCTGTTTTTCTTCAAAGTTCTTTGCCACAAAAATTTTTGCTAATGTTACTATTACTGTATCTTTATATTTTTTAGGAATTTCATCCATATATTTTTCAAAACTTGACATATCTCCTTTATCTAGAGCGTACATCATTTTTGAAAAAGTTTTTTCGTATTCATAAGGTGTATACTTTACAAATAAGTCAAGATATTTTTTATAATCTCCACTTATTTTAGATTCAAAAATAGTAATCAGAGCTTGAGCAGCTATATAGTTTCTCTCATCCTTCTGAAGAAGTTTTTCAAGTTTTGCTACTCTTTCACGAATAATTTTTTCATCATTTTCAAAATATTCTGTATCTCTAATTTCATAATCCAAAGCTATCGTTTCATCAATTAAAGCCTGCTTTATACCAAGCTTTGATAAAGTTTCCTGAATTTTTTCCTTTTGTGTAAATCCATACACCTCAAAATTTATTGCAAAAAATATTCCTAAAATCAAAAATAATTTTTTCATCTTTACCACATCCTTAAACTTTGATAAAAATACCTTTTCTAATATTTAAACTCACCTTCAAAATTGTAATACTATATTATATCCCATATTTTTGATTTTCAAAATTTTTTATTGAATTTTCTTATAATTTTTTTAAAAAGTTAAGTTAATATCTATTCCTGCAAGTTTCAAAAAAAAATCCACAATTACTAAGAAACCTTGTGTTAAACGAGAGCCGCTAAAATAAACAATTACAAATATAATTAAAATTCCATATCTTTCAATTTTATTATAAAACTCTCTAATTTTATTTCCCGAAAAAGAATAAACTATTCTACCTCCGTCAAGCGGAGTTATTGGTATTAAGTTGAACATTCCAAGCAAAAGGTTTATTACATAAACATAAATCATGACTGTCATAAAAATATTATCCATATCTAGATATTTACTACCTAGTTTTAAAAATACAAGTGAAATTCCTGCAAGAATAAAGTTTACTACTATTCCAGCAACTGCAACACAGAATAGTCCTAGCCGATGCGGTCTTAAATTATAAAAATTAACTGGAACAGGCTTTGCCCATCCTACCAAAAATTTGAATCCGCTCAAAAGTATAAGAACTGGTAGAATTATTCCTGTCAAATCAATATGTTTAAGAGGATTTAGAGTAATTCTTCCTTCTCTTTTGGCAGTATCATCACCAAATTTATATGCCACATATCCGTGTGCCACTTCGTGAAGAGTCATTGATATTACAAATACCAAAAGTGAAATTATCATATCCCTTGAAATTTCTACCACAAAAAAAATCCTTGCAATAAAATAAATAATAATAGCAGCAATAATCCCCAGCTTTATTTCTGAATATTGGGGATTTAAAACCTTAAACCTGTCATAATAATTTTTTACTATTTTCACAAAACTTCCTTTCCAAAATCGCAGGCCTTTCGTCCAATTCCTGCCACATTTCTCTTTTACTCCTCTTTAATCCCCACTTTCGCATCTTTTTTTCAAAAAGATATACCAATTTTTAGTTTATGTATTCCAGACTTTTTTATGCTTTCTTTCACTTATATTTAAAAGTCTCTTTTATATCAACTAATAAATACTTCTTATTTTCAACTCTCCTAACTTTTTTCAAATTCATAACCCAAGTTTATTTTTATTTAAGCTAATTATACCAAATTTCATAAAAAATAACAAAGAATTTTAAAAAAATAAATAAAAAATATATGGAGTACCAAAATTGATACTCCAACTAAACTTTTTTATTACATTTTTGTTTTTACTATTTTTTGAACATTCCAGTAACTTTATCTGCTAATCCTTTTGCTCCGTCTACTGTTTTGTCTACTGCTTCTTCAGCGCCTTTTTTCACATCTTGTACAATTTTATTATTTGCAGCTTTATCTGCTAAATCTTTTGCACCTTCCACAGTTTTACTTAGAACATCTTCTGTTCCTTTTTTAATATTCTGAGCAACTTCGCTTCCTGCAATTTCCTTTGTTTTGTCAGCAGCCTTGTCAGCTAAGTCCTTTGCTCCGTCTACTGTTTTTTTAAGAGCATCTTCTGCTCCTTTTTTCAAATCATCAAAATTCATAATTCTTTCCTCCATTTTTTTATTATTTATAATTATTAAATAATTATCCTATTCCACAGTTACTGATTTTGCCAAATTTCTTGGTTTATCAACATCATTTCCTTTTAATTTTGATAAATAATATGCCAATAACTGATGAATTACGATTGTAGGAAATCCTGCATAGTCGTCTTCTACATTTGGAATATAGAACACTTCATCAGCCACTTCTTCTACAACTGTATTTCCTTCTTTCGCAATTGCAATAACATAAGCTCCTCTTGAAGTAACTTCTTTTATATTTGATACTGATTTTTCAAATAAGTCCGACTGTGTAACATTTACAACAACTGGCACTCCATCTGTAATTAATGCTATAGTTCCGTGTTTTAATTCTCCAGAGGCGAAAGCTTCTGAATGAATATATGAAATTTCTTTAGATTTTAATGCACCTTCTACAGCAATTACATAGTCAAGTCCACGTCCAAGATAAAACATGCTTTCATTATCTTTAATCTTATCTGCAACATCTTTTATTTTTTCATTATATTCCAGCATTTTTTGAATACTTTGTTCCACTTCGTATAATTTCTTAATGTTCTCAGTAGCTTCATCTTTTGTAATTTTTCCAAATTTATATGCAAAGTCTATTGCCATCAAGTATAAAATAACCATCTGAGTTGTATACGCCTTTGTAGAGGCAACAGCAATTTCAGGCCCTGCCCAAGTGTAAATAACATGATCTGCTTCCCTTGCTATTGAAGAACCAACTACGTTTGTAATTGCAACAACTCTTGCTCCATGTCTTTTTGCCTCTTTCATAGCCTCAAGCGTATCTAAAGTTTCTCCAGACTGGCTTAACACAACAACTAAAGCGTTATCATTAATTACAGGATTTCTATATCTAAATTCTGATGCTATGTCGACATCCACACGGATTCTTGTTTTTTTCTCAATAATATGTTTTCCAACAAGCCCTGCATGGTAAGCGGTTCCACAAGCTACAATATAAATATCATTAATTCCTTCCAAATATTCCTTTGTAAGCCCTGCATCATCAAAATTAATGTTATAATTTTCATCAACTCTGCTGTTCAAAGTTTTTATAAGGACTTCTGGCTGTTCAAAAATTTCTTTTTCCATAAAATACTCATATCCACCTTTAGAAGCAGCTTCCAAATCCCACTCAATATGAGTTACATCTCTTTTTATCTCATTTCCGTCTACATCCATAATTTTTACAGAGTCTTTTTTTATTTCCACAATTTCGTTATTTTCAATCAAGTATACATCTCTAGTATATTTCAAAATTGCAGGAATATCCGATGCAATAAAGTTTTCTCCATCTCCAAGCCCTACAATAAGCGGACTTTCCTTTCTTGCTGCAATAATTCTGTCAGGCTCGTTTACAGACATAATTCCCAGTGCATACGCGCCTTTTATAACTTTTAACAATTTCTTTACTGTTTCAAGCAAGTCCCCTGTATAAAGTTCATCCAACAAATGTGCCACAACTTCTGTATCAGTTTCTGATTTAAACTCATACCCTTTTGCAACTAAATCTTTTTTTAGTTCCAGATAATTTTCAATAATTCCGTTATGAACAACAACTAATGTTTTATCCTTGTTAAAATGAGGGTGTGAATTTTCATCAGATGGCTTACCATGTGTTGCCCATCTTGTATGTCCTATCGCAACTGTCCCTAAAAGCGGATGTTTTTCTAGTTCATCAGCTAGATTTTGTAATTTTCCCACTTTTTTTACAATTTCAAATTTCTCATTTCCAGTATTAACAGCAATTCCAGCTGAATCATATCCTCTGTACTCCAACTTTTCTAACCCGTTAATAACAAATTCCTGCGCATTTTTAGCTCCAATGTAACCTACAATTCCACACATAATTCTCTCCTTCAATAATATAAAATTACTAGAAAATGCTACTATAATACCTTTGTAACTCCAATTACTCAGAATTTTTGTGTATCATTAAGGTTGTAACCACCTAAAGAGCATCCGCCGATAATTCGATAACTCTTTTCCCTCGTCTCCTTTTAAAGCAATATTTTTACTATTAATTATCCCAAAAGGACTGGCGCTTTTCAACTTTTATTTTCTAGTTCAAATGATTATATCAAATTTTTTATATTTTTTCAATACATTGCTTTGATTTAAAAAAAAGTAAATATTAAAAGTGAACTAAGTAAGTGTCATATCGCTCTGCTTACCTCATAGAGAGATTTAACTGTTACAATAAGGATTTTATTTCCAAGTATCTCTTAATAACATAACCTAATCCAATAGTAATAACTATTTTTATTAATTTTCTAAAGTTTTAAGTACACTACAACTCTTTTTTTAATAAAGTTTGAAATGTTTGTAATGTTATGATATACTAAAGACATAATCATAAAAACATAAAACCATTTTGGAGGAAAAGAAAAAATGAAAAATAAATTTAAAATAGTTATCTTGACAGCATTATGCACACTTGCGTTATCTTGTGGAAATAGTAACGGAGGTAAAGTACTATTCGAATCGTCAGACAAAAAAATAAAAGTTTATGAAAAGGAAGTTAATAATGAATTGGAAAAAAGTCTATTTTCTAGTGGAATTTCTGAAAAAGAACTTACTCCTGAGCAAATTACACAAATGAAGCATTCTATTATTAAAAATATCGCTCTAAACAGAGCTCTTGCCTTAAAAGCAAAAGAAAAAAAACTTGATAAAGACAAGAAATATACACAAAGCCAAGAAATTTTACAGGAACAATTACTGGCAAGCCTTGCAACATTAAGCGAAATCAACGAAAGAGCCAAAATTACAGATGCTGATGCTAAAGCTGCCTACGACGCCAACCAAGCTAGTTTTACACAGCCTGAAGATTCAGTGCGACTGCAAGTTATAGTATTCCAGCCTACTGATACAGCAAAAGCTGAGCAGGCATTAAAGGAAGCTGTTGCAAATCCTAATAATTTTACTGCCTACGTAAATCAATACAATCCTGGAACTGAACAAAACGGACAAACACAATCAATTCTTCTAAGTCAGTTAGCAAGCCGATTTGGTTCAGTAAGTGAAGCTATCAAGGATGTTAAGGCAGGACAGGTTGTTAATAAAGTTGTAAATGATGGAAAAAGTTTGTATGTCGTGAAAGTTCTTGAAAGAAATCCTAAAGGACTGATACCTTTTGAAAGTGTTAAAGAAGGTATCAAAACTCAATTAAGAAATCAGAAAAGACAGATTGAACAACAAACTTACCTAAAATCAATTTCTGATGAATTTAAATTATCAAATATGGATGAAGCATTAAAAAATATTAAATAATCTAAAACTTTTAAAAATTTGGAAAGGAGCTGTTTTAAATAGATATAAATTTATAACATCTATTTTTGACAGCTTATTTGATGTAAAAATTACAGTAAACTTTAAACCCAAGCTTCAAGTTAATTATTTAATCTTACAGAAGCTTGATATTAAAAAGTTTTATCATATCTCAAAAGGAGGTTTTTTGTGAAAATTTTGAAATATTTATTAAGTCTTATATTAATAGCTTTGGTTATGATGCTTTTTGGCGTGATGTTTTCCAGCAATATTGTCACATATATGACAAAATCAAAAAATTCGGAATTTGAAAATGTAAAATTTTCTGTAAGAAACAGTGAAATGACTTTCGATAATTTTGTAGTCAATGGAAAAAGTCTTGGAAAAGGTCGAGCTACAGTTGGCATTGTACAAAGCGGACTATTTAACCTTGTACCAAAATTAACATTATCTAATTTGAAATTGGATGATGTAAATCTTGAAAGCATATATAAAGAAAAAAATTCTCAGATTGACACTTTTACTGAAAAAATAAATTCTCTTACTTCTCAAGAAAAATCTGATAAGACAACTGCAGATTTTATTAAGGAAACAACTGATAAGGTTACAACATTGTCAAATAATACAAACAACCTTATTAACAGCAAATGGAAAGAGAATATTGAAAAAATTAATGTTCTGAAAAAAGACTATGTAGGGCTTACAGACTTGAAGAGCAAGGCTCAAAAAATTGTAGAATTAAATAACGAAATTAAGCCATTAATAAAATCTATCAATTCTGAAAAAGAAAACATTGAAAAAAATATTTCTGAAATTGAGCTTGAAAGGGATATTGCACTTGCAAATGTTTCTAATAATTTGACTAAGCTTGAAAAAGAGATTTCATTGAATGATTTTAACAATAATTCTAACAATAATGTTCAAAATATGAATCTCTATATATTCCTAGACAAAGGAAAAAATTTAGAAACTTCATTAAATACGGCTTTAAAAGCTACTTCCCTTATAAAAGAAATAAAGGATTTGAACATAAGAATTTCGGATATAAATATTAATGATGGTAAAATTGTAGTTAAAGGGCTAAATGGAAACAACTCGCAGATAAATGGGGAAGTTTTATTGGAAAATAATTCAAAAGCATTGATAAAAGGGCTTAATAATGGTTATGAAATTACTTATAACAAAGATAATTTCACTTCCAAAACTTTATTTGCAATCAATAAAATAAGTTCTCTTATTGAATATTCAAAAAATGATTTACTTGAAGGAAGAATTGTAAAACTTGCCTCAGAGCTTATTTTAGAAAACAGCAATTTCAAAAATTTAAATCATACTGTATTAACTGACGAAGAAAAAACATTGCTGACTCAAAAAATTGAAAACCTAAGAAATAATAATTATCAGCAAATTATGTCTAAATATGAAGAAGATAACAAAAATATCGAAACATTAATTGACAATGTATATGTCCAAAAAAATAAACTTGATAAACTTCAAAGAGACTTGCTATCACTGGGAACAATTATCACATTTGAACAAACAGCCAATGAAACTGCTGAAAATAATAGTCAAAATAATAATTCTACTATTAATGTTTTAAATAATCCAAGCTCTGTCAATAACAATAACAGTAACACAAATAATAATACAGAAAAACAAAATAGCAATCAGAACACTAGCAAAATTAATATTGGAAATAAATAAAAGTTTTTAGGCATACCAAGATTGATATGCCTTATTTTTTAAAATATTATTTGTATAGTAAAATCATTTAGAAAGGAATTTTTTATGTTATTAAGTATAAAAAATATTTCAAAAAAATATAATAACGGAACAAATGCCTTGAAAAATATTTCATTCGATGTGGAAAAAGGAGAATTTATATCGGTTATTGGTCCATCAGGCTCTGGAAAATCAACATTACTTAGAAGTATCAATAAAATGATTGATATTTCACAAGGCTCAATTTTATTTGAAAATAAAAATATTGAGAGCTTGAAAAAAACACAAATCGAACTTGTAAGACGAGAAATTGGAATGATTTTTCAAAGTTACAATCTTGTAGAAAGGCTCACTGTTATTGAAAATGTACTTCATGGACGGCTTGGATATAAATCAATAATTGCTGGAATATTGGGTATTTATTCAGAGGAAGAAAAAAAAGAAGCTTTTAGCTTTCTAGAAAGAGTAAATATGACTAAATATGCTTATCAAAAATGCAGTGAACTTTCAGGCGGACAAAAGCAGCGTGTCGGTATTGCAAGGGCAATCATGCAAAAGCCAAAATTGCTTCTTTGTGACGAGCCAATCGCCTCACTTGATCCAAAAACTGCTGAAAACATAATGGATTATCTAAAAAAAATTGTTACAGAACTAAAAATTACGTGTATTGTGAATCTTCATCAAGTTGACATTGCAAAAAAATACTCAGATAGAATAATTGCACTTAACAAAGGAGAAAAAATTTTTGACGATAAGGCAGAAAAACTTACAGAAAAAATAGTTGAATTTATTTACAAGGATCAAGAATAAATTTGATAAAATAAGGAGATTTTATGAATTTAACAAAAAAAGATATTTTTAAACAGCGATTTTATTCAAAAATTATACTGTTATCAATAATTGTAATACTTTACGGGATTTCATCTGTTATTTCAGGCTTCCAGAATGGAATGGCATTTTCCTCAATTCCGGCTGGAATCTTTTGGCTTTTACAAAAATTTATTCCTACACAAAATGCTCTGCAATATTTTCCTGAAATTTTAGATTCAGCATTAAAGACTGTCCTGCTTGCTATAACTTCCACAATGATTTCATCAATTTTTGCCCTTTTTCTTTCAATAATTGGCTCAAATTCAACTGGAATAAATATTTTTACCAAAGTTATAACAAAAGTAATTGCTTCATTTTTTAGGAATATTCCAATCGTAGCATGGGCATTAATACTGGTATTTTCATTCAAACAGAGCCAATTTACAGGCTTTCTCGCATTATTTCTAATTACGTTTGGGTATCTTACACGTGCCTTTTCTGAAACAATTGATGATGTTGCAGGCGACGTAATTGAAGCCCTAAAATCAGTAGGAGCTTCATACTTTCAAATAATATTTTGCGGAGTTATTCCAAGTGTCTCTTCACAACTTTTATCATGGCTCCTTTTCTTTATTGAAACTGGAGTTCGTGAATCAACTTTAGTTGGTATTTTAACAGGAACTGGAATTGGATTTACATTCAGCCTGTATTATAAAAGTTTTCGTTACGATGCCGCAGGACTTGTAATTCTAGTTGTTACCGTTATTGTAATCGGAATAGAAATGCTCTCAAACAAACTTAGAAATGAATTGATGTAAATATAAAACAGAAAGAAGGTGAATATCCTTTGAAAAAAATAAAAATTAGAAAATTTACAAAATCAAGATTCTATTTATACACAACTTTATCTGTTTTGTCAATTATTACAATTTATACATTAATTACAATGGATTTTGATAATGTGAATATTGCTAAAGCAACTATACATTTTTTTAAAGACTTAAAAACAATGTTCTTTTTCCCAAGATTATCTGACAGATACACATATAACGAGGTATTTCTTAGTCTTGCTGTAACAATCGCCCTTGCTGTACTTACTACAATAATCGGCTCATTTATTGCATTGTTTTTTTCGTTTTTTGCAGCTAAAAATTTATCAAGCTCATATATATCAAAAGCTGTCAAAATAGGAATTACATTTATTCGTGCAATTCCAACAATATTATGGGTTATGGTATTTTCAGTCGTTGCAAATATTGGTGTTGAAGCAGCTATTATTGGTATGGCTTTCCATAGTGTCGCCTACCTTGTAAAAGCCTATTCTGAAAGTATCGAAGAAATCGACAGCGGAATCATCGAGGCTCTCAAATCCACAGGAGCTTCTTTCTGGAAAATCATATTTCAAGCCGTCTTGCCAAGCACAATTACATCCCTATTATCGTGGACATTCATACGTTTTGAAATAAACTTTACAAATGCGGTGCTAGTGGGAGCTGCGGCTGGAGCAGGTGGAATTGGATACGATATGTTTATGTCAGGAAGCATGTATTTTGATATACGGGAAATTGGGGTGTTTGTGTATATGATATTTGGTGTGGCAATTATGCTGGAATTTATTTCGTATTTATTGAAAAAGCGATATTTGAAAAATTAAAATTTTGAGAGGAGAAACAAATACTCCTCCTCTCCTTAATTTTGTTTAAAGCATCTACGATAAACTTCATTTCTCAATTCATTTTCTTTCTCTGTAACTTTGTGTAAATTCGGTCCTTTTCTAATATATAATTCATTATCATAAAGAGAGGGACCATCTATACATTCCATTTCTAACATTAATATATATTTACCTTTAAAATTTATAAAAGTCATATTTGATTTTAAATGTGCTTTTAATTTTTCATTAATTTTAGATTTTTCTACTTTTTCTAATATATAATTTTGATATTTTTCTAAATCTTTTCCCAATATAATAGCTTCTCTTTCTAAACCAACAATTCCAAAATTATTTACTCGTTCGGCATTTATTCCATCAAGTTTTTCTATCCGTTTTGTATCTTTTTCTGTATCTGCAATTCCTATAAATAATCTTCCTTTTTTACCTATACCGTGATTTGCCATTGCACAAACATTCATCATAATTTTTTCAAAACTTTTTTCATTAAATCGTCGTTTTTCATCTAATATTAAAAAACCTTGTTTAAAATCAAATTTTGCTTCTTCAGATTTAATATCTTTTAAAAATTGTCTAAATTCCTTCTCTGAAATTCTATCTACATTTAACAAATTTTTTTTTGATTTCAAACTAATAACTATTGCTTCATTAGGAATAGAAAATTTTTTAAATTTTTTATCATCATTTAAAACATTATATATTGTTCTTTCACTATATCCATCGTTTATTAATTCTTTTCTTAATTCAGAAAACTTCATATCTCCTCTATCTAATAATAGTTGTTCTGCTTTTTTTCTTATTCCTTTCATAATATTTCCATGATTTTTACTAAGTATTTCAATGTAATTCTTTCTTAAAATATAATAAGTAATATTTCCTTCTAAAATTTTATTAATATAATTTTTTTTCTCTAATACTTTTTCTATATTAACCCTATCACCAATATCAATTTGAACTTTAATATATGATAAAATTTCTTCAAAAGATAATTTTTCTTTTCCGTAAGATCTATATATTTCTAATAATATTTCATCAAAATTTAGCTTTTTTCTTTTTTCTTTTATTTCTGAAAAGTATTTTGATTTCCATTCTTTTAAAATTACGTTTCCATTTTTCAATTGTAAAAAATCATCATAACTTAAATATGAATTTATACTTTTTTCTTTTATGTCACTATATTGATTAATCACAGTCCTAACTATTTCACTTTTTGACAATGGTATACCTTTAGAATTTAATATATCTTTTATTATTTCTTTTATATATTTTTTATCATTACCCCAAATTTTTAATCCCCGTCTATTTCTAATTGATTCAATTTTGGAATGTGAAGCCATTTGATTTACAAGATTTCTCTTTTCAATATTAGGTAAATTATTATTACTTAATTCTTTATTTATTTTTATTAATATATCTTCACTTTTCATAGTTTTATTTTCAAGCCATAAAACTCTATATGCTAAATCTCCAGCTGAAAAATTCTTATCTATAGCTAAAAATATACTATTTTTTTCATTTTGATCTAATTTCAAACAATTAATTGACATTTTTATATAATTATCATCAAATTTTCTTCTTCCTTTTTTTGATTTTATTATTAAATCATCAATGGACATAGGTATAATATTTTCTTTTAATATATTATATGTTTTAAAAATTTCTTTTCTTAAATTTTCTTTTTTTAAAGATTGTGATATAATAACTTCACAATTACATTTTTCGACTGAGAGTGTATCACTATTTAAAAGATTAATTAATAAGTTCTCCCAAGATTCATTATCTTTCTTAAAACTTATTATTTTTCTAAAATCATCTTTTTTAATTACTTTTTCTTCTTCTATTTTTTTATAAATTTCAGAAAACTCATTAATGAGCATTTCTTCACAAATATAATTTCCTTTTTTCAACTTATTTCCTGAAATTAATATTTTTAAATTATTAATATGTTTTTTTTCTATTTCTTGAATTCTTTGCCTTGTTACACTATATAAAATTCCTATCTCTTCAAAAGTATAACTTTTATCATTTTCTATTCCGAAATATTTAAATACCATATCTTGTTCTTTTTTTTTATTCTGTTCTTCAAAATAACCTTTTACAAAACTAATAAAATTATCTATAATATCATACATTAATATTTCCTCCAATTTTTTATTACTCATAACATCATTATTTTATCACACATTCTTAAGATAATACAATAAAAATTTTAACTAGTATCTATTATTTAATTTTTAATTATGTTTATAAATTACAATTATTTTGGAAATATTTGGTAAGAAAAAAGTACACAATTAAGTGTACTTCAAAAATATTTTATTTATACTATTCTTAACGATTTTTTTTGTTTATAAAACCTTTCATTTGCTTAACCGCTAGGTAAGAATCTATTTGTAACAATAATTCTACTGCTGTACCAACTAAGATTAGTAAACTTGTTCCTCCAAGCATTACTGGAAGATTTAAAATATATCCAAACCAAATATTTGGCATAATACCTAATAATGACAAGAATATTGCACTTCCAAATGTTACTCTTGTTGCAACTTTTTCTAAATAGTCAGCAGTTTCTCTTCCTGCCCTTACTGTAGGAATTGTTCCTCCACTTTGCTTCAAATCATCAGCAACCTTATCAGGATCAAAAGCAATTGTAAGCGTATAGAAAAATGAAAATACTGTAATTAATATTGCAAATAATAATAGATATAAAACACCTTTTGGCTCAAACTGAGCTGTCAAAAAGTTTTTCAAACTCCCAGCTTTCATCATTGAAACTAAAAATGGTGGTGCTGCCATCAATACTGACGCAAAGATTATTGGCATTACTCCAGACATATTTATTTTTAATGGCAAATATGTTCTTTTTCCAACAGTACTTTGTCCTCCACCAAATCCAAGACTTCCTTTTCCTGCATATTGAATAGGAATTCTTCTTTCAGCAAGCTGTACAATTACCATTAATGCAATAAATACTACAAATGCTACGATTGATAACACTAATAGAACTTTTCCCATTCCACTAGGTAATCCATTAAACATTGCACTAATAACAGATGGAAGTCCTGCAACAATATTTAAGAAAATTAACATTGATGTACCATTTCCAATACCTCTTATTGAAATTCTCTCAGAAATCCACATTAAGAACGAAGTTCCACCTGTAATAAGAACTACTGTACTAAGTATGAATTTAGGACCTGGTTCTAAAACCAATCCTTGATTTTGCATTAATACTGCAATTCCAAATGATTGAATTACTGCCAGCACAATCGTTACATATCTCGACCATTGCGTAATTTTATCACGTTCTTTTCCACCTTCCTTTTGCATTTCATCTATTTTAGGAAAAATTACTCCTAACAATTGAAATACAATAGAAGCATTAATATATGGGACAATTCCCAATGCAAAAATTGAAGCTCTTTCAACAGCTCCACCCGAAAACAAGTTTAAAAATTGAGCAATTGCATTTCCCTGCTGGAAATTTTTAAAAGCTTCTGTATTAATTCCCGGAACTGCTATATGAATTCCAACTCTTGCAACCATTATCATAAGTAATGTAAATGTTACTCTTTTTTCTAGTTCGGGTATATTAAAAATAGCTTTTACCCTGCTTGTTACTGCTTCAGCTAGAGTCAATTCTATCACTCCTTTAGTATATGAAGAAAAAGCAAGATATTAAATCTTACTTATTCCCATCTTCTTTTTTATTATTTCCTGCTTTAGCTGAATATGATTTTATTTCTACTAATTCTACACTTCCTCCAGCTTTTTCAATTAATTCTTTAGCTGTCTTAGAAATTTTATGTGTTTTTACAGTTAATTTTTTGTTAACTTCTGTATTCCCTATAATTTTTAAAACACTTGTAAAATCTTTTTCTTTAACATAAGATTCAATATTTGCATTTAAATATTCTTTTACTGCTTTTTTACCTTTTACATTTCTCAAAGCTTCATCAGAATATTTTGTTATAAATTTAGGGTTTTTAATTATTCCATTTTCAACTAATGTTTGTAAGCTAACCACATCTCCATCGTTAAATTTTTCTACGATATCAGCCAATGTAATTGCTATTATATCTTTTTTAAATGGTGAATTAGAAAATCCTCTTTTAGGGATTCTTCTAATAATAGGCATTTGTCCACCTTCAAATATAGGTGATACATAAGAACCTGATCTTTGTTTTTGTCCATTGTGACCTTTACCAGCTGTTTTTCCCCAACCAGTTCCGTGTCCTCTTCCTACTCTTCTTCTTTCTCTTTTCGATCCAGCAGCAGGTCTTAATTCATTAAGATTCATCTATTCTAAACCTCCTCTACTTTAAGTAAATAAGAAACTAATTTAATTTTTCCTTCAATATCAGCAGTTTTATTATGAACTGCACTTTGACTGATTTTTCTTAATCCAAGTGATTTTACAGTCGCAACATGATTAGGTTTTCTTCCATTAATTCCTTTTACAAGCGTTACTTTTACTTTAGACATTAATTTTACCTCCTAACCTTATTATCCTAAAATTTCTTCAACTGATTTTCCTCTAAGTCTTGCTACATCTTCAAGAGAACGCAATTGTTTTAATCCTTCTAAAGTTGCTCTTGCAACGTTATCTTTAGTTTTTGAACCTCTAATTTTTGTAAGCACGTCTTTTACACCTGCTAACTCTAATAATTCCCTAGTTGCTGAACCAGCGATAACTCCTGTCCCTTTTGAAGCTGGTTTTAATAATACAGATGTTGCATTATATTTACCAATTTGCTCATGCGGTAATGTCCCACCTTTTAATGAAACATTTACTAAGTTTTTCTTAGCATTTGCGATGGCTTTTCTGATTGCATCAGGTACACCGTTAGCTTTTCCTAAACCGATACCTACTTTTCCTTTTTCGTCTCCAACAGCTGCTAATACTGAGAATGAAATTCTTCTTCCTCCTTTAACAGTTTTAGAAACTCTGCTTATTCTTAAAAGTCTTTCTTTATATTCACTTTCTCTTTCTCTGTTATCTCTATCTCTAGCCAAAATAAATCCTCCTTATCTTTAGAATTTTAATCCTGCTTCTCTTGCAGCATCTGCCACAGCTTTAACTCTTCCTGTGTACACGTATCCTCCTCTGTCGAATACAACAGCAGTAATCCCTTTATCTAATGCTTTTTTAGCAATTCTTTCTCCTATTTGTTTAGCTGCTTCAATATTTGAACCTTTTTCAATTTTTGCACTTTTTTCAATAGTTGACGCAGAAACTAAAGTATTTCCTGTAGTATCATCAATTACTTGAACAAAGATATTTTGTAAACTTCTATACACAGCAAGTCTAGGTCTTTCAGCAGTTCCAACGATTTTTCTTCTAATACTTCTATGTTTTTTTTGTCTTAATTTATTTCTATCAAGTTTTTTTACCATTAAAATCTACCTCCTATCCTTTCTTACCTTCTTTTCTTCTAATTACTTCATCAGCGTATTTAACACCTTTTCCTTTATATGGTTCAGGTGGACGTTTAGCTCTGATGTTTGCAGCAACTTGTCCAACTAATTGTTTATCAATTCCTTCAACAGAAATTTTAGTATTTCCTTCAACTTTAAAAGTGATTCCTTCTACTGCTTCAATTTCAACTGGATGTGAATATCCTAAAGATAAAGTTAATCCTTTTCCGCTAGCTTGTACTCTGTACCCTACTCCGACTAATTCTAATCCTCTAGTAAATCCTTCACTTACTCCAACAATCATATTGTTTAAGTTTGCTCTTGTAGTTCCATGAAGAGCTCTGATATTTGGTAAATCATTTGGTCTTTCAAATGTAATTTCGTTACCATCAATATTTACTTTAATTTCACTGCTTAATTCTCTTACTAATTGTCCTTTTGGCCCTTTTACAGTAAAAGTGTTCCCATCCTGCTTAACTTCAACACCAGCAGGTATAGTTATAGGTTTCTTACCTATTCTTGACATTGTTTATCCTCCTAATTTATAAAATGCGTAAATTACCACACGTAGCAAAGAACTTCTCCACCAACATTATGCTTTCTGCATTCCTTGTCTGTAATAACACCTTGTGGTGTTGAGACAATGGCAATCCCTAATCCACCTAATACTTTAGGTAAATTTTCTACAGATGTGTAAACTCTTCTTCCAGGTTTTGAAATTCTTTTCAATCCTTTAATTACAGCTTCTCCATCTACAGTTTTTAAAGAAACAACTATATTTTTTATAGCTCCTTCTTCTTTAATTTCGTAACCGTTTATATATCCTTCATTTTTTAATATATTTGCTATACTTTCTTTAATTCTTGAAAATGGTACTGCAACTTGTGCATGTTTAGCCATGTTTCCGTTTCTGATTCTAGTAAGCATATCAGCAATAGGATCTGTTAAATACATTAATTCTTCCTCCTCTCAAAATTACCAACTTGATTTTTTTACTCCTGGGATAACTCCCTCTCCTGCTAATTGTCTGAACATAACTCTTGAAATACCAAATTCTCTCATGTATCCTCTTGGTCTTCCGTTAATTTGACATCTATTTCTAACTCTTGTAGGCGAAGCATTTCTTGGTAATTTAGATAATTCTAAAACTGCTTCTCTATCACCTTTTTTAGCTCTTTCTTTTAACTCAGCTCTTTTAGCTGCATATTTATCAACTGTTTTTTGTCTTTTTAAGTTTCTTTCAACCATTGCTTTTTTAGCCATTGATTAAATTACACCTCCTTCAAAATAATACTATTTTGCAAACGGCATTCCGAATGCTTTTAATAAAGCTCTTCCTTGCTCATCATTTTGTGCTGTAGATACAATTGTAATTCCTAATCCGAAGATTTTATCTACTTTATCAATTTCGATTTCAGGGAATACGATTTGTTCTTTTAATCCTAATGTATAGTTTCCTCTTCCATCAAATCCTTTAGGTGAAACACCTTCAAAATCTCTTACCCTTGGTAATGTGATACTAATTAATCTGTCTAGGAATTCATACATTTTTTCTTTTCTTAATGTAACTTTTGCTCCAATTTTTTGTCCTTCTCTTAATTTAAATCCAGCTTCTGATTTTCTAGCTGCTCTTGGTACAGGCTGTTGCCCTGTAATCTGTGATAGTTCAGCAATTGCTGTATCGATTAATTTAGAATTGCTTACTGCTTCTCCAATCCCCATATTAACTACGATTTTATCAAGTTTAGGTACTTGCATAACGTTAGATAAGTTTAATTCTTTCATTAGTGATGAAACAATTTCATCTTTGTATAATTTCTGTAATCTTGGAATATATTTTTCAGCCATTTATGACATCCTCCTCTCTAAAATATTATATTTCGTTACCAGATACAACTGATATTCTTACTTTTTTACCGTCTCTTATTTCTTTTCTTACTCTTGTAGGTTTCCCTGCTCCTTCATCCCAAAGCATTACTTTAGATGAGAAGATTGGCATTTCTCTTTCTACAACTTCGCCTTGTGGGTTCATTGCATTAGGTTTAATATGTCTTTTTTTGATATTTACACCTTCAACAATTATTTTTCCAGTTTTAGGGAATACTTTTAATACTTTTCCAATTTTTCCTTTATCTCCAGTTTGTGTACTCTTTTCATTACGCAACAAATCTTTTGATCTACCGCTAATCACAATAACTGTATCTCCAGTTTTAACATGTAATCTTTTTGGTACTGATTTTAAATTTGGTTTAGCCACGTTTAACTCTCCTTCCTATAATACTTCTGGTGCTAGAGAAACTATTTTCATAAAGTTTTTTGCTCTTAATTCTCTTGCTACAGGTCCAAAAATTCTTGTTCCTCTTACTTCTAATGCTGTATTTAGTATAACAGCCGCATTATCATCAAATTTTATATATGAACCGTCTGCTCTTTTTAATTCTTTTCTAGTTCTAACGATTACAGCTTTTACTACATCACCTTTTTTTACGTTTCCGTTTGGTATAGCTTCTTTTACACTCGCTACTACGATGTCTCCTATTTTACCGAATCTTCTTCTTGATCCACCTAATACTCTAATAACCATGATTTTTTTGGCTCCAGTGTTATCAGCAACATTAAGTATCGTTTGTTGTTGAACCATTTAAAATTTCCTCCTCTCAAATGTTAACTCACACTATCTTCTTCCGTTTTAATATTGAAAATAAAACATCAAGCAATTTTTTTAATAAGATTAAATTATTTAGCTCTTTCTAAGATTGTAACAACTCTCCATCTTTTATCTTTACTTAATGGTCTAGTTTCCATAATTTGCACTTTATCTCCGATTCCACAATCATTGTTTTCATCATGTGCTTTATATTTTTTAGAAGTTTTTACTCTCTTTTTATAAAGTTTGTGTAATTTCATTGTTTCTTCAAGAACAACTACAGTTTTATCCATTTTGTTAGAAACAACGATTCCTTCTCTTACTTTTCTTTCGTTTCTTTTATTTTCCACTCTTGATCCTCCTATTTACCAGTTTTTTCAGTTACAACAGTTTTTAGTCTTGCTATTGTTCTTTTAACATCTCGTATTTTAGCAGTGTTTTGTAATTGTCCAAGAGTTTTTTGAAATTTTAAATTAAACAATTCTTGTTTCAATTCATTTACTTTAACTTCCAATTCTTCCAATGATAATTCTCTAATTTCGTTAATTGTCATTACTTATCACCACCTACTTCTTCTTTTCTTACAAATTTAACTTTTATAGGTAGTTTATGTCCAGCTTTTCTTAATGCTTCCTTGGCTTTCTCTTCTGATACTCCGCCAACTTCAAACATTATTTTATTCTTTTTAACTACTGCTACCCAACCTTCTGCATTACCTTTACCTTTACCCATTCTTGTTCCTTCAGGTCTTTTTGTATAAGGTTTATCAGGGAATATTCTAATCCAAATTTTACCTTCTCTTTTAAATGTTCTATTAATTGTTACCCTACAAGCTTCTATTTGTCTTGAAGTAATCCAACCAAATTCTCTAGCGGCAAGTCCAAATTCACCAAAATCAACTTTATTTCCTTTAGTTGCTACGCCACCCATTTTTCCTCTGAACTGTTTTCTATATTTCGTTCTTTTAGGTATTAACATATTATTCGTTTTCTCCTTCCTTTGTAGTAGAAAGAACTTCACCATTAAATATCCATACTTTTAATCCTAAAGCACCGTATGTAGTGTGTGCAGTAGCTGTTGCATAATCAACATCTGCTCTTAAAGTATGTAGTGGTACTCTTCCTGAAAGTGTCCATTCACTTCTTGCAATTTCGGCACCATTCAATCTTCCCGATACCATAACTTTAATTCCTTTAATCCCAGCTTTTTCTGCTCTTTGAATAGCTTGTTGAACCGCTCTTTTATAAGCAACCCTTTTTTCAATTGCAGTTGCAATACTTTCTGCTACTAATTGAGCATCTTTATTAGGATTTTTGATTTCTTGTACTTTAATTTGTACTCTTTTACCAGTTAATTTTTCTAATTTTACTTTTAAAGCTTCAATTTCTTGACCTTTTCTTCCAATTAAAATTCCAGCTTTTCCAGTTTCTATAATAACTGCTACTTCTGTAGGTGATGTTCTTTCTATTTGAATAGAAGAAATCCCTGCATGGTAATAGTTTTTCTTAATATATTTTTTTATTTTCAAATCTTCATGAAAATTTGTTACGTATTCTTTCCCCTCAGCGAACCATTTTGAATCCCAAGTTCTTGTGATTCCTAATCTTATCCCCCTAGGATCTACTTTTTGTCCCACAGACTTACCTCCTTATTTTTGTGAATTAATCTTCTCTTTCATCAACTTCTACTGTGATATGAGCTGTCGGTTTTCTAATAACATCAGCTCTTCCCATTGCTCTTGGGCTGATTCTTTTTAATACAGGTCCTTTATCAATTAATATTTTTGATACAAACAATTTATCAGGATCCATATTATTATTATGTTCAGCATTTGCAATTGCTGATCTTAATGTTTTTTCTATATATAATGCTGCTTTTTTATTTGTAAATTTTAAAATGTTCAATGCTTGCAATGCATTTTTCCCTCTTACAATATCAGCAACTAATCTTGCTTTTTGAGGGCTTAATCTTTGATATTTCAATTTAGCTACTACTGCCATTCAAAGTCCTCTCCTTTCGTTAATTTATAAATATTAATTTCTATTTTTTACCTTTTTTAGCATCTTTTCCATGTCCATAGAAAGTTCTAGTTGGCGCAAATTCACCTAACTTATGTCCAACCATTTCCTCAGTTACATATACAGGAATATGTTTTTTACCGTTATATACTGCAAAAGTATGTCCAATAAATTGAGGGAATATAGTTGATCTTCTAGACCATGTTTTAATAACTTGTTTTTTACCTCCTAATGCTTCTATTTTTTCTAATAAATACGCATCAACAAAAGGTCCTTTTTTTAATGAACGAGACATTCTTTCCTCCTTATTTCATTTTTTAAATCGAGAAATGTTACTCAATACATCTCATTTTAATATTTAATTCAATGTATTAAGCAATATTTTTATATTCAGCCAAATTTCCATTCAAATATTTTATGTGTTTATTTGACTGGCACAGTCCATTTCTACGTTCTTTATTTAAAAATATCATTAATATATTTTGGGATAATAATTTAATTTTTAAACAATTATTTTTTTCTTCCTCTAACAATAAATTTATCACTAAGTTTTTTACCTCTAGTTTTCTTACCAAGTGTAGGTTTACCCCAAGGTGTAACTGGTGATTTTCTACCTATTGGAGATCTTCCTTCTCCTCCTCCATGTGGGTGATCTACAGGGTTCATTACAGATCCTCTAACGTGAGGTTTTCTTCCTAAGTGTCTATTTCTTCCAGCTTTTCCTAATGATACTAATGAATGTTCAGAGTTTCCTACTGTTCCAACTGTTGCCATACATTCTTTATGAATAAGTCTTAATTCTCCAGATGGTAATTCCACGTGGCAGTAAGTTCCTTCTTTTGCAACAAGTCTTGCAGCTGTTCCTGCTGATCTTGCTAGCTGTCCACCTTTACCAGGCATAAGTTCTACATTGTGAATAACTGTCCCTACTGGTAAGTCTTTTAATTTTAGTGCATTTCCAGGTTTGATATCTGCACCTTCTCCTGCTAATACGATATCACCTTTTTTAAGTCCATTTGGAGCTAAAATATATCTTTTTTCTCCATCAACATAGTGTAACAATGCGATGTTTGCAGTTCTGTTTGGATCATATTCAAGAGTTGCAACTTTTGCAGGCACTCCAATTTTATTTCTTTTCCAATCAATTACTCTATATAATCTTTTGTGTCCTTTATGTCTGTTTCTACCTGTTCTGTGTCCATAGTTGTCAATTCCATAAGATGAATTTAATGGTTCAACTAAAGATTTTTCAGGTCTTACTTTATCTAAGTCCTTATTAACTAATATCGACATATGCCGTGTCCCACTAGTCATCGGTTTTAATTTTTTTATTGGCATAACTTATGTTCCCTCTCTTCCTATTTCTCATTTTTATTTTCTTAAATTATTCAAAAAAAACTGAATAATTTCTATAATTTTACATAACTTATCTATTATAGCATTTTTATCGAATAATTTCCACAAAAAAAATACAATTACTCTTTATGTTAAAGATGTTTTTTGATATTATTAAATATATAAATTTTATTATCCTTCGTAAGCTGTAATAGATTCTCCATCTTTCAATTTAACAACTGCTTTTTTGATAGCTGCTGTTTTATACATTGACATTCTGAATCTTTTATTTTTTGGTTTAATATTTAAAGTATTTACACCTTCAACTTTTACATTGAATAGTTTTTCAACTGCATCTTTTATTTGAAGTTTGTTTGCTCTTCTATCTACTATGAAAACATATTCATTGTTTTCTAATAGATTTCTTGCTTTTTCTGTATTAATTACAGGTTTTTTGATAATATCAGTAATATGCATTATGCTAGCACCTCCTCGATAGTTGCAAGAGCTTCTTTAGTTAAAATCACTTTATCTTGTTTGATTAACCAGTAGATGCTTAAATCTCTTGTATTTATTGCTGCAACTTTTTCAATATTTCTAGTTGATAAATATAAGAAATAATCTCTATCTATATTATCAGCGTCATCACTTGTTATGTATAATTGTTTTACACCATCAAAATTTAACGCTTTTGCAAAATTAATAAATGTTTTTGTTTTTGGTGTTTCTAATGCAAAATCATCTAGCACAATTACATTTCCTTCATTAATTTTTGTTGCTAAAGCTGATTTTAAAGCTAATTTTCTAACTTTTTTATTTACTTTTTTAGCATAATTTCTTGGTTTTGGTCCGTGAACTACTCCTCCACCTACCATGTGTGGTGCTCTTGTAGATCCTTGTCTTGCTCTTCCTGTTCCTTTTTGTCTAAAAGGTTTTCTTCCTCCACCTCTTACTTCTGCTCTTGTTTTTGTTGAGGCAGATCCTTGTCTTGCTTCAGCTAATTCTGCTACTAAAACTTCGTGCATTACGTGTTTATTTGGTTCAATTCCAAATATGTCGTTATTTACTTCAATAGTTCCTGCTTGTGAACCATCTAATTTATATATATTTAAAACTGGCATGTTATCCTCCTCTCTTTCCTATTAATATTTCTTTACCGATTTTTTGATAACTAAGTAACCATTTTTTGGTCCTGGAACAGCACCTTTTACTAATAAAAGATTGTTTTCTACATCAAATTTTATAACTTGTAAGTTTTGAACTGTTACTTTTTCAGCTCCCAATCTTCCAGCCATTTTTTTACCTTTTGGCACATTACTGTTTGATGCAGCTCCTCCTGCGTTAGAACCTCCAAGTCTGTGGTTTCTTGAAACCCCGTGTGAAGCTCTGTTTCCACCAAAGTTATGTCTTTTCATAACTCCTGCAGTTCCTTTACCTTTTGAAGTCCCAGAAATATCAACGAATTCAATACCTTCTAATACATCTACTTTAATTTCTTGTCCCAATGTAAAATCAGCTGGATTAGCTACTTTAAATTCTTTAAGAAATCTTTTTGGAGTAACTCCTGCTTTTTTAAATACACCTAATAATGGTTTAGTAGTGTTTTTTTCTTTTTTATCTCCATAAGCTAATGTGATAGCATTATATCCTTCTTTTTCTTCAGTTTTAATTTGTGTAATGAAGTTAGTCCCTGCTTCAATTACTGTAACTGGAATTAATTTTTCGTCTTCGAAAATTTGAGTCATTCCGATTTTTTTACCTAATATCATTTTTTATTTTTCCTCCTTAATATATTGGTTGACAATTTTCTTAAAATAGCCAACTTGTACTAAGCCTACGATTGCTTAATTTCAACTCCCACACCTGATGGTAAGTTTAATGATGCTAATGCATTTACGATTTGTTGATTTGAATTTTTGATTTCTACAAATCTTCTGTGAATTCTCATTTCAAATTGTTCTCTTGAATCTTTATTTACGTGAACTGATCTTAAAACTGTATATTTTTTAGTTTTTGTAGGTAATGGAAGTGGTCCTGCTAATTCTGAACCATTTTTCTTAGCTACTTCTGCGATTTTTTTAGCAGATTGATCTAACAGCTTGTGATCATAAGATTGTAAATATATTCTTATTTTATCCAAAGTTTTTCCTCCTGTTTTTTTGTCCTGATTATTTTAATAACTAGAGAAATTAGATTATAAAAACCTAATCTCTCTTTTTGATTTAATATTTTTGGACTATTTTTCTATTACATTTCTAATCATTATAACAAATATTTTCATTATCTGCAATAATTATTTTTATTTTTTATCTTTAAGAAAGTTCCTTACAGAAAACTATTTAG
>ERZ773021.146-NODE-146-length-53058-cov-21.357_pt1 | contig 53058 bp, 46 predicted proteins | sample MGYA00511668_ERZ773021 | MGnify/ENA primary metagenome ERZ773021 (study PRJEB29015, sample SAMEA2737961) | human oral metagenome | biome: human oral; feature: human-associated habitat; material: dental | place: China | collected 2032 ... | reverse complement strand
TGCCAGCGGGCGGCGCGGGGATCGTCGTGGAGGAGGGCATCTCGCGCGTGGCGTCCTGCGCGGCCGGAAGCTCCTGGGTGGCCGAGTGGTCTTGAGCCGTCGAGCGCTGCGGGTAGCTGGGGGCCAAGGCCGTCTCAGCGTCGCGCGCCGAGTCGGCGTCGTGGGCCGAAAGATGAGGCTGAGTCATGGTTTCCTCTGGTGTCAGTTCGTTATCTGCCCACCAGTATGGGCCGTTTCCTCAAAGGGCCACTGAAAGCACCCTGGAAGTTTCCTGTAAACCGTTCAACCTCACAGCGAACACGCATCCCGTCAGGAGAGTACATCGCGGACGGCCGGGTACAGGTGCGCGGCGCGCTCGACGGGCGCGTGAATCAAACGCGGTCCGTCGGCGGGGTGGGCGAGCAACGACTCCAGTTCCCGAGGCGCGTCGGCTCGTGCGAAGGCCACGCCGTACGCGGCCGCGAGCGCCTCGTAGTCCACCGACTGAGCGAGGCCGAACCAACGGTCGTAGGCGTCGGCGCTGGCGGCGCGCCCATGTTCGAGGGTGGCGAAGATGCCGCCACCCTGGTCGTCCGCGACGATGATGTCGAGGTGAGCATCCACGCTCGCCGCCAGGGCGAGGGAGGAGGCGTCATGGCAGGCCGTGAGGTCACCCATGACGGCGGTGACGCGCTCGCCCGCGGGGGCCGAGGCCTCGCCCGCGTATCCGGAGCCCATGCAGATACCGACGGCGGTCGCGACGGTGCCGTCGATGCCGGCCTGTCCCCGGTTGGAGTGGACGATGCGCCCCTCCAGCGTGGGGACGGCGAGGTCGAAGGCTCGCACGGGGTTGGAGGCGCCCAGCACGAGGGGGCCGGTCGTCGAGGCGGCGACGCTTCGAGCGAGGTCAAGCATCGTGCGCCCGGAGCCGGAGGCGAGCAGGGATTCGATGCGCTCGTCGGCGTCGCGAGCGGCTTCGCGCACGCGAGAGGCCCACTCGGCCTGAGCGGCGCGGATCAGCTCGCGAGCTGGCTCGAGGTCGGCGACGACAACCGAGGCGTTGCCCGAGATGTCCACCCACGGGGCGTGCGCATCGACAACGATGACACGCACGCCGGGGCACGCGAGTAGAGCCTGAATCGGGCGGGACAACGTCGGGCGCCCGGTCACGACGACCGCGTCGACCTCACGCCCGAGCGGCGAGCTGACGAGGGACTGCTCGAAGGGGGTCACTCCCCCGCCGCGCCACGCGCCCGACGCGGGTTCAGCGAGCAGCGGGAAGCCAGAGGCCTGCGACCACTCGCGGGCACGGGGCGAGGCCCCCTCACCCGCGACAATCAGACCGGCGACGGCAGGACCAACCACATCCTCCCATCGCGCGGGCACGGCAGGCGCGCCCATCACCCGGGTCGGCCGAGGGACGAACGACGCCCCGACCTCGTCCCCTGAGTCGGAGGCGGGACGGACGGGGGTCAGCGGGTCACGGAAGGCGACGTTGATCTGCACGGGCCCGGGCGTGCCGCTCGGTGCCCCGCAGGCGGCCGCGACCGCGCGGGCGAGGTGTCCGACCAGGGAGGGCGAGGCCTCCTGAGGCTCCAGATCAATGCTCGCGCGCACGTGCATGCCGAAGAAGCCGGACTGGTGGGTCGCCTGGGAGGCTCCAACGCCACGCAGTTCGCCGGGGCGGTCGGCGCTCAAGACCAGCAGGGGCAGGCGCGCGTGCGAGGCCTCGAGAACGGCGGGGGCCAGCTCGGCGACGGCGGTGCCGGAGGTGACGACGATGGCGGGCAGCGCTCCGGTGCGCGCCAGACCGACAGCCGCGAAACCGGCGCCGCGCTCATCCAGGATGGGGCGCGCATCCCCGCTGAAAGAGCCCGCCTCGAGGGCGTAGGCGAAGGGCGCGGAGCGCGAACCCGGGCAATACAGGACGTGCGTGACGCCCAGGGTATCCAGGGACGAGAGGATAGCGCTGGCGGTATCGACGGAGGGCATACGCCCAGCCTACCGGGAGCCCACCCTCAGGTGCTCAGCCATGCCTTCGAGGCGCATGCCCCAGCGGGAGACGAGATCGCCGTCGACCGGGGTGCGGTCGATGAGCTCCTGGTCCGGCTCAAGGCGCCCCACGGGCAGGCAGCCACGCTCGGGAATCAGGGGCTGGGTCACGTCGCCCACCAGCAACGAGGCGGTGGCTAGTCCGGCTGCCCGGGGCACACCGGGCACGGCGGCAGCAGCGGCGACGCCGACCGACAGGCCGACGGACGTCTCGAGGGCGGAGGACACGACGACGCCGAGGCCGCTCTTGCGGGCAACCTTGAGTGCGGCGCGCACGCCTCCGAGTGGCGCGACCTTGATGATGACGACGTCGGCGGCCTCCTTACGGGCCACCTCCAGGGGGTCCTCAGCGCGGCGGATCGACTCATCGGCAGCGATCGGCACGTCCACGGATCGGCGCACCTGGGCCAGCTCATCCACCGTCAGGCAGGGCTGCTCGACGTACTCGATGGGAACGACGCCGGCGGCCGCAGCCATTGCCGGGATTGCCTCGCGAGCCTGATCGACCTCCCACGCGCCGTTGGCGTCGAGGCGGATCATCGCCTGCCCGCCCACGGTCTCACGCAGGGCGTCGGCGACGGCGGCTATGCGCGCACAGTCGCGCCCAACGCTGACGCCGGGCTCCGCAACCTTGATCTTCGCGGTCGCACACCCGCCCGAGGCCTTCACGCGTTCGTGGGCTTCCTCCGGCGATATGACGGGGATCGTGACGTTGACGGGCACGAACTTGCGTCGAGGCACCGGCGGGAAACGGCGAGCAGACTCGAGGGCTGCGGCCAGCCAGCGCGAGGACTCCAGATCGTCATAGTTCCAGAAGGGCGCAGCCTCTCCCCAACCGGCATGTCCGTGCAGGAGGAGCCCCTCGCGGCGAGTCACGCCGCGGAAGCGCGTCGTCATCCCTACCTTGTACACAAGGATGTCGTCGACGCCTTCGAGGGCATAACGCGTTTGACGGCTGAGCGTGCGCATCGGGATGCGCATCAGCGTCGGTTGCTGCGCTGCGTTCACAAGAACCCTCCTTACTTACCGGTAATATTGTCGCGCAACCTCACGCTATCGACAAATCCTACACGCATCAACTTGTAACCAATTGCGTAGTAAGTGCCACAAAGTGACAGACTCTTTGGAACGGTTGAACACGTGGCAAGCAGGCACGTCTCGCAGGACACACCTCCAAGTGTCTAGACACCATATAAAACGGTTACAAGCAAGTAGCCTTTGTTCCGATGCTAGGTTGCGCACCCCATAGCCCCACGTGTGTCCTTCGGCCGAGGCTGGTCTGCAACGCCGCCACCCCTCTCGAGCACGCACGCCCCGACGCCTGCCACTGCCTCGTCGATTAGAATCCGACACATGAGTGCTCTCCCCTTCGTGTCCGACACCTTCGACCCGACCCGCTGGCGCGAGGTCGAGGGATTCGACTTCGCCGACATCACCTACCATCGCGGCATCTCGCGCGGCCCTGAGGCCGACGGCCGCCCCGAGGGCGCCGACATGCCGGTCGTGCGCATCGCCTTTGATCGCCCCGACATCCGCAACGCCTTCCGCCCCGGCACCGTCGACGAGCTGTACCGAGCGCTCGACCACGCGCGCCAGACCTCCTCGGTCGCGGCCGTCATCCTGACGGGCAACGGCCCCTCGGCACGCGACGGAGGATACTCCTTCTGTTCCGGCGGCGACCAGAGGGTGCGAGGCCGCGACGGCTACCGTTACGAGGTCGAGGGCGCGGACCCCGAGGCGGCCACCGCCCAGCGCCGCGAGCAGATCGACCCCGCGCGCGCCGGACGCCTGCACATCCTTGAGGTCCAGCGCCTCATCCGCACGATGCCGAAGGTCGTCATCGCGGCCGTCCCCGGCTGGGCAGCTGGCGGCGGTCACTCCCTCAACGTGGTCGCGGACCTGTCGGTCGCCTCCATCGAGCACGCGGCCTTCATGCAGACGGACGCGAACGTCGGATCCTTCGACGCGGGCTACGGTTCGGCGCTCCTGGCCCGCCAGGCCGGGGATAAGCGGGCGCGCGAGATCTTCTTCCTCGCCGAGCGCTACGATGCCGAAACTGCCGAGCGCTGGGGCGTCATCAACCGGGCCGTCCCCCACGCCGAGCTCGAGGAGACCGCCCTGGAGTGGGCCGCGACCATCGCAACAAAGTCCCCGCAGGCCATCCGCATGCTCAAGTTCGCCTTCAACCTGGCCGACGACGGCCTGGCCGGCCAGCAGGTCTTCGCGGGCGAGGCCACGCGCATGGCCTACATGACGGCCGAGGCCCAGGAGGGGCGCGACGCCTTCCTCGAACACCGCGCCCCCCGCTGGGAGGATTACCCCTACTACTACTGAGACCACTTTACTCACCGACACTCAGCGACCCACGGGCCCGGGATCTCCTCGATCCCGGGCCCGTATCGCTCACGCGAGATAGACGCGCGCCTCCCATTCTCCGAGGGTTTCCGGGACTCCCCGGTCCCCCTCGGGCAGGTCGCGGTTGGCCAGGATGAGGTCCCCACTCACCCCGCGCGCCGCATCACCGAGGGAGGCGGGCTGGGAGGAGAGGTTGACGAGGACGGTTGCCACGGCCTCGCCGAGCGTGCGGCGGTAGGCGAAGATCGCGGGCGAGGGGGTCTCGATGCGCTCAAATGAGCCGGCCGCGATAACCGGCAGGCTGTGGCGGATATCCGCGAGCGCGCGGTAGTAGGCGTACACGGAGGACGGATCATCGACCTGGGAGGCGGCGTTGATGTCGCGATAGTTCGGGGTGACGCCGATCCACGGGGCGCCCTGCGTGAAGCCGGCGTTCTCGCTCGCGTCCCACTGGACGGGAGTGCGCGCGTTGTCGCGACCGGTGAAGGCCAGGCCCTTCAGGACTGACTCGGGGCTCTCGCCCGACTCCACGGCCTCGCGGTAGTAGCGCAGCGCCTCGACGTCTCGGTAGTCGTCGATCCCCCCGAAGACGCTGTTGGTCATGCCGAGTTCCTCGCCCTGATACACGTAGGGCGTCCCGCGCAGCATGTGCAGGGCCGTAGCCAGGGCCGTTGCCGACTCGTAGCGCCACGCCTCGTCACCGAAGCGGCTGACGGCGCGCGGTTGGTCGTGATTGTCCAGGTAGAGGCTGTTCCAGCCGACCTGGCCCTGGGCCTCCTGCCACTGGGTGAGGCAGTCGGCGAGCTCACCGGGGCGCAGCGGGCGCGGGTGGAACTTCCCCGCTTCAAGACCGAGGTCGACGTGGTCGAACTGGAACACCATGTCGAGCTCTGCGCGGGCCGGGTCCGTGAACAGCAGGACGTTGTCGCGGCGCACGCCGGGGCACTCGCCGACCGTCATGGTGCCGGCGCGACCGTCGAAGACCTCGCGTCGCATCTCGGCGAGGTATTCGTGCAGGTGCGGACCTTCAGAAAAGTGCGGGAAACCCTCACCCCACGCGCGCCCGGGGTAGACGACGCCGTCGGGCATGCCCGGGTCCTTCGAGATCAGGTTGATGACATCCATGCGGAAGCCGTCGACACCGCGGTCGAGCCACCAGTTCATCATCTCGTAGACGGCGGAGCGCACGTCGGGGTTGTCCCAGTTCAGGTCGGGCTGCTTCCTGTGGAACAGGTGCAGGTAATACTGGCCCGTGGCCTCGTCCCACGCCCAGGCCGAGCCGGAGAAGAAGGACCCCCAGTTGTTGGGCTCAGCCCCGGCCTCGCCGCCCACGCACCCGGGACGAGGATCGCGCCAGATGTACCAGTCACGCTTCGGGCTCTCCCGCGAGGACCGCGACTCGACGAACCACGGGTTCTCGTCGGAGGAGTGATTGACGACCAGGTCCATGACGAGGCGCATACCCCGCTCGTGGACGCCCTCCAGCAGGCGGTCGAAATCCGACAGGGTGCCGAACATCGGGTCGATGTCGTAGTAGTCGGCGATGTCGTAGCCGTTGTCCGCCTGCGGGGAGGCGTAGATCGGCGAGAGCCACAGGACATCCACGCCCAGGGACTTCAGGTAGTCGAGCTTGGAACGAATGCCCTCAAGGTCGCCAATGCCGTCACCGTTGGAGTCTTTGAAGGAGCGCGGGTAGATCTGGTAGACGACGGCGCCCTTCCACCACTCGTCGGGGCCGAGGCCGTTGCCGTGGGAGTGTAGCGCATCATTACAGAAGAACATGGAGCACCTGCCATACGTTGAGGTCGGGGAGGGAAACAACGGCCTGGCCGTCGACGATTCGCACGTCTAGAGGGATGAGCGTCGAGCCCGCATCGGGATCCGCCGCAGCCACGCGCGGTACGCGCCCGAACAGGGGCTTCAGACGCAGCGTACCGCCTCGTAGCGCGATCGCCGAGCGGTGGGACCCGTCCCACACCGTGTCGGACTGTCCCACCAGGTTGATGAGGTGGACGACGAGCGCGTCCCCCGCGCGGGTGACGCGTCGCCACACGCATCCGGGGGCGGCCTCCCAGCACACGGGGGCCTCGTCGAAGGACACGTCGATATCCGCGTTGTACGCGCCCACGTACGAGGCCGTCACGTCGACGATCCCGGGATCGACGAGGATCTCGTCGTTTGCGACGAGGAAGTCGTACCAGCTCGCCAGCATGTCGAGGGTCTCGTCCTCGGCGGGCATGTTGCGCACGTAGTACGGGTCGACGAGGATGTGGCCGTCCTCTCCGGCGAGGAGCTGGGTGGCTCCGTGCGAGAAGAGCGTCGCCATCGTGAGCCGCGTGGACGCGTCACCCACGTCCCGGGCGGCCTTGTCGTAGATGGCCTGGTAGGCCGCCAGGACGACCGGCTTCCCACCCCCGACGAGGCGGGCCCTCGTCGCCACGCGAGCCAGGGCCTCGTACGTGGTGACGGGTTCCCAGGGCTCGATGTAGACCGCGTCCTGCGGGGCGCTGGGCGAGGACCAGGTCGGGAAGTCGTTGACGTTGTTGAACACGAGGGTCGAGCCGGGCACCGCCTCGCGCACGCCTCGGATGAGGGTGTCGAAGGATGAGGCGACGTCGACGACCTCCCCATTGGGGCGGACGGCCGCCTTCGGGCAGCCGTACTGGTCCAGGTGGAAGCCGTCGAAGCCGACCTCGCGCGCGGCCGCCGCAACGTCTGCCGCGAAGTGGGCGAGCCAGCGCGGGTGCGCAGGATCGACGATGCGCAGGAAGTCGGCGAGCGAGTAAGGCTCCCCCGCTGGATCCAGCAGGGCCGCATCCTCCCACTGTTCCCACTCGTCATTGCCGACGCCGTACACGGCCGCGTAGCCGATGGATCGCGTGCCCACCGCCCGCAGTGCCTCGATGAGGGCGCGCACGGACGCCAGGGAAATCGGCTGATCGAGGGCATCGAGGTACTCCTCTCCCCCGCCCAGCATATCCGCGTGCCGATACGCCCAGTCGTAGAACTGGATGGCGGTCAGGTGCAGGCGACGGGCGAAACGGGCCACGGCCTCGACGTCCTTTCCCGGACGGAAGGACGCGACGAAACCGTATCGCAGTCGGTCCGACGCCGACGCGCACACCTGGAGAGCGCTCGACGCACCGGTCGCGGGCTGGGCGACGCCGTACCCGCCGACGCTCAGTTCTCCCAGATCGACGAGGCCGGGGCGCTCGCACCGGACCTCGCGCACAGTCTCGCCCAGGTGTGTGATGACGAGGTCGCCCGGGTGGGAGGCCTCGACGAGGACGGCCTGCCCGGGCAGGTAGACGGATTGGGTGGGAAGGAGCAAGGGAGTCATCCTTTCACGGCTCCTGCGGTCAGGCCCGCGACGAAGTGGCGCTGGAAGATCAGGTACACGACGATGACGGGGAGAATCGCGATCAGGGACGCGGCAAAAACGAGCCCCCACTGGGTGGAGTTTTGCCCGTGGAACAGCTGAATGGCGATGGGGAGAGTGCGCTTCGTTTCCGTCGAAATGACCGTGAGTGCCCACGCGAACTCGTCCCAGGTGGCCAGGAAAGTGAAGATAACGGTCGTCGCGAGCGCCGGCCTGGCCAGCGGCATCGCGAGGCGCCAGTAGCGGGTCCACACGTTCGCGCCGTCGACCTCCATGGCCTCGTCAAGCTCGCGGGGGATCCCCTCGAAGAAACTGCGCAGCAGGAACGTGTTAAGCGCCAAGTTTCCCGACACGTAGAACAGCACGAGGGCCCACAGGTTATCGATGAGGTGCAGCTGCTTCGTGAGCACGAACTGCGGAATGATGAGCATCATCGACGGGATCATCAGGCCGAGGAGGAGGGCCCGGAAGAACCACTCCTTGCACGGGAAATCGAAGCGCGCGAACGCGTAGGCCATCATCGAGGAGAGCCAGACAGCCAGCACCGTCGACGTCACGGACACGAACGCTGAGTTCAGGGCGTAGCGGGAAAAATCCTGCGTCGTCCACGCCTGCACGAAGTTGTCGACCGTGCCCGGGTCAGGAATGAACTTCGGTGGCGTCTCCAGGACATAGGCCTGCGGCTTGAAGGCTGTCGACACCATGTAGGCGAACGGCAGGATCATGACGATCGCGCCGACCGTCAGGACGACGAAGCGCAGCGACGTTCCGGCGGCGTGCATCGTTTTGCGTGACGTGCTCATGCTCCCGCCCTTTCGTCGTCACGGTTCAACACCTTGAGCTGAACAATCGAAATGATGAACACGAGGATCGTCAGGACGACCGCGATCGCCGAGCCGTACCCGAAGTTCAAGTCGGAGAACGCCAGGCGATACATGTAGGTGAGCAGGACCTCGGTCTGGCCATTGGGCCCGCCCTTCGTCATGAGCAGCACCGACGTGAAGACGTTCAGCCCGCCGATCACCAGCATCACGATGACGAAGACGGTGGCCGGCCAGATTGCCGGCACGGTCACGGCCTTAAAGCGCTGCCACCAGTTCGCCCCATCGACGAGGGCGGCCTCCTCCAGCTCCTTGGGTACCCCCTGGAGGGCGGCGAGGAAGATCATCATCGACCAGCCGATGCCCTTCCACACCCCCAGCGCGCAGATCGCGATCATCGCCGTCCAACGGTTCGACAGCCACGACGTGTCCCCCGCGCCCAGGTGGGCGCTCCCCAGCATGTAGTTAATGAGCCCCTGGTCGGCAAACAGGTACTTGAAAAGCAGCGACACAACCACCCAGGACGTGACCACGGGCAGGTAGTAGAGCACCCGGAACAGGGGCTGCAGCGGCGCCTTCGAGCGCAGCAGCATCGCAACGGCGAGGCCGAGGATGATCTGCGGTGGCACCGTCAGCGCCATGTAGATCCCAGAGTTACCCAGACCCGTCCAAAACGATGGGTCATGGAAGGCCTTCACATAGTTGTCCAGGCCTACAAAGTCCGAGTTCGAGCCCTTCACGATGTTCCAGTCGTAAAAGCTCATCTGCCCCGAACGCACCATGGGGTACAGGACGCACAGGGCGAACAGGATCATTCCCGGCGCCAAGAAAAGGTAGGGGGCCACCGGGTTCCTCCGGGAGGAACGCCGACGCGCGCGAGGCGCCACGGCCTCGTCCGCGGTGGGGGTGCTCATGATGAGTCCTTTCCCGGGCCCAGCCCCGTGCGTGTGGGAGCCGGGCCCGGTTGCAGGAGCGACGCCAGGTTACTTGGCGGCGCTCAGGAGCGGGTCAATCTGCTGCGCGGCCTTCGTCAGGGCTTCCTTGACGGTCACCTTGCCTTCGAAGGCGGGGGTCAGCTCAGTCTTGAGGATCTCGTCGACCTTCCCGGAATCGGGGATGGACAGGCGAGACTTCGCGGTCTTGAGCTGCTCGGAGAAGATCTTGGTGCCCGGCGTCGCCTCGGCCTCCTCGGCCGCATACTCGGCGACGACCGTCATCTGGCCGGCCTTGCTCATCGGCAGCTGGAACTCGCGCGACTGGGTGAACTCGAGGAACTTGTACGAGGCCTCGAGGTCCTTCGTCTGCTCCGTGATGACGATGGACTCGCCGCCGACGACCGAGATCGATCCGCCCTCACCGGCGGGGACCTTCGAGTAGGTGGGCTTGAAGTCCGGGTAGGAGCCCGCCCAGATCTGGTCCATCCATGGGCCATCGAGGATCGTCGCGTACTCGCCATTCGGCATGCCGTCCTGCGTCTTGGTCGCACCCTCGTTGCCGATAATCGCGTTGGGGATCTGTCCCTCCTTGTACAGGTCGACGAGGAACTGGACGCCGGCCACGGACTTATCGGAGTCCAGGTAGCCCGAGGCCTTGGTCTGGTCCGGGTCGGCAATGTCGCCGCCCGCGCTCCAGATCCACGGCATGATGTTCCACTGCGAGATGTCGCCGTCTGCGAACGCGTAGACCGAGCCGCCCGCATCCTTGGCCTTGGCGGCGAGGTCCTTCAGCTCGTCGAAGGTCTCAGGAGCCTTGTCGACGCCGAGCTTCGACAGGGCATCGGGGTTGGAGATGAGCACGCGCGTGTTCGTATCCAGGGGCAGGCCGTAGTGGTGGCCGTTGTACAGAGTCGTGCCCAGCAGGCCCGGATACACCTTGGCCGCGAGCGCGTCATAGTTCGGCATGTTTCCGTCGAGCTGCTTGAGGACGCCCAGCTTGGCGAACTGAGCGTTCCAACCGAGGTCGGTACGGATCAGGTCGGGCAGTTCTCCGGCCGCGGCGCCGGTCGTGAGCTTCTGCTTGAGGCCGTCGTACGGCATGTCGACGTACTTGATGGTGATTCCGGGGTTTGCCTTCTCAAAGGCGGGGATGATTTCCTTCTCCAGCGCGTCCTTCTGTGCGCTGTTGGAGCCCGCGCCGTACGTGCCCCACAGGGTCAGTTCGACGGTCGAGGAGCCGGATCCGGAGTCGGAGGATGATGACTGGTCGGCAGTGTTACCGCCACAGGCTGCGAGCATCGAGGCCGCAGCGAAAAGGGTGACACCGACGGTGAGGAGACGCTTCTGCTTCATTGCACTGTGATCTTTCTCGTGATCGCGACCACCTTTGGCCGCTTGGAGGTAATTTCACCACGCAAAATTAGTCTTGTCAATACGCTAGGCAAATTTGAGATTTACGTGTAATCTTTTTTTCACCAGAAAGGAATGGTCATGACCTGGCAGCCCAAAGACGAGCTCGCTTCTGCGGTCGCGCTCGAAGTCCTCATCCACGGCCCGCTCGGCCGCGCTGAACTGGCCCGACGCCTCGGCCTGGCCCCCGCGACGCTCACACGCATCTCGACGGAGCTCATCGCCTCGGGCCTCCTCGCCGAGGTTCCCGAAGCGACCCAGCGCACCTCCGGTCGCCCGACCATCCCCCTCGACGTCGTCCCCTCCTCGCACTACTTCCTGGGCATCAAGCTGACGGATAGCGCACTCGACGCCACCGTCATCGACCTGAAGGCGACCCCTCGCGACTCCTACCGAGTCCCCCTCGACTCCCTCACGCCCATCCGCGTCGTCCGGGCGATCGCGGACCTGGCCCACCGTGCCCGCTCGGCCTACCGCATCGACGCGATCGGCATCGCTGTCGGCGGCATCGTGAACGCCGACGGCACCGTCGAGTCGGCACCCTTCCTCAAGTGGCACGACGTCCCGCTCGCTTCCCTCGTCTCCGAGGCGACCCGCTTGCCCGCCTTCGTCGCAAACGACCTGTCTGCCTACACGCAGATCCAGCACTGGTTCGGGTCGGGCACCGGCCACTCCAACTTCGCCGTCATCACGGTCGGCGTGGGCGTGGGCTACGGGTGCGTCGCGAACGGGGAGCGCCTGGAGAACGAGGACTCGGGCATCGGCCTCGTCGGGCACTGGCCGTTGGATCCCCTCGGGCCCATCTGCTCCCAGGGGCACCGGGGTTGCGCCGAAGCAATGCTGACGACCCCCGCAATCTGCCGGGACGCGTCGGCCGCCGTCGGCCGACCCCTCGAATGGAATGACGTCATCACCCTCGCTTCTGAGAAGCACCCCGCGGTGGAGGCAATTCTGGCGGCGTCGGGGCGCGCCCTCGGCAGGCTCATCGGCCTAGTGGCGTCATTGACGGCGCCCGAGCTCGTGATCATCGGCGGCGAGGGGGTCGCTCTCGCATCCCTGAGCGGCGATGCCGTCCGGGAGGGCATCGGCGAAGTGCGCGACCCGCGAGCCACCTCGATTCGCGTCACCCTCTCCGACGGCTCCAACGAGGCCTGGTCTCGTGGTGCCGGCGTCATTGCGTTGCAGGGCTACATCGCGGCCCGAGCCGCGTAGCCGGCCCCCTTGCGGCGTTGGTGTTGCTGCAGCGGCAGTTCTGACGCGTCGGCTGGCTGCGTCGGCGGGCCCGCCAGGTCGCCCACGGTCTGCCACCTGCGGCCTTCCGTCTGCTGCCCTGGCCGACCGCTGCCCGCCGTCTGCCGCCTGTCGCCTGCCGCCATGGCCGACCGCCATCTGGCGCACCAGCCGAGCGCCGGACCAGCCCACCCGCAACCACACGCACACTGCCACCGATTCGGCTCATCGACGCGACTATCGGCATCGGTCCGGCGCCCCTGAGCGACATGCCCCCACAATTCCGCATGCAATTCCCTGAGGGCTCACACTCGCGATGACCCACAAACCGCAGAACTTCAACGATCTGAGTTCAGATTTTGAAATACATTCAGGGGAATTGCATGTGACCTTTCTCCCCGGCTGATGAGCGACCACCGCAAGGACTGCGGGCGCACATAGACACGTTCACGATGAGAGCTTGCAGCGGTTCTTCCGCGAGAAACTCGCCCAGCGCACCAACAAGCAGCGTTTTTCACCCGTTTTGGGCTTGCAGGGCGAACTTTTTCGGGCACCACGGCAGGAGCGGGAGATACGGGGCGAACTTTTTCGCGCACAGGATGCGATGACGGACCAACTTTGAAACCGCCAACACCTTTGCACGCCACGCTGCGCGCCCCATTGAAACCGCCAACACCTTTGCACGCCACGCTGCGCGCCCCATTGAAACCGCCAACACCTTTGCAGGTTGGAATTGGCCCGAAAATGGCCTTTCATCGCCCGCAATGGTGATGGCGGTTTCATTCCACTGCAAGGAAGCGCCAGCAAAGGTGCTGTCGGTTTCATCGCGGAGCGCAAACACACCAGCGATGGCGCCAAGTGCACCGACGAGACACGGTGGACTACGAACGAAAGATCGCCCATGGGCGGTGGCGGGGCCTGGCCGGGGTTCGAGACGACGCGCCGAGCGAAGCTCGCAGCGCGGACGGCGAGCGGGCGGGCCGCCGCCCACGGGCGCACCAAGCAGCCCGGCCCCACAGCAGGATCAGACGGCGGGCGCCCGGAACACCAGCGGGGCCGCAAACACAAACACAAACACAAACACAACAAAGCGGGCCGGAACCCCTCGGTTCCGGCCCGCCCTCGATGCTCAGTGCTAATCACCACCGCACAACGCGCGTCAGTAGTGCACGACCACCGTGTCGCCCATGTCGGTCCAGTCGTAGATGAACTTCGCGGCGTCGACAGGCATGTTCACGCAGCCGTGGGAGCCGCCGTAGCCGCTCCAGCCGAAGGAGGAGCGCCAGGGGGCGCCGTGCATCGCGTAGGAGCCGGTGAAGTAGGTGACCCACGGGACACCTTCGGTCTCGTACTTGGTTCCGTCGGCGTTCTCGCCGCGCATGGTCTGCACGTCGTACTTGAGGTACACGTGGAAGGTGCCGGTGACGGTCGGGGTGTCAGGTGCGCCGGGAACCATGTAGTAGGGGCCGCCGGCGACCTTGCCGCCAATGTAGGCGGTCACGGAGTTGTCGGCGAGACTAATGTCGACCCACTTTTCACCTTCGGCTGCCTGGTAGACCAGGTTTTCAGTGCCTTCGGCGACCTGCTTGGTCTCGGAGCCGGGCTCGACATCGTCGTAGTGGAACAGACCCTCGTAAGCCTTGCCGTCGGTCATGGCGGCGATGATGTCTTTGGTGACCTGCTCGGTGTTGTTGGTCTTAAGGCCCTTCTTACCCTCGCGGGCGACAGTCAGAACGTTGCCGGAGGAATCGACGTTGTCGACGCGGTTCTGCGGCTTGACGTCGGTGGTGGCGGCCAGCGCGTTCACCCAGTCGGCGACCTTGACGGTGCTGATCGAGGGAGTATCCAGGCTGCCGTCATCCTTGGTGAGGAATTCAACCCACTGGACCTTGTCGGAGCGCTCGGCGCTGAAGGTGTCGATACCGTCGGAGATCTCGATGTTCGTCTCGAGGAGGGCGTTGGCCTTCTCGGCGGCGGCCTGAGCGTTCTCAGTGGTGATGGAGGGCTCCATCTGGTGCACGCTCACGTCCTGGGTGACGGAGGTGAGGGTAGCACCCGCCTGCTTCACGGCGGCGGCCACGTCCTCAGCGGACACGCCGTTGCCCATCTGCGCGGGGGTGACGGTGAAGGATTGGCCATCTTGGGCGACGATGACCGAGGCGTCCTTCATTTCCGAGGTGAGGGTCGAGTTCGCACTCGCCGCGAGCTTCTTGATCGACTCGTCGCTGACGGTGACGACGGGCTCAATATCGCGCTCGGAGAACAGGGCGCTCACGAAGGCGGGGAAGGACGTGGAGCCCTTCATCGCGGCGTCGGCGGTTTCGTCGGCGTCGACCGAAATACCCGCTTCGTTGAGCGAGGCCTTGGTGGTCTTGCCTTCGACGGTCAGGGTCACGTTGGTGGCGTCGGCGCGCTGGTTCACGGTGGAGACGACCTGGTCGCGGGTCATGCCCGCCACGGAGGTCCCAGCGACGCTGGTTCCGGGCAGGGCGCGTCCGGAGTAGTTGGCGGCGTAGACGACGCCGGCGCACACGACGAGGAGGACGAGGGCGCTCACAACGCCGATCGCCCACTTGGTTCTCAGGGATAGTACTTTGAGCATCGCCACCTATCGTATAGCCTCGCGTGCAGTTGCGGGCACATAACGTTGAATTTTCAGCTGCGTTGTCTACCACAGGGAAAGAGGCATTAGTTCGCTGTTTCAACCGACAAACGTGATCATTGCCGCGAGGCCCCCTTCCACCTGCGCGAACACGAGCGCTTATCCTGGTTGTGTATGCGTTCGCTGTCGACTTTGGGAGGCTCATCATGACTGCGCCGCGACTTCTTGTTGTGCCCGGGGGCACCGCTATCGGCGCGGTCGCGCTGGCGAATGCGTCGATTCATAAGCTCGTGGAGCTCTACGAGGAGCGCCAGGCGGACCCGAATCATCCGGCGCCGCACACGGTCGTCATCCTGCGCACCCCCGAGGATGTGCCACCGGCGACACTGCGCGGCTCCGCGGTAGCCCCCGAGGAGGCTTTCCCGGAGGACCGTTACCCCGGCCTCGCCAAGGCGATCAACGCGGACCCGCATTTCTTCGACGGTATTGACCTGGTTGTCCCGACGTCGGGGTCGAGCGCGGGCAGCCCGCGCCTCGTTGGCCTGTCGATCGAGGCGCTCATGGCCTCGGCGAAGGCGACCGAGCTGGCCCTAGAGGGCCCGGGCCGTTGGATCTTGGCGATGCCGGCGCACCATATCGCGGGCGCGATGATCCTGCTGCGCGCGGCCGTCGCGGAGACGAACCCGCAGATCGTCGACACCTCCGAGGGCTTTGACCCCCGTGCCCTCCTGCCTGCGATTCAGGGCGCCACACAGGACGACATGCCCGGCTACCTGTCGCTCGTTCCCACCCAGCTCGCCCAGTGCCTCGACGCTGGCGAGGAGGTCGTGGGACCGATGCGCTCCCTGGCGTCGATCCTCGTGGGTGGGGCGGCGACCAACCAGCAGCTGCTGGCACGCGCCACCGAGGCGGGCCTGAAGGTGCGCCTCACCTACGGCATGACGGAGACGGCGGGCGGCTGCGTGTACGACGGTAAGCCGCTGCCGGGCACGTCAGTGCGCGCGGTGGATTGGGACGGGCGCACGCGCCTGGCGATCCACGGCCCGACGCTCATGACCCGCTACCTGGACGCGGAGAGCCCCTTCTTCGACGAGGGCGGCCACCGTTGGCTGCTCACCGGGGACCTGGGCATTATCCGGGCTTCGGGGACGGTGGAGGTGCGCGGCCGCGCCGACGACGTGATCGTCTCGGGCGGCCTGTCGATCGCGCCGGGTCCGGTGCGCCCCGCGGTGCGTTCCTTCGAGGGCGTGTCGGACGCGTGGATTATGGGCACCCCGGACGCGAAGTGGGGCCACGTGGTGACCGCGCTCGTGGTTGTCGATCAGATGCCGTCGGATTCGCTGGAGATGGCGGAGCTCGGCTCGGCGATCCGCGAGCATGCGGCGGCACACATCGGGCGCGCGCAGGCTCCTCGCCGGATTGTGGCCGTCGAGTCCCTCCCCTACCTGGGCTTCGACAAGATCGACCGCGCCGCCGCCGCGCAGGCTGCGGCCGAGGCCTCGGGTACCGAGCGGGAGTGGGTGCGCTAACCCGCTGCTCGGACCCGCGCCCGCTCCAACTACACTGGTGGGCATGGCTTCCGTTTCTGACTGGATTGAAGGCGCTCGCCTGCGCACCCTCCCTGCTGCCGCCGCGCCCGTGATAGTGGGCTCTGCGGCCGCGCACTACCTGGGGGGTTTCAGCGCGGCGCGCACTGCCCTGGCGCTGCTGGTGGCGCTGGCCCTGCAGGTGGGGGTCAATTACGCGAACGACTATTCGGATGGCATTCGGGGCACGGACGACAACCGAAAGGGGCCCGCGCGCCTGACGGGCGGCGGCCTCGCCAAGCCGAAGACGGTGCTGGCGGCCGCGCTCGGTTCATTCGCGGTGGCCGGCGTGGCGGGCCTCGCCCTGGTTGCCGTATCGGGTACCTGGTGGCTGATCGCTGCGGGCGCCGCGGCGGTTGTGGCCGCGTGGTTCTACACGGGCGGTAAGCACCCGTATGCGTACTTGGGTATCGGCCTGTCCGAGCTGATGGTCTTCGTGTTCTTCGGTCTCCTCGCGTGCGTGGGCACGGCGTGGACGCAGGTACAGTCGGCTCCGTGGTGGCTGTGGATGAGCGCGTCGGCGCTGGGTCTGCTCTCGGTGGCACTGCTGATGGCCAATAACATCCGAGATATTCCGACGGACCGCGAGTCGGGCAAGATGACAGCCGCCGTGCGCCTGGGCGATCGCCCGTCGCGCTGGGTGTTTGCGGCGTGCGCGTGGCTTCCTGTCGCGATGATCATCGTGCTGGGCGTCGCGGTTGGGCTGCACCCCTTCGCGACGGGCGCGCTGGGCGTGGGGGCGGGAGCGTGGGCTGCCGGAGTGAGCCTCCCGGTCCTCACCGGCGCCTCGGGCCGCGAGCTCATCACGGTGCTGCGCAACACGGGGTTCTTCACCCTGGCGTGGGCGCTGTTGGCTGCACTCGCGTTGCTCCTGTCCTAGGAACGAGGCCGGGGTCACTCCGTTCACAAGCTCTCCCCGAGTAGCGAAAAACGACCATCTGTCATATAGGATGACCTACAACACTACTCACCGTTTAGCAGAGGCCACGATGAGCAACGATTCCTACACGCCGGGCGAGCACGCCCCGATGGGCGAGGTCGCCCTGGGTTCGGTGATGAAGCCGTGAAATGGACAGACATTCAGCAATGGGAGTCGGCGCCGCTGCAGGCGTACGCAGTGGAGTGTGAAAATAAGCAGCGCAAGCTGCAGGCAGAAGGTGACAACCTCGCTGCAGACCTTGAAAGCCTGTCGGGGAGCGGACAGACCGTCCAGGCCGCTCGCAGCTCGCTCCGTCAGCAAATCTCCTCGATCGAGCGGCAGGTGAATCACCTCATCAGCACGGCTGAGATCTGTAGCGCGGGCGCACATGGGATCGACAGGCTTCGCGCGAATATCGACGACGCACTCCAGCTGGCCAACACGTGGGGCATGTCTATTGACGCGAGCGGAAACGTGTCGATGGATGCCACCCAGGTACAAAAGCTCGTCGACGAGGGCAAGAGCAGGAGCGAGCTGAAGTCCCTGGTTAAAACCGCTCAGGAACGTGTCAACACTGCCCTCAAGCAGGCCCAGGAACTCGTCGAGTCTCTCTCGCAGAAGCTCGCGGCCCTCGAGGCAGGTACCTTCGACAACAACGTGCACTACTCCGCAACGATCAAGAGTCGCCCCACGTTGCCCCCAGCCGACGCCTCCCCGCAGGAAGTCGCATCCTGGTGGAGTTCCCTGTCCGACGAGGACAAGCAGTGGATGATCCACGAGCACCCCGACGTCATCGGCAACCTCGAGGGCGTCGACTACACGTCGCGTAACGAAGCGAATCGCATCATGCTGCCTCGTCTTAAGGAACAGGCCGAGGCTGACCTTCAAAAGTTCTACGATGACAATGGGCCGTATATTGAGCCAGCTCTGCGTTCTGAACGAGATCGCCTGAAGAACCGCGTGACAGCCCTCGAGCAGATCGAAGAAACTCTGGAGCGAGAGAATACAGAGAATCCCCCAGTCCCACGCTACCTGATGCAGTTGGATGCCTCCGGACCAAACATTCTCGCGGCCGTCTCCCAGAATAATCCGGATGATGCCGATCACATCGGCGTCATCGTTCCCGGTATGACAACAAGCGTCGCAGACTCCCTGGGCGAATATGACGGGCATGCGACAACCCTGCGTAAATCGGCAGAAACTGCGGCGACAAACGGCAAAAAGGTCGCCATGGTCGAATTCTTCGGCTACGACGCACCTCCCGGCCCTGCCGAGGCTTCCTTCACCATCATGGCTAACAATGGTGCACCGAAGCTCGCCAGCTTCCTGAACGGCATCGACGCGGTGCGAGAGCACGGGGCCGGTGACGCCCACATCACCGTCGCCAGCCACTCCTACGGCTCGACCACGGCGGGTATCGCCGCGACGCTGGTTAACGATGGCGTCATCGACGACTTGGTGCAATTCGGTTCGCCCGGCTCGGGCGTGCAGGATGTGAGCGAGTTCCACGTCCCCGAAGGACACACGTACGTGAGTGCTGCTCCCTACGAGAACGACATGGTCCAAGGACTCGGACCAAACCCCTGGTTCGGTAAGAATCCCGACACTATGGACGGCTATAAGCATCTGTCAGGCGACGTCGGTCCTACTAAATGGGGCCTCCTACCAATTGGCGTGATCCCGATCCCCATCCCCAAGCCTTTCGCTCAGCACAGCGGCTACTTTGAAGAGGAGACGCAGGCGAACCGTGACATTGCCAGCGTCATTGGAGGTAACCCAAACGTATGAAAAAAGCACTCCCCCTCATTCTCTCGATTTTCTCAGTCGTCTTATTTACCGTCAGTGCAATCACACTCTATTGCGGAGGTTTCATGAACCCCTTTCCCCCCAAGGTCAAAACTGTTGAAGCGTTCCAGCGCGACCTTGAGCCCACCATCATTGCCGCGCGCAACGAGCTTCTCACTGCTGAGAACTTCATGGCGTACAAAAACGGCTATCAAATCGACACTTATTCCAAACGTGGCGAAACCATCTGTTCTTTCCAGTCACGCACTTTTTTCTTCGCCGAGCTGGACACAGACCACATCCGCGACACCTACAACAAGCACCTCCTCCCCCTCGGATTCAAACTCTCCGAAAAACGCTGGACATCGGGTGGAGTCGAACTCGCGAACTTCCTGTGGACCAACGAGGAGTACCACGCTGTAGTGACATCAACGACACGTCTCGGAGAACAGACCGCCATGTTCTACTACACGCAGGGGACCCCTACAGACGGATCCACTGGTAACCCACCGCAGCTCATCGACCAGCCCGGACGCATCCCCGACTGGTTCGACCCCAACCTCCCTCCAGCAGACCAGAAATGACACAACAGGCACCGGCACACCGAGGAGCACGACCACTCGCATTCCTCGCCTGAGCCCTCCTGGCGCTGTGCGCGGCCTCGTGCGCGGAGTTTTTCGGTGGTACTCCGGGGATGAATCCATGGCACGCTGAGCAGCTTCAGCAGGCTGGGCAGATGCACTCCATCAAGGACTTTGGACGCGATATCGAGCCGGCCCTGATCCAGGTACGTAACGAGCTCATCAACGAGAACAACTTTGAGCTGCGCCATGGAACGACGCGATTTCCAGCCAACCAACGGGAGATCAAACACTCTACAGCCTCAATTCCCCAACCATTTATTTTCTTGAAGACAATGTCGACAAGGCACGGACGGCGTTTGAAAGTCATCTGATCCCTCTCGGCTTCACGGTCACGGTGGACGCACAAATGACGGACAAGGAAGGAAAATTGACTTGGATCGTCGCACGGAACCCCACCTACGGGATTAGCGCCAGCGCCTACATCCGTGATTCCAAGCGTTCTTCCTTCCACTACGAGACCGAAATGCTCAGCTCCGATGGATCAACGGACGACCCTCAGCAGCTCGCCGACATCCCGGGCCGCCGACCCGACTGGCTCATCCCTACCCCCACGACCTGACAGGCATCACGACCACGCGTGCTCGCGCTGCTCCTGTCCTAGCAACGAGGCCGGTGCTGCTCTGCGCTCCCCCGCCGTCAGCGCCCCCGGCGGTACAGGTACTCGTGCAGCCAGTCACCCGCGATGCCGGTCGCTGCTGCTATGACGCAGACGAGAGCGACGGCCCGGAAGGCGCCCGTCGCGAGCATTGGCGTGAACACGCCAATGCCGATCGCGGCGCTGCCCTGCATGGCGAGGTCGTTCATGGCGACGGCACGCCCGTTCTGCCCGGGGGCGACGGTCGCGAAGACCGTGTCGTAGATGGGCGTGAACAGGGCACCAAAGCCCGCGTAGATGAAGCACATGGCGGCGGTGATCACCCACGGGCCCATGCTCATGCACAGCGCAATGAGGGCGGTACCCGCGAGGATGAGGGTCACGCATGCGCGCACGGTCCGCCCGCGCCCGATGCGAGCCATCACGGCACCCGACGTCATGGCGGTGGCCAGGGCGACGCAGTAGGCGGGCAGGAGGCGCACGGACACCTGGGCGGGCGTGAGCCCGTAGTTAGCGGCGCCGATTCCGTTCATGAGGGGCGCGACCGTGAAGTTCATGCAGTAGACAATCACGATGAGGCTGATCGAGCGCGCCCACGGCACGTTCGTGAAGAAGGAACGCGTAATGAAGGGGGCGCGCGCACGCCCGATGTAGCGCCAGAAGAGGACCCCGCCGAGGATGAGGCCCGCAATGAGCCACCAGCGCGGGTTCGCGGCGACCAGGGTGAGCAGCAGGGCCAGGGAGGAGAAGATCGCGAGGCCGACGACGTCGACACGCCCGGCGCGGGCACGCGCGGGGACACGACGCCCCATGATCGGCAGGCAGGCGAGGCCGGCCAGGGGAATGAGGAGGAGCAGAGCCCAGTTGATGTCGGCGAGGATGCCGCCGGCCAGCATGCCGATCGCCGTGCCGCCCTGGAAGGCCGCGCACATGAGGCCGACGTAGAGGCCTCGTTTCTTCGGGTCACGGATGGCTGTCGCCAGGATCATGTACGCGGAGGCAGCGGCCTGGTATCCGAGGGTTTGGAGCGCTCGGGCGACGATGACGCCGACCAGTGACAAGGAGAAGACGAAGCCGAGCAGGGAGCCCGCGACGATCAGCGCGATCCCCACATCGACGATGCGGCGCAGCGGAATGAAGTCACCGAGGGTTCCGTACAGGAAGCAGGCGACGCCGAGGACGATGCCGGGGATCGCCGTGATGAGGCCGGAGGCATCCCCCGCGCCGATGTCCTGGGCGACGCGCAGGTAGACCAGGTTGAACCCCTGGAGGGAGACGGTCCCGAGCGCGTAGATGCCGAGAAGCGGCAGGAGCACGCGCGCCGGCCCGTCCGCGTATTCGCCGTCCGTGGCGACGGTGCGCAAGGTGACCGCGGGGGCCGAGGCCGCCCCTCGGATGACCTGTGAGGGGACGGTGGCGACGCGGCAGGTGGGATCTGCCGATCGAGAGGAGATGAAGAAGCGGAGCGTGCGCACGGCGATTAGTTCACCACAAATCAACCGTTTAGCAGTATTGCAGGAAACTAGCGCGCAAATGAAGCTCAACTTAACACTCTGATAGCCCGTCACTCCCCGTACGCATGCCCGTCCATCAGGGCTCAATGTCTCCACTGTCCCGCCCCTGACGTGGCACAATGAATCATCTCTCGCAAAGGAGCACTATGTCTCGCGTCATCGTTGTCGGTTCCATCAACCAGGATGTCACGGTCACCGTCGACCGTTTCCCGAACCCCGGCGAAACACTCTCGGGCACCTCGCTCACCTACGGCCTCGGCGGCAAGGGCGCGAACCAGGCGGCCGCCGCCGCACATTCGGGGGTCCCCGTCTTCTTCGTGGGCGCAGTCGGCGCGGATCCCTCGGGCCAGCGCCTGCGCGCGGAGCTGGCGTCTCACGGCGTGGACGTCACCCACCTACGCGAGGTCGACGGGCCGTCCGGGACCGCGCTCATCACTGTCGCCTCCTCGGGTGAGAACACGATCATCCTCGACGCCGGGGCGAACGCGACCGTGACCGTCGAGCCCGCCAAGGCCTCGTTGTTCCCCGCCCCCGCCGACATCGTCGTCCTCCAGGCCGAAATCCCTGCCGAGGCCAACGCCGAAGCCCTCGCGTGGGCACACTCGTTTGGCGCGCGCGTCCTGCTCAACCTGGCCCCCGCCCGCCCCACCGACGCCACATTCATGGCGTGCGTCGACGTTCTCGTCGTCAACGAGACGGAGGCAGGCCTGACGCTGGGCATGCCCGCCCCCGCCGGCCCCACCGAGGCGATCGGCGTCGCACGGGCGCTGCGAGGCCTCGGCCCCAAGCACGTCATGGTGACGCTCGGCGCGAACGGCGCGGCGTGGGCGTCGGGCAGCGAGGCCGGGCACTTCCCCGCCCTCACGCTCGGCGAGGCCGTGGACACCACGGGGGCCGGGGACGCGTGCGTGGGCGCGCTGGCGGCCGCCATGGCCCTCGGCAGGCCTTTCGCCGAGGCCGTGGCCGACGGCATCCGTGCCGGGTCGACGGCGGTCCTCGCACCGGGCGCCGCCCCCTCGTACGCAGCACTCCCCCGCGTCACGCGCGCCTAAACGCCGCGCGACTCCTCCGATTGCTCCGGGAGTGAACGCGCCAGCGTGAGACGGCCCACGCCCCTATGCTAGGGGCATGGCCAGGATCGTCTTCGTCGTCGCAATGCTCGCAGTCACCATCTACGCTGCCGCCGACTGGCACCGCACGCCCGAAGACGAGATGCCCGGAAAGATCGCCAAGCCCATCTGGCTGATGATCATCCTCTTCACCGCGACGATCGCCGCCATCGGCCCCATCGCCTGGCTCGTCCTGCGGTGGGTATCGCGCGAGGAAAAGAAGCAGACCCGAGCGCCCGAAGCCCCCAAGCGCCCCTCCTCTCCCGACGACGACCCGGAGTTCCTGTTCCGTCTCGAGCGCGACATCCAGCGCAAGCGCCGCGAGGACGAGCGCCGCGCGCAGGAACAGCGCAAGAGTTCCAAGGATGAGGAGACCGACCCCGCCGAGGATTCCAGCGACGAGGCCAACTAAGCGACGCTCACGCCATCTGCCGCGGGCACTACCCCACTGCGGTGCGACGCGGTCGCAGCACGACGCGAGGCGCCCCGGCCAGCACGGTCAGCGGCGCAAGTCCGCCTGCGAGTCCCCCGGCGTCATGTCCTTCGCCATCGCAACCAGGTCAGCCGCGGGCTCCGCGTAGGACGTACCCACGAGCGTCGCACCCGAGAAAACAAACGACGTGATCGACGCGAGCGCACAGTGGCGCGACTTCGGCGCGTGCGCCAGCGGCTGGCCGTTCACGAAGCGCGTCAGCGTCACGATCGGATTCTGATGGGACACGACGAGTGCCTCACGCCCCCGGGCCTCACGCAGCGCCGAGGAGAGGGCCGCACTCATACGCGACGCAATATCCCGATAGGGCTCACCCCACGAGGGACGCAACGGATTGCAGTAGTACTTGAAGTACTTAGGGTTCGCCAGCATCGCGCGGTTGGTGTTCACCGGCAGACCCTCGAAGACGTTGTCCGACTCAATGAGGCGCGGATCCGACTGAATGCCCAGGTCGTACGCGGCCGCCGTCGGCGCCGCCGTCAACTGCGCACGCAGCAGCGGCGACGAAATCACGCGAGCAATATCCGCACCCGAATCCACCAGGTACTCAGCGGCGCGGGCAGCCATCGCATGCCCCAGCTCCGTCAGCCCAAAACCGGGCAGCCGCCCATACAAAACACCGTCGGGATTGTCCACCTCGCCGTGGCGCATAACGTGAATAATGGTGCGGTCCATGACACCCAAGTATAGGGCCTCGAATACACGAGAGGCCCGACCAAAAGGTCGGGCCTCCACTCGCTCACTTCTTATTGCGACGCTGGTGACGCGTCTTGCGCAGGAGCTTGCGGTGCTTCTTCTTCGCCATGCGCTTGCGGCGCTTCTTGATGACGGAGCCCATGGGGTTCCTCCCTCGTAGTGTGTGCGGCAGAGGTACTACCGCTGATGGATGATGGGTGCCCGAGCCGGGCACATCGTGCCTATACTACCCGCCAATGACGCGAGCCTGGTCACCAGAGTGATCTGCCATACCGGCCTGGATCATCTGGGCGACCGCAGCCTCCGGGACTCGGAAGCTCTTTCCGACGCGAATCGCGGGCATTTCGCCACTGTGAATCAAGCGGTACACAGTCATCTTAGAGACGCGCATGATGTCCGCCACTTCCGTGACAGTCATAAAGCGCGGCGCCGACTGCTGTTCCATTAATGACTCCCAGATATGCTCGCGAGGCGCGCTAAACCCGATTCGTTCACCGCTTACGTAGCCTCACGAAATATACTAATGCCTAACCGCATGGAAACTGCAACTTTATCCACTTTTGTTGCAGAGTCGTTAAGGAGCATCGATGGCACCGGCACACAAGGGTCGTCAGCAGCGAGGCAAGAACCCTCGCTTACGTCCCGAACCCGGCGCCACCCGGTCCCTGATGCACGGACGCGCCACGGCCTCGTCCCCTGTGTTCTCGGAGGAACCGCTGAACCCGCAGCCCTCCCCCGTCGTACGCCGAGTCGCCGAAGGCCCCCAGAACCCGCACGGCGAGGTACCCACCACAACTGTGCAGCGCGTGCGCGCGTGGCTGTCCAAGCAGGCCCGTTATTCACCCGCACGCCTCGCTCTGGGCACATTCGCGCTCATCATCGGCGTCATCACGGCGCTCCTGATGTTGCCAATCTCCTCCTCGTCCGACACGTCCGCCCCCTTCGTCAATGTTCTCTTCACCGCCGTGTCCGCCGTCTGCGTCACCGGCCTGACCACCGTCGACACCGCGACCTACTGGTCCCCCTTCGGGCAGGCAGTCATCGCCGCCGGCATCGTCGTCGGCGGCCTGGGCGTCATGACCCTTGCGTCGATCCTCGGATTCGCTGTCTCACGCCACCTCGGCCTCACCCAGCGTATGCTCGCCACGCAGGAAACCGGCACCGGCGCCATGGGCCAGATCTCCCTCCTGCTCAAAGCAGTCATCGCGACATCGCTGACGATGCAGGCCCTCCTGGCCGCCATGTTCCTCCCGCGCTTCCTATCGATGGGCATCGACCCCGTGCGCGCCGTGTGGGACTCCGTCTTCATGGCGATCTCCGTGTTCAACAACGCTGGCTTCGTCATCCTGCCCGAAGGCCTCTCCCCCCATGTCACCGACTGGTGGATGCTCATCCCCATCATCCTGGGCACCACCGTGGGCGCCATCGGCTTCCCCGTCATCATGGACGTCGCGAAGAACCTGCGCACACCGCGGCGTTGGCGACTCCACACCAAGCTCACCCTGTCGACCTACCTGATCCTTGCATTCGTGGGGGCGCTCGCCCTCGCGCTCACCGAGTGGAACAACCCCGCAACCCTGGGTGCGATCGACACTCCTTCTAAGATCCTCAACGCCATGCTCGCTGGCGTTAACTCGCGCTCGTCCGGCCTGTCCGCCCTGGACGTCGGCGCCATGCGGTCCCAGACCCACTTCGTGCAGGACATCCTCATGATGATTGGCGGCGGCTCCGCATCCACAGCGGGTGGCGTGAAGGTCACAACTTTTGCCGTTCTCGTCTTGGCTGTCATCGCGGAGGCTCGAGGCGACCGCGACATCGAGACCTTCGGGCGTCGCATCCCCACGAGCGCCGTCCGACTGGCGGTTGCCGTGTCGCTGCTGGGCCTGGCCCTCGTGGCCGTGTCCGTCGTCCTGCTGCTGTCAATGACGAACTATTCTCTCGACATCATCCTGTTCGAAACCGCCTCCGCGTTCGCGACCGTAGGCCTGTCCACCGGCATTACCCCGGCCTTGCCCGTCGGTGCCAAGTACGTGCTTATTTTCCTCATGTTCGCCGGCCGTACCGGCTCCATGACGGTGGCCGCGGCCCTCGCCCTGCGCGAGCGCTCCCGCGTCATCCGCATGCCGGAAGAACGGCCAATCATCGGCTAATTGCGGGGCGGCCGACACTCGCGCTTGAAACCCACAGCACCAATGCGCGGCGGCTGGCACTCGCGCTTGAAACCCACAACACCAATGCACGGCGGCCGACACTCGCGCTTGAAACCCGTGACACCAATGCACGGCTCCAACCACCCAAAACAGGCCCATTCACACCCGCAAAGGCGACACCGGTTTCACGCGCCGCGCCAACCACACCCGCAAAGGCGACACCGGTTTCACCAACGGCCGCCAACACAACCGATCTCACCACCACAAGGCGCCACACAGCCCGACGTGAAACCCACAGCACCAATGCGCGGCGGCTGGCACTCGCGCTTGAAACCCGTGACACCAATGCGCGGCGGCTGGCACTCGCACTTGAAACCCGTGACACCACTGCGCGGCTCCAACCACCCAAAACAGGCCCATTCACACCCGCAAAGGCGACACCGGTTTCACAACCCACGCCAACCAAACCCACAAAGGCGACACCGGTTTCACCAACGGCCGACAAACACAACCGGCGGCACCGCCCCCAGGCCGCCGACTCCCATCACCGTGACTTATCCACAGGCGAGATGCTGAACGCCAGTTATCCACAGGGGCACAATTCCAGCTTTTCATCTCACTCTCGGAGAGCGATCATCCATCAATCAGGCCCATATCCGCAGCTACACATGGTGGTGTCCAATTGTTACCTGAACTCGTCACATCCGTCAGATCGTCGCTTCGCGTTGTTGGCACTCATGGAACGAAAGTACAACTACATCGCCTCAGAAAGAACGGCGACGTTTTGAGGATCATGCCAGGCATTTACCTGCCAGCGGGAATCCTCACCGACACCTCATCAACCGAACGCCAAGAAATTACATTCATCGCGCGTTTAGCCGCCCTGAGTATCCGCTATCCCACGTATGTCCTGAGTGGACCGAGTGCCGCTTATCTCCTGGGGTTACCGATCGAGTGCCGCTTGAAGGATCTGTTTGTGTACACAGGCAGCCCTAGTGGAACACGAAGGATCGTATTTCCTCATGTTGTAGCTCCTGATGGAACTAAAGTTCCCGGAACTACAATCAGCACATGCCGACCAAACCATCCTGTTCCAGCAATCGAGTACTTAGGCTTCCGCATCGCGACACCTGCGCGAGTTGTCGTTGATTGCGCTCGTCTACTAAACGAACAGCACGGGTTTCCCATCGCCTGCGCAGGGTTGGCCCGGGCGTGCCAGTTTGATCGTTTCCATCAGGATGAGTCGCGTGCCCGCCAGGAGAAGGCGCGCGGAGAATTCCACGAGACCTTGGCTGGCACTCCCCTCAACACCATCGGACGCGAGCGGGCTCGATGGATGATTGATCGTGCCGACGCTGGATGTGAGTCTCCCGGCGAGGCCCTGGTCCTCCTCGCGTTGCTGCGCGCGGGGATCGAAGGAATGACGACTCAAGAAGAGGTCCAGGTTGCCGACCACACGTACTTCATCGATATTGCACTGCCCAACCTGAAGATCGCTATCGAATTCGACGGGCGCATCAAATACGGGGATACGGTCGATGAAGTCCACGACAGCATTGAGGCCGAGCAGCGTCGACAAAGAGACCTCGAACGCGCCGGGTGGACAGTCATTCGTGTCCGTTGGTCGGATCTGCGCGTCATCGACGAGGTCGTCGCCCAGGTACTGGTCGCCATCCGCGCAAAGAAGGGAAACTGAAGAAGACGACGATCTGATTGGCGCATGACTCATGCCATCTTTGAATTCCCAGACAGCATACTGCTGTGCGCTGGAAACACTTTGAGATGGTTCGAGCAATACAGCCCGACGTGAAACCCACAGCACCAATGCGCGGCGGCTGGCACTCGCGCTTGAAACCCGTGACACCACTGCGCGGCTCCAACCACCCAAAACAGGCCCATTCACACCCGCAAAGGCGACGCCGGTTTCACAAGCGAGCCAAACACAACCGATCTCACCACCACAAGGCCCCACACAGCCCGACGTGAAACCCACAGCACCAATGCGCGGCGGCTAGCACTCGCGCTTGAAACCCGTGACACCAATGCGCGGCGACTGGCACTCGCACTTGAAACCCGTGACACCACTGCGCGGCTCCAACCACCCAAAACAGGCCCATTCACACCCGCAAAGGCGACACCGGTTTCACAACCCACGCCAACCACGCCCGCAAAGGCGACCCCGGTTTCACCAACGGCCGACAAACACAACCGATCTCACCACCACAAGGCCCCACACAGCCCGGCATGAAACCCACAACACCAATGCACGGCGGCTGGCACTCGCGCTTGAAACCCACAGCACCAATGCGCGGCAGCTGGCACTCGGACTTGAAACCCACGACACCAATGCACGGCTCCGACCGCCCAAAACAGGCCCATTCACACCCGCAAAGGCGAGGCCGGTTTCACGCGCCGCGCCAACCACACCCGCAAAGGCGACACCGGTTTCACAAGCGAGCCAACCTCACTGTCACCTCGAACTACGCCCGGCACAAAACCGTCTTTCTTTCACAGGTTCCGGTCGCCATCCGCGCAAAGGCGGGACGTTAGCAGCCAAGTAAGCGTGTTTCACGCGCGTTTCACGCTCACCGCCCGATCCGGGCACGGACACCGCAAACACCATCGCGCTCACGGCCACGCCACCCTCCCGACCGAATGTAGGCAGGTCTCGGACCGCGCTGACGGCCGCAGCGTTCGCGTTGGGGGCGCACGCAGGGAAGAATGGGGGCATGGCAGATGAACGCGAGTCAAAGGAACTCCAGTCGGGAACGCTCGTCATCGGGCTGGGCCGTTTCGGCTCCGCCGTTGCGGTGACGCAGGACCAGCTGGGCTACGAGATCCTGGCCGTCGAAAAGAACCCCGCACGCGTGCAGGCCTTCGCGGGTCGTTTCCCCCTCGTCGAGGCCGACGCGACCTCCAAGGACGCACTCGAGCAGCTGGGGGCGCGCGAGTTCCGCAGCGCCGTTGTCGGTGTGGGCTCTTCGCTGGAGGCGGCGGTGCTCATCACCGCGAACCTGGTCGACATGGGCATTTCCTCGATCTGGGTGAAGGCGACGTCTTCCCAGCACGGTCGCATTCTGCGCCGCGTGGGTGCCCACCACGTCGTCTACCCCGACCTGGACGCCGGCAAGCGCACGGCGCACCTGGTGGGCGGCCGCATGGTCGACTACATCGAGATGGAGAAGGACGGCTTCTCCATCATGAAGCTGCGCCCGCCGCAGGAGGTGCGCGGCTTCTCCCTTGAGGAACTCGACCTGCGCGGCCGCTACGGCGTGAACGTGCTGGCGATCCGCCGTCCCAAGCAGCGCTTCGAGTACGCGGACTCGTCGACGCGCATTAACGCTGACGACGAGATCATCGTGTCGGGCGACTCGCATCTGCTGGAGTACTTCGCGAATAGGCCGTAGGCGGTCTGTACGCAGGAGGGCCCCGCACAGTGATCTGTGCGGGGCCCTCCTATCATCCCGTTAGAACGAGGCCGGGGCCTTTCACGCTCATGCGGCGAGACAGAGCGCGTCCCTGGCCTCTGTTTGCCGTCGGCGCGCATGGCACCGTCGGTCACCAGAGGCTAGGGTCGTCCAATCAGCGAGGACGACGGTGGCGGCGGCGGTGATGGTGAGAGCTGCCATCGCTGCTGCTGCCACCCTTGTGACGATGGTGATTCCCGTCGTTTCCGCTGTCGTGGTTTCCACCGTGCTGCTTGCGCGGGCGAGTTCCGTGCTCGTTAGCGCCGTTGTGCTGCTGCTCGTGCGGTGCCTTGCGACCGCGCGATTTGTCGTGCGAAGAGTCGTCGCCCCCGTCGTGCTTACCGTGGTGGTGGTGCTCTTCGTGCTCGTGCTCGATATTAATCTCGGGGCTGAGCTCGATATTGGGGTTGATTTCCGTGTGATTGTCTTGCTCGATATTGACGTCACCGTTCACGATGGTGCCGTTGTTATCGCCGTCGACGTACACGTTTCTTCCGTCGCGCAGCTCGTAGCGTTCGCCACCCTTGCTGTGTCCCTCGCCGCAGCAGCCGCCGCCGGGGGCCTGGCACTGCTCGCCGATGTGCTCGACGCCGCGGGTCAGGTTCTCGCCGACGGAGGTCATGACGGCGTAGATCGCCATGATGGCCTGAACGGCTTCCATGAGAACATCGAGGACAGGACCGATGAGGCCGACCCACTTGGCGACCTTACTGGCAACCTGCGCTTCGGCGACGGGAGCCGCAAGACCAAGGGTGAAGACAACCTCGACCGCTGCGGAAACACAGCTGCCGACGATATCGCCGATGGCGCCCACGACGGCGTCGTGGATGCTGTCGACGGAGTCTGCCACCTTCGTGAGCGCCTCGCCGAAGGCACCAGACGCGGCAGAGACGCCGTCGATCGCACTGGAGACGACGGCCTGGCGCTCCAGGTACGCGCGCACTGCTTCGCCGTGCATGCCGGACATCGCGGCCTGTGCGGTGGACTGCAGCTCTTCAGCAACGGAGGCGAGGGAGCTCGAGATGGAGTCCCAGCTGGAGCTCATGCCGTACACCTGAGCCGAGTCGCCGGTCAGCTGGTTCACCCAGGTCTTGAGGGGATCGATGCGCTGCAAGATCCACTCGACGCCCATACCGACGAGACCACCGATAGGGTCAACAGCGAGCCCGGCTGCTTCCTCGTAGATTGCCTTCGCTGAATCGACGAGGTTGTTCACCTCGCCGGCGCGCAGGTCCTGGGCGACGTTGTACAGCTCGTCGACGATACCCAGGCCCTCGGTCGGGGTGGTGTAGTCGATACTCGGTGTGAATTCGGGGGATTCGACGCTCACTTCTGAACTCCTTCAAACAGGAAGCGACGCAGCGTGCGTTCTTCATCCTGGCGCTGACGATACAGGAACGTTTCGATGTCCTTATCGCCGTGGTCATCCTGCCGTTCGAACAGCGAACGCACGTCGTCCGTCTTCGTATCGGGGTGAGCCTTCGAGAACTCTTCGATACGGGAGGACTGAGCCTTCTCCTGCTCCTCGACGAAACTGCGGTAGCTGGCCTGCTGGTCGTTGCGCTGCTTCGACATGAAGGCGTCGAACTCGCGGGACGTTGCCTGCGGGTTGTCCTTCACGTACTGGCGGATCTGGGTTTCTTCTTCGGTGCGCTGGCGCGACAGGAAGTCCGTCATCGCGTCCTGCTGCTCCTGCTGGTTGGACTCGATGAGACTCTTCACCTCGGAGATGTCTTCACCGGGGTGCGCGTCAGCGTAGCGCGCGAGTGCCTCGTTCTGGTCTTCCTTCTGGCGCTCGTAGAACTCGGCGAGATCGGTGTTTTCGTCGTCGCGCTGCTTCTCGAGGAAGCGACGCAGTTCGTCGTCATCGGCATTGAGCTTGTCGTGGCCGCCGAGGAGGCTGTCGAAGGAGTTACCGGACTCTCCGCCCTTGCCTTCCTTACCGTCCTTGCCGTCCTTACCGTCTTGCCCGCCCTTGCCATCGTGCCCGTCCTTTGCGGAGTCATCGCCGAGGCCGGGGTTGCTTGAGAGGGAGGGCATTGTGGACTGTCCGCTGAGGCCGCCCAGGCCGCCGCCACCACCGGTGCCGCCTCCGCCGCCCAGGCCGCCACCACCGGTGCCGCCTCCGCCGCCGAAGCCGCCGCCACCACCGTAGCCGCCGCCACCTCCGCCGCCGCCGTAGCCACCAGCGCCACCGGCACCGCCAGCACCACCGTTACCGCCGTTACCGCCGTCGCCGCCGTTGCTAATAGGCTTAGTGTATGTGCCCACGCCGTCCTGAATCTTCTGCATACCGCGACGGATCTCTTCCTCGAGATCGTCCATCTCCTGCGCCCACTGGAGCAGGCAGTTGACAAGACGCTTCTCGGCTGCGGAGCAGTCCGAAATCATCTTCGTCAGGTTCGTGATCTGCTCGTTGACCGGGGAAACGAAGAAGGAACAGATCAGGCCGAAGGCGTTGCCGTTGACCTGGCCCTGCGTCGAGTTGGCGACGCCCACGCTCTCGTCAAGGGTCGACGCACAGTCACTGACCGTGGTCGCATGATCACGGATTACTTCTGTATTGACGCCAAGATCCGCGCTCATCGCTGACCCGCTCCAAGGGAACCAAGGTTCGAGGAAAGAGTCTCGAGGTAGCCGCCGAGCGAGCCGCCGTCCTCGCCGAACCGCTGGGTGGTCTGCATGCGCACGTAGTCACGCATGTTACGACCGGCGTCGGCGTAGGCCTCCATGATCGAGTCCTCGAGTTCACGCGCGCTTCCCTGGAGCGCGTCATCGTCGATCGACAGCTTGACGAGCCGACCGTCCGAGTCGATTTCGACCTCAACGTCACCCTGAGCGTCGACGCCGCGTGTCCTCGCCGTCTTGAGGATCTCGACGAGTTCGCGGGCATTCTGGGCACGCTTTTCGGCGGCTTCCATCTGAGCCCGGATAGTCTGCCTTACTTCTTCGGGGGTGCTCCCCATCGTCTCTACCATACGGTTATCCTAACTGAGTTCCTTGGCGCACGTGCACCACTTCATGTACCGAGACGGTAAGACCGCCTCTGTGGCAACCGGAAGTCGCCAATTCGTTCAGTATTTGAGAGTGCTTGCTCACTCATGGCAATCAATCACTGTGCGTGGTACCGGGGGCTCGTGCCCAGGTGAGCCGGGTAACCGGACGCGCCCGAAGTCACCACCTGCTCATCGAGGCCCCGGTACACATACGTGTCGTCGTTATAAACGGAGCTCGGGTTCACGAGCCCATCGTAGTAATCATCGATGTCATCCGGAGTCACGACGGAATCACCTTGCTTCTCTTCGAAGGGGTTCTCGTCTGGATACCGCGACGGATCAGACGCCAACAGGGCCGCTGGATCGACCTCACCATAACCGGTCCGATCGTTCCATTTGCCACCCGACCCGCTCGCGGTCGCAACCAGCGCCTGCAAAATCTGCTCGGCCGACACATTATCGTCGAACCGCTGCCATGCCAACGCCAAGACACCAGCAACCAACGGAGCAGCAAACGAGGTCCCGTCAACGGCATAAAGCTCTCCGTCGTCTGATCTTCTCGCGGTAAACTTACCAACGGCAGCCACAGTGACGCCGTCACCCCAATTCGAGTAATCTGCCCAGCTGCCATCGGTCTCGAGCGCCGAAACACCGATCGCGCCACCCCACGCACCGACGACGTTGTCAGGATCGCGCTGGCCGTCGTTCCCCATTCCCCCAACAATCGGCACGCCCTCAACGACGGCGCGAGAAACCGCCCACTGCATCGCCTGGGCATCCCTCTTTGTAAAGGTCGCTGAGATCGAAATGATGTCAACGCCGTCATTCAATGCCTGTTCGATCAGCGACGCCTGATCCCCCAGTGCCGATCGATTCATCCCCAGCCCACAGTCTGCGCCCGCGTCGTTGGGCGAGTGAGCCACAGCGTAGTTGTAGATCGTCGCGCCGGGAGCCACACCGAAGTCCGGAGCAACGAGGAGCTGAGCGATGAACGTTGCGTGATCATCAGAATCAGCATTCGTTTGAATGGTGCACGCGGTCATATCCTGGATGTCCGCTCCCTGCAGCTCGGGAATCGACGTATCGATGCGGCCGTCGATGACCGCGATGATCACGCCTTCGCCCGTGTACCCCTGAGCGTGCAGCGACGCCAACGAGTAGCGCGAATAGTACGCCTCATCCGCCGCTGTGACCTTGCGATCCACCGCCTCCGCAGGGGCAGCGGGCGCGACGGGCGAGAGCACAGCCGTCAGGGCCAGGGCGCAGGCCGAGGCCAGAACGGAGAGGGCGCGCAGGCCTCGGGACCGACCAATCGATCGCATCATTGTGTCTGTTCCTTTCGTTCGGGCACTCGTGCACTCAGGCACTCGGGTAAGCCGAGGCCTGTCACTGACTGTGGTAGCGAGGGCTGGTGCCGATGTGGGTCGGGTAGCCGTGTTCGCGGCTGAGTGCAGCCTCTTCGTTCACGCCGCGGTAGACGTAGACATCATCATTACGAATCAAAATGGGGTTCACGACGCCGTCCGCATAGTCGGCAACGTCATCCCATGAGGGCAGCGAACTATTGGCCTGCGGTACGCACGGATTCTCGTCCGTATACTGCGACGGGTCTGACCGGAGGAACGCGATCGGGTCGGCGGGGCCGTAGCCGGTAAACTTGTTCCACTCGTTTCCGCTTCTGCCCGTTGCGGCCAGTGCCTGCAGAATCTGATCTGCGCTGACGTCCTCGTCGAAGTGCTGCCAGCCGAGCGCCAAGAAGCCGGCGATAATCGGGGTCGCGAAGGAGGTTCCGTCAGCTTCCTCAACACGACCAGTCGACGTGTCACGCGTCAGGACTGTTCCCAGGGCGGTCGTCAGCAACCCATTGCCCCAGTTCGTGTACTCCGTCAGAGTGTTGTAACGCGTCGTCGCTCCGATGCCGCAGATTCCCGTCCAGATAGCCAGCGCATCATCGGGGTCCTCGGTGGTCTCGTTGCCCATCGCGGCCACGACGATGACGCCCTCGGCAAGCGCCCTGGCCATGGCCCATCGAAGGTCGATGGAATTATCGTCAAAGTTACTGGAGATCGTAATGATGTCGGCGCCGTCGTTGATCGCCTGCTCAATAAGGAGCGGCGTGTCATTCTCTGCTTCACCCGTCCAGCCGGAGAGCGTGCAGTTCGACTTATCGCCGTACAGGGGGATCGTGTAGGTGTAGAGCGTCGCGTCGGGCGCCACACCAAACTCGGGCGAGACCAGGATCTGCGCGACAGTGGTGCCGTGTGCCGCATTCTCGGGCGCCGACTCCTTGACGCAGGGCGTCCGATCCTGAATGTTCGCACCCTTGAGTTCGGGGATGTTCGGGTTCACGGCACCGTCCAGGACCGCGATGGTGACGCCCTTGCCTGTGATTCCCTGATCGTGAATGGACTTGAGCTTGTAGAACTTGTAGTAGTCCTGCTTGTCAGCGGTCACCGGCGGGTCGGCGGCGTAAGCCGGCGCAACGGGGGCAAGGCTCGCTCCGAGGCTGAGCGTGAGGGTTCCGGCAAGAACTCCCACGCTCCTACCCCAGCGTCGCGTTGTCCGAGTTGTCATGACAGGTCCTCTTCGGAGTCTTCGACGACGGCGGACCTACCGCGCAAGTGAGAGAGGATCACGAGGCCTCCGAGCAGCGAGGCCCCGAGGACCGCAATCGCGGACACGATGTAGGCGCGAATCGTCAGGTTGTTATCGCGGGACGCCAAGTCCGCCGAGGCCACGGCGGGCCGAGCCGGAGCGGGATGCTCTGCAGCGTTGGGATGTTCGGGCCCGAACCTTGTGCCGATGTCGGTGAAGGTGAGGGCATCGAAGGGAGCGACAACACCCCAGCCAAGGGCGTCAGTGCGCTGATCGGCGGTACCGCGCAGGGCGGTCACTTCAAGGCGATACTTCCACATGTCGGGCCCCTCATCGGGGTACGCCGAGGCCACAAGGGCCGCGAAGCCGCCCGCATATGCGGTCGCATAGGACGACGACGGCAGGGGCTGGTCCCCCTCGTATCCACCGACGAGGCAGTCGGCCTGGTCGAACCAGGTCGTGAGAATGACGCCCGCAGGCACAGCGAGCTTGACGTGCGCGCCGTGCACCTGCTGCTCCGAAGCCGAACCATCGGCGTTCGAGGCGGTCACTCCCAGCACACCCGGGTACGCGGCCGGGTAGACGACGTGATCCGTTTCCTGGCCCTGGTATACGTTGCCGGTGGAAGCCACGACGAGGGAACGGCCACGCACTGCGTTAATCGCGGCCTCCAGCTGGGGGTCGCCATCGGGGGCTGACTGCGCGACGACGATGATCTGCGCGCCCTGGTCGGCGGCCCACTGGATCCCGCGGGCCACCTTCGACATGAAGGTCTCTTCGCCTTCCTTCTGCGGGCGGTTTTCCTGAAGACCGGTCTCGACGCGCACCGGGAGGATCTTCGCCTCGGGGGCGACGCCGACGAGGCCCGATCCCATCTCCTTGGGCAGCTCCTGCGCGGCGATCGCGCCCGCGATGGCGGTACCGTGTTCGCCGACGTCGACGCGCCCGTCGGTGTTTTCACCGCTCAGGTCGATGCCTGGGAGTACCACGGGGCCGTCCGACCCCTGGAAGTGCTGGTTGCCGGCGGCTACGCCCGAGTCGATGATCGCGACCGTCACGCCGCGGCCTCGTGAGACCTCCCAGGCACGACGTACTCCAACAGCGTCGAAGATGGCGGGCGTTTGCTTGATGTACGAGGGCGAGTTCTGCGAGCATTCGCCGCCCTCGGAATCGCTTGCGGGTGTCGTCGCCGACGACGAGGGTGTGGCCGTCGGCGTCGGACGCACGCTCGGGGTCGGCACCGGGTCCGCGTGGGCGACGCCGGGGCCGAACGCACCGGAGTCATCAGGCGAGAAGACCGGCGCGGCGATAGGCACGAGCGCGAGTCCTGCGATCAGCGAGGCCCCGACGAGGCCTCGGCCCAAAGACCGGGAACGCGCGCGGCGGGCGCTCACTTGATCCCCACTGAGGTGGCGGCGGCCTTCGGAGACATCTCAGAGCCCGGCGGGATGAGCTCGCCCCATGCGCGCGGGACCGACGCGGCCTCGGATGACTGCCACTCGAGGGCGTTCATGGAGACGGCCGGAACATCTCCGAGGGAGTGACGGAAGCCCATATCGGAGATGAAGACGTAGGACGCAGCCTCGCCGCCACCGCCGGACGTGAGGGCGAGGAGGGCGCCAGATCCGCCCGCAACAGTGACGTTGCGCGTCGTGGACGGCCCCTTCGGGGACTGCAGTGATTCCGCGTCATAGGACGCTTCGATCGCACGCTTTTCAGGCATGGTGACCAGGTCGAACGTCGGATTGAGTCGATCAGTGGTGTCCATCTGGGCGCACAGGACCGTCCGGCTGGCCGCGTCGCGGCTCTCGTCGAACCACTCGGGCGATTCAAAGTCCTCGACGGCAGGCCAATCGTCACCAACGAAGACGGCCCGGACGGGCTCGACGTACTTGAACATCTCGGTGGGGAACTTCTTCGAGGGCGGGGCGTCCTGATACAGGCGCGCCGCAGTCGAGTTGAAGACCACCAGATTCGAGTCGTCGATCACCAGGTAGGAGTTCTTGACCTGACCGGTGGAGTCGACCTGATCGAGGACCATTCCGATGGTGATGCCCTCGTTCTTCAGGTCGCCGGGCAGGTTCGTGGCAGGCTGCCCCGCGTTTTCGATGTCGTTGTAGCTCCAGGGACGCAGAGGCGTGCCCGAAGGGAAGAGGTCGAGCCACTCGGGTTCGACGGTGATCGGGTAGCTGGTGAGGTTCTGGAAGGACAGCGCCCAGTCACCCAGGCGGCTCACGCTGGAGTCGATGTAGTACTTCTTGCCTTTTTCCCGATCGACGAAGTACTTATCTCCACTGCCGGTCGCCTGAACGAGCGCGGATGTCGCCTGCTTCACCGGAAAATTCGCCGCAGGCAGTTCCTTGGCGATCCACGTGTGGTATCCGGACTCCATGTCGCAGGAGAGCCACTGCTTACTCAGCATGTCGGGCTGCGGAACGTCATCGGGGACGTCGGGCAGACCGATCTGGGCACCGCGCGGAATGTTCTCGAGTGACGACGCTGAGGCCTGGATGTAGGGCAGCTTCGATTCGGGGCTGAGGAGCTTAGCGGTGGTCACGTTCGCAATGGGATGAAGAACGCCGTTTGCCCAGAAATAGCGGGCCCCCGTCCCCTTGACATCAACCAGCTGGTACTGTGCCTCCCCGAGCTGGGGACTCGGCGCGAAAACACGCATGCCGATTCCAACCACGCTGAGAATAACGGCGACCACGAGCCCGAAAATAAGGGGGCGTACGGGCGAGGGCGTGTCGACTTCGCGCCCGTCGGGCGTGCCGGAGGTGAAGGCCGTGATCAGGCGGTTTCGATTAAAGCGCTGGGCTTCGAGAATGTCTTTACTCGACGGCATGACTCAGCTCCACAGGTAGACGGCCAGGGGAAGCAGGACAAACAGCGACAGCACCGAGATCGTGTCGGCAATGCGCGTCAGGTGCGGGCGAGCACGAGGCCCGACGACGTTCGTGATGACGAGGACGAGGGCAGTCGCGATCGCCGACAGCGTCAGCCACGGCATGGTCCTCGGGTCCGCGTAGGCGCCGAGCACAGCGGCAACGAGGATCACGATGAGGCCGGTGAGAGCACCGAGAAGCACCTCAACGCGAGCGCGGATCGAACGCGTCTGAAGAACAAGGGAGACCGCGCCGAGCACGATGAGAGTCAGCGGCAGGGAGACCGAGCGCGTTTCGGGTGCCGTCATCAGGGCGACGGCCAGGAAGAGAGCGGCGATTGCCCCGCCGGCGCGCAGGGCAACGACGAACATGAAGGAGGTGCTGATCTGGTCGGTGATGCCCTTCGCGGGAATCTGCTCAGTTGTGTCGGCATCCAGGATGCGCACGGGGATGTGGGCCAGCGCGATCCAGGGCGCGACCTGAAGAAGAACGATCACCAGGGCGAAGAGGATGGCGGAGATACCGGCCTGAGAGAGCTGGCCGAGTCGTACCAGGAGGCCGGTGGCAGCCAAGACCGTACCGACGACAAGAGGGGCCGCGATGGAGATACGGGACCGCTTGGGCAGCGCGAGAACCGCGAGGGAGCCGATCAGGAGGCCGAGGCCGGTCCACCCCCAGCCGGCTGTGTCCCAGTGGCTCTGACTCAGGCGCAGAGCCGAGGCGGCCGTCAGGAAGGGGACGGTGTGTGCGAGCGCGATGCCGCTTGCCTGCGGGTGCTTCCGGGTCATCACGGCGGACGTCGCAGTCACGAGCAGGGCCGCGACGATGCCGATTGCGCCGGCAATGACGTTGTACCTCGTGACGGCTTTGGGGTCCAGGGCGGTGAGGGCGTCCGGAGGAGTAGTCGCCAGGAGGAGGGCTGCGACGAAGACGAGGCCCGCCGCGGAGAGCGCGGCAAGAGTGCGAGCGTCCTCACGCGTCCAAGGAGTGGACACTCTTTCGACGACTTGACCAACCGCTTCGGTGAGGTCGTCATAGACCATATCGGAAGCGCCCTCACCCAGCGGCTCGAGGGTGAGGGCCGCACCGGCGCGCACTCCCTGTGCGGACAGAGACTTGGATTGGTCGAGCAGACGGCCCGAGGCCGTGCGCACCGCGAAGCCATCATTCGTTGGCTGATCAGTGAAAGCGCCCACCGTTTCAACCATTCCGGGGAGCAGCTCCACCAGGGGAATCGACTGCGGAAGCGTCACGTCACTACGGTCAACGCCGTACGTAATCGTGAGCGGAATCAGCGCCACTCCTCGTGATGTTTTCGATGCCATTGGGTCCTCCCGAATGCCGCGTGATGGGGTTTTTGGCTACACGACACAACCCTGTAAGTCTAGATTCTCGGTCAGGTTTTGTCATGATTTTTCCGTAACATTGAAAAAAACGATGAAAACATGGTTAGTATTCATGTGTCCCCATGCTCTCACGCATTCCGGCGAGAGAGTCCACTCATACAAATGGAGGTTCACATGGCAGACCAGAGGGCCGCAGAAGGCGCCCTAAAGCAGGGTTTCGCGGCGGTTGAGTCCACCAAGGCCGACATCGACAGCCACCTCAAGCGTCTTGAGGGCGACCTGTCGACCATCGGCAGCTCCTGGCAGGGCGCTGCGTCGGTGCAGTTCTCTTCGCTGATGGCTCAGTGGCAGGAGAACGCAGCAAAGGTTAACCAGGCTCTTCAGGATCTCGCTGACAACCTGCGCGCCACCGATTCGTCGATGGAAGCCAACGAGTCCGAGACCGAGAACTCGTTCGCTCAGCTGCTCGGCGGCCTGTGAGAGATTAGATTAGGAGACTGACATGGATTTCCAGGTAAATTACGGCGCTCTTGACGCCGCTGCCGCTGACATCAACACCGGTGCCGCTAACCTGCAGAACTGCCTCGACGATCTCGAGCAGACGCTGAACCAGCTGCGCTCGTCGTGGGAAGGCCAGACGCAGGAAGCCTACGACGTTGCTCAGCGTCAGTGGAACCAGGGCCTCGAGGGCCTGAAGGACGTGCTGCGCCGCACCTCCTCCGCCGTTGACTCGGCTCGCTCCAACTACCAGCAGACGGACCAGTCCAACGCTGCCCGCTTCTGAGAGCATGAGCGCCTAGCGCTACGGAAAAGGGTCGCCCCTTTGGGGCGGCCCTTTTCCGTAGCCACGAGCGTCCGATTCCGCGCTACGACAGACCATTTCCGTGCACACAAGCGACCAGCTAGGTATTTTCCGACCCCACCCACAAGAATTTCCCAGTCGGTTAAATCGGGGTGGGCGCGAGCGCATACACAACCACCGCCGTCCCGTGTCGGGACGGCGGCGGTGACCATTCAAAGGATCGGCGCAGCGAGACGATCAACGCGGAGACACGACCGACGCACGAGAGAATCAACGTGGCGAGGGATCGCCCGCCAACAGTGTCAGTGCACCGAATCGGCGTCGGCGTAGACGATCGTGGCTCGCCGATCACCCATGATGACCTCGGTACCGGCGGGCACCTCGACCGCCTGTCCACCCGTCAGTTCCATGACGCGGCCGTCGGGCGTGCGAATCTGCGTGCCGTTCGCGGAGAAGGAGTCTTCGATCCAGGCACCGGTGGCCGTGGGGCCCAGGCGCATGTGCGTACGCGAGAGCGACATCGTGGCATCAGGGACGACGACCGCTCGCGATCCCTCGACGGCTGCGGGTGCACGCCCAAGCGTCACCGGCATGTCGATGAGCTCGCGCTGCCCAGAGTCGAAGATAAGCCACAGAAGCTGCGTGCGCGGCGCCGTCACCGGCACACCCCACTGAGACTGGCCGGCACCACCCCACTGGGACGCGCCGGAGCGCTGCACAGTCTGCACGTCGCGGCGACTCGGCGGAGGGCCAGGCACACCGGATGCGGGAGCCGCATACTGCCCTCCCCCACCGTACGAGGCTTGGGCGGGCTGAGGGGACACCTGCTGAGCGGGAGCTCCCCAGCTGGGCGGGGCGGGAACCTGGGCGGGAGCGGCAGGCGCGGCAGGCGCGGCAGGCGCGGCGGGCACCGCGGGAGCGGCGGGCGTGGACGGCGCTGCGGGACGCTGAGGCGCGGGGCGATGAGTATCCGGCGCGCCCTGGGGCGGCGCGAGGAGTGTGTCGAACTCGTTGGGCTCGCGCACTGCGGGAGCAGCCGGTGCAGCAGGAACGCTGGGCGCAGCAGGAACGTTGGGCGCAGCAGGCAGCGGGGAGACCGCCGGCGTTGCGGGTGCGCTGTAATCCTCCCCGTAGGGGTCGTTCGCGCGCTGACCGGGTGCCGAGTAGTCCGGCGCCGAAGAAGGCACGGGCGTCAGCGGCGCAGCGGGGGCACTCCACTGATCGGCTCCCCCGCGAACGCTATCGAAATCGCTGAGAGCCCGGCTCGGACGCTCGGAGCGCTCAACCTCGCCAGGGCCAGCCGCGAGCGCCGCGTGCTTGCGCAGGTCGACGAAGCGGGTGCGGGTGGGGCCGCTCAGCCAGGTGCGCCCGTCGTGGACCATCGCATACGAGGCAAGCAGGCCCACGCCGGTGACTTGGAGGAGAACGGCGAGGGCCGTGTAGCCCAGCGCCGCGCCGAGCGACGGAGTCTGCGCGTCGTCCTCGTCGCGGATCAGGCACACACGCATGAGGGCCATGCCCGGCGTCCGGCCCGATGCGCCGAGCATGAGCGCGGAGGCAACCACTGCCTCGGCGGTGACCATTCCAATCGTCCACGCCGTGAAGTGCACGTACCACGTCACACCAAGCAGGACCCCGAGGATCAGCAGGTCGATGAGATACGCGCCGACGAGCCGCGATGCGGGCGCGTGGGCGAAAGGAGTCTTCGTCGTATCAGCCATTACAGGACTGCCCTCCAAGCAAACTCGAAGAGACCCGAGGAGATAACCGCCGCGGGAAGGAGTGTAAAGATGCAGAAAGTCTGCAAGAAGTCGAGGATCGTCCCCGAAAGGGCGGCGTCGCCCTTAGGAACGTGCAGCGTCATCCACAGGACCGTCGCGATCGCGATAATCAGCAGGATGGACAACGGGAGCAGGGGGAACAGCGAGTACGTTGCTTCGCTGGTCCCCACCGCCAAGGACTGCGACCACTTGCCAAACAGGAACGCACACCCGACGCCCACAGCGGCGACGCGAGGCAGGATCTGACCGACATGCGCGCGAATTCCCCGCGGTGCCGTCAATAGGGTCACGATGGACATGATGACGAAGATAAAGCCGCCGAGGCCTCTGCCCAACGTGATCGCGGGAGTCACCGTATATGCCAGGGGAATGCCGCCGACCAGGATGAACAGCGTCGAGGCGGCCACCAGGAGGGTGTACCGAGCGTCGGTGTGCCCGAGGGCGTCCGCCATACGGCCGCCGGTCAGCGTGCTGGGCTTTTGCGCGGGAGGCTGACGGATGCGCGACGCGATCGTCTGCACCGACGCGGAATCAATGAGCTGGCTGTCGGGCACACGCAGCGCAAAACGGGGCGCCATCAGGAACAGGAACACTCCGAGGAGGAGAGCCAGCGGAGCGATGTCGATGAGGCCGAACATCGGGTAGGCGCCAATCGTGACGAGAGCCGTGGCGCCGATCCACGCGAAGAGGGCGCTGAGCGCGGTGGGGGTCGTCGTCAGCGACACGACCGCCAGCGAAACCGCGAGGGCAACCCACACGCCGATCACAGGGGCGACCGACAGGGCGTGGATGCCGGACATTGACACGAAGCCGATCGCGCTATATCCGGCGAGCGCGGGCATCAGGAGTAGCAGGGCAGGCCTCGAACGGACCATGCGCGAAGCGAAAAGCGGGAGGATGGAAGCAGCGCAGCACACGGCGGCACACGCGCCGCGCGCCCACAGCGGGATCTTCGCGACTTCGACGGCCCACTTCGGGCCATCCTCGGGGTGAGCAAAGCCAATCAGGGCCGCATCTCCGAGCATCGGCAGGAGGCACAGCGAGCTAACCGCACCTATCACGATGAAGCAGTAGCCGAGGAGGGCGAGGACCGGGGACAGCCACTGGTTCTCCTGGCGCTCCGAGGCCTCGTTCACCTGCTGAGCGGACAGGACGCGACTGGACAGAGCGATCGTCGAGCCTGCGGGCAGGTCACGACCGAGGACAGCTGCGCCGTCGAGGGGACGCCCATCGGCGTAGGAGACGCGCACGGAGGGAAGGGACAGATCGATCTCCAGCATGGCGCACAGGCCCGCGACCGTCGTCCCTTCGGGAGCGGCGAAATCGGAGGTGCCATCGGAGTCGATAACAGTCACTGACACCATGGTGGCGCTCATGTAACCTCCGTTCTCAGGTAAACAACAGTGCCCAGTGTAATGCACCGACGCTAACCGCCGGTTAAAACTTGGAAGTCCACTCAGCTACACTGGGTGCAGTCGCATCGAACACGTACGCGCACAGCGCGAGGAGACCTGATGGTTACACGCAAGAAACGGCGGACTGCCGCGGTTCCGGAGCAGCCCTCCGGAACCCTAGCGATCCAGATGCCGCCGGAGAAGGCCGAGCCCGCATCGATCGGTAACGTCCTGATGATGGTCGTCCCGATGCTCGGTTCGACGGGCGTCATGGTCTTCATGGCCATGCAGAACCCCGACAATACGCGCTCGATGCTCATGGGCGGCGGCATGTTGGTCGCCATGCTGGGCATGGTCGGCTTCAACATGTACCGGCAGTTCTCCCAGTACCGCACGCGCGTGAAGACCCAGCGCCGCGAGTACCTCTCCTACCTGGCTGAGACGCGCGAGTCCGTGCGCAAGGTCGCAAAGAAGCAGCGCGCCTACTACAACTGGGTCTACCCCTCCCCCGACGCCCTCGTGACGCTGGCCGCCAACGGTTCGCGCCTGTGGTCGCGCGAGGGCAACACGTACAACCTGCTGACGTTCCGTTACGGCTCGGGCACCCAGCCCCTCGGCCTTATTTTCGAGCGTCCCCCGATCGACCCGATGACGGAGATGGACGTCGTGTGTCTGTCCGCCATGGACCGATTCATTGGTGTCCACGACCACACGGACAACGTCGGCAAGTTCCTCTACCTGGGCGACTTCAGCCACATCGAGGTGGTCGGCGACGGCGAGAGCGCCTACGACGAAATGCGCGCCATCATGATGCACCTGGCGTGCTTCATCGACCCCTCCAAGCTCAAGATCGCGGTCCTGTGTTCGGCCGATCGACTGGGCGACTGGGAGTGGGTCAAGTGGATGCCCCAGGCTCGCTCGTCCATCGTGCGCGACGCGGTGGGCCCGGGCCGCATGATCTCGACTGACCCGCGCGAGCTCGCCGAGATGATCGGCCCTGACATCGCGATGCGCGGCGCGTACCGCCCGGGTGATGACATGCCCGAGTGGCCCCACCTCCTCCTCGTGTTGGACGGGGCCGAGTTCCCGCCCAACTCCCCCTTCGGTTCGGCGGTGGGCGTGCGCGGCGTGACGATCATGTCCCGCGCCCGCGAGTGGACGGCCATGAAGTCGCACACCGCGTTGCGCCTCGTCATCCACCCCAACCCGGATCACAAGGGCGCGGACGTGGTCGACGTGGTCACCATGGACTCCCTGCCTGAGCAGGCGTTCGCCGACCGCCTCACCGCCGTTCAGGCCGAGGCCGTGGCCCGCCGCATGACGCCCTTCGCCACGCAGCAGAACCTGGAAGAGGCGGAGACGCCCGTGGGCCGTTCGGACGAGGCCCGCCAGATGGACCTCATGGAGCTCGTCGGCATCGGCGACATCCGAGACTTCGACCCCGAGAAGCAGTGGCGGCGCCGCGAAGGACGCGAACGCCTCGCCGCCCCCTTCGCCGTCACGCCCGAGGGCCGCCCCGTGGTCCTGGACATTAAGGAATCCGCCCAGCAGGGTATGGGTCCGCACGGCCTCCTGATCGGCGCGACCGGCTCCGGCAAGTCCGAGGTGTTGCGTACCCTCGTGCTGGCCCTGGCGCTCACCCACTCTCCGGAGCAGCTGAACCTGGTTCTCGTCGACTTCAAGGGTGGCGCGACCTTCGCCGGCATGTCGGACCTGCCGCACGTGTCGGCCATGATCTCGAACCTGGAGTCGGAGCTCTCCCTCGTCGACCGTATGCAGGACGCCCTGCAGGGCGAGATGGTGCGCCGCCAGGAGGTCCTGCGTCAGGCGGGCAACTACGCGAACGTGTCCGACTACGAGGCGGATCGCCTCGCGGGCAAGCATCAGTTCCCGCCGCTGCCGGCCCTGTTCATCGTCCTGGACGAGTTCACGGAAATGCTGATGGCCAAGCCGGAGTTCGGCGAGGTCTTCATCATGATCGGCCGTCTGGGCCGATCCCTGTCGGTGCACCTGCTGCTCGCCTCGCAGAAGATGGACCTGGGTAAGGCGCGCGGCCTGGAGTCGCACCTGTCGTACCGCATTGCGCTGAAGACCTTCACGGAGAACGACTCTCGTGAGGTCCTGGGTATTCCCGACGCCGCGAAGCTGCCCCCGCTGCCCGGTTCGGGCTTCCTGAAGGCGGGCGGCGACGGCCTCGTTCGTTTCCGCGCGTCCTATGTGGCCGCTCCCCCGCCGGCGCGTACGCTCGCGTCGATTTCCGAGGCCTCGACGGCCGGTGCGCCGACCGCGCCGATCGAGATCCTGCCGTTCACGGTCGCTCCCGTCATCACTCGCGAGGACCTGGGCGAGGAGGAAGAGATCGACCAGAACCAGGAAGTCGTTCTGGCTGGCGACGAGGTCTGGGCGGACATGTCCGAGATGGACATCGCCGTCGCGAAGATGAAGGGCAAGGGCTACCCTGCGCACCAGGTATGGCTGCCGCCGCTGGAGGTCCCGGATACCTTCGCGACCCTCATGCCCGACCTGCGCCCGGACCCGGAGCTCGGCTTCGTCTCGCGGGCGTGGCGCGAGTCCGGCACTCTGCGCGTGCCCCTGGGCACGGTCGACCTGCCGCTCGAGCAGCGCCGCGAGACCCTCGTCCTGGATCTGTCGGGCGCGGGCGGTAACTTCGCGCTGGTGGGTGGCCCGCAGACGGGTAAGTCGACGGCGCTGCGCACGATCGTGCAGGCCCTGTCGCTGACCTACACGCCGCAGGAAGTCCAGTTCTACGTCATGGACTTCGGCGGCGGTACGTTCGCCGGCTTTGCGGGCGCCCCGCACGTGGCGGGTATCGCGACGCGCGACACCGAGGAGGTGCGCACGCGCATGATCGCCGAGATCGCGGCGATCATGGACGACCGTGAGCGCTACTTCCGTCAGAACGGCATCGATTCGATGGACACCTACCGTCGCGGGCGCCTGGAAGGACGCTACGACGACGGCTACGGCGACGTGTTCCTGGTCATCGACGGCTGGGGCGCGCTGCGCAGCGAGTTCGACGGCCTGGACCGCCAGGTGACGACGATGATGAGCCGAGGCCTGTCGCTGGGCGTGCACCTCATCGTGTCGGCCGCCCGTTGGATGGATATCCGTTCGGAGGCGCAGGACATCTTCGGTTCGCGCCTGGAGCTGCACACGGCGAACCCGAAGGAGTCGATCGTTAACCGCGAGGGCGCCGCCCGTATTCCGAAGGGCCGCCCGGGTCGAGGCATCGACATGGTGGGCCACGAGATGATGATCGGCTTGCCTCGCGCCGACGACGATCCGGATCCGTCGACTGTGTCGCAGGGCGTGACGCGCACGGTGGCGAAGATCCGCGAGTCGCTGGTCCACGGCCCCGGTCCGAAGCTGCGCCTGCTGCCCGAGAATGTCACGGTCCCCGAGATCCTCAAGCAGGTGCCGGATCAGCAGATCCTGCCGCGCGGCGGTGGCAACATGATCCTGGGCGTGGAGGAGTCCCGCCTCGGTCCGCTCCAGTTCAACACGCGCGCGGAGTCGCACCTGTACCTGTTCGGCGACGGCAAGACGGGCAAGACGACGTTCCTGCGCTCAATCATTTCCGAGGTCATGCGCCTGTACACGCCGGGCGAGGCGAAGATCCTCACGATCGACATGCGTCGCACCCTCATGGGCGCGGTTCCGAAGGATTACCAGCTGGGGTACCTGACGAACCACGCCGAGGCCATGAAGAAGATGCGCGAGCTCGCAGGGTACCTGCGCACGCGCTTGCCCGGTTCGGACGTGACGTCCGAGCAGATTCGCGACCGCAGCTGGTGGTCGGGTCCCGAGGCGTGGATCCTGGTCGACGACTACGACCTGGTGGCTACGACGTCGGGCAACCCGCTCATGGAGCTCATCGACCTGCTGCCGCAGGCGGCCGACATCGGCCTGCACGTGATCATCACCCGCCGTATGGGTGGCGCGTCGCGCGCGGCCTACGAGAAGGTCCTGCAGATGATGAACGACCTGGCGGTCACCGGCATCCTCCTGTCCGGCAACCCCAGCGAGGGCGCGATCATCAACGGTGTCAAGCCCAAGCGAGCCGTTCCGGGCCGCGCGCAGGTCGTCCACCGTGAGCTCGGTGTCGTCGCCGCCCAGCTGGTGAACACCCCACCCGCATCAATCTGACCGTTTATTGACACGGCGACCCGTTCGTCGCATATGATTGACCAGTCTGAACGTAGGAGAAAAATATGTCCTCTCTCGTGTCCCGTCGCGCATGTGCGGCCACCTCGTCCCTGCTGCTCGCTGCCGTCGCGCTGTCGGGTTGCTCCCTCTTCGGTGGGGGTGGCTCTAAGGCCACCGATATCAGCAAGCTGCCCAACATTCCTCAGGGGCAGAAGCAGCAGCTGGTGCAGCAGATGCAGTCCGCGTCGGGCGACCAGAAGAAGCAGATCGCCGAGAAGGCCATCGCCTTGAACAACATGGTTGGCGCGCAGCTGGTGGGCGTGGAGCCCAGCCTGATTTCTTCGCAACAGTTCAAGCTGGATCCCAAGGGCCAGACCGTGGTCAACAAGAACGACACGGTCTACCAGATGATGTCGGCCACCGACTTTTGGCGGCTGGGCAATGACACCTACGACCTGTGCGTGGAGCAGAACTGCGAGTACTACTCGTCCTGGACTGTGGACGTGGAGGGTTCGGGTTCTGACCTGACCTACGTGTGGACCCTGAAGATCGAGGGCTCTGACCAGCCCGACAAGCCGCTGGTCCGCCGCTTCAAGGTCGCCAAGTAAGCAACCGGGCGCATCGCAGCGCTCTTTCATCTTCCATCAATTTTAAGGAGCTACAAATGGCTGATCAGGTAGGAGTCGACAGCGAGAAGCAGGTAGCGGCGACCGCTAACGTCGTCGAAAGTGGAGAGGCCGTCACCTCGTCCGCACAGGGGTCCTCTTCCCTGGGCGCCGCTCAGAAGTCCATGTTCTGGGGAGCCGAAGATGGTCCTAGCTCCATGGGCCGCAGCTCCGCCAAGCTGTTCGACACGGTGTCAGACATCCTCGCGAAGGAAGCAGAACTCATCTCCACTTTCGAGGCTGAGATCAACGCCGCCCTGAAGGACTTCACAGGCACGGAGCAGGATAACAAGCTGCAGCTTGAGAGAATTCAGGAAGCGCTGAACCGAGTCGACAAGTCCGATGCCGCAGCTGCTGCCAAGGCGGCGCAATACGAGTTTGATAAGACATTCGGGAAGGCGATATCCGCGCTGCAGAGTTTCTCCTCCCATCCCTCAGCGCCGGGGCAGTCGTCGGCCACCGGTGCGGCAGGCGCAGCTCTGCCGCCTGTTGGCGGTTCGGCGCTCCAGGCTCCCACCCAGGGTGCACAGCCCGAGGTCTGAGTCACTTTTCTGGCTGTAGAAAGGATATTTGTCATGGTTTCCTCTCCTATGTACGAGCGCCTCAAGGTCTTCATGGAGGCTGCACGTTCCAACCGCGACTTGGACGCTTGGGATACCGACCACAAGAAGACGCTGAAAGGCTTCGAGGAAGCGGCCGAGCGACTGAAGCGTTACAGCGACAATCAGGGTTTCCAGGGGCAGACTGCCGATGCGATGAACCAGTGGGTAGCTGAATCGCTTCAGCGCATCGATATGGTCCGGTCGATCTACGAGGCGGGACACACGAGTTACGAGGCCGGGCGCTCCGCGATGGCAACAGCGCTGAAGGAAGCTGAGATGATCTCTCCGACCCTTCTAGACTCCGCAACGGAGGCCATGCGTGACAACCCCGTCGTCATGGTTCCCAGCTCCTCGCCCGGAGGCGGTATTTCCGTACTAGGCAAGCGCTTCACGACCGGCGCCGCCTACGTAGACGCGGTCGAAGCACAGGCCAACGCCCAGCGCGAAGCCGCAGCGCAGCGGGTTCTCGACATGGTGAACGCTCGGACGAGCCACATCGCAGCGCTCATGAAACAGCAGGCTGCACTGCGGGATAAAGTGCATGGCCAAGCAAATGACCCGAGCGATGTCAGCGTTAGCGCGGATAAGCAAATGCCGTCGACCCCAGTTATGGAAGATAACTTTGGACGCGCAGCCGACAGGAGCCCCTCCTCAGCGAATTACCCGGGCGGCTTTGCGCAGCCGTGGTGGAGTGAGGCCGACGCCGCCGCCGCCCAGAACCGTACCGTCGCATCGGGTGCCGTCCCCACACAGGAGCCGGCCTACGGTGAACTCGGGTCGCGAACAAACCCGATCACGGATCCTCAAGAGCTCATGGGCACAGACCTGCTCCACACCGCTGTGAACGGCACGGCGTACCGTAACGGCGTCGTCGGCGGGCACACCCCTGCGCCCCCCGCGGACGTGGATCACCCGCTGTGGCGCCTCAACGGCGGCGCGGCCTCCGACTCCGCAACGGCAGGCCGCCTCGGCGGCGCGGGCGTCCTCGGTGCGGGGGCTCTCGGCCTGCGCGGCGCAGCCCGCATGGGATCGGGTAGCTTCGGCGGGTCCGGCTCTCTCGGCGGCTCCAGCGTGTTCGGGCGCTTCGGCGGATCCGGTGCGGGCGCGAACGGCCTCGGCGGTTCCAGTTCTGCCGGCGGCCTGTCCGGTGCCGGTCGCATGGGTGCCGCGGGCATGCGCGGCGTCACCGGCTCGACCAATGGTTTGGGCGCTTCGGGTGCCGCTGGCCTCAAGGTCGGCTCCTACTCGGGTTCCGGCTTCGGCTCCTACACTCCCCCCGCAGGATCTGCGGGCGCGGCCGGCGCTGGCGGCGCGAACGGTGCTGCCGGTTCCTCCGGCGTCACGGGCACCACGGGCACAAACGGCGGCGGTGCTGCCGGTGCGGCCGGAGCTGCCGGCAAGGGTGGCACGACGAGCGGCGGCTTCATGGGGGCCGGCGCAGGTGCGGGTGCTGGTGCGGGCAAGGAAGAGAAGAAGGGGCGCAAGAACCGGTATGTGGCCTTCAAGTTCGAGGACGACGAGGACGAGCTGCCCGCGGGCTACGTGAATCCCCTGTCGCAGACCTCCGGCACCGACAAGGACATCACGCCGGCGAAGCGTACGGATGACGGATGGGACCCGCGCCAGTGGTGAGCACTCATTCCAACGCTGCGCCCCGTTCTCCCTTCGGTTTTGTGGGGAGGGCGGGGCGCGCCGCGCGCGCCCTGACCACCGCCGCCTCCGCACTCGCACTGGCCGTCGGTGCCCTCGCCGTGGCCCCGGTCCCCGCGCACGCGGCGGACCCGATCACCACCCAGGAGTACTTCTCTTACTACCACTTGGATTCCGCTCGCCAAAAGGGTTACACCGGTAAGGGTGTGACCATCGCCCTCATCGACGGCCCCGTCGACACCAGCGCCCCCGAACTGGCCGGCGCGAACATTGTCGACAAGAGCCGCTGCACCATCGAGGACTCCCCAAAGGGGATTCGCCACGCCACCACCATGGCAACCTTGCTCGTATCCCCCTATACGGGTGTCGCCCCCGATGCCACGCTGTACAGCTACCAGTTCTCCAACGCTGATTCTGTGTCGTCAGGCACATGCGTATCGGACGGGCTCCTGACCGATACCATGGGGGCCCTCATCAACCAGGCCATCGATGACGGTGCCCAGATCATCTCTATCTCTCAGGGCACCCCTGTAAGCGATTCGGAATTTCAGTGGGCTCTCGTCCGGGCGATGAGCGAAGGTGTCATCGTCGTCGCATCCGCCGGTAACACGGCAAGCGACAACAGCATTGAGCAGCTCATCCGCTGGTCCGGCGTGGTCGGCGTCTCCGCGATCAATAGTGACGGAACGTTCGCGTCCTACTCCTCCTGGGGTAACGGCGTCGTGACCGCCGCGTTCGGCGGCCCCGTCAACACCGTCGACGCGAACACCGGAGCGCCCACGACCACATCAGGCACGTCCAACGCGACCGCGCTAGTCTCGGGAATGCTCGCACTCGCACGCCAGAAGTGGCCCGACGCCACCACCAACCAAATCCTCCAGTCACTCGTACATTCAGGCTTGAACCCCAACCATGACTGGAATGAAAAGACCGGATATGGGGCTGCTGCTTTGGGCTCACTCGTGAACGATGATCCTTCGCAGTACCCGGATGAGAACCCGATCATCCAGAAGCCGGGTGGTTCCGAGCCCACGGCCGAGGAGGTTGCCGACTACACCGACGGGCTTGTCAATCCAGCCAGCAACCGGGACCTCGACGACTCCTACGTGTACCGCGGCGCCGACGATCAGGTCGTCCTATACCAGTCGGAGCTCAAGAATCCGCTCCACCTGGGAACGAGCCCCCGCTACCACCGGAAGTGACCATGACACACGCGCAATCCTGCGCGCAGCCCGCGCCCCGTTCTCCCTTTGCTTTCGTGGGGAGGGCGGGGCGCGCCGCGCGCGCCCTGACCACCGCTGCCTCGGCGCTTACGCTAGCCCTAGGTGCTCTTATGGTGGCACCTGCTCCCGTTCTCGCGGATGATGGTGTCACTACCCAGGACTATTTCTCCTACTACCACTTCGATAAGGCCCGAGAGAAGGGCTATACGGGTAAGGGCGTGACTATCGCTATTATCGACGGTCCCGTGGAGCTCAGTGATCCTGAGCTGGCTGGCGCCAACATCTCTGATAAGAGCCGGTGCACCATCGAAGCGTCCATTGAAAACCGCTATCACGGCAGTGAGATGGCAGCGATTCTAGCCTCCCAGAAGTACGGTGTTGCCCCCGATGCGACAATCCTGTCCTACCAGGTCCGTTCGACCGGGGACCGCTCTGCGGGCACCTGCGATGATGGTCCAGAGCAGCTCGATAGCTTTGCTGCACTGATCAACAACGCTATCGATGACGGCGCGCAAATCATCTCAGTCTCCCATGGTTCAACAGATCACGGCGTTGCACTCAAAATGGCGATCGCTCGCGCGATGAGTGAGGGAGTCATCATCGTTGCCTCCGTTGGCAACAACGGGAAGGACGAAAACGACACGCACCTGAGCTGGTGGTCGGGCGTCGTAGGCGTCTCCGCCATCACCACCGACGGGCAGTTCGCCTCGTATTCTTCCTGGGGAAATGGAGTCACCACCGCAGCTGTCGGTGGGCCTCTCACCGTCCGTGATTTTGACACGGGCAAAACCGCCACCACCAACGGCACATCAAACTCCACCGCGCTGGTCGCGGGCATGCTCGCACTCGCACTTCAGAAGTGGCCCGACGCTACCCCCAACCAGATCCTGCAGTCCCTTGTCCACACGGGTCTGAACCCCAACCACGAGTGGAACAAGTACACAGGCTACGGTGCGATCGATGGCGGTGCGCTGGTAAACACCGATCCCTCGCAGTACCCCGACGAAAACCCCTTGGCACAAAAGCAAGGCGGCTCATCCCCCACCCCAGAGGAAGTACAAGACTACGCTGACGGACTCATCTATCTACCCACCGATATGGATCGATTCCCCAAGTCCTACGTCTACCGAGGCACTAACGAAGGCATCGTTACAGGCCTGAACTTTGGGATCGACATCCACCTGGGAACGAGCCCCCGCTACCACCGGAAGTGACCATGACACACGCGCAA
>ERZ773021.145-NODE-145-length-53912-cov-11.7459_pt1 | contig 53912 bp, 48 predicted proteins | sample MGYA00511668_ERZ773021 | MGnify/ENA primary metagenome ERZ773021 (study PRJEB29015, sample SAMEA2737961) | human oral metagenome | biome: human oral; feature: human-associated habitat; material: dental | place: China | collected 2032 ... | reverse complement strand
AGGATATATATTATCATATCCCCTCCCCTTTGTCAACTACTTTTTTTCATTTTTTCAAAGTTTTTTTCATACGTGTACCATGCAGTCAAATACGATACCTATAACATATTAAAAAAACATAGCAAAAATGATACTCTAATGCCTCAGACTATACTCAAAAGAGTGCAATTCTTACTATGCTTATTATAATAATCTACATTATTAGATTAAATCTTATTTTCCTCTTCTAAAATATTTCTTACTGTTTCTCTATCATCAAAATGAATTTTCTGTGTTCCAATTATTTGATAATTTTCATGACCTTTTCCTGCAATTAATAAACTGTCTCCTTTTTTTAGTAATTTTATTCCGTGTTTTATTGCTCTTTCTCTATCTGAAATAATTAAATATTTATCAAATGGATATTTTTCATCTATAAGTCCTTTTTCTATATCTGCTAAAATATTTATTGGATTTTCTCTTCTAGGATTATCTGATGTAAGAATAATATAGTCACTAAATTGAATAGCCGCTTTTGCCATTTTGGGACGTTTCTCGTGATCTCTGTCTCCTCCCGCGCCAAATATTGTTATTACTTGGTTATCTGTAATTTGTTTTAATGTTTTTCCAACATTTAAAAGTCCATCATCTGTATGTGCAAAATCTACTACAATTCTTGCTTCTATATTGTTTTTTATTGTTTCAAATCTTCCTGGTACAGCTGGCATTGTTTCTAATTTTTTAATAATATCGTTCATTTTAATACCAAAAGACAATGCTGAAGCCACACACCCAAGAACATTATATAAATTGTATTCGCCAACTAATCCCATTTCAAATTTATACTCTTCTTCGTATGCTTCATCCTTATTTTTAAGATTCGAATTTATTTTTTTAAAATAGTTTTTCAAATTTATCTTTACTTTCATTCCATTATTTGTGTAATTTAGAATATCTCCTAAAATATCAGCCTCTTCATTTTTTATACTTACTGAAATATAATCATCTTTATTTTTTTCAGAATAAATTTTAGCACCATGTTCATCGTCAATATTAATTATGCCTTTACCATTATTTTTATCATGTCTCAACATTGAAAATATTTTTTTCTTGGCATTAAAATAATTTTCCATTGTTTTATGAAAATCTAAATGATCTTGGGTTAAATTTGTAAATATTGCAGAATCAAATTTCAACATGTCTACACGTCCTATTTCTAAAGCATGCGAACTCACTTCCATTATAAAGTAATCTGCACCTTTTTTTACACTTTTATCAATCAACTTAATTAACTCAAGTGATTCAGGAGTAGTATTTACTGTTTCAAATTCTTCATCTAAAATTCGATTTCCAGTTGTACCGATTCTAGCTGTTTTTTCTAAAATATTTTCCAAGATAAAACTTGATGTAGTTTTTCCATTCGTTCCTGTAATTCCAATAATTTTTATTTTGTTTTGTGGATAACCATAATAATTAGAAGCTATTATTCCTAATTTTTTCCGTATATTTTTTACTAAAACAAAACTTACATCATCAGCATTTTTATATTCCGAAATATTTATATTTTTTTCAGTTATTATTATCTTAGCTCCACTATCAATTGCTTTTTGAATAAAATTATGTCCGTCTACAGTATTTCCAGCCATAGCCACGAATATAAAATCTTCTTTAATTTTTCTAGAATCATATTCAATACCTTTTATTTCAAACTTTTTACCTTCCTTAAGAATTTCATATTCTACATCTCTAAATATTTCATTCATTTATACTTCTCTCCCTTTTCAAAGAATCTTAAAATTCTTGAATTTATTTTCATAAATATATTTTACCACTTTAAGTAAAAAAAATCTAGAAAAAAAGTTGTTGACAAATATAGAAAAATACTATATAATACTATTTGTAAGTTTACTTTTTAAGTAAAATAAGCCTTGGTGGCGAAATCGGTAGACGCACAGGACTTAAAATCCTGTGGGAATTTATCCCGTGCCGGTTCAAGTCCGGCCCGAGGCACCACTTAATAACAAACTTTCATTGTCGCGGGATAGAGCAGCATGGTAGCTCGTCGGGCTCATAACCCGAAGGTCGTTGGTTCAAATCCAGCTCCCGCCACCAAATGCCTAGATAGCTCAGTTGGCTAGAGCATACGGTTCATACCCGTAGGGTCGGAAGTTCGAATCTTCTTCTAGGCACCATTATATTAATTATGTTATGCTTACAATTGATGTAGGTATTTTTTTTATAAATAACATATTTTTAAAGGAGAATAATTTATGATTCATATATTAGCAAGTTTTGAAGTAAAAAATGATAAATTATCTGATTTTATAAGTCTTTGTAATGAACTTATAGAGGAAAGCCGTAAGGAAAAAGGATGTATTTCATACCATCTACAACAAAATACAGAAAGAGAAAATCATTTGGTATTTGTTGAGGAATGGGAATCTAATGAAGCTATTGAACAGCATAATACAAGCCAACATTTTACTAGAATTGTACCATTATTAGTAGAAATGTGTGAAAGTGCTCCAATTATTCAGACTTTTAATAAATTAGTTTAAAAATTTTTGAAATACAGTTGATTTATTGACTGTATTTTTTGTTTTACAATTATATCATTTTGAAACTTAAATTTGCGATGTTATCAATTGTATTGTTCAAAAATTAAAATTAATTGATTTAACATAAAAATATGTTGAAAAATGCTTGACTAATGATAGGTTTAAATTATAAAATATGAATAAAACGAAATTAAACTTAAAATATAAGGGTATTTGACTCAAATTTTTTATTTGTTTTTACTAAATGAAATGAGTGAAATAATATACTTATTTAGAAAAGGAAAAATATGAAAATATTAATAATAAGATTTAGTTCATTTGGAGATGTGGTTCTTACAACTCCAGTGATAAGGGCAATTAAAGAAAAGTATCCAGAGGCTGTGATAGATTTTATAGTTTATAATACTTTTTCTGAGGCAATTTCATCGAATCCCGAAATTAGAAATTTAGAGATTTTTGATAAAAGGAAAAGCAAGGATAGAAATTATATAAAAGATATTATAAATAAGCTGAAAATAGAGAATTATGACTACGTTATTGATTTGCATTCCAAATTTCTTTCCAGAATTATCGGAAAAAGCCTTGAAAACAAAAATACTCAGTATTGCCGATATAAAAAGAGAAAATGGTGGAAAACTGTACTTGTAAAAGCGAAACTTATTACATATAATGCAGATTGTACAATTGTTGAGAGTTATTTTACGGCGTTAAGGAAACTGGGAATAAGTTTTTCTGACAAAAATATAAAAAATGGATTTGGAGATAATCTGGAATTTTATATTGATAAAGAAATGGAAGAAGAATTTGTACAAAAATATGATTTGAAAGACAGAAGTTATTTTGTGTTAGCTCCAGGAGCTTCTAAATTTACGAAAAAATGGCCTTATTATGATGAATTGGCAAAAAAAATTCTAGAAAATGAAAGTAAATTTGTAAAAAATAATGAAAAGTTGAGAATTTTTGTGATTGGTGGAAAAGAAGATGCAAATATTGTAAAAGGTGATGGAGATGGACGAGTGATTGATTTGTGCGGGAAAATTTCTTTTAAGGAAAGTGGTATATTACTAAAATATGCCAAAGCAGCAATTGTAAACGATTCAGGTCCTTTCCATATAGCTAGAGCTGTAAAAGCCAAAACTTTTGTATTTTTTGGACCAACTGATCCAAAATTATTTTCCTTTGAAAAAAATACATTTTTACTGAATAATCCAAGCTGCCCACCACATTCACTTTATGGAGATGACAAATTTCCAAAGAAATATGCAGATTGTATGACTGGAATTTCTGTAAAAACTGTATTTAACAAAATTGTTAAGGAATATGACAATTAAAAATTGAAGAGAAAAATGAAAAACGAAAAGAAGAAAGAGAGAAGACTATGAAAATACTTGCATTTGAAACATCCTGTGATGAAACTTCCGTTGCAGTTGTAGAAGACGGGAAAAAGATTTTAAGCAATATTATTTCCACTCAGATTGATATTCATAAGGAATTTGGCGGGGTAGTTCCTGAAATTGCCTCACGGCATCACATTGAGAATATTTTACCAGTATTTACTGAAGCTCTGGAAAAAGCAAACTGTGAATTAAGTGACATTGATTACATCGCTGTAACAAATACTCCCGGGCTTATCGGCTCTCTGCTCGTAGGCTTAATGTTTGCAAAATCCTTGAGTTATGCCAACAATATTCCGCTACTTCCAGTAAATCATATTAATGGGCATATTTTCTCAAGTTTTATTGATAATGATGTAAAATTACCTGCAATATCGCTAGTTGTGTCAGGTGGACATACAAATTTGTATTATATTTATGAAGAGAATGGGAAAATAATTACTGATTTACTCGGCGAAACATTGGATGATGCCGTTGGAGAAACTTATGACAAAATTGCAAGAATATTGGGATTAGAATATCCAGGAGGACCGCATATTGACAAACTATCAGTAAATGGAGAAGATATTTTAAAAATAAAAAAACCAAAAGTTGACGGTTACAACTTCAGTTTTAGTGGAATAAAAACTTTTATAACTAATTATGTAAATAACCAAAAGATGAAGGGTAACGCTATTTCAAAAGAAGATATTGCAAAATCTCTTCAGGAAATTATTGTAAATGTCTTATATGATAAAATATTGATGGCTGTAAAAGAAAAAGACGTGAAAACAATACTTGTCGCAGGTGGTGTTTCAGCAAATAGAAGACTTCGTGAAAAATTTTCGGAATTTAAAAATATTCAAACTAATGAAGGTAATCAAATAGAAGTTTATTTTCCAAAAATGGAATATTGCACTGATAATGCCGCTATGATAGGAGTTGCGGCTTATTATGACTTAAAGAATAATTCTCAAATTAAGTTGGGAAAACAGTATGATGTAGATGCGATTTCTACTAAAAATTAGAAAAACACTAATGGCACAATCAATAGGAAATATCGTTTTGGTTGTGTCAAAAAAATAAAAAAATAATCACTACTATTTATTATAGTAACGATTACTTCGAAATTTGTTTAGAACTTTTTTATCAAACAACTACTATTTAGATACTAATTTAATCTTTTTTCTGTAAAATTAAAGATTTTTTGCTCTTTCTAAAAACAGCTCCTGTAATTTCACAGCTTCTCCATCTTCCGTATTTTCTCCAACAAATTCAAAATCTTTTGGTAACAGTTTTCTTAGCCTGTCGATGGAATTTCCCATTGCATAGCCTTTTCCAACCATTGTAAGCATTTCAAAGTCATTTTCACCATCACCAAAGGCTATTGCATCCTTTAGTTCCAAACCTTCTCTTTCTAACAGGAATTTTGCCGCTGCTCCTTTATTTGCACCTTTTGCCATAACTTCCATACAGTAATCACTGACAAAAATAACATTTACATCATCTGTTATTTTCAAGATGGCTTTTTCCAAGTTTGTAAGCTGCTCATGGTCTCCAATGTAGAATATTTTTAATATATCCAAATTTTTTAGTTCATCTTTTGGAACTTCCTTAAAGTCAACTTTTACATCTCTTGGAATTCTGTCATACACTTTTTGAGCCGTTCCTTTTGTGATAATCCAGTCATTTCCTGAAAAAATATTTAGGTGTGAACCTTCGGCAATATTTTCATAATCAAGTCCCAATATTGCTTTTGCTGCTTTGCTTGACAATCCTTTTTCATATATCATATTTCCATCTGCATCAAAAATTCTTGCACCATTTGCTGCTATAACTGGAATCTTTACTTCAAGCTGTTCAGTCACATATCCAATCTGATCATAACTTCTGCCTGAGGCAATATAAAAATTTATTCCTTTTTTTATTATTTCTTTTATTACATTTTTAGTAAATTTTGTAACATGATGACCTCTGCTTAGCAAAGTTCCATCCAAATCACTAATAACTGCTTTATACATAAGTTTTCCTTCTTTCTTCAATCTTATAAATCAAATATCTCTCGAACTTTTTTGGCCATTCCATCATTTGCATTACTTCCAATAACCTCTGTGTCCGTTAATTTTTCAAGCAATAAATAAATTGAATTTTCCATTGCAAATCCAAGCCCCGTTTGAGTTATTAAGTCATAGTCATTCAGTCCGTCCCCAAATGAAACAGCATCCTTCAATGTCAATCCATCTCTTTCCAGCAGCACTTCTGCCGCTTTGGCTTTGTTACAATCTGCAGGAAAAACCTCTAGACTTCCTTCATTTGCAAATAAAAGACTTATATTTTCCTCACCAATTACTCTTTTTATTTCATTTTCCAGTTCCAGTAATTCGTCATGATCTTCTCCAAGGAAAAAGATTTTTGTAAAGTCTTGTTTTTTAAATTCTTCAGGAGTAATCTGTTGTGGGTATCTAGTTCTGTCAGGCTTCTTGTTATAAAAATATTCCCTCAAATTTTCTGTAACAAACCAGTTTGGTCCGGCATACCCAGTTATAATAATGTCTTTCCCAAATGACTTATAATCAATATTCAGAACTTTATCCAAATATTCTCTTTTTAGTTTATTTGAAAAAATCTCATTTCCGTTTTCATCAAAAGCAACAGATCCATGTGAAGTAATCAAAGGGACTTGTACACCAAGCTCATCCATAGCCTCCTTTGCTCCTAAATAATTTCTTCCAGTTGCAATATAAAACTTAATTCCTTTTTTTAATAGCAGTTTTACTGTTTTCCTAGTAAATTCACTTACTTTATGCTCTGCATTTAAAAGTGTTCCGTCCAAATCAGTTACAACAGCCTTAAACATTTGATTTTTTCTCCTTTTCTAAGTTTACATATTTCATCTTACTAAACTATTTTCTATAAATACTAAAACAAATAAAAAATCATTATATAAAAAAAATTTATAAAGACAAAAAACAAACTACAAAAATAATTTTGAAAATTCATTCATAAATTCATCTTCATCAAAAGGTTTTGATAAAAATGCCTTTGCTCCAGCTTCTTTTCCCATTTTCATATAGTTCGGGAACATAACCATTGTGCTGCAAATCATAATTTTGGCATCTTTGTCAAAATCTGTGATAACTTGTGTGGCTTTTAATCCATGCATTCTTGGCATGTTTATATCCATTGTTACGATTGCAGGGTTTACTTTTTTATACATTTCCACAGCTTCCAGTCCATCGCCCGCTTCAAACACCTTGTATCCTTGTTCCTCTAAAATATCTTTTATATCTTCTCTAATATAAGATGTATCGTCTACAACTAATGCTACTTTGTTCATTATTTACCTTCCCTCTCTTATTTATTCATTTATTAAAATACTTTTTTAAAGATTAAAAATTTCTCTTATTTTCTTAGCCATTCCATCATTTGCATTACTTTCGATAACTTCTGTATCTGTCAATTTCTCAAGCAATAAATAAATCGAATTCTTCATTGCAAACCCTAATCCAGTTTGAGTTATTAAATCATAGTCATTAAATCCATCTCCAAATGAAACTGCATCTTGTAAGGTCAAACCATCCCTTTTTAATAAAAAATCTGCAGCTACAGCCTTATCGCAGTCCTTTGAAAAAATTTCCAGACTTCTCTCATTTACAAATACAATATTGACTTCTTCATTTGTTAATTTTCGAATTTCCTTTTCTATTTCCAGTAATTTTCTGTGCTCACCTAGAAAAAATATTTTTGTAAAAGCAAGTTTATCAAAATCCTCTCGCTCAATCTGTTCTGGATACTGCTTCCTATTTGGCTTTTGTGTATAAAAATAATCTCTGGCATCTTCTGTTACGTACCAATGATTACCTGAGAATCCATTTAAAATTATTCCTTTGTCGTATAACTTGTAGTCAATTGAAAAAATTTTATCCACGTATTTCTGCTCAATATTATTAACATAGATTTCCATACCCTCTTCATCCATAATTCTAGCGCCATTTGATGTAATTAGTGGTATTTTAAAGCCAATTTCATCCATTATTTCTTTTGCACCAATATATCCACGTCCAGTTGCAATATAAAATTTTATTCCTTTTTTTAGTAATAATTCAATTGTTTCTTTCGTAAATGAACTAACCTTATGCTCTTCATTTAAAAGTGTTCCATCTAAATCACTTACAACAGCTTTATACATAATAAAATTTCCTCCTATATTGATTTTAACACATTCCACCCAAAATTTGAATTAAAATTTTAAAAACTTGCAAAAATTCATACAATAATGATACAATACTAAAAGGAATAAAAATAAATTTGTGAGGTGAAAAATATGGGAACATTTCAAGATTATTTAAAATTTGAAGTAACTGAGGCAGAAGAAGATAAAAAGCAATTAAGAATTATAGAAAAAATTTCTTTATCTGAAGAAACTGAAAAAGCTATCAAAAATATAGACAAAGATATTACAATTATTGCAGTAGCACAGGTTTACTGCCCAGACTGCCGTGCAACTATCCCTTTCCTAAAAAAATTCAGTGACTTGAACAATAAAATAAAAATTGACTATCGTTCAAGAGAAACTGCGAAAGAATTTTTTCCAGATACAGATGAAAGAATTAAAATACCTACGTTGATTTCATATGTTGATGGAAAATACAATATTTTCTGGAATGAATTTCCAGCTGTAGTAAAAAAGGAAATGGATAAAAATCCAGAAAATTTTGAAGACATTAAGTACAATTTTAGAATTGGAAAATTTAATGCACAAATCGAAAAAGAACTAGTTGACTACTTAACTTCTTTATAAAGAAAAAAGCAGGGAATAAGAAGATTTACACACTCTTTCCTTGCTTTATTTTTTCTCTTCTAATTTATACTATCTGTTTCTGAACTTTTTCTGCTCGTCCTTGATTCTTTACAAAATCTTCATGACATAACAATATTTTTTTGTTCTTTTAGTTATAGTTAAATATTTTTTATAAATTAATCATAATTTTTGAATTAGATTTTCCACCCTTTTTTCCATGTACAACTACTAAATCCATTTTTTTACATTTATTTATATCAATTGACAATATATTCATCTTATTTACATAAATATTTTTAAATACATCATTCAATCTGTCATTTGGCACAATTACAAAAAATTCTCCATGATTTTTTAAAAGTCTTTTTATTTCCAGAATTAATTCTTCTAATGTCAGTAAAATTTCATATTTACTAACTCTTTCTGCTTCATTTCTTGGCATTTTTCCAGAATTTATTTTTTTATACGGAGGATTTGAAAAAATAAAATCGTATTCTCCTTCAATGCTCTTTATATTTTTGTTAATAGGAATTATTTTGTCATTTAACTTGTTTATTTCTACATTTTTTTTCAGTATTTCAAAAATTTCCTCTTGTATTTCTACTGCAAAAATTTTTGAAACAATATCCATTTCAGAAAGCAGTAGCGAAATTACTCCCTGCCCTGCACCAATTTCTAAAAAGATTTTTCTCTCTCTCATATTTTTGTAATTCGTATCAAAATATCCTTTTATAAATTTTGAAAGTAAAATAGCATCATCTGTTATTTTTAAACCCTTTTCTTCCACAAACATTTTTTTATTCACACTTTCAAGATTTTCAATATAACTCATTATAGCTCCTAATCTTTATCAAATTCCAAAAATAAAAACTGTTTCAAATATTTTTAGTATTTAAAACAGTTTATTATAATATCTTTATTTACATCTAAATCTCTTTAACATCGAACTGATAAAATTAAACATTTTTAAAATTTGAAGATAATGATAATTTTCAATTCGAATTTAAAGTAACTTTATTAGATAATTTCTAATTGCTTATCTGCATATTCATGTGCAAGTTCTAATCTTACACGTTCTTTTGAGTTTTCAAATGTTGCTGGTGTAAATGGTACTTCTGATGTTTTTGTGATTAAGTAATATCCTGTCGCATCATTTCTTTCAAGAATTCCATTTAATTGTAGTCCAAATATTTGATTCATTAACTCGTCATTTTTTCCAATTCCAGGAATTGCATCAGATTTAACCATTTTTTTAAATCTTTCTTTTACGCTAAATTTATATTTATCTTGTTTTTCAACTGTGCTCCATTCAACTTTTTTACTTTCAATTTCAGCTTTTAATTCTTGAACTTTTTTGATAACTTTTTGTTTTGAAGCTTCAGAAATAGTTGGTGTTATCAAAATGTGACTAACTTTTGCAACATTTTCATTTTTAGAATCTTTGCTTTGAATATAGATAATATGATAACCAAATTGTGTTTTTATTGGTCCTACAATATCTCCAGCCTTACCACTTCTTACTGCATTAGAAAATTCTGGAACAAGTTGTGATAAATCAGCTGTCTCTCCTAAACTTCCACCATTATTTGCTGAACCTGGATCTTTCGAAAACTCTTTGGCTTTTGCTGCAAAATTGTCTTTAGTTGTTGTTTTCATAATATCTTCAGCCTGTTTTTTAGCTGCATCAAAATCACTTTGTCCAGCTTGATATTCTTCTCCAATTACATAACCACTTATGCTATTTGGAATATTATAGCTTTCTTTCTTAGAATTAAATCGAGCTTGTAATGTAGCATCATCAGGTTTATATGTGTCTATCAAATAATTGTAATATTTTTGAGAATAGTCTCTTAACTGATCTACACCTACTAAATCAGGATCTGCTTTTATCCCAGCCGCTTTAGCTTTATTTGAAATTTTTACAAATTTATCTAAATTTTTCTTTAATGTTGACTTCAATTCATTTACTAATTTTTCTGAATATCCTTGCTGTGTTTGTGAAACAGAATTTACAATCTGTTCATTTACTGCTTCATTTGTATATTTATATTCTCCATTTTGTGCTACAACAGTTGTCATTCTAGCATACATTTTTTCAAATTCTTTGTCTTTAAATTCAATTTTTGCTTTTTGCTTAGCTTTTGCAAGGTATGAATTTAAAATCATAATATCTTTATCTTGCGTCATATTTTCTTTAATCTGATCTTTTACATCTTCAAAATCTTGATTTGCAAACGCTTGTGTATATTTATTTCTCTCATAAGCCTTTTTAATTTCTTCATCTGTAATTTTATCATTTGAAAATAATTTTTCTCTCATTTTTTCAATAGTTTTTTGATCTTTTATTGATTTTTTAAATGATGAAATATTATATCCTACTGATGTTAAATATTGAGCGAATTCTTTTCTTCCAAGTTTTGACTGTTTTTGGTAACTCTCAAAATCTTGATTTACAGTTGCGTTACTTATCTTTATTCCAAGTTCTTTAGCCGATGAAAGCAACACTTCCTTATTAATTATAAGTTGCAGTACATATTCATTTATAATATTATCTGGAACATCTTTTATATTATCAGCACTTACTCCTACTTGTGATAACTGCTGTATCTTTTGCTGATTTATTTCTTTTAATTGATTTTTTAGAGAGTATACTTCCCTTTCAAAATCATCACGATAAATTTTTGTTCCATTCACTGTTGCAATTACTTCTCTGTGATTTGCTGCTCCAAAAACATTATTTTTCAAAAATAATATTCCAGTAACAAGCATCGATATTCCAAATATCGCTATCATAATTGCTGAAGCGATTTGAATTGCCTTCTTATGATTTCTCAATCCCATTATTTATCTTCCTTTCTGTCTTTTTAGTCATTTAAATATTATATCACATAATACTTTATTTTTCTATTATTTTTTAAATAAATACTTATACAAAAAATAAAAGTTGTTCTAATATTAAGTAATATCAAAACAACTTAAATTTATTATTTTACACAAATTTATTTTACATCATATCCTTTATTACACAAGTTTTATATCAAATTTATCAACTAGATTATAATTTATTTAGTGCTTGTTTCACCGTCTATCTGAATTATAACACTTTGAATATTTGGAAAATTTTTTAAAATTGTATTTGTTACTGCCTGAGAAAATCCATTAAACAATTCAGTATCTTTTTTTAAATTTGCAAATGCTGCATTTAATTTTACAACTGTCGTATTTACATTATCAATTCTTAAATTATATGCACTTCTAAATTTCATATCTTCAGAAATATAATTTGAATTTCTAATAATCCCATTTATAAAATCTCCTTCTATAAGGTTCATTTGACGTGGAACTGCAATTTCTCTCTCGTTGACAGTCTTTGTAGCAGGATCATATACAAATATTGAGATTTTATTCTGAATCTCTTCTTCCTGTGTTGTTTCCTGTACCAAATTTTTATCCACTTCTACATGAATCTTACTTCTATGTCTTCTATCATAACGGTTTGTTGCAACTACTGCAACTGTTATTAAAAAAAGTAATGTTACTAAAAAATTACTGTTTAAAAGACCTTTTTTCTTTTTAGGCTTTTCTTTTAATTTTTCTTTTTTCGGCATAAATTTCTCCTAATTTGGATAATATCCCTGTTATCTAAAGTATCTTCTTATTGCATTACCAATAGCACTTGCTGCACTTTCTTGACCTTCTGGTGTCAAGTAGTGTGATAAATCAGAATAATTATTCATAAACCCTAATTCCACAAGTATTGATGGTGAGTTACTTCCACGAAGTACTGCAAAGTTTGCTCCAAATACTCCTCTTCTTCTTAATCCTGTTGTATTAATAAGATTATCTAGTACAGTTTCAGCTATAGCTTGACTTGTTTTTTGATTTTTTCTATAAAAAATATCATTTAAGATAAAGTCTGAAAATGGTACATCTCCATAACTTCCATCAACTCTGTTTTCAAATTTTGCTACTTGTGCAGCATAGCTTCCTTGATCTTTTTTGCTATAGTAGAATACTTCTGTTCCATTTGCTGATGAACTTGAACTTGAGTTCAAGTGAATACTTACAAAAAAGTCTGCATTTGCATCATTTCCAATTTTTGCTCTTGTATCTAACGGTACAAAAAAATCTGAATCTCTTGTTATAATAACATTAAAATCTTGTCTTAGATTATTAGCTAGCCTTGTTGCTACTTGTAATGCTATATCTTTTTCATTGTAACCATTTCCTCTTGCTCCCGAATCATGCCCACCATGTCCTGGATCTACAACAATCGTATACTTTTTATTCCCAGTGGGAGTATAAGTATTTGACTGCCTTTGTGTTTGCGTTTGTGGTATTTGTGTATTAACAGTTGATTGACTTTGTGTTGTTGTATATCTTGATGTTTGTGAATTATTATTTCTTGATGCTGTTTTTCCGCCATCTAACGTTACTTGAAATTGTCCAGTTCTACTTACAACTTGATAAGTTACAGATGGTTTTAAATAAACATAAACAACAACCATTCCATTTCTTTGAGTTGTATAAACTTTGCTTATATACTGGTCATTTTGATTAATAAATGCCTGAACATTGCTTTCCATTTCACTGTTTGGAAAACTTAGCATTAAAATATCTTCATTTCCTAGTTTTGTAACTGATGCATTTGGCATAATTTGCTTATTTTCTCTAAATGTTCCTATAACTTTTCCATTATTGTATGATATATTTTTCAAAGTATCAGAAAATGTAATCGCACTCACAAAAAGTAATAGTAATAACAATATTCTTTTCATTTTTTCCTCCTATTTTTTTATTATAATATCTAATACCAATTTTATTTTTTTTCGATTTTGTCTACTGCAGACTTTAGAACTGTCATTCTAGCATTCTTATCTATTTTCATTTCTACAGTTTCTGTTAAAATATTTACAATAGTTCCTTTTATACCTCCAACTGTCGTTATTTTATCTCCGACTTTCAAATTTTCCAGCAATTCAGCTTTTTGTTTTTTCTTTTTCTTGTTCGCAAAATATGTTGGTAAAATTAATATTGCCATAAATGCTACATAAATTAATATTACCCCAATTGAATTTTTATCCATTTTTACTTTGTATAATTAAACTTATACTTTCCTCCTTCTTTAATTTTAAAATCAATTTTAATTATAACATAATTTAAGATATGTTTCAATTTTTTAAAAAATTATTTTTTTCATACTAAACTTTATTTAAATAACAAATTTATTACAAACTTTTTTAATAAAAAATATAAACCTAATATTTAAATGAAAAATAGTATTATATGTATTTTTCCTTCATTTGTATAAAATATTTACTATTAATAATCTTACTTATACCAAATTCATTTAAAAATAAAAATGACTATCTCAAAAAATTAATTTCAAGACAGCCATTTCGTGATTAAAATGAAAAAATTATTTTTAGTTAACTAAATTAATTAGTCAATTAAGTTAGTTATTATAGTTATTATTTTTCTGAAATTGCATCTACTCCTGGTAATACTTTTCCTTCCAAGTATTCAAGCGATGCTCCTCCTCCAGTTGAAATATGTGAGAATTTGTCAGCAAATCCTAATTGGATAGCTGCTGCTGCTGAATCTCCACCACCGATGATTGTCTTAGCTCCAGATAATTCTGCGATTGCTTTACATACACCAATTGTTCCTTTTGCGAAGTTTTCCATTTCAAATACTCCCATTGGTCCGTTCCATACTACTGTTTTTGCACCAACTAGAGCGTCTGAGAATAATTTAATAGATGCTTCTCCTATATCTAATCCCATCCATCCATCTTCGATAGCGTCTACAGAAACTGTTTTAAATTCTGTATCATTTTTAAATTCTTTTGCTACAACTGTGTCAATTGGTAATAGCAATTCAACATTTTTTTCTTTAGCTTTTTTGATTAATGAAGCGGCTAATTCCACTTTGTCAGCTTCTAATAATGAAGAACCTGTGTTTTTACCTTCAGCTTTTAAGAAAGTGAACATCATTCCTCCACCAATGATTACTTTATCAGCTTTATCCAATAAGTTTTCGATTACACCAATTTTATCAGAAACTTTTGCTCCACCTAAAATAGCAACTAATGGTCTTTCAGGATTGTCAACTGCTCCACCGATAAATTCAATTTCTTTTTCTACAAGGAATCCTACTGCGGACTCTTTTATATTTGAAGCAATTCCTACATTTGAGGCGTGTGCTCTATGTGCAGTCCCGAATGCGTCATTTACGAATACATCTCCAAGTGATGCCCAGTATTTACCTAATTCAGGATCATTTTTAGATTCTTTTTTACCGTCTAAGTCTTCAAATCTAGTATTTTCAAACATTAGAATTTCTCCATCTTTTAACTCAGCAACTGCTTTTTCTAAAGCTGCTCCTCTTGTTTCTGGAACAAATTTAACTGGTTTTCCTAAAAGTTCTTCTAATCTTTTTGCAACTGGCGCTAAAGTTTTTGATGCTTTATCAGCTTCTTCTTTTACTTTCCCTAGGTGAGAGAATGCAATTACTTTTCCACCATTTTCCAAAATGTATTTCAAAGTTGGAAGTGCTGCTGTAATTCTATTATCATTTGTAATAACTCCATCTTTTATTGGTACATTGAAATCAACTCTTACTAATACTTTTTTACCTTTTACATCTAAATCTTTTAAAGTTTTTTTAGCCATTCGGTTATATCCTCCTAAAATTTATCATAATATCTTTTCTTCCTAATTGAATTATACCACTCTTTAATTCTATTTTCAAGTAATTTAAGACATAAACTCAAAACATTTTTGGTATATAATGAAACAATTCATTTTTAAGCGTAAAAATCTATATTCTAAAGTGATTTTTTATAATTTTTTACACTTTATTCAAACTTCAAAATTTTTCTTAATTTAATTTCATCAATTTCTGATATTTTTCTAACTGGCTTAGGATTATCAAAATGCTCGTTAATAGCCTTTTCAAACCAAGTAACACCAATCCATTTTCCAAATTTATACCCTGAATTTTCAAAATATGCAACCTTTTTAAATCCAAAGTAATTGTGTAATTTCTCGCTGTTTTCATTAGGATAAGTTACAAGTCCATAAATATTTACAACATTCTGCAACTTCAATATTTCAATCAAAATTTTATATAACTTCTTCCCAATTCCATTTCCATAAAATTTTTTATCAGTATAGACAGAAAGTTCCGCATCCCACTGATAAGCTGCCCTATTCCAAATTTTATAAGCATAGGCATAACCAGCAATCTCATTTCCACATTCACAAACAATATATGGATATTTCTCTGAAATTTTTCTTATTCTCCCTTTAAATTCATCAATTGAAGGCACTTCATACTCAAATGTAATTGTAGTATTTTCAACATATGGTTTATAAATTTTCAAAATTTTTTCAGCATCTTCTTCAGCCGCAAATCTAAAAACTAAATTCTCTTTTTTCAATTCCATTTTTCACACTTCCACATTTCCATTTTTTCTTAATAAAACATAGTAACATTTTTGAAGAAAAGTTGCAATAAAATATAATTTTTAAAATTACTCTTGACATTTATTAAAAATACGGTATAACTTTATTAAGAAATTTTATAAGAAAGGGACGGTACAGATATGAAAAAAACATTATTAATTGGTGCATTTTTATTTGCAAATTTAGTTTCATTTTCTGCAGGAAAAGAAAATGATGTAACAACAAAACCAGATGTTTACTTCTTGAAAAGCTCACAAGTTATAAGCAGTTATGATTTATTGCCAGCTCCACCAGCAGTTGACAGTATTGCGTTTTTAAATGACAAGGCTCAGTATGAAAAGGGGAAATTGCTTAGAAATACGGAAAGGGGAAAACAGGCATACAACGATGCACGTGTAGAAGGGGATGGAGTACCTCGTGCTTTTTCAGAAGCATTTGGATACACAATTTCAGCTCAGACAACGCCTGAGATTTTCAAATTAGTTACAAAATTACGTGAAGATGCAGGAGATTTGGCAACAAGATCTGCAAAACAGACATATATGAGAATTCGTCCATTCGCATACTTTAAAGAATCAACTTGCCGTCCAGAAGATGAAGCAACTCTTTCAACAAACGGTTCTTATCCATCAGGGCACACTTCAATCGGTTGGGCCACTGCATTAGTTCTGGCTGAAGTAAATCCTGCAAGACAGAGTGAAATTATAAAACGTGGTTATGAAATGGGGCAAAGCCGTGTAATTTGTGGTTACCACTGGCAAAGCGATGTCGATGCAGCCCGTGTAGTAGCAAGTACAGTTGTTGCGACACTGCATTCAAACAACGAATTTAATGCCCAATTAGCCAAGGCAAAAGCAGAATTTCAAAGATTAAACAGAAGAAAATAAAAACAATAAATAAAAAACAGTTTTCAGATTCAAAGATAAAAACTGTTTTAGTATATTTGTTAAAAAAATTATTAGTTTTTTGCTTTTTAAATAAGTTATTTTAGACTTTTTCTTATTTACAAAGACATTTTATCATAAAAATATATTTTTAAAATGAATTTAAACTGAATAAAAAATTATAATCATTTTAGAATAAAGTAAATTTTACCTGTTAATTTTAAAATATACTTTTTATAAAAAAAGGGCATCATTACGATGTCCTTGAATTTTATATTCCATTAAATAATTCTTTACATAAAATGGCGTACCCGTGAGGAATCGAACCCCAAGCCTTCTGATCCGAAGTCAGACGCTCTATCCAGTTGAGCTACGGATACACAGAAAAAAGTAAGTTATAAAAACTTACTTTGCTAAGATTTTTAATATTTTAGGGCTTAATGTTTCTTTGTTTTTTAACAAGATTTTTTTAACTTGATCGTTATTTTTCCCTTTTAATGTTTTCATTGCTTTTGTACAAACTCTTACTCTAACTTCTTCATTGTTAATAGTTAAAAGCATTGTTTGTAAATTTGGCCTCCAAATTCTTTTTGTAGCTCTGTGAGAGTGACTTACTCTATTTCCATGGCTTACTGTTTTTCCAAAAACTTCACATCTTTGCATCTTTATTCACCTCTACTAAAATATTTTAGTAGTTCTCCTTTCATCTTTATTTTTTTTACAGTCATTTACTGTTTTTTATTATAATATATTAACTTAACTCTTTTAAAAAAAATCGTTATTCAGTTAAAATTATTTTTACATATCGGAATTTATTTTATCATATTTTAGGAATTTTTACAAGTTATTATCCATATTTTTTACTTTATTTCACAAATTTTCCTTATTTTTGAAAAAATTGCTTTAGATTTGGCGGAAAATAATTCGGTCCTTTTATTACTTTCCCGTCTTCACGATAAATTGGATTTCCGTTTTCATCCAGCTTGCTAAGGTTACTTCGATGAATCTCCTCAAATACATCCTCAATAACATCCTGCATCCCATGCTCAATTATTGTCCCACAAAGAATATAAAGCATATCCCCAAGAGCATCTGCAACTTCCACAACATCTCCTCTTTTAGCCGCTTCTAAATATTCCTCATTCTCTTCTTTCATCAAATCAAATCTCAATTTTTCTAGTCCATTTTCTAATTTCCCGATTGGCTTGTCAGAATTTCCAAGTTTATAAATTCTGTGAAATTCTTCAACACATTCTATTTTTCTTTTCATTATTATATCCTTTCTTAAAATTTATTTCTAAATATTTAAATTTTCTATTCTTAAATTCTAAATTATTTTTCTTACATATTCTTTTTTATGATTTTTAACTTTTTGACACAAAGGTATCAAATACAATACCTATTGTTTCGCAATAATACCTATTATAACATATTTAACTGATTATCACTTAATAAGTGTATCGAAAGTTCTATGAACTGCTCCAGATTTACATAAATCTTTCTTATAAAGAAAAAATATAAAACATAAAAATATCTATTAATAAATTATTAGCCTATTTTATTATTAACATCATCAAAAAATACATAGTTAAAGCTTTTACAACATCTGAATACAGCATAATTGCTGAAAAGAATCTTGTTTTTTCCAAAATTTCAGTATTGCCTTCTTCTACTTTTTCTAATATCTTAGTTTGTATATTTTTTATGTCTTTTTTTATTAACAAAACTGCCAATATCAGTGTTAGTAAAAACATTATTCCTGCAACAATGGCTTTTTGCTTGAAAAAAAATGTAAATTCACTATAAAAAATTGCAAGAATTAAGCCCATTATTAGCGACAGGACTGTTAAGGCGGATTTCATATTCTTTTTTTGTTTATTTATTAATATTTTTGGTAAAATGAATAAAAACAGAATTTCTAAAATAAATAAAATTATAAAGAATATTCCTTTTACATCAGGTACCTTTAATTTTCTTAATGACTGAATTATGTTATCCAATTCAAAAATCATATAGTTTTTTAGTATCATACACAGTAAAATTGAAATAGCAATTCCTGAAAATACCCATATTCTGCTTGCTAAAATTTCTTCATTTATAAATTTTTTTACTTCCTTGACTGTTTCGGCATCTATTTTATTTTCTATTTTTCTGTTACTTTTCAAATTTTTCCCCTTTAATAAATAGAATAAGAGTTATTTCGAGATTGCATTAACAATTTTAATATTAATAATCCCAAGATAACCCTTTATATTTTTTATTAAATTATTTTTTATCTTTTTCTTCCTAAAATTCTTACAAGGCTCAAGAATAAGTTTACAAAATCCAAATATAATTCCAAAGCACCAACAATTTCAATTTTGTTAAGAATATCTGAGTCTTCATGAACTGCATAGGCGATAACATTATTTTTTATTCTGTTTACATCAACTGCAATATAAATTGTAAAAATGATTACCCCTAATACTGACACAAATAAATCAATTGCACTATTTCCTAAAAACATATTTACTACACTTACTAATACCATTGCTATTATTCCAGCTGTAAGCAATGGCACAAATCTAGTCAAGTTTTCCTTAGTAAAATATCCATAAATTGCTAAAACTACAAAGATTGACAATGTTCCTAAAAATGCTGAGCCGATTACATCTGGAGCATAAATAAGCCCAATAGCTGAAAATGTCAATCCGCTTAATGCTGAATATACTAAAAATATAAGTTTTAGAACACTCGAATTTGCTGTATAAACTAAAGCTGAAAAGGCCAAAACTGCAACAACTTCTAAAATAAGAAATATCCAGTATTTCTCTATTATCATATATGCAATAGGATTTTCTTTTATTGCTCCATTATAAACCATAAAACCAATACCGCCAGTTATAAGAAGCCCTATTACCATCCATATCATACTTCCACGAACTTTTGAAATTATAAGTCTGTTTAAATCGTCATAAGTCATTGACATTTGTCCGTTATATTCGTTGTAATCATCGTTATTATGATTGTAAGTTTCCAATTCATCATAATCATTTTTCATAAAAATCACCTCATTAGTTTAGTCTTTTTCATTTCTTCAATCATTTTAATAACTTGAACAGCTTAATCCAAAATTCTATATCCAAGCTATCATCTATTATAATATTATAACTTTTTTACTTTTAAAAAGACTTTTATTTACCAGTTAAATTACTTAATCTTATTTTTTATTTTGAAAACGGAACAAAAGATTCCTGTTTTAAAGTTTGGATAATTTCATCAACTGATACGTTTTTACTGTCTTGTGAACCAAATCTTCTTACGTTTACTTCGTTGTTTGCAACTTCATTTTTACCAATTATTAGTTGAACTGGTATTTTTTGGTCTCCGTTTGCTTCTCTGATTTTGTATCCAATTTTTTCCACTCTTGTGTCAAGTTCCACTCTGATTCCTGCATCTTGAAGTTTTGTAAACAATTCTTTTGCAAAAGGTACTTGCTCGTCAGAAATTGTCAAGATTCTCGCTTGTACTGGCGCTAACCAAGTTGGGAACGCTCCTGCGTAATGTTCAATCAAGATTCCAATAAATCTTTCCAAACTTCCGTACATTGCCCTGTGAATCATTACTGGCTCGTGTTTTTCACCATCTGCACCTATATAGCTCATTTCAAATCTTGCTGGAAGGTTAAAGTCTAACTGGATTGTTCCACATTGCCAAATTCTTCCGATTGAATCTTTCATCTTAAAGTCGATTTTTGGTCCGTAGAATGCTCCATCTCCAGGATTTAGCTTGTAATTAATTCCTTTATGTTCCAAAGCTGATTTCAAGTTTGCTTCAGCCATTTCCCATATTTCGTCTGAACCTATTGCTTTATCAGGTTTTGTTGACAATTCAATGTGGTATTCAAATCCGAATACAGTATAAAATTTATCATATAAATCAATAATTTCGATAATTTGTTCCTCAATTTGCTCTTTCGTACAGAAAACATGGGCATCATCCTGCGTAAATGCTCTAACTCTCATAAGCCCGTGTAAAGCTCCACTAAATTCGTGTCTGTGAACAAGCCCCATTTCTCCATATTTCAATGGCAAATCCTTGTATGAATGCAAGTTATTCTTGTAGGCAATTATTGAACCCGGACAGTTCATAGGCTTTATTGCATATTCTTTTTCATCAATTGTTGATGTATACATATTTTCACGGTAATTGAACCAGTGTCCAGAAATTTCCCACAATTCCTTATCTAGCATAATAGGAGTTTTTATTTCCTGATAACCTCTTTTTTTATGCTCAACTCTCCAGATTTCCTGCAATTTATTGAATAATTCCACACCTTTTGGCATAAAGAAAGGGAATCCAGGTCCATGCTCGTCTACAAAGAACAAGTCAAGCTGTTTTCCTAATTTTCTGTGGTCTCTCTTTTCAGCTTCTTCCATCATTGTCAAATAGTCATCCAGCTCTTTTTTTGTTGCAAAAGCTACTCCGTAAATTCTTTGAAGCATTTTATTGTTTGAATCTCCACGCCAGTAAGCTCCTGCTGTTGACATTAGCTTAAATGCTTTTAGGTAACCAGTCGATGGAATGTGTGTTCCACGGCATAAGTCTATAAATTCACCTTGCTGATAAATGCTAACTTTATCTGCACCCAAGTCTTCAATTATCTCAACTTTGTAAGTTTCACCTTTTTCAGCAAAGAATTTTTTTGCTTCTTCGGCAGTCATTTCACTTCTTTTAAATTCATAATTCTCTTTTACAATTTTTGCCATTTCCTCTTCAATTTTTGCTAAATCTTCTTCAGTAAACGGTTTTTCAGGGTCAAAATCATAAAAAAATCCATTTTCAATAACAGGCCCTATCGTAACCTTTGTATTTGGGAAAAGTCTTTGCACAGCCTGAGCCATAATATGTGCCGCACTGTGTCTTATAATTTCTATCCCTTTTTCACTTGTATTAGTAATTATTTCAATTGTTCCAGATTTGTCAATAATATGAGATGGATCAACTTGCACACCGTCAATTATCGCCCCAACGGTTGCCTTCCCAAGACTGCTCCCAATACTTTTTGCAAATTCCACAACAGTTATCGGATTTTCCAACTGTCTTTTACTACCATCAGGCAAAATCATTTCTATCATTTCGATTCCTTCTTTCTCTCTTTTGTCAAATAAAATTAGGCTCTAGTTAGCCTAATCGCATAATTATTTATTATAGTATAATTCTTATTTTTTTTCAACCTAAAAATTTAAAACATCTCCAAAAATTTGCATTTCAGAACAACCAAGCAACCATATTAAAAAACAATAAAAAATGAGCAAGAATTGAAATTTTATTCTCACTCAAAAGTTATTTTTATTAAATATCACTTTTCGATATTGGGGTGGTCTATATCAACAAAAAAGACGATTAGAGATTTAATATTCAGTTTTAGTCCCCTTCGATATTGGGGTGGTCTATATCTATGGAAAGACAGTCTTTACACGCACTTTGAAGTTTTAGTCCCCTTCGATATTGGGGTGGTCTATATCAATATAACTGGATATAAATTAGAAGTTGAAAGTTTTAGTCCCCTTCGATATTGGGGTGGTCTATATCCAAAAAAAATACAATTACTCTTTATGTTAAGTTTTAGTCCCCTTCGATATTGGGGTGGTCTATATCCATCGATTTTCCTTTCTAACATATTATTTAAGTTTTAGTCCCCTTCGATATTGGGGTGGTCTATATCCCATCATTTGTTTTTAGTGATAGGATATTTTGATTGATATTTTTTCTATTTATCTGTGTTTTCCATATTTTCATCTTGATATTGTTCCTTAATAAATGATATAAACCACCATTCATATTATACCATATTTTATGATTTTTCAAAATTCTAATATTTTACTTTGTGAAATTTTTTCTCCCATTGTCACTTCTCCTGCAAGCACCTTCATTTTTTGAAACTGATCTTCTGTCAGGATAATGGAACGAATTGAGGAATTTTCTGGAGCGAGCATTGATAACTGTTTTTCTGCCAGTTCGATTTTTTCTTTTGTTTTCGACCTCATTATATATACCGATTTTTGAAGCTGATAATATCCTTTTTCTATTAATTTTTTCCTAAAAGTCCTATATTCAAATATCTCAACATCTGTCTGCATAGGAAAATCATACATAAGCAGACCAAAATACTCAATACTCATAGTCCATCACACTCAATGTTGGAATTATCACTTCTTCATCTTTTACAAAATAATTTCGTATGCTATCCAAATAATAGTCTACCGCTTGGAAAAAATCATATTTCTTATCATTAAATAATACCTTCTGCTGTGCTACAAGAAGTATTTTTTGCCTTATTTCCTTACTTAATTTCACTTCATTCAAAATATCTTTGTACATATAAACAAGATAATCCACCATGGGACGGAAAATTTCTATTATATCATCAGAAAAATTGTAGGCATTAAACTGTGATTTATGATGTAATCCCAGACTTGGATGAAACCCTTTTGCTACAATCTTTGATGATATTATAGCCCTTAAAATCATGTATCCATAATTAAGTGCAGAATTCACACCATCTTCATCAAATCTTTTAAAACTATTGCTATACAGTTCCTGAAAATATATCCTTGAAGCTATTGCTTCCTGATGTTCTGCACTCACATCATCTTTTTTCAAGTTTTCCTTATATGTTTTCAGTCTTTCAATGGAAACATCACTTTTTTCAAGATACTCTAACAATGCTCTTTGATTTTCAATCTTATTCTCCACTATCCTGCTCCACAACTTTTCCTTTTTCTCTTTTTCCCACTCAATCTGCTCATTTATCCTCAAAGTTACTTGAAAATGATTAAATAATCCCAGCGAATGAATTTCAGGCTGATGTTTTTCATTGCAAATAATAATCGGAATATTATTTTCCACCAGCCTCAACTGCAAAATCGCACTAATCTTACAATGACAATTTTCAATAACTATCGCAGATATATCATTCAAAGAAATCTTATTTTTCTCATCATTATTATCTTCATCAATCATTACAAGCTGATTATTCGATATTGATAAATCATCAGCTCTTGTTATGTGAATTATGTTGGGCATTTTTCTTCAGACTCCTTATCTAAATTTTATTATGAGGATATTTCATCTTTATTTTCTACTTTTGTTAAAAGTTCTATTATCAAGTTTTTAATATAATCGGAATTATAACTTTCTAATTCTAAAACAGAAACTTTTTTAGGTTTCATTAATCTTTCAAGTATATCATTATTACCGATAAGTTTAAATTTTTTCTTTAATTCATCATAATCTAAATCCACATCTTTTTTAAATACTTCAAATACGCTTGCATAAGTTGAATTATTATAACGTGTACTATATGATAGTAAATTAGAAACTCTATCAATTTGTTGTGCAATACTGTAATCAACGAAAGGATTTCTTACAATATAGAAATGTGAAATATAATTTCTAATACTTTCATTTTCTGGCTTATTAATTTCAGAATTTTCAGATAAATCAATTCCAAATCCGTAACATATTTTCTCAAATTTTTTATAAGATTCTTCATCAAAGAATTTATAGTATGCTGTTGTTTTATAAAAGCCATCAGATCCATTACGCTTAGGATAAGCTCTACTTATTCCAGTATTGTAGCCACTTAACTTAATAATTCCTAATTCTCTTAGCCCATTTACAATATAGTGCATATCTCTTTCAAATCTAGCCATTTGAATAGCAAGTTTCCAATTTATATCTATCAAATAACTTTCTATTTTATTCAAATAATTAAATTCTACCAAATCTCTTATTTTTTTATACTCAGAAACTTTATTATAATCCTTTTCAAATTCTCCAAATGAACTATAATTTTCATTTTGTATATTTTTGGCAAAAAAATCATAATTTTCTTTCAATTTGTTTACATATTTTGCTTTATAATCGTTAGAATATCCATTCAATTTATCATTTAAATTTTTCAATATTGCATCAATTTCAGATATTTTATTTTTTCTAATATCGTCGTCAAATAATATTTTTGTGTCAACATTTTTTATATCTTTTGAAATTAATCCATAAATCTTATCAAAATTTGGATTCCCAATATTTAAAAATAAATTCTTTTTATAGATATATAACTCATTTTTATTTTTTTTCGGATAATATATTTTTTCAAATTTATTTTCATTTTTTGTCAAGTTATCAATTATTTCTTTATATTTTTCTAAAAATTCCGAATTAAATATTTTTTTTGATAAAATTTCTTCTTTAATTTCTTTCTGTTTTTTTACAATAATTTCATCAATTTTATCTTCAAATAATTTTTTATTGTCTAATATAAATTCTCTTTCTATTTGGCTTAATTCCTTCAAATTTTTAAAGTACATAGCACCATTATTCCTAAACTCTGTTATTTCTTTTAGGTCATTATCAAATATTTTTTTTATTTCTTCGTTATCTTGAAATCCATTTACTATATCATTTTTTATTTCTTTATAATTATTGTCAAAAAATTCTTTTTTACTTTGATCAAGTTCAATTTCTTTATTTTTTATTTTTCTAATAAATTCTTCTAAATTTTCCTTCCAATTACCAGTAATATATTCTGATTTCAAAATATTTATTTGCATTATTTCATCTAAAATATCTATAATATTTTGATATTCTGAAGTATCTAACCAAACTGATGTTGCAAAAAACCTATTTCTAATTTTATTTATAACTGCATTACTATTTAATAGTGCAAATATTGAAATTATATATTCAAAATCATTATTTATTGCTATACTTTTATCACTAGTATTTATAGTTATTCTTTTGTAAGTTTTATTATCATTAATTTCTTTTATTTGTTTCTTAATTTCTTGAATATTCATTTTAAAATCTGAAAAATCAAAAAGTTTCTCATAATTTTTTCTCAAATATTCAATATAACATTCTATTATTTTTTTCTGATATTTTTTAATAGCTTTATTATTACCTTTTGAAGCAGAAATCTGAGCATTTTTATAATAATTTTCTATAATATTTTCATCTATTTCATCAATGTTGCCTAAAGTTTTTTTCAATTCTTGTAAAAATATATTCTTACTTCTGTTTTCTTGTAAATCGTTTTCTTGCAAATCATCTTCTAAAATTAATTTTTTATATAATTCTTTATTCACATATATTAAAGCATTTAATACTATTTTTTCTGTTTCTATAGTATCAAATGGTTCATTCTTAGGATTATTCCTATATAAATTTAATATTTCGGGAAGCACTTTAGAAAATGATGGTAAATATTTAATATCATTACTATTTTTTTCTGAAATTTTAATATCATTTATTTTAGTAATTATATCTTTTTTATTTTTAAATACTACATCTAAATTCAACGCTTTCGACACTTCTTCATCTGATATTTTTAAATTTTGAAATATATTTATAACTTTATCATAATTATCTTGTTTTCCTTTTGGAGCTATTTCTTTGCTATTTGCATGTAATATTCTATTTCTTTCATTTACTCCGATAGTTATAAATTTACTAATAAATTCTTCTTTTTTTACTTTATTTTCATTATCTATAAAATTTAAATTCTTCAAGATGTATAACTTAGAACTTGTAACTTCGTTTTTTAGTAAAACTTTTGTATCATTAATTTTAAAACTATCCCCAAAAAAATCATTTTTTTCTTTATTTATTTCAAAAATCTTATTCAATTCCATATTAGTAGAAGCAAAAAAAGTTATCAATTCTAAATCCAATTCTTCTTTAGCGTGAAGCCTAGAAAAATCATTAGTATTTACTGTCATTTTAACTATATCATTATGTCTTAATTTTCCTAAATACATAATATGCTCTAACGTATATTGCTTAACTCTTTTTAAAATTTTTTCAGATAATATACTTTCATTTAAAATTTTTTCTATTTCTATTTTTTCCATTTTCTTTAATCTGACTTTTTGTTCATTTACCAATATTTTTTCAATTCTTCCTTTTAAATATCTATATATGATTTTATATAGTTCTTTTTCTTCATCAGATTTATTTGAAAATTTTTTCGAATCAAAATTAACTTTATAATGTTTTTTAAATATTCCAAAAATTTCTGTATCACAATTTCCTTTTTTTAGTTCTTTTTCTAGTTTTTTTATTAATTCATTTATTTTAAATTCTGCTAAAATTTTTTCTATTTTTTCTTTTATACTATTATTTTTTATATTTTCTACAAAAAATTTTACAATTTTATCTTTTTTATTTTCTCTTTCTATTTTAAATTTTTCGTGCTTATCTAATAGTACATAAGATTTTATATATGTTCTATTTCTTCTATTTTCAAGAAATTCATTATTAAATTTTTTTACTTTTTCAATTCTTTTAGTAATATTCCAAAATTTTAATTCTTTTACAATAAAATCTACTATATCTTCTACCGTTAAATCTATATTTGTATTTAAAATCTTTTCAACAAATATTTTTTTATTTTCAGATTTCTTTTTATCACCACTAACATTAAGATAAAATTTTACAAAACCCATAATTTCTAAATTACTTTTTATTTTTTCTCTTATTTCCATAAAATTAGTCAAAATAACATCTATTTTATTATCTTTCAATAATTTTTCTCTTAAATGTTCTTCATAATATCGATTTTCAAATACTTTTTCTGTTTCATTTTCAATTATTTTTTCTATAATCTTATATAAACTCATGTTAATATTTTTAAAAATTTCGTAAATTGATTTTTTTGTTTCTAATTCATCATTTTCTATTATTCTTAATATTATTGAATAATCATTTAGTGTTTTATTAGTATACTCATCTCTGATATCTATCTCTATTTCTTCTTCATTCTCTTGTCTCTTTATTTCTATTTTTTTATCATCTTTAGTTATTCCTTGCCTAATTGCTTCATCTATTATTTTCTTTTTTGTAATCCCCAACGCTTTCAATTTTTCAGATTTTCCATATACTTCTATATATAATACAACTTTTTCTGTTTCCAAAAAATCATCATTATTTTTTATTCTTTTGATATTTTTTTTATCTTTTACTTTACCTTTCAACTTAAACAAAATATTTCCTGCGTGAAATTTCCTTTTAAATTCTTTAAGAACATTATTATTTTTTTTATAATTAACAAATTCTCCAATAAATTTATTATTATCAATTTTTTCTTTATTATTATTTTCATTAATATTTAAAATATATTTATTTCCATCATAGTTCCTTTTAACTTTTACTTTCCGTTTTATTTTATTATCTCCTCTATCACTAACTTCATACCATCTTTTATGTCCAAATAAATTTCCCATTCCAATCTCCCCATTTCTACTTTAATCTAATTAAATATTTTTAAATTAAATCCATTTTACATCTTTCTAATCAAAAATACAATTTTCCATTTTTAGTATACCACATCAATATTAAATTTCAAAAAATCAAAGAAACTTACTAAATGATGGAATAAATATTTGATTAAATTTATTTTTTATTATTAAACATTTTGAAATATGGAAAAATTATGGTAAAATTTATAAAAGGTTTTTATTTATTCAATAAGGAAAAGGAGAAATTGTTTATGAAAAAAGTAGTATTATTTTGTACAGTATTCGGAATGTTATTGTCAACGATATTTATTTCAGCAGAAACAACTACTGCGTTCAAAACTGAGAAAATAAAATATCCTAAAGGAATTAGAAGTATCACATCTGTAACTGAAGTTTTTGGAACTGGGCAGCAAGTTACACACATTATTCTGGAATTTAACGAAAAGGTAGTAAACTCGCAGCTAACTAAAGATACTTTTGCCGTTTCTGACAGAACTGTTGAAAAAGTTTATTCAAATACTCAGCCGGAAAGAACTAATATTGTAAAAGATGGAAAATATGTCATTATAGAACTGAATACAAAAGATAATGGAGCTTCTTTACGTATAGAAGGAAATAATGAAGTTGGATTTCAAATGAAAAAAGCGACTTCCAAGATAACACAAAAAGAAGACATCTTGTTTACAAATGGTAAAAAATTAGAAAAAAGCATTGCAATACTTGAAAACAACAAAACAAAAAATTTAGTTGTGGAAAACTTTAAACAGTTTGTGTATAAAGATCCAAAAACTGGAACAAGTGTAAAGTATAATCTGTATATTCCAAAAAATTACGACAGAAATAAAAAATACCCACTTGTGTTATTTATGCACGATATGGGAGTTTTAAGTGAAGATACGAAAACTACACTATTACAAGGAAATGGTGCCATCTCATTTGCAACACCTGAAGAACAGGCAAAACACGAAGCATTTGTGCTAGCACCACAGTACTCAAGACAAGTGGTAAATGACAACGGAGATATTACAAGCGACTTGGATGCAACTGTCAATTTAATAAGAGAACATTTACTTTTGAAATACAGTATTGATGATAAAAGAATTTATGCGACTGGACAATCAATGGGTGGAATGATGGCTATTGTTATGAATTACAAATATCCAGAATTATTTGCCGCTTCATATCTAGTTGCTTGTCAATGGAATGAAAAAGAAATTGCCCCTATGGCAAAAAACAATTTATGGATTACCGTTTCAACTGGAGATTCAAAAGCTTATCCAGGAATGAACGCAATTACAAGTGAACTTATAAAAAGAGGTGGAACTGTAGCAAGAGACAGCTGGAGAGCTGATTACTCAGATACACAGTTTTTAGAAGGAGCAAGAAAAGTTATTTCTCAAAAAACAAACATAAAATACGTAACACTTGAGAAAGGTACAAATCCATACTTGCCAAAAGATGCCAATCCAGGCTCTGAACATTCAGGAACTTGGAAAGTAGCTTATAGCATACCTGGCATTAAAGACTGGATATTTTCTCAATCGAAGCAGTAAACAGCGTTAAAGAATTTTAAATAAAAATTTGAAAGCGAGAAATAAAAAGTGGAAGAATTAAGAGAAATATTGAAAACTGAAGATTTAACACAAACTGAATATCAAGGCAGAGCTTTTGAAGTATTAATAAAATCATTTAAAACACATAAAAAGTTTTTATTTCCAGCTTTTGTATTGTTTGGAATTAATGGATATGTATTAAAAAACTTTATTGTGTTTCAAACAATCAGCAAAGAAGAACTAATTACAAGCTTTTTAATTACAGTGGCAATTGAGTTTATACTAAGTTTATTTCAAAATAGTGTTATAAGCAAAATTAGAGGGAAAAATGAACTGGATAAAACTAATTTAATATTTAAGTCCATTGTTCTAAGTATAATAATGACTTCAATAAATTTTAGCATTCTTATGATGAGTAACAACTTGGCATCCTCTACAATTATAATTATGCTTGGACTCTGTTTTTCATATTTCAGACAAGTTTATCTATCTAGAGATCTTAATTTTTTTGAATCTATTGAAGAAAATTTTAAACTTCTAGATGGAAATAGAAAAAGGATTATCATACCTTTTATTGTTGTTAATATAATTTTTTATATTTTATCTTTCATTTTTCTCGTATTTGCTGTAATAATTGGAAATTATTCAACAGACGCTAGTTCAGAGCTGATGGTAATAGTCATTTTAGTTCTGTTTAAACTGGTGGATGGAATAAATGAATTTTACAGAAAAATTTTAGCAAGTATAATTTTCTTAAATGTAGAAGATAATCAATAAATCAAATGAAAAATTTAGAAAGGAGACGCTATTGACTTTTAGTTATTTTAGCCCTATTCATATAGAAACTTTTATTGTTTCAATTTTATTTTGCATATTTTTATTCTATATTCCAAAATTTTTTAAGAATATAGATATAAAGAAATATTCAACATTTTTAGGATATTTTTTGTTAATATTTAAAATAGTTGATTCGATTTATAGGCTGATGTATCAGAATGAACCTATAACCAATGTTACACCTGTGCATCTTTGTAATTTTGCAGCAATTTTTGCAGGATTGTATTTAATTTTTAAAACAAAATTTTTATATAATGTAGTTTATTATCTAATTTTTGGACCAGTATTGGCACTAATTCTGCCTGGGATAATTTACTATCATGACAACTATTATGTCTATATTTTTATAATAATGCATGCACTTATTGTATTTACAGCTTTTTTTGGATATGAATATCTAGATGAAAGACCTACAAAAAAAGGATTTATTCAATCAATAATCGCATTGCTTCTTATATTTCTTTATGCGTTTATCTACAACTTTATCTTTAAGGAAATAAATGCAATGTTTTTAAAAAGACACATTATTCCACAAGTGAAGTTTATAAATCCTATCTGGTTATATGATATCGTTCTGATTTCTACAATGATTTTTTTAGAATTTTTGTTATATTTGCCAGTTATGAAAAGAAAAGTTTAATATGAATCTTTGGGAAGGTTTTAAAAAATAAGAAGAAAGAAAAGTACACCACTGATATTAGTATTATTATGTATCTATAATTTTAGTATTTTAGGTGTACTTTTTTATTAAAAAATTTTATTCAGTTTCAGATTGAGCCGCGCTTTCCTGCTCAAATTTTTCCAAAATAACTTTTGTTATTTCAGCACGAAGTTCAGGTTTAATTGGATGAACTATGTCCTTAAATTCTCCATTTGGCATTCTTCTTGATGGCATTGCCACAAATAATCCGTTTTGTCCATCGATTATTTTTAATCCATGAATTACAAAACTTTCATCAAATGTGATGTCAGCATAAGCTCTTAATCTCTCGTTGTTCTCTGTTTGTTTTCCAATTCTAATACGAATATCAGTTACTTTCATAAGTCTTCTCCTTGTTTGTATAAATTTATCTTCCACTATAATTATACCCTATTTATCCTAAAAAACAAGAGAAAAAACAATAATTCCTCAAATTATCCAATTATCTCAACATATTCGTCAATAAGTTCTTTTTTAAGGCTTTCAGGCGGTAGATCCAGCACTTTTACCTTTATATTCTTGTTAAAATACTTTATGTCAAAAACATCGCCTTTTTTTACATCATAAGAAGATTTTTTCTGCTCTCCGTTTACAGCAATGTTTCCATTATCTGCCAATTCTTTTGCCACTGTTCTTCTTTTTATAATTCTTGTTACTTTTAAAAATTTATCTAAACGCATTTTTCCCCCTCTATTTTATTACTTTATATTTTTCATTCCTTCGTACCACGCTGTATTTGTTTCCACAAATCCAACATTTGGGTTTTCTTTTAAGAAAAGACCTCTTACTTTACTCTTCTTATCACTGAAAATATGTGGATTATCAGTTGTTGATTTAGCTAAAAGAGCCTTCTTGATTTTTTCCTGATCCTCTTTTGCCAAAGTTTTTGTATTAAATACGATTGGACCGTTATAAACTGGAATTGATTTTATAACTGTAAAGCTTTTTCCAGCATAATCTCCAAATGGTGCAACTGCCCCTTTTCTCACTTTATATGTGGCTCCTGAATTAAAGTCTTTTCCAGCAGTCAGCTCATAAATTGTGAATGATTTTGGAATAGCAAATGTTGCAACATCAACATCTCCTTTAAATAATAGAACTTGTGCTCCAGGATGCGAATTTCCAAACATAACTTTTGAAAACACTTTATTTCCAAGCACTTCATCCGTATTTTTTAATCCGAATTCTTTTACAATGAAATTAGCTGGTATCTTAAATCCAGATGTTGAACTGTTTGTAACAAATCCCATAGACTTACCTTTTAACTTCTTCAAGTCAAATCCATCTCCAGAACGGTATTGATTAGCATCTTCTGCTCTAACTGCAATAAAGCTGTAATAACGTGCATCTTCTAATGTTCCACTTTCTCCAGCATTCGTAAGCACAGCCTCAATATCCTTTGTTCTCTGCCTAGCATTCAAATATGCTTCAGCTCCTATATATGCAATCTGAGACTGTCCAGAAACAATATTCTCAACTGTAATATTATAATCAGTCGTCGTAACAATCTCAACTTTTTTCCCAGTTGCCTCCTGTACAACCCGTGCAAATTCTTCCCTTGATTTTTTCAACGAATCATTGGTTTCATTAGGTAAAAATACAATTTTAATTGTATCATTCTTTTTACCACAACTAATAGTAAATAGCAAGATTGCCAATAACAATAAACTTCTTAAAATATTTTTTTTCATAAATACCTCCTAAATAGTACAAATAAAATATGGTTTATTATAACATTTGTCATTTGCATAGTCAATTCTCTATAAAAATAAGTTTAATAATTTATTTTAATAATAAACTATCTTTTCAAAAATCTCGCCAACCGAAAAACTCCTAACTTCCCTTTCTCCAGCCTCATTTTGTTCCATTAAAACTTCGATTTCTCCATCTTTATTAATATTATGTGCAATTCCTGAAACAACTTCATTTCCAAATTTTAACTCAATTCTTTTGCCTTTCAGATAGTTTATTTTATTTATTTTATCCAAAATATTTTCCCATAATCCATTTTCCAGCTGTTTACATAATATTTGAAACTCTGAAACAATATTTTTTATAACTTCATCAATTTGATATTTCTTATTTGTTAATTGTGTCAATGAAATTGCCTTATTTTGTAAGTTTTCTGGCAATATGTTATTCACATTTATCCCAATTCCAACAATATAGACATTTTCTGTTTTTTCCAGCAAAATACCGCATAATTTCTTGTTTTTCAAATAAACATCATTTGTCCATTTAAATTTATATTCTAAATTTTCAATTTTCTTTAATCCATTTATTGTTGCAAGACCGGCAATCAAAGGTAATTTTAAATAATTCTCGATTTCCCAGTCATCCCTTTCCTTCAAGAAAAAGCTAAAAATAGCCATCCCATCCATAGATACCCAGTCATTCTGTCTGCGTGCCTTCCCATGAGTCTGCGTTCTAGCAGAAATAACATCAAATTCTTCATGACTTTTGTGATTTCTTCGTAAATAATCATTTGTTGAATCAAGTTCATCAAATTTATATAGATTTATATTTTCTTTCATTTTTTCTCCTAAATTTTATTCTAATACCATTTCCTATTTATCCTAAAATCAGTTTAAAATAGAAATAATTTTTTATAATATAGTTGTTTAACAGCTAATTCATAATCATTCAATTAGATTGTTTTTTTATTATTTTTTATATATCTTGATTAATAAATATTTTTTCATATTATAATGTTTTTTCTTTTTTACTTTTGCAGGATTGCTCATTACCAAAAATCCTTATCTTGCAGCAAAGATTCATCTCAATAATTAAAATTGTAGCAAGATTGCTACGCAATAACCTATTGCTAGTTTACAACATTTCTCTGCACTGACAAAAAACTAGCTACACTCAAACAGTTTTACTAGTACAGAAAAATGTTCCTACGAGTTATTTATAGTATATTCTGTTTAAAAAATATATTTTAATTATTTTAAAATACATATAAAAAATCACTCTCACTAAGTATAAAATTTTAGATTAATGAGAGTAATAATTTTTTATCTGAATATTATTAAAAGAACTCCAGCGGCAACGGCTGATCCAATTACACCTGCTATATTTGGTCCCATTGCATGCATTAACAGAAAGTTTTTTGGATTTTCTTCCTGCCCTAGTTTCTGTACAACTCTTGCTGCCATTGGAACTGCTGAAACTCCTGCTGCTCCAATCATAGGATTTACTTTTCCTTTAGTCAGTTTGTACATTATTTTTCCAAACAGTATTCCTCCTACTGTCCCAAAAGAAAATGCAATTAACCCAAGAATAATAATTTTTATTGTTACCAAACTCAAAAAATCCTTTCCGTCAGCAGTTGCTCCAACAGTCATTCCAAGTACTATTGTAATGCAGTACAACAAGGCTCCTCTTGCATGTTCAACTAAATTTGAAACAACTCCAGCCTCCTTTATAAGATTTCCAAGCATTAACATTCCGATTAATGGAGCTGATGATGGAACTAGAAGAATAACAATAATTGTTACTGCAATTGGAAAAATTATTTTTTCCCTTTGACTTACAAATCTGAGCTGTGTCATTTCCACTGTTCTTTCTTTTTTTGTTGTCAAAAGTTTTATAATTGGAGGTTGAATTACAGGAACTAAAGCCATATACGAATAGGCTGCAATAGCGATTGATCCTAGTAAATGTGGTGCCAGTTTTGTTGTCAAGTAAATGGCTGTAGGTCCGTCAGCTCCTCCAATAATTCCAATTGAAGCTGCCTCTTTTCCAGTCAGTCCCAGTAAAATTGCTCCAATAAATGCTATAAAAATTCCAAGTTGGGCAGCTGCTCCTAACAGCAGACTTTTGGGATTTGCAATTAGCGGTCCAAAATCAGTACTTGCTCCTATTGCCAAAAATATTAGCGGTGGATAAATACCTAATTTTACTCCTTGATATAGATAGTATAAAAGTCCATCTTTTTCCATAAGCCCTTCATTTGCAACAGCAGGCAAATTTGCGAGCAGCATCCCAAAGGAAATTGGAAGCAATAGATAAGGTTCATATTGTTTTTTTATCGCCAGATACAACAAAATTAGCGAAATTATTATCATTATAATCTGTCTTCCAGTTATCATTGATATTCCTGTTGTTCCATAAAGAATTTTTAGTAATTCCATTTGAAAACCATTCCTTTCTTTAAGGTTTTTAGTAATTTATTAAATTTTTATATTTTAAGACAATACCACTAAAATATCATCAGTATTTACTGTATCACCCTTTGCCACTCTAATTTCACTTATAGTTCCATCGCAAGGTGCTACAATTGGATTTTCCATTTTCATAGCTTCTAATACCACAACTTCATCTCCAGCTTTTACCTTTTGTCCAGATTTTACTTTCACATCTACTATAAGTCCTTGCATAGGGGCTTTTATTACTTCGCTTCCTTCAGTTTCCTTTTGTAAAGGTGGATTTTCATTCTTGCTTACTTCTTGCTTGCTGTCTGAACTAACTGAAGTTTCAATAGTTCCTTCTTTTTCTGAAACATCTTCCACTTCTACTTCGTAAACTTTTTCTCCGATTCTAATTTTATACAGTTTAATCATTTTTTCTGTACTCCTTTGTATTTCAGATTTTATTTTATTTCCCTAATATTTTTTATTCTTATACGACTATTCTTGTTATCTCCAGCCGCTTCAATCAAAGCTGCCATCATTGCTGCCAGCATAGTTTCATCTTTTATTTTTTCCATATTAAATTTTTGTTCACTATCTTGTTTTTGGTACTTTTCCAGAATTTTAACGTCATTTCTTTTTTTATTCTCAATATCTGCATTTTTTTCCTCATAAGCTGAAAAGTATTTAAAAAATGACAATACAAATGAAATCAAAAATAATATAAAAAATACAATCAGCATACTGACAACAGTTATATAAATGGCATCTGAAAAAGTTACAGCCGAATTTCCAAATAAAATACTTTTCATATTTTAAATTATTCCTTTCAATTTTTTGAATTGCTAAATTTAAACAGTTTCTGCATATTACTTTATTTCGTAATAACTATCAAATTTTTCCTTTTGCGAGAGTTTCATTTTATTTCTCAAATGAACCATATCACTTACAATTCTTTCTTCTATATGGCTTAAATTGTCCCAATCTATAAGATTTTCTGCATCACGTGTCTTATTTATTTCCATATCAAGTTCCGATATTTTTTCAAGCAATGCTTTTTTGTTCCATCTTGTATTTTCATACCATTCCGTTATTTCCTTTAATTTTGTCTTGAAGTAATCTATATCTAAGTTCATTTTTTTCACCTCTCTTTTTAAACTGCCTATTCTATTATATTTCAATTTTTATTTCTAAAAACTTTTAAAAAACGACATCAATATTCTGAATACTAATTTTCTCTTCCGAGTTTTTTTCTTCGTACTTTTCTTTCAGGTAATCTTTTGCAATCTGTGGAAAACATGCGTATGTTAGAACATCTTCATCAGATTTTGCTAGACTTCCTATCTCATTCTTCATTGTGTCGTATTCATTTTGTAGCAAATCGGCAGGTCTTCCAGTAAATATTTCATCATTTCCAATTATAACTGCCTTAATTTCATCCGAAATTTTTACAGGCGATTTCCCATACATTCCTTTTACATAATCTTTAATTTCCTTTGGAATCATCTTGTATCTCTGCCCTGTCAAGACATTAAATACTGACTGTGTCCCAACCATCTGGCTCATCGGCGTTACTAAAGGTGGATAACCTAGGTCTTTTCGGACTTTTGGAATTTCACGAAGCACGTCTTCATATTTGTCTTCCGCTCCTTGTGCCTTCAGCTGTGACAAAAGGTTTGAGAGCATTCCGCCAGGAAGCTGATATTCTACAATGCTTGGCTCTACGGCAAGAGCCTTTGGATTCATTGTTCCGTTATCAATATATTTTTTTCTTATAGGTTTAAAATACTCTGCGACTTCCTTTAAAAGTTCAAGATTTAACCCTGTATCGTATTTCGAGCCTTGCAAGGTTCTAACAAGCGATTCTGTAGGTGGCTGTGAAGTTCCGCTTCCAAAAGGTGAAATTGCCGTATCCACAATATCCACTCCAGCTTCAATCGCTTTTAAGGTACTCATTCCAGCCAGTCCCGCCGTTGCATGAGTATGCAGTTCAAGTGGTATATTCAAAATCTCTTTCAGTTCACTTACAAGTTCATAAGCCACATTTGGCAATAAAATTCCTGACATATCCTTTATTGCAATAGAATCTGCCCCCATGCTCTGCATTTCCAAAGCCAGTTTCTTATAGTATTCTATCGTATGAACAGGGCTAATTGTATAACAGATAGCAAGCTGGCTATGTCCTCCATATTTTTTTGTGCTTTCTGATGCCTGCCTTATATTTCTTGTGTCATTCAAAGCATCAAATGTACGAATTATATCAATTCCATTTTTTATTGAAAGTTCTACAAATTTATCTACAATATCATCTGCATAATGCCGATAACCAAGCAAATTCTGTCCTCTCAGCAGCATCTGAAGTTTTGTATTTTTAGCTCTTTTTCTGATTTCTCTTAATCTTTCCCACGGATCTTCATGCAAAAATCTGATTGCTGCATCATAAGTTGCTCCGCCCCAGACTTCCATTGCATAATACCCGACTTTATCCATAGTTTCTATTATTGGAAGCATTTCGGCAGTAGTCATTCTTGTAGCCATAAGTGACTGATGTCCATCCCTTAACGATGTTTCCGTTATTTTTACCTTTCCCATAAAAACCTCCATATTTTAGTAAACATTTAAAAATTGTTATAAAATAGACAGTTAAGCATTTCCCAAAACTTTTAAAATTGACTGAAAATTAAGTAGTTAATATTAACTGCTGGAATATTACTGAACTGTCTATCAACGTATTTATTCAAAATACATTGGACCTGCATTTACAATATGTTCTGGCATATTCGGATATTTTGCTGCAAAATTTTCTCTAAACATTTTTGCCAGTTTTCTTGCAGCTGCTCCATATGCTTCTTTATTTGCCCAAGTGTCTATTGGATTTAGAAGTTCACTTGGAACATTTGGGCAATATTGTGGAATTTCTAGATTGAAAATATCATCGTGTCTGTATTCAACTTCATCCAGTTCTCCATTTAACGCTGCAGTTACCATTGCCCTTGTATATTTTAAGTTCATACGGTTTCCAACACCGTAAGGTCCGCCAGACCATCCTGTATTTATTAAAAATACCTTTGTATTGTGAAGTTCTATTTTTTTACCTAGCATTTCTGCATAAACTAATGGATCTAATGGCATAAACGGTTCTCCGAAGCAAGTTGAGAATGTAGGCTGTGGTTCTGTAATTCCACGTTCTGTCCCAGCAAGCTTAGAAGTAAATCCTGTCACAAAATGGTAAATTGCCGCATCTTTTGAAAGCCTTGAAACAGGCGGTAAAACTCCAAATGCATCTGCTGTCAGAAATATTACAACGCTTGGAATCCCTCCAATCCCTGGAATTTGTGCATTTTTTATATGATTAATCGGATAGCCAACTCTCGTATTTTCTGTCAAGCTCTTGTCATAAAAGTCAAATTCACGTGTCTTAGGATTCATTACAACATTTTCCACAAGGCTTCCAAATTTTATTGCATTATAAATATCAGGCTCATGTTCTGGATCAAGATTTATACATTTTGCATAGCACCCTCCCTCAAAGTTGAAAATGCTGTGATCAGACCATCCGTGTTCATCATCTCCAATTAATTTACGATTAGGATCTGTTGAAAGAGTAGTTTTTCCTGTTCCTGAAAGTCCAAAAAATACAGCAGTTTGACCAGTTCGTGGATCCATATTAGCAGAACAGTGCATAGGAAGCACATCAATTTCAGGCATTACAAAGTTCATTATTGAAAATACGCTTTTCTTAATTTCTCCAGAATACTCTGTTCCACAAATAATACCAACTCTTGCTTCGTAATCAATAATTATTGCAGCAGATGAATTTATTCCATCGATTTTAGCATTGCATTTAAAGCCTGGAGCCGCGATTATTGTAAAGTCAGCATGTCCATAATCGTTTAGTTCTTCCTCTGTTGGGCGTATTAGCAATTGATGGATAAATAAGTTCTGGCTTGCCCGTTCATTTATTATTCTAAATTTTCGTCTGCAAGTTGGATCTGCTCCTGCCATTCCATCAAATATGAAAATTTCACGATTTTGCAAATATGCAATCAGCTTGTTATAAATAGAATCAAATTTTTCTTTTTCAATAGGCTTATTTACATTCCCCCATGCAATCTTATCATGAATACCAGCGGTATCAACAATATATTTGTCTTTAGGTGAACGCCCTGTATATTTCCCTGTTGTTACAACTAAAGCTCCTGTTTGAGATAGTGTTCCTTCCTTACGGCTTAATGCATGTTCGATAAGTTCAGAAGGCGTTAAATTCCTGTAGATTTTTGCCACATTTACAATTCCTAATTTCTCAAGATCCTTTGTCAATTTTTTCATATCGCTTCCTCCATATTCCAAAAAATTTAGTAATATTTTTATATTTCATAAATTGTAATTTTATAGTAAAACTTATTAAAAACTAAACTCAAAAGCTATGACTATTTTACTCAAACCATAAATTTATATAATTTTAGCAGTTTAATTTAAAATAGGTTTGAGTATAGTTTTAACATTTTCCTTCCCAAAATTCTTTTACAAAAAACAAAAAATCCCTACAATTAAGTAGGGAAAGACAAAATAATATTAATTTTAAATATCTTGATTTTGAATTTTGGAGGGTAACATTAAATTTATAATAATTTTACTTGGAATAGTTAACATAAAAAATCTAATCTTAATATTTTAAAAAATCACAAATTTATAATTGATTTTTTTTATTTTGCTATATAATAATCGTCTATAATATTCAACATTATTTTCTCCCTACATTAATATTATCCCACATTTTTGGAGAAAGTCAATGACCTTCATAAAAAAATAATTAAAAGAATATTCTATGAAAGATTAAATTTGCTATAAAGAAATAATACTATTGTAAAGCAAAAATTGCATCATTCTTCAAATCAGCTTAATGGTCAGAATTTACAGCTGTACTCTAAAATAATTTATTAACACCTTTGGTTTAATAATTTTCAGCTTGATTTTTACAAAATAAATTTGAACAATAAGCATATATTATGGTATAATACTAGTAAACTGTAAAATAAAAAATGGAGAGAAAATGATAAAATTAATTTTACTTGATGTAGACGGAACACTTACTGATGGTGGTATCTATCTTGGAAATAGCGGAGAAGAATTAAAAAAATTCAATGTAAAAGATGGTTACGCTATTTTAAATGCACAAAAATTAGGCATTGAATTTGGAATTATTACAGGTGCAGAATCAGAACTGTTAAAAAAGCGTGCCGAAAAATTAAACATAAAATACTTGTATCAAGATATTTCAGAAAAAACTGTTATTTTAGATGAAATAATGCAAATATCAGGTCTTCAAAAAGAAGAAATCGCCTATATGGGTGATGATCTCAATGATATAAAAATCATGAAAAAATCTGGTTTTTCAGGGACACCGTTAGATGGAGTAAATGAAGCAAAAATAATCGCTGACTTTGTTTCAACAAAAAATGGTGGAGAAGGAGCTGTAAGAGAGTTCATAGAAACTATTTTAAAAAGAGAAAATTTATTTCAAAAATTTTTGGCAAATGTCAAATAATATAAAAGAAAAAATTTAATCAAAAAATATAAAAAATTATTTTTTAGGAGGAAATAATGGCAATAAAATATCTAGATGCCAAGAGACTAAAACTAGTATTCATTGGCGGAGGAAAATGGGTTACAAAACATGAGGAACTATTAAACGAGCTAAATGTTTATCCTGTGCCTGATGGAGATACAGGAAGCAATATGTCAATGACATTGAATTCAATGATAAATGATCTGGAAGAAAAAACAGACGATAAAATAAAAATGCCTGAATTAATAGAAGTAGTTGAAGAGGCTGTATTAATGGGAGCTAGAGGAAATTCTGGAACAATTTTATCACAAGTAATTACAGGATTTTTAAAAGGTATTGGAGATAAAGTTAAATTACTTCCAAAAGATGTTGCTGAAGCCCTTTTGAGTGCTAAGGAAACTGCTTATAGCGCTGTAAGTGAACCTATAGAAGGAACAATTTTGACAGTTATTAGAAAAATTTCTGAAAAAGCTATGGAATGTGCAGATAAATTTGAAGATTTAGTAGAATTTCTAAGAGAAATTGTTGTGGCTGGAGAAAAAGCGGTAGAAGAAACGCCTGAACTACTGCCAAAATTAAAAGAGGCTGGAGTAGTTGATGCTGGAGGAAAAGGGCTATTCTTCTTTTTTGAAGGATTCTATAAAGTTGCAACAGAACTAAATCTGCTAGTTGAATTACAAAAGGCTCAGGTTAAAGAAAATGAATTTGACAAGACAATAGCAAATATTAATCACGATCCTGAAAGCATACATTTTCAATATTGTACAGAATACATTATCCTAAACGGAGACTTTGACACGGAAGAATATAAAAAGCGTGTGCTTGAATTAGGGGATTCTGCAGTATTTGCACAAACTTCCAAAAAATTCAAGACTCACATTCATACCAACCATCCTGGAAAAGCAATGGAAATAGCGCTTGAATATGGGCCTCTTGAAAAAATGAAGATAGAAAATATGAAACTGCAGCACGATAATCTTCAAATTTTTAGCGAACGAGATGAAGCTAAAATCTTTGTAAATCCAAAAATTGATAAAACAAAATCTGCGTTTGTAATTTTGGCTGATTCTGAAAACTTAAAGGATGAATTTTTAAAAATCGGTGCAGATGTTGTAATTCTTGGAGGGCAAAGTAAAAATCCAAGTGTTCAGGAAATACTAAATGCAATTGACAAAACTGAAAAAGAAAACGTTTATGTCTTGCCAAATAATAAAAATGTCATTACAACAGCTAAAATGGCAGCCGAAAAATCTCAAAAAACAGTAATGGTTCTAGATACCAAGACAATGCTTGATGGATATTATTTCTTAAAAAACAAGGAAAATGACATCGATGAAGTAAAAGAATCTGCCGCAAGAAACTATTCTGTGGAAATCACAAAAGCTGTAAGAGATACAAAAGTAGAAGACTTGACAATAACAAAAGATGATTTTATAGCACTTGTAAATGGAAAAATAAAATATGCAAAAAAATCATTAAAGGATATCACAGACACAATATTAGCTGATTTAATAACTAAAAATACAATAACAGCTGTTGTAGTAAGTGGAAATGAAAAAGATGAAGAATCACAAAAAAATATTGAAGAAAAATTATCTGAAATAAAGACTGCTATTATTAATGGAAATCAGGAAAATTACTATTATTACCTATACATTGAAAATAAAGACCCTAATATGCCTGAAATAGCTATTTTGACAGATTCTGTATCAGACTTGACATACGAAGATATTGAAGGGCTACCAATAAAAATTGTGCCTTTGAAAATTGATATAAATGGTGAACTTTATAGAGATGGAATAGAGATTACAAAGTCTGAATTTTGGCACGAAATGCTTAACAATGATGCAACAATAAAAACATCACAGCCATCGCCACAGGACTTTTTAAATGCCTACAACAAACTATTTGAAAAAGGATATAAAAAAATTATTTCAATTCACCCATCTTCAAAACTAAGTGGGACAATACAAGCTGCTAAAGTTGGAAGAAGTTTGACAAATAGAGAAAATGACATCGAACTAATTGACAGTTTAGGAGCTTCATTGCTGCAGGGATTCCTTGTATTAGGTGCTGCAGGAAAATCTATAAGAGGTGAAAGCTTTACTGAAATCATCAACTGGGTAAATAACTTTAGAAACAAAGGAAAACTTCTTATGATTATTCCAGACTTGAAATATCTTGAAAAAGGTGGAAGGATCGGAAAGGCAAGTTCAACAATCGCAGGTGCATTAAATATGAAGCCTATTCTTACAATAAATCAAGGAGAAGTTACTGTTGAGAAAAAAGTTCTAGGTGAACGCAATGCACAAAAATACATTGAAAAATACATTGAGCGTGAAAGTAAAAAACAGAGTGTCGTTCTTATGAGTGGCTGGGGAGGAACTCCAACAGAACTTGAAAATGTAGTGAGAATTTATTCAGAAGTGGAAAATAATCCAAAAGTAAGTTCATTAATATTAAACAGAGAAATTGGAGCAGTAATTGGAGCCCATGCAGGCCCAGTTTACGGAATATTTATATTCCCAAGATTAAGTTAGTGACTATAAAATTAAATTTTAAAATCAGATAAGCAGAAAGAGGTAAATCTTTGAAATTTAAATTTTTTGATGAAATAAATTCAACAAATACCTATTTAAGGCGACAATTAAGAATAGAAGAATTTGAAGTTATCGTAGCAAAGAAGCAGACAGATGGTAAAGGAAAAAGAGATAGTACATGGATTTCAAGTGAAGGCGCCGCTCTCTTTTCCTTTGCTATTGAAGACCGTTATGAACTAGATGAAAAAATTACAATTTTCACAGGATATATTGTTTATAAAGTATTAAAAAATTATATAGAAAATAAAGACAAACTGACTTTCAAATGGCCAAATGATATTTATTATGAAAATAAAAAAATATGTGGAATACTTTGTGAAAAAGTAAGAGATTATATAATAATCGGAATTGGAATAAATATAAATAACACCGATTTTGGTATATTCCGTGAAAAAGCCGTTTCACTTGTAGAAATTACTGGAAAAACTCATTCAGTACAAAATATAATAGAAGATGTAGTATCAGCCTTTGAAAATGAATTTTATAATCTTAACAAAAAATGGGAAAATATATTAATGGTTGTAAACGAAAATAGTTACCTAAAAAATAAAAAAATATTAATCAAGAAAAATGGGAAATTTTTAGATAAAGAATATAAATTCCTTCGTGTAGACAGAAGAGGAAAGATCTCTATAATTTCCAAAGGAGATAGTGATGAATTAAAATTTGCCTCGCTGGAATTTAAAGTTATATAAAAAATAAAGGAATATCTTTCTAATCAACATATAGAAGCATATTCCTTTTTATATTACTTTTTAATTATTTCTATTTCTTCTAAATATCTGTCAATTCCACTTTTCCAGTCTGGAATCCTTTCTCCAAGGAGTTTTTCCACCTTCTCAGAAGATAATTTTGAAAAATGAGGTCTTTTGGCAGGAAGATTGAAATCTTCTGTTTTCGCAGTTTCAAGAGTTCCTTTCCAACCTATTTTTTCAAGCACATATTTTGCCTGTTCATATTTGCTGGCAATTCCATTATTTGTAATATGATACAATCCAAACTGTTCAGTTTGTATCAATTTCCATGAAAATTCTGCCAAATCTTTTGAATAAGTAGGTGCGGAAATCTGATCATCAACAATACTTAATTTATCACGAGTTTTGCTCCAGTTAATGACCTGTGTATTAAAATTCTCTCCATTTTTACCAAAAAGCCATGAAGTTCTTATTACAAATGATTTCTCCCAATCAGTTAAAACGGCTTTTTCTCCTTCATATTTTGAAATTGCATATTTAGAAAGTGGTTTTGGATTATCATCTTCAATATAAGGAATTTCTTTTTTTCCATCAAATACAAAATCTGTTGAATAAGTAACAAATATTGCGTTTATTCTTTTTGCAAATTCTGCTAATTTTTGAGGAGCTTTTTCATTTAATAAAAATGTTTTATTATCATTTTGAGCTTTATCTACATCATTATATCCAACACAATTTATTATATGTGTAAAATTATTATTTTTTTCAAAAAATTTTTGTAAATTCCCACTATCTGTTATATCAAGCTCTTGATAATCAGTTGCTATATATTTTATATTCAGATTATCAAATAATTTTTGTAAGTCATATCCTAATTGACCATTAGAGCCTGTTAAAAGTATTTTTAATTTATTATTTTGAGAATATTTATTCAACTTATTCTCCCTTCTCGTTATAGAAATCTTTTTAATACTAGTCCTATTTAAAAAATAATTTTAACTAATTTTCTTCTATTTAAATAGAAAAAAATATAAAATAACTAGTCATTACATAAATTTAAAACCTAAGTAAAGTATCTCCATAAGTTTTTACAATAGGCTTTGTTATATTATACAAAAAAGACTGGAATAAGTCCAGTCCTTTGTTTTAACCTTTTACTATAAAAGAAATTTGTTTCTTCAACGGGATACTAATTTTAGATTTCTTTAAATTTAAAAATCTATTGAATCTATTCTTTTTTATATCTGTTATTTTAAAATATTCTTCAATTAATTTTTTCTTATCGTCTGTCAACAAACTCCCATATTTATTATAAATAATTTTTATCAGCTGTCTGTCCCTCTCATCAAAGTATCGTTTTGACAAAAGCTCTCTTATAGTATTTTTAGCTCCAATCTGATTATCTCCATGTTGTCTATAATATATTAATGCCTCATTAACGAATATTCTCTCAAAAAATAATTCTGATATAAGATGAATATATCTATCATGCAAATAAACTTCTTTAGGAAAAGGTAAAATAAAATTCTTTATTTCTTTTGAAATTAGGATAGTAGCACCTTGTACAAAATAGTTAAAAAACACATTTTCCAGTCCTTTATTTATCGCTTTTTTAGAAATAAAAGTATCTTTTAAAATATTGGATTTATTTTTATCAAACAAGATAGCATCAGAATGAATCATAAATCCCTTATTTTTAATTTTTTCTATCATTTTTAAATACATATCTAGTTTATTTTCAATCCAAATATCATCTTGATCAGAAAACATTATAAATTCAGATTCCGAATTTTTTAACAGTTCTTCAAAATTCTTCACTATTCCAAGATTTCCTTTATTATCCTTTAAAAGTTTTATTCTATTGTCCTTTTTCTGATAATCTTGTATAATTTCCAATGTTCTGTCTGTAGAATTATCATCACGTATCAGTAAATTCCAATTATGATATGTCTGGTTAATGATTGAATCAAGCTGTTCGGCTAAATATTTCTCGCCATTATAGGTTGCCATAAGAATATCAATTTTTTTATTTTCCATCATCCAGTTCACCCATCTTATTCTTCATAAAATCAGTAATTCCCTTAAACATATATTTCAATTTTCTCAACTTATCTTTTTCATAAAAAATAACTTTAAAAAAATCATTCAAAATATAGTAAATATATCTTAATCTATATTTTTTATATTTTTTTAACATGTAAAATTTATTTCTCATAATATAATATTTTCTTATATGATTATGGTTTAAAACAGAAATTTTTCTTGTAAAAAAGTTTCTTTTCTCGAGATTTCCCAATTCGTGAAACATTCGTATTTTATTTAATTGAATGACCTTGTATCCACTTTCTATTATTCTAAAGCATATTTCACTATCAACCTCATCGATAAAAAGATTTTCATCAAATTTTCCAATTTCTTCCCATATTTTTAAATTTAATAAATTTCCTGAAGTCATTACATGATTAATCTCAATAGATTCCTTATCATCGCTAAATTTATCTATATCATTTTTTAAAATATGTCTAGGAGAAATAATACCAACATTATTTTTTGTCATCTTCTCAAAAGTTCTAAAATAGGCATTTATACTATCAGAATCAAACGAACTGTCCTGATCCATTGTCAGTATCCATTCAAAATTCTCACTAGCCGCCTTTTCACAAGCCAAATTCAAAGCCTTTGCAATTCCTAAATTTCCATTGTTGCAAACATACTCCGTTTTTAAACTGTTTAAGCTGTCAGCTAACTTTTTATTATTTTCTTTAGAATTATCAATTATGTATAATTTTTCCACATAATCAATGTATGTCCTTATATTTTTTATATTTTCATCGTCTGGATTATACCAGATTACAGTTGCAGGTATTTTCATAATTTTCCTTCTTTTTTAAATCAGAATATTTCAACTTTGAATATATTTGCTTTACTTTTAATAGCTGCTTCTATACCGACATCTGAGTCTTCAAAAATTAAAGTCTCTTCAGGTTTTATACTAAAATAATTCATAGCTTTAATAAATCCTTCTGGATTTGGCTTTTTATTTTCAACATCTTCTGCAGCGATAATTAATTCAAATAATTCTCTTTTATTGAAGAAATCAAGAATTTCCTTACTATTTTTTTGAGAGGCTGTTGTTACTAATGCTATATGATATTCTTTTTTTAATGATTCAAGTATATTGAATAAATGAGTATTAATTTTAGCAACATTTAAATATCTATTGTACGTATTTTTCTTAATTTTATGAACAATTTCCATTTCATTTTCATTTAGTCCCATTTTAAGAAGAAATTCCTTGTAGTGCTTTCCATAACATTCTTCTATAAAAAAATCATAATCCATATCGTAATTTATTTCATTCAATGCTTCTTTATAAGAATAAAAATTTACTTTTGTAGTATCAAATAAAGTACCATCTAAATCACATAAAATTAATTTATTTTTTTTCATCATTATCACCATACATTTCTATAACATCATTTAGAACCATTAATAAACCTGAATAGAATATTAGCACCCTATCACTATCTTTTCTTATCTTATAGGGCATTAATCTTAACCAGTGTATTATTTCATGAAAATAAATACTTCTAACTTGCTCTTTACTAAACTTAGAATTCATATATTCATTTAATTTTTTATAAAAATAAACGTAAGTATGTGATTTAGTAAAGAGAAAATTGATTTTATTTTCTTCAAGACTAACATCATAAGTTTTCATCATAAATTCATATCCACCATGAATCGACTGTAATAATTTTCCATAGTCTAAATTAGCAGAATCATGGACATTTCCTGTATTAGGATCTATTATATAAAAATCATCTTCTTGATTTTTTCCTCTTGTACAAACGATATTTTCAATTGTCAAATCGCCATGTAAATCTGAATATGTATCATTTTTAAATATTTCATAAAGATATTCTTTTGATAAATATTTTAAATAGTAAGATAAATTTTTATATGCTCTTCCATTTATAATTATTTCATCGTATTTTGATAATTTTTTTATAGCAGATGCTTCTAATATTTTTTCTATATTTGCTGTAACTTTAGAATCAATATACTTATCTATTGTTTTTTTATCTGATTGTCTAACATTCTCTGTATAAACAAATTCATTTAGGGATTCCAAGGCTTTTTTCATTATGCTCCACCCTTTTTCATACGGCATTGAATGAGCATATTCGAATAAAACTATTGCATTAGAATCATAAGGCATGTCATAATAACAATATTCACTTGTTTTTTCTTGTTCAATAATTTTGGGTAACGGTAATCCTCTTCTATCATTTTTTTCAATCCAAACTACTTGATCATATAACTTTTCTCTATCCTCAAAAGCATATTTTCTATAAAACATTTTATCATTTTTCATGCATAACATTGTTGTTGCATTTGAACCTGCAGAAAAATCTCTTATAATATTAATATTTTGATTTATTTTTAAATAATTTTCTATATAAGTCTTATCATTATCCATAAAATATTTCTCTAAAAATTGCAATTTCTCTTTATTATTTTGATTAGGTAATAAGTTCAAATATATTTCATTTTTTTGATTTTTAGCCATGTAAGAAAATTTTTCTTTAAAAGCTATGGAAATAATTAACATTTCTATTATTGAAATTAAGATGTAAGCATAAAATAATACTGGTATTTTAGACATTATTGCCAATTGATTTACTCCAAAAGTATCATTTGAAAAAAATATAATAAATATGTCTACTAATTTAAAATTATACCCTTTCATCATTAAAAATAGCGAAAAAACATAGTAAGAAAATAAGTAAATTAGCCACATTGATATTGTCAATGATACCATTCTTATTTTATTGATTTTCTTAAAAATATCTTTAAAATTCCATATTAGTGACCACATAAATTTTAAAAAGTTAAGCTCTATATTTTGATTAAATAATGAAGCTATTTTTAATGAAATTATTTTTATATATTTTTTTAATCCGTAAACTAAAACTAAAACAACTACTATAGAAATCGAAAATAGGATATAAAATACAAAACTTTTTTCAATTTGTCTATTTGAAATTTTAAACATAAATATTGAAAAAATAATTCCAACCATTATAACATCCAATATTCTATCTACTATGACTGTCGATAATGAAAAGGCGTATTTATTTTTCATTTTTTTACCTGAATATACTGCTCTAAATAAATCTCCTGCTATCCTAAAAGGAAAAATTAAATTTATTAAATTCCCAAATGCTAAAGCTTGAATCAAGTTTCTACGTCTAGGCTCTTCATAAACTTCAATAAACATTTTCCATCTTAAAACTCTTATTATTTGTGCTAAACACAAAGTACTTGCAGCAATAATAAACAACACTATGCTCATTTTTCTTTCTCCTCTTTACTTATATTAATTCTTTAAAATCGTAATTTTTAGCTTTCTTATACTCTTCAGGAGTTCCAAATGATACATGTAAATCAGTTAAAAAATATTTTATCTTCATATTTTTTTCAGCCATAATATTATATATTCCACTAATAAAATATTCATCATATTTACAATTATCCAAATATTCTTTAGCTGATTCCTCAAAAATATTTTTATTTTTGAAATAGTAAGCTCCACAAATTGCCTTGTCACTTATCACTTTTTTTTCCATAGTTCTTTTTACATTTCCAGCATCATTTATTTCAATATAACTAAATCTTGGGTCATTAGAAGTAAATGTCAAAATTGCTCCATCCACATCAGTATTATTTTTCAAATTAAAATCATAAAATGAATTGCATGTAAAGCAATGGTCACAATCATTAAATAGAATAGGATTATTATTATCAACTAGTTTAACTCCTTCTAGACATGTTAAAACCGCTCCATTTAAAACATTATTTATAACTTGTAATTTTGCATTTGGATAATATTTCAAAATTTCTTTATCTATATTATAATTTTCAATATGTTCTTTCAATACTACAAAAATCAAATTATCAATATCAATAAATTTTGCAATTGATTGTGTTGCCCAAAAGAAAAAAGGATGTCCATCTAATTCTATTAATGGTTTAGGTAACATTATTCCTTCTTTTTTAAATCTTGTTCCTCCTCCAGCCATAGGCATTATTAAATTTATTTTTGGCATTTTTAATCTCCTTATATTTTATCTAATTGACTTAATAATTCACATTCATTTTCTATCACACGTTTAAGTCCTTCAGTAATATCGACTTTTGGTTCCCAGTTGTATTTAGTTTTAGCATAGGTATTATCACAAAGTGAATATTTATTAATTTCTTCTTTTAAGATGGAATCTTTTATTTTATAAAAACCTTCATAAAGCTCAGGATATTTTTCCCAATAATGAGCGTCATCAGCATATTCTGCTTTAATATTTTTTGCCATTATTTTAGAAGCAATTTCATACATTTCATTTACAGAATAATTTGTCAATGAAGAGCAATTGACACAGTCAAATCCTTCTCCTTTTTGAACAGCAACCGCTAAATCTATAAGGTCATCTACATATATATAATCTCTTCTTTGATTTCCATCAGAATGGAAAATTGGCGTTCTATCATAGTAAAGCTCTCTAATCATATAAGCGACAAAAGGTGGCTGTTTTCTTAGACAATCTATATGGGGTCCATAAACATTTGCAAAACGGATACAAGTAACATTCATTCCATAAGTATCACAAAAAGACTGAGCAAATCTTTCAGCAACATATTTGGTATTTGGATAAATTAAAGTAGGAAGTTCAAATTTATCTTCTTTAGTTGGAAAATTTTTATCATTTTCATAGATTGCATTTGTACTTGCCTGAATTACTTTTTTTACTCCAAATTTTCTACTATTTTCTAAGATATTTACAAAACCTGTTGTATTAACATCTATCGCTTCTTGCGGATTAGACTGACAATCTGGAAGTGGTGCTATTCCTGCAATATTATAAACATAATCTACATCGCCATTTTTTAATAGCGATTCTATACCCTCTCTATCTCTAATATCCATTCTAATTATTTCATCTCTAAAATCATGATCTGAAAAAATAAGATTATCTTCCTTTCCATAAGAAAAATTATCTATAAGTATAAGCTCATCTCCATTTTTCCACAATCTGTATGCGAGTTGTGAACCAATAAATCCGGCAGCTCCTGTTACTAATATTTTCATAAAAATTCCACCTTTCCATTTATTATTTTTTTATATTTTAAGTATACTTTTAAACTGTTTAGTAAAATATTTTACTAGAGGTAAAACTATAATCGCATATCCAAAACTCAATACGACAACTGATAAAAAAACACAAAACTTCATTATTTTATTTCCCATTACTAATTCAGGAATATTATCATAAAAATAAATTATTATTTGATGATGTATTAAAAAAGCTAAAAAAGTATATTGTGCAAAATAACTAATTTTTTTAGCAAATAAATGTATTTTTGATAATTTAAAAGCTGTAATTAAAAACTCTAAAATAAGAAATATAGAAATTCCTACTAAAATCATATGAAATTGATATGGTAATATTTTAAAAAACAATTTATAAAACAACAAATAAAATATTGATAATACTCTCAAAGAATTTCTAATTCTTTGTTTTTTAGAAATATATAACGTCATCATCATTCCAAAATAAAAATCTAATAACCGCATCAAAGGATTGCAATTTTCAAGCATTTTAAATAAAAATTTATAATTTATATGCAAAACTATTGACATTAATAGTATTCCTATAAAAGTAGTCAATGGCTTTTTATGTCCAAGCCAAAATAAGACTGGAAAAAACAAATAAGTAATAATTATAAATCCTGTATACCATTCCCCAACTAAATAAAAACTAGACATTTTATACAAAAAGAAACCATCCAATCCTAAAATAGTCAAAATAATTTTCCAATAATGTCCATCACCTATAGTTTTATTTAAAATAAACACTGATATAACTGCTACAAAAAGATATGTTATCCAAAAAGAAGGATAAATTGCTAAAATTCGCTTTTTAAAAAATTTTTTTATGGAAAAATTTTCTCTATTAGTAAGAGAAAGAGTTAAGCCTGAAACAATTATAAACAATGAAACACCAATATCTCCTAAATAAACTTTGAAATAATGCAAATTTGCTAATAATGGAGCTTCATTATTTCTAAATGCAGCATTCGCATTTAAATGAATCATTATTATAATTAATGCTGCCAATACTTTTATTACATCTACATAAAATAAATGTGTATTATTTTTTGATTCATTAATAATTTCTTTTCCTATTTTTACATTATTGTGATTCACGATATTTTTTCTCCTTATATAATAAATTTATTAAATAGAGTGTTATATTATCTACTTAAGTTTTTAAGATTTCCATGTTTAAAACATTAAAAAACATTAATCTGCTTTTTAGTTCTAAAATATACATCTATATATTTTTATTTCAAAGGTTCTCCTATAAAAATCTCAGGCATCACATAAGTTCTATTGTTATCTTCTGTTACAAATTCCAACCTTGAAACTTCCACTTTTAAACCTGTATTATGAAATCCAACATATGCCTTTTCTGATTTGTTTAACTGCAATAAATCCAGTACTCTCTCCCCTTTGTGATTGTAGCCTATTACTCTTGTTTTTCCAAAATTATAGTCCCTTGCCCTTTTCACATATAAATATTCTACTTTCATCGGATGTGGAAGATTGATTCCCGTTATTGCTTCCGTATTAGCTAACTCATCAAAAAAATATTTTTCTCCCTGGTAAGTTTTTACCAAAAAACTTTCCATTGGTTTTCCTACATATGAAATTTTTTCATTTTCTGAGGTAAAAAAAGGCTCAACAGGTATCAAATATTTTTTTGAATCATAAAATTTTGAGTATATTGACCAGTCTGAAGCCATTTCATCACTATTAAATACAGTATTGTTTTTAAAAGGGGAAAATCTGATTATCAGAAAGGCTATTAATATATACGATAAATATCTATTTATATCAGTTTTTCTAAGTATACTATTTTTTGTTATAATATACGGTATTAGGGCTAGTATTGACAGTATCGACACCTTTATTAATATGGAATGCCATATATTTATTGCTCCTATAGAACTGCTCCATAATTCAAAGTCCCCATTCCATATTCTCGACAGTGCATTTATACTCGGAACACCAAAAACTATGCCTAAAAGGCACAAAATAATAACACCTTCTCTGCTTCTAATCCTAATTACCAATCGTATCAAAAATATTAAAACTATCAAAAAAATTATTAAATGTAGAATGTTTAAATTTAAAATATTCTCTGATGAATCTACCCCAGAATTAAAAATATTTATAAATTGCTGTACTGTTTGATGAATAACAACATTTGCTGCTTCAATTATGCTAAATTTAGGTTCGTCTCCTTTTATCCATAGCTTTCTATTTCTATAAGTATATAAAATTTGTATAACAGATGCCAGTGAAACTAACCCCAAACATATCTTCTCCCTGTTTGCCAGCTTCTTCCACATAAAAA
>ERZ773021.144-NODE-144-length-54016-cov-66.0796_pt1 | contig 54016 bp, 53 predicted proteins | sample MGYA00511668_ERZ773021 | MGnify/ENA primary metagenome ERZ773021 (study PRJEB29015, sample SAMEA2737961) | human oral metagenome | biome: human oral; feature: human-associated habitat; material: dental | place: China | collected 2032 ... | reverse complement strand
AACCTGTTAAGGAATTGCGGATGATGTGTTCTTCAAATAAAAATTCCTAAAGGACCTATCTATCAATCTTTGAACCATTATCAATTAATCAAGTAAAAAAATAAAAGAGATAGAATGAACTAAAGAAATGAAGGAGAAGACGAATGAAAATTCTAGTCATCAATGGGCATCCAGATAAGGAAAGTTACTGTCTGGCTATTTTTCAAACCATTGTCGAAACTATTGACTCAAATCACCACGAGCTTAAAGTGATCAGTCTCAATGAAGAGGACTTTGATCCTGTCCTTCGCTATGGTTACCGAAAACGGATGGAAGAAGATCCCTTTATCCTTCATTCTCAAGAATGGATCCAGTGGGCGGATCACCTGATCTTTGTTTATCCCATCTGGTGGAGTAGTATGCCGAGCCTCATGAAGGGCTGGATCGATCGGGTCTTTACACCGGGGATTGCCTACTCAGCCAATGATCAGGGGAGTTTTATCTGGAATTACCTCAGAGGCAAGCAATTCAAGAAGTTACTTAAAGGGAAAACAGCCAGTATTTATGCGACCTCCATGGCCCCTACTTGGTGGTACAAGATCTTTTCAGGCCCTCTCAACATTCCAGATAGTTATGGTATCTCAGTTTTGAAGAATGCCGTATTGAACCACTGTGGGATCAAAACCAAGCGTGTCTGCATCTTGGGTGAAGTCGGCCGGGATGTGAACACCGCTAGCATGCGGAAACACCATCTCCAAAAGGTAGCAGCAGAAGTGAAAAAACTTTGATCCTGTTCTTGTCTTTGTTGGGTGAGTTTAGGTAAGAAGTTGTATTCTAAACGGATGTTGGATAAAATAGGAATAAAATCTATAGGAAATAGGGTAAATAAATATGTTTCTATTTATGTATATGATCTATGTCATCTATTCCATTTCACAACTGAAAAGAGAAGATAAAACGGTCTCTCTTTTTACGAAGATTGTCGTTTATAGTTTATTGGTTTTATCATTGGTTAAGATCTATTTCGGCTTAGTGGCATTTATATTTTCCCCTTTACCACTAATTGGTTCTATAGTTTCTTTTGCTCTTGGCGGTATGAGACTCGTTCTTAGAATAGTTATAGCTCTTAGCTTACTTTTATTATCGCTAAGTCTATTTTTAGATAGTAAAAAAAATGATCCGGATGCGCCTCTAATTGATCATTGGCTCCGGTTAGGTTATCATTTTCTGTTGATGTTTCTTTAGGAGATCCAGTTTAATCCAATTATTACGAAGGGGAGACCTAACATGAGAAAGTATTTGAACATGTTTCGGATCCTGTATCTGATTCTGTTGCTTTTTGTTCTTGTGAACTTTATATTGAGCTTCTATGGTTATGCCTTTACACCACTTCTTTGGAATCCCTGGCTGTATCTAGGAGCTGTGACGGCTTTTAGTCACATCTGGTATCGCTTCTATCGAAAACATGCTCCAAATTGGAAGAACCTTGTTAGTGTTCTTTTGGGTCTCTTTGCTATGGTGATCCTAGTATTATTCATTGTGTTGTTCTTTACCTTTGATGGTCATGGTCTGGTAACGATTCACTCGGAGTATTATTTAAAAGAGAAGTCAATTGTCTTTCAGAGAGGTTCCCTTTTAGATGCCTTTGATGAATACCATGAGCTGGTAAATCCCTTTGTGATGAAGAAAGAGGTAAAGAAAAAAGTTTATTTTGATTAATTGTTACCATCATAGAAAGGAAATTTATGTCACGCGCAACATCTACTGTACTTACCAATCTTTGTTTGGTGGAAGATCCTAAAAATGGAAAAGTAGTCCTCCAATACCGCTCGCCAGAGCGTTACAAAAAATGGTCTGGCTATGCCTTTCCTGGAGGTCATATCGAGGAAGGAGAAAGTCTTGCAGAATCCGTCATTCGTGAAGTTTACGAAGAGACAGGACTGACAATTGCAGATCCAAAACTCGTCGCAGTCAAAGACTGGCCCCTAGACGATGGAGGTCGCTATATTGTCTTTTGCTATAAGGCAACAAGATTCTCAGGCCAGCTCAGATCATCTGAAGAAGGAGAAGTTTCTTGGGTTGAGAAAGACCAATTAGATCAGTTGGACTTGTCCTACGACATGCTTCCTCTGCTGGAAGTGATGGAAGACCCAAATTTGTCTGAGTTCTATTATCGCAAACGGACAGAAGATGATTGGGAAAAATTAAGATTTTAAGCAAAGGAGGCTGGGACAAAAGTCCTAGCCTCTCAATTATTTTTGGATTGGCGAGCAAGACGCAGTGGTTGAGTGGGCTCTACTACGCTGATTTCATCAGCTTTTACAGCCCTACTCAACTGTGCGGAGGGGGGACGACGAAATCGAATTCTAACGAATTATCGATTTCTGTCCCACTCTCTTTTTTGCTTGTAAGGTAAAAGAAGTAAGAATATTCCATTCGCGCTTGAATCTGCTTTAAAAAAGTACTATAGTATAAGCATAAAATACAATTGTAATCTTTCATACTGTGAATAGAAAGAAGGCAAGATATGAAATTACAATTTAGAATCCTTATAGGAATTTGCTTCTTGATCGGTGCCTTAGTCTTTGCCTTTCAAAAGGAATGGTTATACGCTTTGCTGTTGCTTTTAGTTGGGGCTTCTTACCTTTATAAAGGAGTGCGTCGATGAAGAGTGAGTGTTTAAACATCAAGGGGTTAAATGTTTGGTATAAAAAAGACAAGCCCGTTATAAAAGACACGAATTTGCTTGTACCCAATCATTCTGTAGTAGGATTGATTGGTCGAAATGGAGCTGGGAAGACAACCTTGCTAAAAGCTTTAAGTAGTGTTTTTGATCATCGGCAGTATGCAGTTGAGACTGTTACTATAGAAGATAAGGTGACCTCTTTTCATACGAATTTCTATAAGAGCCGTACCTATACAGTTTTTACTGAAAACAATAGTTTTCTAAACTGGGATTTTGTTCATTATTTTAATTTTGTCTGTCGTTTGTATCATCGAAAGAGAGATGAAACGTTATTGCAGGACCTGATCTCAGGCTTTCATTTTGAAGAATTTCTCAACACCGACATTGGTAGTTTGTCAACGGGAAACAAGAAAAAAGTCTTCTTAATCACAGCTTTTTATCTCAAACCTCCCCTCCTTATTTTGGACGAACCATTTGATGGCCTTGATTTTGATGCGACAGAATTTCTATATGGTTTGCTATTGCAGTATAAAGTAGAAGGCTCTATTCTGATGAGTTCGCATATCGCAGAGAGTATCGTTCGGGTCTGTGATACAGCTTATTCTATTGAAGATGGTCACCTAGATGCGATCGAATCGAATTTGGAAGATTGGTTTCATGACGTCAATCGTCAGAGGGGGTAGAGCATGTTACTAGCAATTTTTAGAGATTTGGTGTCCAAAAATCGGCTCTTCTTGTTCTTGACTTCCTTAGCCTTTGCTCTTTATTACCATCTTGTTGGGGCAAAATTCTCTACGAGCTTTCAAGTCTTATTGATCAGTACGGCTATTGTTACTGCTCTATCAACCTTTCAATTGCTCTATTCCTACTTTTCGATGGACAGGGTCCAGGCCTACTACCAACTTCCTTTGTCTCTCAATCATTTCAAAGGGTCTTTTCTGACGGTAACCTTTCTTCTCAATTTACTAGAGCGCGTGCTGTTATTGATCCTCTTTTTAGGAGTCAGGTTAGACCTGCTACAATCCTTTAAGCTTGTCCTCCTTTCTTTACTGGTGGTATTGAGTGTGTTTTATGTCTTTATCCAGTTCAATACCAGGCCAAGTCTTCTAGGAGGAGTCCTCATTTCTGTAACGACTGTTCTTACAGTATCTTCTTTATGGGTTCAACAAGTGCCCTATATGATCTTACTTTCAGCCTTCATTGCTGTCTTAATTTTTAAAAATGAGGACTTGATCGCGATTTCAAAAAATGATCAGTTACTCGTTTCAAAGAGAAGAAGTGGAAATTATTTTTGGATTTCCTTGTTTCAAGAGCGCTATTTTTCCATCAATTTTGTCTTTACTCTCATCTTCCTCCTTCTCATTCTGATACAGGATTATGAGGCTCCTTTAAAAATCATCATCCTGTTAACGATTGCTTCTGTCAATACGCCATTAACCACTCTCATTTCCGCTGATAAAGATTTGATCGATCATGTTAAGTCTCTCCCTAAGAGTCGGTTCTTTTACCTGATGTATTACCGTGTGTTGCTGACCTATTTCCTATCTGTCAATCTATTTGTTGCTCTTTTATTAAAAATGGTGGTCATGCCTGACTTGGGGATCCTATTTTTACTAGGAGTGATGATTCTAGCAGTAGTGGAAGCTGTTTTGCACTTACTTATTGAAATCTATTTCCCTTTAAGAAAATGGAATTTAAAGAGAGAATGTTGGAAGCACCCAAGAAAATACATTGTTCCTAGTATCGTCTTCTTACTTAGTTGGAGTCTCCTTTTCTGCTTCTAAGGAATTGCCCCTTTGCTTGTATCTGCTTCTTAATTGTAGTATGATAGAGGAGTTGAAAAGATGCTAGAAAAGGTGGCAAGTATATGAAAGATTTTCACTTTGATGCAATTGCTGCATTTGAAAATTATGAAATCGAAAAGATGAGAGATGGCCATGTGGTGGTGACAACCAAGGTCGTGGAATCATCGCTCAATTATTATGGAAATGCGCATGGAGGCTATCTCTTTACCCTGTGTGACCAAGTCAGTGGTTTGGTAGTGGTTTCTCAAGGGGTCGATGGGGTAACCTTGCAATCTTCGATCAATTACTTGAAAGCAGGGCGTCTGGGTGATGTCCTGACCATCCATGGCGAATGTGTCCACAGTGGACGGACGACTCGAGTTGTGGATGTCGATATTACCAATCAAGACGGGGCCAATGTCTGCAAGGCAACCTTTACGATGTTTGTTACGGGAGTGAGAGATGAATCCGCACAAGTACGCATTTAAAAACTATATTTTTGATTTTTATGGAACCTTGGTCGACATCGAAACCGATGAGTCGAGTCCCATTTTATGGGATACCATGACTCAGATCTACCAATCCTACGGGGCAAGTTACACAGGAGAAGGTCTGCGCCTACGTTATAGAGAGTTGGTGCAACAAGCCGAAGAAGACTTGGCTAAGGAAAAACAAGTTGCCTACCCAGAGATTGATCTAACGGTCATTTTTGTGCAATTGTATTTAGAAGGTCATCCAAGTGGGAATAGTGTTGTCCACCTCAAAGAGTGGGGACGTTTGATTGCGCGGACTTTCCGTGTCCTTTCTCGCAAACGGTTGGAGCTTTATCCTCACACGAAAGAAGTATTAGAGGATATGAAAGCTGCAGGTTGCCGAATCTTCCTCTTATCTAATGCCCAAGCAGATTTTACCAATCCGGAGATTGATTTGGTTGGTTTGAGAGAACTTTTCCATGCCATTTACTTGTCATCTGATGCAGGTATTCGCAAACCTCAGCCAGAGTTTCTCTTGGAAGTGATGAAAGAACACCAGTTGAACCCTGAGAAAACGGTCATGGTGGGGAATGACTTTACGACGGATGTCGCTGTTGCCCAAAGTATTGGGATGGAGAGTATCTTGATCAATACCTTCCCATACTCTGATGCTGAACTGCGCGAGAAGAATCAAGCAGGTGTACGCGTGATTCGAGATATTCAAGAATTGCAGGAAGATTGAAAAATATTATCTATGTAGGGAGGCCAAGTCGCCTCCTTTTTTCTTGAAAATGCTACAGTCGAGCAGGATTTGTCAAATTTTCGCTTTCATGGTATACTATGAAAGTTAATTTGAATAAGGAGATAAAAATGAATAACTTACCAAACTGTCCAAAATGTAACTCTGAATACGTGTATGAAGATGGAGCGCTCTTGGTGTGCCCAGAGTGTGCGTATGAATGGAACCCAGCTGAGGTCGAAGAAGAAGAGGGTGTCGTAGCGATTGATGCCAACGGAAACAAATTGGCTGATGGCGATACGGTGACCTTGATCAAAGATTTGAAAGTGAAGGGGGCACCGAAAGATTTGAAACAAGGAACGCGCGTGAAAAATATCCGTATCGTAGAAGGTGACCACAACATCGATTGTAAGATTGATGGCTTTGGCGCAATGAAACTCAAATCAGAATTTGTCAAGAAGATCTAAAGATAAGAAGAAGGGCCTAGCCCCTTTTCTTTCAGGAGAATACTATGAAATTCAAACTATTATTTAGCTATCGTTTTCTATTGTTTATCTTAAGTGTGCTCGGCGTTTATCTGCAACTGACCAAGCATGGTGGCTTTGGTATGATGCTTTATTACACCATTTTGTCTAACATGTTGGTCATGTTCTTCATGGGAGACATGGTCTGGCGCATGCTTCGTGCTCGTTCGACCCAGACCCAGGGCTATCTTCGCTTGAAGGGGGCGGTGACCATGGCTATTATGATTACCTTTGTCATCTACCACTTTATGTTGGCGCCTCTTGCGACACCAGAGAAATTTTATCGTTTGGAAAACTTCCTTTGTCATTACATTGTTCCTTTGATGTTCTTCTTTGATACCCTAGTGATTGATAAAGCGAAGCAATACCGTAAGCTCGATCCTTTCCTTTGGACCTTGATTCCCCTTGCTTATATGCTCTTTGCCCTTCTCAATGGTTTGGTCCTGAAGTGGCCGATTCCAGGTGCAAAAGATAGTCCGTTTGCCTATTTCTTTATCAATGTTAATAAATACGGCTGGGCCTTTGTTGGAAAATGGGTGGTGATCATCTTTATCGCCTACCTCTTGGCTGGCTATGTGCTTTATGGGATTAAAAATATCAAGCGGAAATCGGCTGTTTCTGAGTAAAAGCCGAACGTTATTCGGACGAAAAGAAATATTTTTAAATTTTTTTGAAAAATGTTGAGTTTTTTCTTGCATGTCGTTTGAAACTGTGATATAGTTATTTCAATTAAATAAATCCTTTAATCCTGTCCCGTGAGGCAGGCAAGGAGACTGTGAAAAACAATGGCTAGGACCATAGGGCGAGACTCTATCCTCTTAGACCATTCATTTGCTGAACCTCCTTGAAAAAGGAGGTTTTTCTTTTACAACTAAGGAGGACTGAATGAAAACCAAAGAAGTCGTTGATGATTTGACGATGAAACGGGCCATTACCCGGATCACCTACGAAATCATTGAACGAAACAAAGATTTGAGCCAGATTGTGCTGGTGGGGATCAAGACGCGTGGTGTTTACATCGCTCGCCGGATCCAAGAACGCCTCTCTCAGCTGGAACAAATCGATGTCCCTGTAGCAGAACTAGATACCAAGCCTTTCCGAGATGACATGAAGGCGACTGAGGATACGACGGTCTTACCAGTTGATATCGCTCATAGAGAAGTCATTTTGATCGATGATGTCCTCTATACAGGTCGCACGATTCGCGCTGCCATTGATAATCTGGTCAGTCACGGTCGTCCTGCTCGAGTAAGTCTTGCGGTTCTAGTCGACCGTGGGCATCGGGAGTTGCCGATTCGTCCGGACTTTGTTGGGAAAAATATCCCTACCAGTAAGTCAGAGGAAATCATTGTCGAGATGGTGGAGCTAGACGGCCAAGACCGCGTCCTCATCAAAGAAGCTTAAATAAATAGTAAACCATTCACATTATAAAAGGAGAATCAACATGTCTGAAAATCAAATCGCTCTTAAAAACCTTGTCTCAATGGAAACTCTTACCAATGAAGAAGTAATGGCTTTGATCAAACGTGGGATTGAGTTCAAAAACGGAGCTAAAGCAGCCTACGAAGACCAACACATCATCTCAAACCTTTTCTTTGAACCTTCAACTCGTACCCACAAAGCCTTTGAAGTGGCAGAGTTGAAATTGGGATGTGATCTCCTTGACTTTGATGTAAAGACAAGCTCTGTGAACAAAGGGGAAACACTATACGATACAATCTTAACCATGTCAGCTCTTGGAGTGGATGTCTGTGTCATCCGTCACCCTGAAGTGGACTACTACAAAGAATTGGTTGAAAGCCCAACGATCACTGCCTCTATCGTCAATGGTGGGGACGGTTCAGGTCAACACCCAAGCCAAAGCTTGCTTGATTTGATGACCATCTACCAAGAATTCGGTCACTTTGATGGCTTGAAAGTTTGTATCGCTGGGGACTTGGATCACTCACGTGTGGCAAAATCAAACATGCAAATCTTGAAACGTTTGGGAGCAACTCTTTACTTTGCAGGTCCAGACGAATGGAGAAGTGCGGAATTTGAAGACTATGGAACCTTCGTCACTATCGATGAAGTCATTGAAGAAGTGGATGTGATGATGTTCTTGCGTGTGCAACACGAACGTCATGATTACGAATCACTCTTCTCTAAAGAAAACTACCACCGTCTTCATGGTTTGACACAAGAACGTTATGACCGTATGAAAGATACTGCGATCTTGATGCACCCAGCACCAGTCAACCGTGACGTTGAAATTGCGGACCACTTGGTAGAAGCTCCTAAATCACGCATCGTAGAACAAATGACCAATGGTGTCTTTGTCCGTATGGCCATCATTGAAGCCGTCCTTAAAGGTCGCGGAGCAAAATAAGATAACTGACAATTTATTGAAAGGAAAGAAAGAGGACAGAGTAGATCGCTACATGGAATCTGACTTTCCTTTTTTTGAGGAACTGTGATAAAATTGTACTAGAGTAAAAGAAGGGAGGGGTTCGATGAAACGATTATTGGTCCTAGAGGATGGGACTGTATTTGAAGGAGAAGCCTTTGGTGCAGATCTATATGTGACTGGTGAGTTAGTCTTTACCACAGCCATGACAGGTTATCAAGAATTGCTCACGGATCAGGCTTTTAGTGGCCAGATTCTCTCCTTTACCTTCCCGGTTATTGGTGCAGCAGGGATCAATCGGGATGATTCTGAATCCATTACACCCACTTGTTTAGCGGTAGTGGTTCAGCATCTGGTGGAGATGCCGAGCAATTGGCGGCAACAGATGACCTTGGATGAATTCTTGAAGCGAAAAAAAATCCCTGGTATTGTAGGGATTGATACCCGCCAGGTGGCAAAAATTGTCCGCAAGTATGGACGGATGAAGGCAACTGTTATTAACAAGGGGGATTCGATCGAGCATATCTTGGATCAGTTGCGAGCGACAGTCCTTCCAAAAGACCAAGTGCGTCAAGTCTCGACAAAAACAGCCTATGCTGTACCTGGTTTTGGAAAGAGCATTGCCTTGATTGATCTAGGGGTCAAGCACTCTGTCTTACGCCAGCTGAGCCAAAGGGATTGTAATGTGACAGTTTATCCCTATGATATCTCTTATGATGAACTGATGGAGCAGCAACCAGATGGGGTTATTTTATCCAGTGGGCCAGGCGATCCCCATCAGGTGAAAAAACTCTGCCGCTTGATCAAAAAGCTCAATGGTCAGATTCCGATCTGGGGTATGGGCTTGGGAGCTCAGTTGTTGGCACAAGCTTACGGCGCTGAGCTGGCCCCTATGGAAGTCGGACATTTCGGCTTGAACATACCTGTGCGTGAAATTGCGACAGGAAAAATCGAGATAACTAGTCAAAATCACTTGTATAGTATAGCGAGGGACAGTCTGCCCCATGATTTATTGGTCACACATGAAAATGTCAATGACCATAGTATTGAAGCTTTTCGTCATCGTTACCAACCAATTTTAGGGGTTCAATTCCAAGTAGATGCTAGCCCAGGTCCAAGAGAAAATCTCTATTTTTACGATGAATTTTTAGAGGTGATTGATGCCAAAATTCACGAAAGTAGAAGGGAGAAGGAATGATGAAACAAAACCAGAAATTGCTTCTCCTGTGTGGAGATTCTTATCAGGATATTAGCCTTTTGGCTGCGGTAAATGAAGCACAAAAACTCAATGCCAAGGATGGGAATGCTCTTGTCCTTTACTTGGGCGAGGAAAATGCTATCACACAGGAAGTTGGAGAACAGGTTGTAGTCAGTAAGCTCAAGCTGGATGCTTTTAGGACGACTCTTCTTTCTTATACTGGATCTCGCTTGCTCTTAGCCTTTGCGGACAAACAGATTTTGAACCTCTTGTTTCGTTTGGAAGAAACTGGATTTTTCAAAGACGCATCGATTAGGATTATCGGACCGAGCCTCCAACGCTACCGGACCTTTTATCAGCAGGCGGATCAACGACGCCTCTTTCAAGAGTTGGGCTATCAGGTACCCGCTTCCGCACTGGTTGGTTCTGTTCGAGAAGCCATTGAGTTTTCTGAAGGCATTCAATTTCCCATTATGATCTGGCCGGTAGCGAGCAAGCAAGGTCAGGGTCGAAAGATTGCCCATAACCTAGATGACTTGTGTGAAGCTGTGGAAACGGGACTTGCCGTCTCTCCAAGTCAGCAGTGTTTGCTAGAATTTTCGACCTATGGCTTTAAGGAACTGGATTTTGTGGTCATGCGGGATCGCGAAGACAATCATTACTTGGCGGCCTCTATTGAAAGCATTGATCCTGTCGGGATCCACTCTAGTGACTCTTATCAATTTATGCCAGCGGTCACCCTGACTGACCGGGAGTTTCAAAATCTTCGAGAAGCAGCAATCCACATCAGTCGCTATTTGAAACTGACAGGAGCTATTTCCATCAAGTTTGCATTGGATCCGACCAGCTATGCTTTTTATATCCTAGAAGTTAATCCATTTGCTTCAGATAGTATCTCGATGGCCTCTATGGGCTTGGGCTATTCCTTGTTTGAGCAAGGAGTACAGCTACAATTAGGGCGATCTCTCGAGCATTTGCCTCATCCCCTATTAAAAGATCTAAAGGCCGTTTACGAACCGAGTTTGGACTATATCTTCTTTAAGATTCCGATTTTTTCTGATGCTGCTAAAAATGCCCGCCTCAATACCCAAATTCACTCTTATGGGGCAGTTTATGGGTTTGGGAAGAGAATCGATGAAGCTTATCAACAAGCTCTAGAAACCATTAAAGATAAGTACTTGCTGACCGTTTTTCCTGAAGAAATGAGCGATGATGAATTAATCCAGAAAATTGCTCGTCATATGCCCCACCGGCTCTTCTATATCTTAGAAGCTTTGAAACGTGGTTTTGAGTTTGAGGAACTCTTGGATTTGAGTAAATTAGCACCTGTCTATTTGCAGGTCCTAGCCAATCTTGTAGCAATGGAAAAAGAAGCAGAAGTTGCAACCGGTCCAGCCTTCCTTCCGGTTGAGCCATCAGCTGGCTTATATGAGGTCAAAGCGGGCGCATCCTATTATCTGACCCAAAACGGAACCAATGAATCATTGGGTTTGGACGCTGCTTGTGTCTTGGTGGATGATCTAGAAATCTGCGATGAGCGTTTTTACCAAAAGGTGAGAAAGCAGGTGAAAGAGCTGAAAGAAAAAGGACAACAGGTGATCTTACTCACGAATCGTCCTTTTACAGAATCTTTGGCAGATAAAGTCTATTATCTTTCTATCAATGAGACAAGCCTTCGCCTGATTCAGACCATTGATCAGGTCAAAGAAATTGTCAAGCTTTCTAATCTACAATAAAGGATCCGGACAATCAATCCGAATCCTTTTTTGTTTCTTATTTTTTGGTCAAAATACCGATAATGGTATCAACTGCGCGTTCCATGGTTTGGAGGCTTACGTATTCAAAGCGACCATGCATATTTTCACCACCGGCAAAGATATTTGGTGTTGGAATCCCCATAAAGGAAATTTTAGATCCATCTGTACCACCGCGAATAGGTTCAATGATTGGAGTGATTCCAAGATCTTCCATGACTTCCTTAGCAAGGGTGATTGGTGTCATATCTTTTTCAATCACTTGCTTCATGTTGTAATACTGATCTTTGAGGGTGAGGAGAACGCGTTCGCTACCGAGCTCCGCATTCATCTGATCGGCAATAGATTTCATAAGGTCTTTGCGTTTCTCAAAGCTTTCAGTTTCAAAGTCCCGAATGATGTAGCTGGCACTTGCTTCCTCGACAGTTCCATCAATATTCATCAAGTGGTAGAAGCCTTCATAACCTTCGGTTAATTCTGGACGTGCTCCTTCAGGGAGTTTGTTATGGAAATCAATGGCCAATTGAAGAGCGTTGATCATTTGACCTTTGGCTGTACCTGGGTGGACATTGCGTCCTTTGAAGGTAATTTCAGCCCCAGCTGCTGAGAAGGTTTCGTATTGAAGCTCTCCGAGAGGACCACCATCAACAGTATAGGCAAAGTCTACATCAAAATCCTCTGCATCAAATTGATCTGCACCGACTCCAATTTCTTCATCGGGACCAAAGCCGACACGGATTTCTCCATGTTTGATTTCAGGATGAGCTGTCAGGTATTCAATAGCTGTCATGATTTCAGCGATACCTGACTTATCATCTGCACCCAGAAGGGTAGTACCGTCAGTCGTGATCAAGGTTTGTCCCTTGTAGTTGTTCAAATGGGCAAAATCGGCTGGATCGAGTGTGAAACCAGAGTCACCAAGGGCAATGACACCCCCATCATAATTCTCAACGATTTGAGGATTGACATTTTCGGCATTGAAGTCAGCGGTATCCATGTGAGAAATAAATCCAATCTTGCGTGTAAAGCTTGGATCATTGGCTGGAAGTGTTCCAATAGCATAGCCGTTTGGTAAATAGTAGACGTTTTGAAGGCCCACGCGTTTCATTTCAGGGATCAAGACGTTTGTTGCAAAATCAACTTGTGATTGGGTACTTGGAGTGGTTGTAGAATTTTCGTCTGAACGTGTGTTAACCTTTACATAGGTAATAAAACGGTCCAACAAATTTTGGTATTTCATGATCATTCTCCTTTTTCAGTTTCAATTAATTTGTGAATAGCATGGGCCACGCCATCCTCATCATTGGTCAGGGTGATGAAGTCTGCGATTTCTTTGACAGCAGCATTGCCATTTCCCATAGCGACGCTGTAACCGGCAAAACGTAGCATTTCAAGGTCATTGTTTGCATCTCCAAGAGCCATGACCTGGTCTCTCCTGTAGCCTAATGTTTGGCTTAATGCTTGAAGAGCAGAAGCTTTGCTCGCACCTTTTGGCAAGATTTCAAACAAGATATCCTGTGAACGAACAGTGTTAAACTCGGCCTCTAATGCAGCCTCGTTCTGAGCTTGGAAGGCATCAATAGCAGAAGGATCTCCTACGTACATGGCTTGAAAAATAGGAACAAGGTTGGGCAGATCCTCTTCAGAGACAAGTGTCGGTTTAGAATTAACAATGCCCGCATCCATCGTGACAAGTTCACTGGCTTCAGGTGCGACCACTAGGTAGTGATCTATGTCAAATAAGGTTAGCTGGACGTCTGTATCTTCCGATAAAACATGCAAGCGGTGCATGTCCTCAAGGCTCAATTCTTCCTTGCCAATGATTTCCCAATTCTTAGTCGACAAGGTTGTACACCCGTTATTGATAATCATATAGTAGTTGCCATCAGGGAGTCCAATCTCTTCAAAGATGGGCCGTACCCCTGCTAAGGGGCGCCCCGTACAGATCACAATGTCATAGCCGGCTTCATGAGCCCGGTGAAGAGCTTCAATATTGCCTTTGGATAAAGTCTTATCCTCATGCAAAAGAGTTCCGTCCAAGTCAATCGCAATTAATTTAATCATTTGATTTCCTCCAAATCAAGAGGCACAAAGCCATCAATCACTTTTCCAATCACCCCAGGTTCCTCATCTAGTGGAATGATTTGATCACTATATTTCTTATTGAGGGAAACCAGTCGAATACCGTTGGCCTCACGAAATACCCGTTTGATCAACGTTTGCCCGTCAAAATCAATGGCATAAATAGCCCCTGCCTGATCATAATAGGTTTGCTTGATTAACACAACAGCCCCTTTTTCGTATTTAGGCTCGAGGGAATCTGTATGAATCCAAAAAGCCAAATCGTAAGAAATCTTTTGATCAAACCAGACGATATCCGCTTGTTTCTGGTTTTGGTAAGCTGCAAAAGAATCATAGACAGAATAAGAGTGGTATTGCTTTTCAATTTTCTGTCTTTCTTTCTGATGGGTCAAGAGACTTTTACCATAAGAAAGAAGATTTTCTTGATTTCCCTCATCGAGCTGTTTGTACAATCTCTCAATCTCTGAATCAATGACCAGAAAATCATTTCGTAATCGAGGGTCAATTTCAGCAACTGCTACTTGGAAAAAGGCTGCAATCTTCTCCAAATTTTCAGGAACGGGAAGAGAAGTTCCTTTTACATAACCAGTTAAAGTGCTAGCAGGAATTCCAGTAATACGAGATAATTCGATCTGCTTTTTCCCTTGTTCTTTCAGTAATTCTCGGATCTTTTCCGATATAATCCGTAATGCCTCTTTGTCTTGAGGACTTGCTTTTCCACGACCTCTGGCCAACGTACTCACCTCCTTGTATTTACCTTTTCTATTATAATGAATTAAATCGAAAAAGTAAATAGAAATCCCTGATAAATGTGAAAAAAGATTGATTTGATATAAATCGGATTTTCCGTTGAAATTTCATTTAATTTTCCTTTACTTTTTGAGGGAAAAGGTCTAAGATAAAATCAAAGAATTCATGGAGGTTGTGGTATGATTCGTAGCGTTCAAGTCAAAGATGCAGGTCAAATTCGAGATTTGTGTCACCAAGCATTGGGGTATGATTCGACCCTTGAGAAAGTGGCAGCTCAGATTGATAAATTTAGTCAGCCAGATTTGGGTCACTTTTGCTTTGTTTACGAAGAGGACCAAACAGGCCATATTCTTGGTTATGTGGAATCAGAAGTTTATGAAAGTCTCTATAGTGATGCTGGTCTAAATATTTTGGGTCTTGCGGTTTTTCCATCTGCTCAAGGACGTGGGATCGGTCGCCAATTGATGGAGCGAGTAGAAGATCTTGCTAAAAGCAAGCATTATGCTTTTATCCGTTTAAATTCTGCCTCTCATCGAAAAGAAGCTCATGTCTTTTACGAACGAATAGGCTATGAGGGAAATAAAACGCAGAAGCGATTTTTGAAAATAATGAATTAAGATAGGCAAAGGCCTATCTTTTTTGTTATAATGAAGAGTACGATTAAATTTACTAGGAAGATGATTATGCCAAATTTTGAAGAATTAAAAAAACGACAAGAGAAGATTCGGAACTTCTCGATCATCGCCCATATTGACCATGGAAAGTCAACCTTGGCCGATCGAATTTTAGAAAAAACCGAAACCGTGTCTAGTCGGGAGATGCAAGCCCAACTCTTAGATAGTATGGACCTGGAGCGGGAACGTGGGATTACTATCAAGCTGAATGCTATCGAATTGAACTACACGGCTAAAGATGGGGAAACCTATATCTTCCACTTGATTGACACACCAGGACACGTGGACTTTACCTATGAGGTTTCGCGGTCACTAGCTGCCTGTGAAGGTGCCATTCTCGTAGTGGATGCCGCTCAAGGGATTGAAGCCCAGACCCTAGCCAATGTTTACTTAGCGCTGGACAATGATTTGGAAATCCTGCCAGTCATTAATAAGATTGACTTGCCAGCTGCAGATCCAGAACGGGTGCGCACAGAAGTAGAAGATGTCATCGGGTTGGATGCTAGTGAAGCTGTCCTAGCCTCTGCCAAAGCTGGTATTGGGATTGAAGAGATTTTGGAGCAGATCGTTGAGAAAGTTCCGGCACCGACGGGTGATGTTGAAGCCCCTCTTCAAGCCTTGATCTTTGACTCTGTTTATGATGCCTATCGTGGGGTAATCCTTCAGGTCCGTGTGGTCAATGGAATGGTTAAACCAGGCGATAAGATCCAACTGATGAGCAATGGCAAGACCTTTGATGTCACAGAAGTTGGGATCTTTACTCCTAAAGCAGTTGGACGTGATTTCCTTGCGACTGGAGACGTTGGCTATATTGCGGCCTCTATCAAGACCGTTGCGGATACCCGTGTCGGGGATACGGTGACCCTAGCGACCAATCCAGCAAGTGAGCCACTACATGGATACAAGCAAATGAATCCAATGGTCTTTGCTGGTCTTTACCCGATTGAATCCAACAAATACAATGATCTTCGGGAAGCTTTAGAAAAATTGCAATTGAATGATGCCAGTCTTCAATTTGAGCCCGAAACGTCTCAAGCCCTTGGTTTTGGTTTCCGTTGTGGTTTCTTGGGTCTCCTTCATATGGACGTTATCCAAGAGCGTTTGGAGCGTGAGTTCAACATTGACTTGATCATGACAGCGCCGTCTGTTATTTACAAAGTTAATTTGACAGATGGAGAAGCACTGGATGTCTCAAACCCGTCTGAGTTTCCAGATCCAACCAAGATCGCTTCGATCGAAGAACCGTATGTAAAAGCCCAAATCATGGTGCCGCAAGAGTTTGTCGGGGCTGTCATGGAACTGGCCCAACGCAAACGTGGGGATTTTGTGACCATGGATTACATCGATGAAAATCGGGTTAATGTCATCTATCAAATTCCCCTGGCAGAAATTGTCTTTGATTTTTTTGATAAATTAAAATCCTCTACTCGTGGCTATGCGAGCTTTGACTATGAGTTGTCTGAATACCGTCCTTCTAAATTGGTTAAAATGGATATCCTTCTCAATGGCGATACCGTCGATGCCCTCAGCTTTATCGTTCACAAGGACTTTGCCTATGAACGTGGTAAGTTGATCGTTGAGAAACTCAAGAAAATTATCCCTCGTCAACAGTTTGAAGTGCCTATCCAAGCAGCCATCGGTCATAAGATCGTGGCCCGTACAGATATCAAGGCCCTTCGTAAGAACGTCTTGGCCAAGTGTTATGGTGGGGACATCTCACGGAAACGCAAGCTTCTTGAAAAACAAAAAGCTGGTAAGAAACGGATGAAGGCCATTGGATCCGTAGAAGTACCACAGGAAGCCTTCTTATCTGTCTTGTCAATGGATGAAGAATAACAATTAGAGAGTGGGACAGAAATCGGTAATTCGTTAGAATTCGATTTCGTCGTCCCACCTCCGCACAGTTGAGTAGGGCTGTAAAAGCTGATGAAATCAGCGTAGTAGAGCCCACTCAACCACTGCGTCTTGCTCGACAATCCAAAAACAATAAAGAGGCTAGGACTTTTGTCCCAGCCTCATAATTTTGAGAAATATTAGTAAAATCCATTTGATGTCGAGAAAGAGAATGACAAACAAGTGATTGTCTTGTCTGAAGAGACGAAAGAACGGATAACGGGTGATTTGTTTGAGGGACTTTATCGGAAACGACAGATTGGATTTGGCAAACTCTTCAAGACTATCAAGAAAGAATTAGACTTAGATGATGTCGAAGATGGTAATCTTGTTCAGACTGGAGAGGATAGTCAAGAAGTATCGCGAGGTCAGGAAATTGTAGCCGTTTGGAATTGGCAGAGAAAGAATTATTTTTTACAGTAACTAAGAAATATGTTAGTCAGTTTTATTATTAGGTGTATTTAATTTGCTGTAGTAATTGACAATTACGGCTGATAAGCATCCAAAAAAAATAAGTCCATATACAGTTAAAAAGACGCTAGTAATACGTCCGATTAGAGTAGTAGCTAGTATATCTCCGTAACCTACTGTTGTTGATGTGACAAAAGCATACCATAGTCCATCCCAGTAATTACTTATTTGAGGTTCAACTAATAAAAGTATTCCTCCTGAAATAAAAATAAAACTTACAAAACTTATCAAAAATTGATTAAATCCTGTAACTTTTATAATATGAAATAGAGTATTTAAACGTTTCATTTGGTTCTCCTTTGTTATAGTGTTAATGAAAATTATAGCATAAAAAAGTGTCTAAATATGTATTTTAGACACTTTTTATATTAATTTTTATTATGTTTTCTTGATAGTAAGCCTCTATCGTTACAAGCTCGTTTGTGGTAAGATGAGTATAGGTCATTTATGTTAGTTCCTTTCAGACAAATGTGGTGTTTATCTGAGCCTAACATAGGCTTTTTCTGTCTAGCTTAATTTTACAAATTGGGTTATTTATTCTTCATAAGATTTGAAGGGTTGATCTTTTTTAGGGTATCGTGTCGGTGTGATTGACAGTCCCATCTTGTCTTTTTCGTGTAGCAATTCAATGACTAGGGAAACCATGATCAGTACCATGATGAGTGAAAATGGAAAGGCTACGATAATCAGCGTATTTTGCAAGGCTACTAAGCCCCCTGAAAGAAGTAAGACGATGGCAATAGTCGCAAGGAGTACGCCCCAGAAGATTTTAAGGTTATTCTTTGGTTTGAGATTCCCATCATCAGAGAGCATAGCTAGCACATAGGTCGCAGAGTCTGCTGACGTGATAAAGAAGGTAATGATCAAGATGATGGCAACAACGGAGGCAATAAAACCAAATGGCAGTTGACTGAAGGTTGCAAACAAGGTCTGCTCACTTGGAAACTGTGTTAAATCTACATTTCCAAGTGATTGAACATGCGTTGAAAGTGTTCCAAAGGTAGAAAACCATAAAAAGCTTAATACAGTCGGTGCTAATAAGACGATGGATAGAAATTGTCTGATACTACGTCCTTTAGAAATTCTGGCAATAAAAACTCCCACGAATGGTGACCAAGAAATCCACCAAGCCCAATAGAAAATCGTCCAAGTATTGATCCAGTCACGATTGTATTGACCAAAGGAACCAGCACTGAAACTCATACGGAAGAAATTGGAAATATACAGTCCGATACTATCGGTCAAGGTATTAAAAATCTGGACTGTGGGACCGATGATTATGGTGATGGCGAGTAGTCCAACCGCTAAAATAAGATTGGTGTTTGATAAGATTTTTACCCCTTTTCCAAGACCAGAAAGGGCTGAAATGGTAAAGAGGATGGTTGTGATAATTATGATAATAACTTGCACAAGGGCATTGTTTGGAATACCAAAGAGGTAGTTGAGTCCCCCATTGATTTGGGCTGCCCCAAAACCAAGAGTGGTTGCCACCCCGATAACAGTAGCGACCACTGTAATCGTATCTACGATCTTACCAAGGCTACCGTTTGTTTTTTTACCAAACAAGGGCTTTAAGGTAACCGATAAAAGATATTTCTCTTTTTTTCGGAAACCAAAGTAGGCAAGGGCCAGGGCGATTAAAGCATATATTGCCCAGGCATGGATGCCCCAGTGAAAGAAAGTGTAACGGAAAGCATCGGCTAAGGCTTCCTGCGACCCTGGGGTAGCTCGTACCGTTGAAATGGCATAATGGGATAAGGGCTCTGCGGCACCGTAGAAGACAAGGCCGATTCCCATTCCAGCAGAAAATATCATGGCAATCCAAGAGATAGTAGAGTGTTCAGGCACCGAATTGGGTTCCCCCAGTTTGATTTGCCCAACGGGACTAACCAGGAAAAAGCCACAAAGTAGAACGATTGACGTGACCAGTAATAAGTAAAACCAGCCAAGTTTATCTGAAATAACTTCCCTTAGTTGTTCTGACCAAACTTGGTAGCCGTCAGGCATAACAATACCAAGAAGGACCAGGATAGCCAGTAGCACAAAAGAGGTTTTTAAGACCGGCGTTAAATTTTTAGTTGACATAAAATCTCCTTTCATTCTCTACCATTATATCAAAAATGATAATAACTTAAAAATGAGGGGAGATTAGATAACACCCAGCTAGTTATAATTTTTAGTTGATTAACTAGAGACGTTTAAGAACCTAAATTGTCAAATTAAGTTAGACTTTTCAAGTAACTCAGAAAAACTTGGTAGGGTGATTGATAATTCAATGATTTCCTAGGAATTCTATTTCTTGAGAGTGGGACAGAAATCGGTAATTCGTTAGAATTCGATTTCGTCGTCCCACCTCCGCACAGTTGAGTAGGGCTGTAAAAGCTGATGAAATCAGCGTAGTAGAGCCCACTCAACCACTGCGTCTTGCTCGACAATCCAAAAACAATTGAGAGGCTAGGACTTTTGTCCCAGCCTTTTGTTTTATGTTCAAAAGAAATAGACTGAATTAGAAAGGTTGGATCAGATGTGACACTTATCCTATTTTAAAATACCCACTTTCATGGTAGACTAGAAGAAAGAAAACGTTCTCAAGGAGGTTGAGCATGAAACACAAATTATTGACCGCATCACTAACGATTCTTTCTACCTGCACACTAATGGCTTGTAGTCACACCACTCAAAAAGACACAGCAGCTTCTTCTACAAAAGAAAGTAGCAGTAAAGTCGAAAAGCAAACAAGCAGCTCTTCGTCAAAGGATACTTCTTCTACAAAGAAAACCACTTCCAGTCAAGAAACCAAGCGGATTGGAAATGCAGATTATGGTTACATCGATATTCCAAGTAAATGGATCAAGTTCACGGATATCGATGGGACAGAAGCTGTCCAATATACAGATGGCAGTGGCTATAATATTGTCACCTTGAACAGCTTTACTAAAGAAAAGGCCAAAGTTCCTGCGGATATCGAGTTTAATGCTGAATTTCTAGCCAAGAAACTGGCTGTAATGTGGCAAGATAACCAGGATGTTGGGAAGATGACGGGAGCTCGTACTAAAGTCTCAGGTCTGGACGCCTACCAGCTTCAAATTGTCATGAAATCCGGTCAATACTTGATTACTTGGATTTTCCAGAAGGGTGAAAAAGTTTATACCATTTCTTTTGAAGGGGATGCAGAAACCTTGAAAACCTTAATCCCATACATCGAAAACACTTGGAGCCTAGACGGAACAGGTGCTGTAACGGATTAATCAAGTGAGATAGATCTCAGGATCTATCTTTTTTTAGAGTCTTTGTGGTATAATGCTTCTATTGTTTAGAAGAGGAAATAGAGGATGACACAGGAAATTGATATTGAAAAATACCATCAGTTAGCTCTCCAAAAGCAAAAGGAGCACCGCAAGGTATTGGCGAATCTCAAGAAGAAGCCGCCTAAGAATTTAGATAAAATAGCGCAAGAAATCCACGATGAAGTTTTCCAAGAAATCGATTGTACCGCTTGTGCCAATTGCTGTAAGACCTTAGGGCCCGATTTTAAGGAAGCGGATATCACGCGGATTGCCAAGTATTTCAAGATGAAACTTCCTGCCTTTGAGGCAGAATTTCTTCAAGTTGACGAAGATGGGGACAATCTCTGTTCCATCTATGATGTTCGTCCAAAAGCTTGTCGGGAATTCCCTCACACCGATCGCAAGAAGATTTATCAGATCAACCATCTGACCATCAAGAATACCCTCACTTGCCCAGCAGCTTATTTATTTGTAGAAAAATTGAAGGATCGTTTGTAATGGCATATAGATTTTTACTTTTTGATTTGGACCATACTTTGTTGGACTTTGAATCTGCTGAAGAAACAGCCTTGACGCAGATGTTAGAAGACATGAATTTTCCAGATGTACAGGCCTTTAAGGATTACTACAAACCCATGAACCAAGGACTCTGGAAGGATTTGGAGCAAAAGAAATTAACCAAGCAAGAGCTCGTGGATAGTCGGTTTGCGATTGGGTTTGCCCACTTTGGGATCACGGTTGATGGGGCTGAGATGGCTCTTCGCTACCAAGATTACATCAGTCTTCAAGGGCAGTCTTTCCCAGGTGCGGAGGACTTACTGGCCCGACTTGAAAAAGCGGGTTACCAGCTCTATGGTGCAACGAATGGAGTGACCGCCATTCAAGAAGGACGCTTGGCTCATTCTAAAATTGCTTCTTATTTCAAAGAGGTTTTTATCTCTGAGCAGCTTCATACTCAGAAACCAGAACCTGCATTTTTTGACAAGGTCGGCCAACTGATTCCAGGTTTTAGCAAGGAAAAGACCCTCATGATCGGTGATTCCTTGACGGCGGATATCGCAGGGGGAAATGCTGCGGGGATTGATACCGTCTGGTATAATCCTTATCACAAGGCAAATACCAGCCAAGTAGTGCCGACTTATTCCGTTAGCAACTATCAAGAAATCGCCGATTTACTGATAAAATAAAAAATTTTAAATACTGTCAAGTTTTTTTCTTGACAGGTCTATAAAATGTGTTATAATAGATCATGTGCTAAATAGCTTGTCTATTTCACCGAAAATTAAAATATAGAAAAGAGACTTATAAAAATGGCAGTTAAAATTCGTTTGACTCGTATGGGTTCTAAGAAAAAACCTTACTACCGTATCAACGTAGCAGATTCACGTTCACCACGTGATGGACGTTTCATCGAAACAGTTGGAACTTACAATCCACTTGTTGAAGAAAACCAAGTAACTTTGAAAGAAGATCGCGTTCTTGCATGGTTGGCTGATGGAGCTCAACCTTCAGATACAGTTCGCAACATCCTTTCAAAAGCTGGTGTGATGAAGAAATTCCACGATTCTAAATTCTCAAAATAATTTTTTAAGTAGGTTGATGTATGGATACGATTGAAAATCTCATTATTGCAGTTGTGAAACCCTTGATTTCACAACCGGATGCTTTAACCATCAAGATCGAAGATACTCCTGAATTCTTGGAGTACCATCTCGACCTTGATCCTAGCGATGTTGGTCGTGTAATCGGTCGAAAAGGTCGCACCATTTCTGCGATAAGAACGATTGTCTACTCTGTCCCAACTGAAGATAAAAAAGTAAGAATCGTTATTGACGAAAAATAAAAAGGCGGGACTTGGTCCCGTTTTTTTATTGGACCATTCAGTGAGCAACGTTGAGAATTGTTGCTGAACGTGATAAAATAGAGTGAATAAACTACACTGGAGAAATCATGAATTACTTTAATGTCGGGAAAATTGTCAATACCCAAGGCTTACAAGGAGAAATGCGGATCTTGTCTGTGACAGACTTTGCAGATGAACGCTTTAAAAAAGGAGCTGAGTTGGCTCTTTTTGATGAGAAGGATCGTTTTGTCCAAACAGTGACCATTGCCAGTCATCGCAAGCACAAGAACTTCGACATCATCAAGTTTAAGGATATGTACCATATCAATGCCATCGAAAAATTCAAAGGCTTTAGCCTCAAGGTTGCGGAAGAAGACTTGACAGATTTGGAGGATGGCGAGTTTTATTACCATGAGATCATCGGCCTTGATGTTTATGAAAATGACCAGCTAATCGGTCAGATCAAGGAAATCCTGCAACCAGGTGCCAATGACGTTTGGGTCGTGAAACGCAAAGGCAAACGCGACCTTCTCTTGCCTTATATCCCACCAGTGGTGCTCAATATCGATATCCCAGGAAACCGGGTGGATGTAGACATCTTAGAAGGGTTAGACGATGAAGATTGATATTTTAACCCTCTTTCCAGAAATGTTTTCACCTCTTGAGCACTCTATCGTGGGAAAGGCACGTGAAAAGGGACTTCTCGAGATCAACTACCATAATTTCCGTGAAAACGCAGAGAAAGCTCGTCATGTTGACGATGAACCCTATGGTGGCGGCCAAGGCATGCTCTTACGCGCTCAGCCCATCTTTGACGCCTTTGATGCCATTGAGAAAAAGAACCCGCGCGTGATTTTGTTGGATCCTGCTGGTCGGACTTTTGACCAAAGTTACGCAGAAGAGTTGGCTCAAGAAGATGAATTAATCTTTATCTGTGGTCACTATGAGGGCTACGACGAGCGGATCAAGACCTTGGTGACAGATGAGATTTCTCTTGGCGATTATGTCCTGACGGGTGGCGAGCTAGCAGCCATGACCATGATTGATGCGACGGTTCGCTTGATTCCAGAAGTGATCGGAAAAGAGTCGAGCCACCAGGATGACAGTTTCTCCTCTGGTCTACTAGAATATCCTCAATACACACGGCCTTATGAATACAGAGGGATGACGGTTCCAGATGTTCTCATGAGTGGTCACCATGAAAATATCCGTCAATGGCGCCTCTATCAGAGTTTGAAAAAGACCTTAGAACGTCGGCCAGACTTGCTAGAAAACTATGAGTTGACAGCAGAAGAAGAGAAGATGTTGGAACAAATTAAACAAGAAGACTAACAGCGTCAGCTGTTTTTCTTTTGCCTCAAAAATTTATGAAAAAAAACTTTTTAAACCTACTAGTTATTGGTAACAAAATGTGGTATGCTAAGGGGTAGAGAAACTTCAAGAAAATGATTCAGTTTTGGGGGTGAGTTTAATGGGAAAGAAATTAGGAAAATCGGTTTTCACGACAGGGATTGCTGCAACAACAGTCCTATCTGGTATGTTTCATCACAAGGCAAATGCCGAAGAGGTCAAGCAAAATGAAAATCCAGAAACCAACAGCACAGAAGTAGTTGAAAAACCAATTACAGTTGATGAGTTGAAGCAAATTACTGCTCAAAAAGGCCAAGTGGTGAAAGATGTCCACTACCAAGAGCAAAAAGTGATCGATGCTCAAACAGAAGTCAAGGCTGCTGGACAAGAATTGGAAGAAAAGAAAGCAGAAGTGACGGATGCGGAAAACCTCATCGCAACGACTTCGGATGCCCAAGTTCAAAATGCAGAAAATGACGTCAAGGTAGCTCAAGCCTATGTGACCATCGAAGAAAATAAGGTTCGAGAAGCAGAAGCTACCCATGACCAAGTCGTAGAAGCTGTTCGTCAACAGGAAAATCAAGTCACAGCTCAAGAATCTTTGGTCGATGTAGCACAAAATGAATTGAACCAAGCCAAGGCACCGATTTCAAATGATGAGAATGTGCTCAACCAAGCTTTGTTGGAGCAAAGTCAAGTCGAGCAAAGTATTCGAGAATCTCAGAATTACCTTGCAACCTTGCAAGCGAGTCAGCAAACTGGCTCAGATACAGTGGCTCAAATTGAGAACGACATTCAACTGGCTCAAACGCGTCTGACAGATTTGAAAGCGGTCATCGCAACCAAGGAAGCAGAATTGGCAGCTTTAGAACAAGCAGCGGCCAATAGTCCAGTTCAGTTGAGTCAAGCGACTTATGAAGGTTATTTGCAACACTTAGCTGACAATGGCAATGAAGCTGCAGCGAGTGCTTTAGCCCTCTACAAGCGTGGTCGGGAAGAAGACGGCTTGACAGTTGGAGAGTCTGGATCTTTGCAAGCCAACCTTCGAGCTCTTGAAATTGCGGATGCCATCAATAGCTATCGTCGCAATGCCGGCTTGCCTGAATTGGAGCTGGATCCTTATTCCCTTCCTGCCAGCCAAGTACAGTTGGAATACTTCAAGAAAGCCAACTGGCATATGTTTAAGTATTTGCCAAACGAGAACATTGCATATGGCTTCTCACCTGCTGGTGCGGTTGATTTTTGGTACAATGAAAAAGCAGCTTATCAAGAAGTAGCAGCTCAATATGGTCTACCAACAGACGAAACTCAAATCGATGCCAACGATATCTATATGAAGATTGGGGCTGAGGCCTTTGCTAAGGTTGGTCACTACCTCCAAATGGTAGACAACAAAGCGACTGCTTTATCAGTAGCTTATGACCCAAGCAATGCCATGTCAGAAGCAGCTTTCTTACACAGTCCGGTCAATTCAGCAGTGTCAACCAGTGCACTCGCTTACCAATTGCGGCAGGGAGCTGGCGCAACGACCACAAGGTCTGACGTGAAAGCAAAATCTGATGAAGTCGCTAATCTCAAGCTGGACAAGGCTAATCAAGAGTCGCAAATCATTATCTTGCAAGGCAAGTTAGAAGATGCCCGCCATGCTAATTCGAATGTGGCAGTAGAGATGGCCAATGTCCAAAAGACCATCCAAAATTACAAGATTCTTCTCGTTAGCAAGGACCATGCGGTTGAAAAGGCGAAGGCGACTCTTGATGTATCTCGAGGTCGGATTGAAGCAACTATCCAACCAAAAGAAGCGGCCCTTCAAAAAGCGAAGGATTTGTTAGCGGCTGCGCGTGAGAAATTAGATCTATTAAAAGCAGAAGAAGCAGAAAAAGCCCAAGTCGTTCAAGAAGCGCATGAGGGCTTGAAGGCGGCGCAAGAGCGACTAGTTGCAGCTGAAAAACGTCTTTCTGACTTTAAAAATGCTCCAGAATTATTGGTCAAAGCCCAATCCGTTTTATCAGCTGCGGTGGCTAATTTAGAGAATAAAAAAGAAAAATTAGAAACAGAATTCACAACCCTTCAATCTTATCAAAGTGTCGTGGAACTGTTGAATTCCCAATATGAAGATCTAGCCTCACGGATAGATCCAGCTATTTTAGAAGCAGCAGATATGCCAATGGATATCCGCTCAAGCAATCCAACAACTTTCTCAGATAGACCAACAGTTCTACCAACAACTACCAATAGTCCGAAAGTGCAAGCACCAAAAGCTACTCCAGCTCCAAAACAAGAAGCTAAAGTAGAAGAAATCAAACCGAAAAAAGAAAACAGCCAAGCTGTGGCTGGATCTGATTCCTCCAAATATGCAGTAGCAACAACAGGTGTTGCCGTTGGGTTACTTGCTGGATTGTTTGGTTTCAAGAAAAAGAAACAATCTTCAAAAAATGATTAAGACATACCGAAGATAGAATAGATGCTTAGACACTTTATTGCTTAAAATCTTCAAAGAAGATATATGAGGGTGGGAAAAGAACTCTTTTAACAAAATGAGTTCTTTCCTACTCTTTTTTTGTACACTTTTAGAATTTTTGAAAGAAAATGATAGAAATTGATAAAAAGTGTTGACATTTTTTGGAGATGGAGTATAATAGTCTTTGTAATCGATTGCAAAAGGAGGAGAAATGCTTAAGTCTGAACGAAAACAATTCATCCTCGAGAAGGTACTGAAGGAAAAATTTGTTTCCTTAGAAACCCTTGTACAAGAGCTAGGGACGTCTGAATCAACGGTTAGACGTGACTTGGATGAATTAGAAGCTGAAAGTAAACTTCGCCGGGTTCACGGCGGTGCGGAAAGCCTGCATTTTCTTCAAGAGGAAGAAAGCAATAAAGAAAAATCTATCAAAAACATTCAAGTTAAGTCAAAGATCGCTGTAAAAGCGGCGGAATTGATCAAAGATCATGATGTGATCTTTATCGATGCCGGGACGACCAATGAACTTTTAGTACAAGAAATTGTCAATCCAACAGTAACCGTGGTGACCAACTCGATTCACCATGCGACCAAGTTGGTCGAGCGAAATGTTCCAACGGTCATCATCGGTGGGAAGGTAAAATCTTCTACAGATGCTAGTATCGGAGGGATCGCGCTCAATCAGATCGGTCAGTTGAATTTTGACAAAGCCTTTCTTGGTATGAATGGAATCGATGATGAATTTTACAGCACTCCAGACCTGGAAGAAGGATCTGTCAAGCGTGCGATTATCGAAAATGCGAAAAAAACCTATATCCTAGCGGATGATTCGAAAATTGGGGTGACATCCTTTGTCAAAGTGGCTCCTATCAAGCGAGCAATGATTATCACCAATCAAAGTGAACCGCAACGATTAAAGGTTTTAAAAGAAAAAACGGAGGTTATAGAGGTTTGATTTATACAGTTACACTGAATCCAGCAATTGACTATATTGTCCGTCTCGATCATGTAGAGACCGGAGCGGTCAATCGGATGGCTTCGGAAGATAAATTCGCCGGTGGTAAGGGAATCAATGTCAGTCGTGTCTTGAAACGGCTCGCTATCGAGAACACAGCAACTGGGTTTATCGGTGGTTTTACCGGACGCTTCATCGAAGATGTCCTTACGAGCGAAGCTATTTCAACCAACTTTGTGACCGTGGACCAAGATACACGGATCAATGTCAAGATCAAAGCCGATGAGGAAACAGAGATCAATGGCAACGGTCCAGAAGTGACGGAAGCTCAGTTGCAGGAATTGCTCAGCATTCTATCCAACTTATCAGCAGATGATGTGGTAGTCTTTGCAGGCTCTGCCCCATCTTCACTAGGAAATGCTGTTTACAAACAATTGATTGCAGCAACTCGTGCGACAGGTGCGCAGGTCGTTTGTGACTTTGAAGGGCAAACCTTGATTGATTCCTTGGAGTTCAATCCCCAATTGGTCAAACCAAACAACCATGAGTTGGGAGATATTTTTGGCGTGACCTTGACGGAATTGCCAGAAATTGAACGCTACGCCAAAGAAATCTTGGCTAAAGGAGCACAAAACGTCATTATTTCCATGGCGGGTGATGGTGCTCTCCTCGTCAGTCCAAGCGGAACTTACTTCGCAAAACCAATCAAGGGTCAAGTAAAGAACTCTGTCGGGGCTGGAGATTCCATGGTAGCAGGTTTCACTGGAAAGCTCGCAACAACAGGAGATGTCATCGAAGCCTTCAAATGGGGCGTGGCTTGTGGAACAGCGACCACCTTCTCGGATGATTTGGCAACAGCTGACTATATAAAAGAAACTTATGAAAAAGTAGAGGTAGAAAAACTATGAAAATTCAAGACGTTTTAAATAAAAACGTGATGTTGTTTGACCTTCAAGCAACAGATAAAGAGGGCGTGATCAATGAGATGATTCAATCGCTCGTTAATAATGTTGTGGTGACAGATTTTGACACCTTCAAGGCTGGAATCATGAACCGTGAAGCACAAACTTCAACTGGTTTGGGTGACGGAATTGCTATGCCCCACAGCAAAAATGAAGCAGTCAAAGAAGCAACGGTCTTGTTTGCAAAATCAAACAAGGGTGTGGACTATGCTTCGCTTGATGGCCAACCAACAGACTTGTTTTTCATGATCGCAGCTCCAGAAGGGGCAAATGACACTCACTTGGCAGCCCTTGCTGAATTGTCTAAGTACTTGATGAAACCAGGATTTGCGGACAAACTTCGCCAAGCAAGCACTCCTGATCAAGTGATCGCAGCCTTTGATGCAGAAGAGCAAGAAGCTGCAGTTGAAGAAGCGAAAAAAGCAGAAGCAGTCAAAGAAGCAGCTTCGTCTGACAAACCTCTCATCGTTGCCGTTACAGCATGTACAACAGGTATCGCCCACACTTATATGGCAGAAGAAGCCCTCATCAAAAAAGGGGAAGAAATGGGTGTTACAGTCCGCGTTGAAACCAACGGGGCATCTGGTGTCGGCAACCGCTTGACAGCTGAAGAAATCGCCAAAGCTGAAGGGGTCATCATTGCAGCAGATAAAGCAGTTGAAACCGCTCGTTTCGATGGTAAAAAATTGATCTCTAAACCAGTCGCAGCCGGTATCCGTCAGACAGAAGAATTGATCCAAACCATCTTGGATGGCAAAGCAGATGTCTTCCACGCTGAAAATGCTACACAAGCTAGCACTAGCCAAGAAAAATTGAGCTTAGGTGGAGCTTTCTACAAACACCTGATGAGTGGGGTTTCTCAAATGCTTCCATTCGTTATCGGTGGTGGTATCTTGATCGCCCTTGCCTTCTTGATTGACCAAGTTATGGGTGTACCTCAAGATCAATTGTCTAGTCTTGGTTCTTATCATGTATTAGCAGCACAATTTAAAACAATTGGTGGAGTAGCCTTTGGCTTCATGCTTCCTGTACTTGCAGGTTACATTGGATTCTCAATCGCTGAAAAACCTGGTTTTGTAGCAGGGTTTATCGCTGGATCTATTGCTAGCTCAGGTTCAGCATTTGGAAATATCGCCTACGGTGCTGCTAAAGGTGAATTACCAGCAGCCGTATCATCAGGTTTCCTTGGAGCTTTGGTAGGTGGTTTCCTTGCAGGTGGAATTGTTCTCTTACTTCGCAAAGCCCTTGCAGGTCTTCCACGTTCACTCGATGGTATCCGCTCTATCCTTCTCTTGCCATTACTTGGTATTGGTTTGACAGGATTCTTGATGTTCCTCATCAATATTCCAATGGCTGCTATCAATACTGGTCTTAACAACTTCCTTTCAAGCTTGTCAGGTAGCTCAGCTGTCCTTCTTGGACTTCTCGTCGGCGGTATGATGGCTGTCGATATGGGTGGACCAGTTAACAAAGCTGCGTATGTCTTTGCTACAGGTACACTTGCTGAATCTGTTGCTTCAGGTGGTTCTATTGTTATGGCAGCCGTTATGGCAGCTGGTATGGTTCCTCCATTGGCAGTATTTGTGGCAACAGTCTTGTTCAAAGATAAATTCACACAAGAAGAACGCGATTCTGGTTTGACAAACATTATCATGGGTCTTTCCTTCATCACAGAAGGTGCCATTCCTTTCGGTGCAGCTGACCCAGCTCGTGCGATTCCAAGCTTTATCGCAGGTTCAGCTTTGACAGGTGCCCTTGTTGGTCTTGCAGGCTTGAAACTCATGGCTCCTCACGGAGGAATCTTCGTTATCGCCCTTACTTCAAACCCACTTCTTTACATCTTGTTCGTATTGATCGGTGCAGTCGTAAGTGGTATCTTGTTCGGCTTGCTTCGCAAACCTAAAAACTAATCATACCTAAAAGGTTGGGGTTTCCCAACCTTTTTCTATACTCAAAAACACCAACTAGTGATGAAGTTGCGAATCTCCTTAGATTTCGCTATGATAGTAGAAAGCATTTTATCTAGGAGGGGCCATGCAAAAAAATAAGAAATACCTAATTTTGGGAATAACAGTGCTTGCCCTATTCGGAGGAGCAATCATCGGATTTCAACATCCAAATTTGTTTTCAATGAATAACTCTCCAACAAAGCATGTCATTTCCAAGGAACAACAGTTAGAAGAGGTAAAGAAACATAGAAAAGAAATCGAAGATTTTGTGAAATCTCAAAGTCCTAAAGTTGAATCTGTCCAGATTGCTTGGGATGAAACGCAATGGGATGAGATAGGAAATGGTACGCCACAAGGAGGTGGCGAAATTATTATGGTCTTTGGAGGATTTAACCATATCCAAAATTCAAGTTGGAGTGTTTTGGTTTATTTAAAAGACGGTAAAAACGGCGAGAAAGATGTAATCGAAGGAATTGGTAGAGGTAGTCCGCTTCGTGTAGGAGGAGAACTTTTTGACGAGTAGCCTTCTAAAATTTTTTCGCAATTTATTAGACTCTTAGTTGGGAAGGAAAAAAATAAATGAAAAAGAAATTAATCATTGCTGGTTCGTTAGTTCTAGCCATTGCGGTCGCTGTCTTTAGCTTACTTACCTTTCTGGATCACCAAAAACAAGAAAAAGCCAAACAAGAACGTGAGAAATATGAAAAATACGACTACTATACTGGTAAATGGGAAATTGATTCCTATAAATTTTTGGAGGATGGTCAGGGTGTTGTGGTTCACTGGAAATCCCTAACTCCTGAAGAAGATGAACTTTTTGTCAAGTATGATTATGCTAAGGGGGGTAACTTGTTAGGCCCTCATGGAGCATCTAATAAGCGTTATATTGTTCGTGCCTATTTCCATAATTCAACTTATAGATGGACACAAAAGTTACCTAAAGAGGATCCAGATGTTTATTTTGCTCTCTCTATTTATCGAATTAGAGATCAAAAATTAGAAGGAAGTCAGGTCGATCTCTATAAGTTGGTGGAAGACTATAATTCGAATTATGTTCCAGAAAATACAGGTGGTATTGAAGAAATTAATGGGAAAGATTATTTACCGATAAAAGTATATAAATTGGACTCGAGAAATTCAAAAGCTAGACAACTTTGGCTAAATCTTGAAACAAAGAAAATAGAATGGGAAGATGGTAAGATACAAGAATATCCAGAGAAAATTCCTTCTGTTGAATTAGGGGTATTGAAGAAAACTCTAGAAGACGCTACGACATCAATGAGAACTGCTAATTTATTTGATATATATAACCAGAATCAGTTGACTTTTTTTCCTAATAAATTAAAAGGAAGTATGTTAGAAAAGACAGATCCAAAAGCCTATCAATTATTAAGTAAAAAAGATTCTCAAATCTACTTTCTAACGGATTCAAAAGTAGATTATTATAGGATTTATGGCAATGTCCAACAGTTTATCAATTTGTACCAACTATTTGTTCCAGCGAATACCAATCTCTATGAAGGAATCACAATTCCAGCAGAATTGAGTAAGGATGGGCAGGCCCATCAAGTCAATACAAAAGAAGAGTTTGAGAGATATTATGATACAAAAAAGGACAATGAGCTAACCAAGCAACGTAGAGTTTTGGTGGAGCAGCAGTAGTTTAAAGAAAGGTCGGTCTCTGGCCTTTTCTTTGCTGACATAAAATCATCTAGTAATGAAGTTGCAATCTATTCATATTTCGATACAATTATTTTAACTTTTCCTTTTCAAGGAGGACGGATCATGAAAAAAGGGAAACTGGTCATTCTTTTAGCTATTGCCTCTGTAATAGCAGGAGGTGTGATTATCGCTAGTCAAAAACAACATATCTTTTCAAATGGTACTCAACAGAACAAACACCATAGTCCCAAAGAGAAGCAACTGGCTTATTTGAAGGATCACGAAAAGGATATGGCTGATTTTGTAAAATCTTTGAGTCCTAAAGTTGATAGTGTTCAGTTTAATTGGGATAGTATGGAAGTTGGTGAAATAGGAAACGGAACTCCTCAAGGTGGTGGCTATATGTTAACATTGGACGGTAGAATCAATAATAATAAGGATACTAAATTTACATTAGGGATTCCTCTAAAACGAGATTCTAATGAAGTTCCTGAGGAACTGGTTATTTATGAAATGCAACCCATAAGAATTTTAAGAGATGGTGGGTGGTTTTTATATGACTAATCGTCATTCAAAAGCGTTTATCTTGTTTTTTCGAGCATGACAAAAGGATCATAAGCCAAACAAGCTAATAATTGATCAGAATTCGTTATCCTCTGTCTAAAAAATGGCCAGACTTCCCCGGCTTTTTCTTCTTGTACTAGCGAAAAATTCACCTCATTCTACATTGGTATCTTGAGCTGAATTATGATATAATAAGCCTAACGCATATTTTTAGGAGAATAAAAATGGATATCCAACGTGAAAAAGAATTTGTCAGCCAATACCACTATGATGCTCGTAATTTTGAGTGGGAAAAAGAAAATGGCATTCCCGAAACAAAAGTTGATGTAAACTTTCAATTAATCAATCGTGATCAACAACAAAATACAACTTCTTTGATTGTGATTTTGAGCTACATGATTGTATTTGACGGCTTTGTAATCAGTGGGACCATCACTCAAATTAACCACTTGTTTGGTCGTTATGTCAATGAACCAAGCGAATTCAGCAAAGATGAAGTGGAAGAATTGGCTCGTCCTTGCTTGGACATGCTCAATCGTTTGACTTATGAAGTCACAGAAATTGCCCTTGATTTACCGGGTATTAATTTGGAGTTTTAATCAATGAAATTAGCAGTGATTACGGATTCGTCTGCCTATTTACCGCAGCACCTTCTCCATCACGACGACTTATTTATTTTAGACATTCCGATCTATATCGATGGAGAATCCTATGTGGAAGGGAAGAATCTGACACACGACGAGTTCTACCAAAAGATGGCTGCGTCTAAGGAATTACCAAAGACTAGCCAACCGAGTGTGGCAGCGTTAGAAGAACTCTTATCTGGCTTGACAGCTAAAGGTTATACGCATGCTCTTGGTCTCTTCTTGTCATCAGGCATTTCTGGATTCTACCAAAATATCCAATATTTGAAGGACGAATTTGAGGGCTTGACCGTCGAATTTCCTGACTCAAAGATCACGAGTGCTCCATTAGGAATGATGGTAGAAGATTGCTTGAAATGGGCTGGTGAAGGTCGTTTATTTGATGAGATTGTGGCCAATGTCCAACACCAGATTGATGGGACCACTGCCTATATTATGGTCGATGATTTGAATCACTTGGTCAAGGGGGGACGCCTGTCAAATGGCGCTGCCATCATTGGCAATCTCTTGAGTATCAAGCCGATCCTTCACTTTAATGACCAAGGTGTCATCGAAGTTTTTGAAAAAGTCCGTACGGAAAAGAAAGCCATGAAACGCTTGGTGGAAATCGTTGATGAAGGACTCACCGGAGGGCATTACCAAGTCTTTATCATCCATGCTAATGTACCTGAAAAAGCCGAAGCGCTTCGTCAGATGTTGGTGGCTGAAGGGGTAGAGGGAGAAATTCCTTTTGCCACCTTTGGTGGCGTGATTGGGACGCACTTGGGAGACCATAGCTTAGCAGTTGGGTATATCCCTATCGTTTAAGGAGAATACTATGTCAATTAAAGTCATTATTGCAGGTTTCAAGGGGAAAATGGGGCAGGCAGCCTACCAGATGGTTTCTGAAGATCCTGAGCTGGAATTAGCTGGCTTGATCGATCCATTTACTGATGAGACAGAGGTTGCAGGGGTCCCCGTCTTTAACCGCAAAGAAGATGTCATAGGTCTAGAGGCAGATGTTTGGGTGGACTTTACCATGCCAAAGGTTGCTTACGAGAATACTCGCTTTGCAATTGAAAATGGCTTTGCGCCTGTCGTCGGGACAACTGGCTTTACTCCTGAGCAGATCCAGGAATTGACAGACCTTTCTCGCCAAAAGAATTTGGGTGGCTTGATTGCTCCGAACTTTGCTATTGGAGCTGTGCTCTTGATGCAATTTGCAGCGCAATCTGCCAAGTATTTCCCAAATGTGGAAATCATCGAATTGCACCATGATAAGAAAAAAGATGCACCGAGTGGAACAGCGATTAAGACAGCTGAGCTGATCTCTGAGAAGCGCGAGAAAATCCAGCAAGGTGCAGCAGATGAAGAAGAGTTGATGCCTGGAGCAAGAGGGGCAGATTTTGAAGGGATGCGCATCCATTCGGTTCGATTGCCTGGCCTAGTGGCTCACCAAGTGGTGATTTTTGGTAGCCAAGGCGAAGGCTTGACCCTCCGTCATGATTCCTATGATCGTGTTTCCTTCATGACAGGAGTAAATCTAGGGATTAAAGAAGTTGTCAAGCGTCATGAGCTTGTCTATGGTTTGGAACACTTACTATGAGATTAAAAAAGATGCCTTCTGAGTTTCAGGAGGCTTTACCAATATTAGAGAAGATTAAAGCAGCTGGTTTTGAGGCTTATTTTGTGGGAGGATCTGTCCGAGATGCTCTCCTGGATCGTCCGATTCACGATGTCGATATCGCTTCCTCCTCTTATCCAGAGGAAACAAAGGCGATTTTTGATCGAACAGTAGATATCGGTATCGAACACGGGACCGTCTTGGTTCTTGAAAATGGTCAAGAATATGAAATTACGACCTTCCGGACGGAGGATGTCTATGTCGATTATCGCCGTCCAAGCTCCGTGTCTTTTGTCCGCTCGCTGGAAGAAGACCTCAAGCGCCGCGATTTCACCGTCAATGCCTTTGCCTTAAATGAAAAAGGAGAGATTGTTGACCTTTTTCAAGGGTTAGCAGATTTAGAAAACAAAGTTCTTCGGGCGGTTGGGCTTCCCTATGAGCGCTTTCATGAAGATGCACTCCGGATCATGCGAGGCTTTCGCTTTCAAGCCAGTCTCGGCTTTGAATTAGAAGAGGCAACTTTTGACGCTATGAAGGAGTGTGCGCCATTACTTGAGAAGATTTCCGTAGAGCGCACCTTCATCGAGTTTGATAAACTCTTGATTTCTCCATACTGGAGACAGGGCTTGGAGGCTATGCTAGCAAGTGGAGCCTATCACTATCTGCCAGAGATGAAGGATCGTAAAGAAGCGATCGAGCGTTTGTTTGACATAGAGCTAGAATTTACCTTTTCAACTTCTGAGCAAGCCTGGGCTGCTTTGGTCTTAGCACTAGACATCCAAGACATTCCAAAATTCTTTAAGAAATGGAAGACCTCTAGAGACTTTGCTAAGACGGTGGAGCAGATCGTGGAGATTCTAAAGCTCCGAGAAAATGGAAGCCTAGACAAGCGTGCCTGCTACAAGTATGAGAAACGTTTGTTACTGGTTGCTGAAGAGCTCCGGGAAGCCTATGCCTTGAGTGTGGATTATTTGGCCATCGAGCGAGTTTATGATAGCTTGACCATTCATGATAAACATGAAGTGGTGGTCAATGGCGGTATGCTGATCAAAGACTACGGCTTTCAACCAGGTCCAGCCTTGGGAGAGATTTTGACAAAAATTGAATATGCCATTGTCGATGGGGAACTGGCCAATGAGAAAGAGGCCATCATCGCCTATATCCAGCAAGCAAAAGAGGAGGAAAAATGAGCGATTTTATTGTCGATAAATTAACCAAATCTGTCGGAGATAAGACCGTCTTTCGTGAGATTTCCTTTATCATTCACGACTTGGATCGGATCGGATTGATCGGGGTCAATGGGACTGGAAAAACCACGCTGTTAGATGTATTGTCAGGTCGCTCTGGCTTTGATGGAGATGTGAGTCCTTTTTCTGCAAAGAGTGATTATACGATTGGTTACTTGACGCAGGAACCTGACTTTGATGATCAAAAAACGGTTTTGGATACGGTACTATCCAGTGATTTGCGCGAAATGCAGCTCATTCGCGACTATGAGTAATTGATGGCGGATTACCGAGAAGAGAACCAAGCACGTCTTGAAAAGGTCATGGCGGAGATGGATTCACTTAATGCTTGGGAAATCGAGAGTCAGGTCAAGACCGTCCTTTCAAAACTTGGGATTGAAGACTTGAATGCCAAGGTTGGGGATCTATCTGGAGGCTTGCGCCGTCGGGTGCAACTGGCACAAGTGTTGCTCTCTCACCACGACCTGCTCTTACTCGATGAGCCGACCAACCACCTAGATATTGATACCATCGAATGGTTGACCAATTTTTTGAAGAATTCTAAGAAAACCGTGCTCTTCATTACCCACGATCGTTATTTCTTGGATAATATCTCAACACGGATCTTTGAGTTGGATCGGGCTAGTTTGATTGAGTATCAAGGCAATTACCAGGATTATGTCCGCTTAAAGGCCGAGCAAGACGAGCGTGATGCAGCTCTTCTTCATAAGAAGCAGCAACTCTATAAGCAGGAGTTGACCTGGATGCAGCGGCAACCCCAGGCGCGTGCGACCAAGCAACAGGCTCGGATCAATCGTTTCCATGATCTCAAGCAAGACTTGTCTGGTCAAAGCAACCAGACGGATTTGGAGATGAAATTTGAGACCAGCCGGATCGGAAAGAAAGTCATTGAGTTTAAAGATGTGAGTTTTGCTTTTGAAAACAAGCCAATTTTACAGGACTTTAACCTCTTGGTGCAAAATAAGGACCGCATCGGGATCGTCGGGGATAATGGCGTCGGCAAATCGACCCTGCTCAATCTGATCGCTGAGCACCTCAAGCCTCAGTCAGGGCAAGTCATCATCGGAGAAACTGTGCGAGTGGCTTATTTCTCTCAACAGATTGATGGCTTGGATGAGAGCAAGCGCGTGATTAATTTCCTCCAGGAAGTTGCTGAGGAAGTGAAGACGACTGTTGGAACAACTTCGATCGCAGATCTCTTGGAGCAATTTCTCTTCCCACGCTCTATGCATGGAACCTTGATCGAAAAACTCTCCGGTGGGGAGAAGAAGCGTCTCTTTCTCTTAAAACTCTTGATTGAAAAACCCAATGTGCTTCTCCTGGACGAGCCGACCAATGACTTGGATATCGCTACCCTGACAGTTTTGGAAAACTTCCTTCAAAACTTTGGTGGGCCAGTCATTACCGTCAGCCACGACCGCTATTTCCTTGATAAGGTCGCAAGCAAGATCTTGGCTTTTGAAAATGGGGGTATTCGTGAGTTCTTTGGCAATTATACGGATTACCTGGATGAAAAAGCCTTTGAGGCAGCTCAAGTAACGGCCAGTCACAAGGTTGAAAAAGAGAAACCTGTCAAGCCAAAAGAAGAGAAGAAGCGCATGAGCTACATGGAGAAGCAAGAGTGGGCGAGTATTGAAGCAGATATCGAAGCCATTGAAAATCGGATCGCAGAGATTGAAGTGGAGATGAATGAAAACGGCTCTGACTTTGGCAAATTGTCAGCCCTTCAGAAGGAATTGGATCAGGAAAATGAGCGATTGCTTGAGAAGTACGATCGCTATGAATACCTGAGCGAATTAGATGAATAAGGAGGCCCTATGAATCAATTGAACCGGATATCCCTTGGGATTTCAGCCACTATTTTTACCATTATCGGTATTGTCTTATTTATCAATCCGATTGAGCACATCGGCTCTTTTAGCTGGTTGATCTCCTGTGGCTTCTTTTTAATTTCCTTTTCGCGTTTTTCACGCTATTACCGATTGCGACAAGCTGGTAGCATTCAGCAGCAACAACTCTTTCATAGTATGGTAGCCTTAGTGTTTGCAGTTTACTTGCTATTATATGGCTACAAGACCTTGCCGATTGTCTTTCCAGTTACCTTAGGAATTTGGCTCATTTACCGTTCGATATTAAACTTCCGAAAAGCCAATTTCTACTCGAGGAAGGTTGAAGAACTGTCCAAGCGTTATATTTTCTTTGCCTTGCTACAGCTTTTCATCGGTTTATTCCTAATCGTTAGTCCGCTCTCGATTAGCGTCTTTCTATTAAATATTATTGGTTTGATTTTCCTCATTCTAGGATTTCAATCCTTCGGTCTCTTGTTAAAAAGTTAAGAAAAGTTACGTGCAAACCTTTGCGTTTGATAAAAAGTCTGATATAATAGATCTGTAAGTGTTTACAAGTTTGAAAGGAGTTACAGATGTCTAAAAAAATTATTGGGATTGACCTTGGGGGAACTTCAATTAAGTTTGCCATCCTCACTTTGGATGGGGAAGTTCAAGAAAAATGGTCTATTAAAACAAATATCTTGGATGAAGGTAGCCATATCGTAGATGATATGATCGAATCAATCGCTCATCGTTTGAAAATGCTTGGGCTTGATGCTTCTGAATTCCAAGGAATTGGAATGGGATCGCCTGGTGTGGTTGATCGTGAGAAGGGAACCGTTATCGGTGCCTACAACTTGAACTGGAAGACCCTTCAACCAGTCAAAGAAAAGATCGAAACTGCCCTTCATATTCCATTCTTTATCGATAATGATGCCAACGTTGCTGCTTTGGGTGAACGTTGGAAAGGGGCTGGTGAAAACCAACCGGATGTAGTCTTCATGACCCTTGGTACTGGCGTCGGCGGTGGAATTGTTGCTGAAGGCCGTCTCTTGCACGGTGTCCGTGGAGCTGCTGGTGAACTTGGTCACATCACGGTTGACTTTGATGATCCAATCCAATGTACTTGTGGTAAAAAAGGCTGTCTTGAAACGGTTGCCTCAGCAACTGGTATCGTCAACTTGACTCGTCGCTACGCAGATGAGTACGAAGGGGACGCTCAATTGAAAGTCTTGATCGACAATGGTGAAGAAGTAACAGCTAAGACTGTCTTTGATCTAGCAAAAGAAGGCGATGCTCTTGCTTTGATTGTTTACAAGAACTTCTCACGTTACCTTGGACTTGCTGCTGCCAACATCGGTTCAACCTTGAACCCATCTAAAATCGTTATTGGTGGTGGAGTATCCGCTGCAGGTGACTTCCTCTTGGATGGTGTTCGCAAGGTCTTTGAGGAAAACTCATTCCCACAAGTGCGTGAATCAACTCAATTGGCGCTTGCTACATTGGGAAATGATGCTGGTGTCATTGGTGCCGCATCTCTTGTATTACAATAAGATTAAAAGGAGATTTGCCTCTCCTTTTTTCTATGTCCTATGATATAATGAAGGCAATAGTAGATTCAAGGAGGATATATGACAAAAGCAGATACAATTTTTAAAGAAAACATTCGAAAAATCATGGAAGAAGGAGTCTGGTCGGAACAGGCCCGACCTAAATACAAGGATGGTAGAACTGCCAACTCCAAATACATCACAGGTGCCTTTATGGAGTTTGATCTTGCAAAAGGCGAGTTTCCCATTACGACCCTTCGTCCTATCGCTATTAAATCAGCTATCAAAGAGATGCTCTGGATTTACCAAGACCAATCCAATCGTTTAGATGTTTTAGAAGAAAAGTACAATGTCCATTATTGGAAGGACTGGGAAGTGGGGGATAGTCGGACTATCGGTCAGCGCTATGGTGCGGTGGTCAAAAAGCATGATATTACCAATAAAATTCTCAAGCAATTAGAAGCCAATCCCTGGAATCGCCGCAATATTATCTCGCTTTGGGATTATGATGCCTTTGAAGAGACAGAAGGTCTTCTGCCATGTGCTTTTCAAACCATGTTTGACGTGAGGCGCGTGGATGGAGAAATCTATCTAGATGCGACCTTGACCCAACGTTCCAACGATATGTTGGTGGCTCACCATATTAATGCTATGCAGTATGTAGCGCTACAGATGATGATTGCCAAACACTTTGGCTGGAAGGTCGGAAAATTCTTTTACTTTATTAATAATCTTCATATTTATGATAATCAATTTGAACAGGCAGAAGAATTGCTCCGTCGCGAGCCTTCTGATTGTCAACCGCACCTGGTCTTGAATGTGCCAGATGGAACCAATTTCTTTGACATCAAACCAGAAGATTTTGAACTGGTCGATTACAATCCAGTGAAGCCACAATTAAAGTTCGATCTTGCGATTTAGTGATAAAATAAAGGTTTTTCCAGCCCTTTATTTAATAGGAAAATAGTTTTGAATTTAAAACGAATAAAGCTATAAATTTTTACTCATTTTTGAGTCAAAATGTTTTGAAAACCGTTCGGGTTTTGTTAAAATAGATAAGATTTGGAAAAAAACTATTCAATAAAAAAAGAAAGTTAAACTATAGAAAAAAATGGAGGTCCATTAGATGGGGAAAGACTTATTTAATGATCGTATTAGCAGATTCTCAATTCGTAAACTGAATGTGGGTGTTTGCTCAGTACTATTGGGAACACTTGTTATGGTTGGTACAGCAGCAAGTGCAGCCGCAGAAGAAAATACAGATACGACAAGTGAAAGTGCAGCAGCAGTTGCAACAGCGTCAGAAGCGCCCGAAACTTCAACAGCCACAGCAACTTCAGCAGCATCAACTGCTGCAACGACATCGACTTATGATGCAAACGCAGCAATCACTGCACCAGCTACATCAACTGCCGCAGCGTCTACAAGTGCCGCTTCAAGTACAAGCACAGCTGCATCTGCAACATCATCTGCTCCTGCAACATCAACAACTTCGGAAAAACCAAGCTTAGAAGTTGCTCCACCAGCAAACAAGGCAGCAGAAGCAGCTTCAACCACTACAAATAAGAAGGAAGAAATTGCGGCAGGCGTGGAAGCACCTGCAACTGAAATTCCTGCTGTGACGGCAGAAACATCTGGTGGTAAACGTCGTACTCGCCGTGCGATCGGTGATCCTAATGACGAAAGCTTGATTGGGGATGATGTTGAAGATGCAACTTCAACTCCAAAAGTTGAAAAACCTGGCTTTACAACAAATGTTGATGCCAAATCTATGGCTAGCCAAATCTCATGGTTGGACTTTGGAGATGTAGCTAACTGGACAGGAACTACTACAGTATTAGTTCCTAAAAGTGAAGTTAAACCAACTGAGAACTTAGAAGAAAAATTGGCTCTTCAAGTTGGGTCTACCTATACCAAGGAAATCATGCCTGGTTATGTAGTTACTGTAAAAGTCAAATCCTTGAAACCTTTCCAAGCGACTGAAATCTATAAGAAACGGATGGAAAATCAAGGGGCTACAGAAGCTGAAAAAGCAACCTATGATCCAAATGCAAAAAATGGTTATGTAAGTGGAGTCACTTCAAATGCTGTTAAGCAAGCTTTTAACAATGGTGAAGAAGCCAAAATCGTCGCTGATGCCCAAAATTATTGGACTGAAATCAGATTTGAGAATATTGATACGAAAACCAAGAAGACTACCATAAGTTCAGCTTTGAATGGTGGAAATATTGGAGTTCAGTTTGAAATCTCTGCAACCTTCCGTGGCAAGACAGTTAAGCCAGCTATTGTTATGGCTGATGGGGAGTCTGCTAACCCAGGTGAATTAGTTATGTTTACTACCAATGGAGAAGGTTGGCAGCATATTGGAGAATGGAAAAAGTATACCAGACCAAGTACTTCTGAAACATATTCACCACAAGATACTGAAAATCTTTTTGGACCTAATCCTAAATTTAATAATACCAACTTAAACCAACTTCGTAGATCTACTGAAGTTGGACCAGAAAAGAAACCAGTAGCTTGGAAGTATTTTGGAAATCCTGACCAAGTTACAGGTGGTCTAGGAACCGGTATCTTTGGACCAAACATTTCTGCAGGTAATTATACTGTTCCAATCGTTATGACGCGTGGTGCCTCTGAAGTGGGGCTTTATGTCGCTTCAGGTGGTAAACAGTCAGCCATGCTGGGATTCTTCCCAATTGATGAAGGGGACGCTCCTGAGTCATACGGAAAAGCTATGCATACCATTGCAACTGTAGATGGCGTTACTGGAGCTAAAGTAAATCAACCGTATCTTGGTAACGTGAGTCCTGATATGGATGAGAATACGACTCTCGACTGGTTCGGTGATGATAAGGCAACTACGGCCGATGAAGGAATTAACCAATTGCTTCCAGATGAGCTTAAAGGTACAACCAATGAGATGATCAAGATGGACCGTACACGCCCAGGTAACTACAAGCTGTCAGTTCAAGCTCATACAGATGGAGCTTCAGAAGCACATATCTATGGTTGGGTAGACTTTAACCAAAATGGTAAATTCGATGAGGATGAACGCTCAAATCTCGCTACAATCACACAAGATGGCACTGTTGAGTTGACCTTTGCAAATAGCAAGACTTATATCGACCCTAGCGTTAAAGAACTAGGTGCTCGTGTTCGTATTGCCAAGAAAGCTACCGAGATTGAGAGCCCAACTGGTATGGCCTTCTCAGGGGAAGTGGAAGACTTCAGAACTCAAATTACGCACCCACCAAAAGGGGAATTCAAGGAAACAAGTGGTCCTCAAGGGGCGAAGCAAACTGCAACTGTAACCTTTACAGCACGTGGAGAACACAAGTATGAGCTTAATTCTAGTGCCGTTATTGACGAAACGGTAGAACCATACATCGTTGATAAAGATGGCAACCGTGCAACTCTTGATGCGGACGGTTACTATGTCGTTCCAGGACAAGGTAAGTACAAGATTACTGCCAACGGTAAGGACGTAGACGTTGAATTTATCCCAGAAGATAACTTCCTTGGAACAGCTGATGGTATTTCTATCCGTCGTTCAGATAACAACGGTTACGATACTGGTTGGTCAACAAAATTCCCAGATCAAGAAGCAAACATTAATAGTCAGTTGAATACCATGGATGGTCAATACGTTCCAACAGTCACTCCAATTGAAATCGAAGGAGTTGACAAGACATCGACTGATGTTCAAGGAGCAACTCAAAAAGAAACACCAACCTTCAACACAACTGAGACTAACTCAAATGGTGACAAGATTGCCGTCACTCCAAGTGCCGAATATCCTGCTAAGTTGGTGGATCCTGCCACAGGTCTTACTACTGATGCGCCATCTGTAACAGTTGAAGGGGAAGGAACCTACACGATCAACCCTTCAACAGGTGAAGTAACCTTCACTCCAGAACCAAGCTTTACTGGTACAGCCAAAGGTGTGGATGTTACATTATCAGCGCCAGTTGGACGTAATAAAGACGGTAAGGTTCAAAAGGAGTACATCAAGACAGCTACAGCTAAGTACACTCCAACTGTCACACCAATCACAGTAACTCCTACAGACAAGGTTTCTGCGGATGTTCAAAACGTTCCTCAAACACAAACACCAACCTTTGATTTGAGTAACGACAAGACTGCGAAAATCACAAGTAAGAAATTGGTAGATCCAGCGACTGGTCAACCTACAGATGAGACAACTGTGACTGTAGCAGGTGAAGGTAGCTATACAATCGATCCAACAACTGGAGCGGTAACTTTCACTCCTGAAAAAGACTTTGTTGGTACTGCTAAAGGAGTAACCGTTCAGGCAACTGCTACGATTACAAATGCCAACGGTAAGACTGCAACCATCACTTCAGATGCAACCTACACTCCAACTGTAGTGCCAGCTGTTCCAACTGCAAGTCCTGCAACTTCTAAAGATGTCCAAGGTGCAACTCAAACTGGTACACCAACCTTTGCAGGAACAACTGTTCAAGTAAATGGTGAAGATAAAGAAATCACTATTAAAGATAACAGCTACACACTCTTGGATAATGATGGGAATGAAGTTTCAAGTACTACAGCTTACGCTGAAGATGGAACAACACCAATCGGTACATTCTCTATTGATCCAGCAACAGGTCGAGTAACTTTCACACCAACAGATAAATCTTATACAGGTAAAGTAACGCCTGTTAAGGTGCAAGCTGAAAGTTCAAACGGAATCAAGGTTGATACAACTTACACTCCAGAAATCGTTCCAGTGACTCCAACTGCAACACCAGCAGAAACAAAAGATATTCAAGGTGCCACTCAAACAGGTAAACCAGTATTTACTGAAGGCGATAGCCGTGTACCAATGAATGATGATGTTCCAGCAACCTTTGACGATGGATCAACAACTAAGACAGTAGAAGGTGTTGGTACTTACACAGTAGCAGCTGATGGTACAGTTACATTTGTTCCAGAAAAATCATTCGTTGGAACTGCTCCAGCGGTAACCGTTGTTCGTGAAGATAAGAATGGAACGAAAGCTTCTGCAACTTATACACCGACTGTTACTGCAGTTACTCCAACTGCGACACCAGCTGAAACATCAGGCGTTCAAGGTGCTACTCAATCAGGCAAACCAACCTTCACAGAAGGTGACAGCCGTGTACCATTGAACGATGACGTTCCAGCAACATTTGACGATGGATCAACAACTAAGACAGTGGAAGGCGTTGGTACTTACACAGTAGCAGCAGATGGAACTGTAACTTTTGTTCCAGAACCAAACTTTACTGGTACTGCTCCAGCGGTAACCGTTGTTCGTGAAGATAAGAACGGAACAAAAGCATCAGCAACTTATACACCAACTGTAAATCCAGTCACTCTTACTCCAACCAATAAAGTTTCTGAAGACATTCAAAATGTACCTCAAACAGAAACGCCTACATTCGCTTTAAGTGATGATGAGACTGCTCAAATTACAAGTAAGAAGTTGATTGACCCAGCAACAGGTCAACCAACCGATGAAACAACAGTAACTGTTGAAGGTGAAGGAACTTATACAATCGATCCGACTACAGGAGCAGTGACTTTCACACCTGAAAAAGACTTTGTTGGAACTGCAACTGGAGTGAAAGTCCAAGCGACAGCGACGATTACAAATAAAGATGGTAAGACAACAACCATCACTTCAGATGCAAGTTACACACCAACAGTTGTAGCAGCTGTTCCAACAGCTAACCCAGCTACATCTAAAGATATCCAAGGTGCTACTCAAACAGGAACACCAACTTTTGAAGGTGCAACTGTTAAAGTAAATGGTCAAGATAAAGCGATCACAATCAAAGACAATAGCTACACACTTTTGGATAATGATGGTAATGAAGTTTCAAGCACACCAGCCTTTGCTGAAGATGGAACAACACCAATTGGTACATTCTCTATCGACCCAGCAACTGGTACTGTAACTTTCACTCCAACTGATAAATCTTATACAGGTAAAGTGACTCCAGTTAAGGTTCAAGCTGAAAGCTCAAACGGTATCAAGGTAGATACAACTTACACTCCAGAAATTGTTCCAGTAACCCCAACTGCAACACCAGCAGAAACAACAGATATTCAAGGTGCTACTCAAACAGGTAAACCTGAATTCAAGGGTGGAACCGTAACGGTTGATGGCGTTGAGAAAACTGTTGAAATCAACGAAGATGTTCCAGCAACATTTGACGATGGATCAACAACTAAGACAGTAGAAGGCGTTGGTACTTTCACAGTAGCAGCAGACGGAACTGTAACCTTTGTACCAGAAAAATCATTCGTTGGAACTGCTCCAGCAGTGACAGTTGTCCGTGAAGATAAGAACGGAATGAAAGCTTCTGCGACCTACACACCAACAGTATTACCTGTGACTCCAACTGCAACTCCAGCAGAAACAACAGACATTCAAGGTGCAACTCAAAAAGGTAAACCAGTATTTACTGAAGGCGATAGCCGTGTACCAATGAATGATGATGTTCCAGCAACCTTTGACGATGGATCAACAACTAAGACAGTAGAAGGTGTTGGTACTTACACAGTAGCAGCTGATGGTACAGTTACATTTGTTCCAGAAAAATCATTCGTTGGAACTGCTCCAGCGGTAACCGTTGTTCGCGAAGATAAGAACGGAACAAAAGCTTCTGCAACCTACACACCAACAGTAACACCAGTAACCCCAACAGCTGAAGATGCAACTTCAACTAATAAACAAGGTCAAGAACAATCTGGTCAACCAACCTTCACACCAGGAAATCCAAATGTTCCAATGGATGATGATACACCTGCAACCTTTGAAGATGGTTCAACAACCAAGACTATTCCAGGTGAAGGAACATATACAGTAGCCCCAGATGGAACTGTTACTTTTGTTCCAGAAAAATCATTCACAGGAACAGGTACAGGCGTAACTGTTAAGCGTGTTGATAAGAATGGTACACCAGTTACAGCGAAATACACTCCAACTGTAACTCCTGTAACACCAGAAGCAACACCAGCTGAATCAGAAGGACCTCAAGGTGTGGTTCAAACTGGAACTGTAACCTTCACCGAAGGTGACCCAGTTGCACCAATCGACAAGGATACCATTACTCTTCTAGATGAAAATGGTCAACCAGCTGAGTCAGTAGTTGCTAAGTCACCAGAAGGTAAAGAAATCGGTACTTTCACAGTTGATAAAGAAACTGGTGTTGTAACCTTCACACCAACTGATAAATCATACTCAGGTGAAGTCGTTCCAGTTAAAGTTCAAGCCAAAGACACAAACGGAACTGTTGCTGAAACAACCTACACACCTAAGATTACTCCGGTTGTACCAACTGCTGACCCTGCAACATCTACAGATATCCAAGGTAAAACTCAAACAGGTACACCAAGCTTCACACCTGGTAACCCTGCAATCCCAATGGATGATGATGTTCCAGCAACCTTTGAAGATGGATCAACTACGAAGACAATTCCAGGAGAAGGAACTTACACAGTTGCTCCAGACGGAACTGTAACCTTTGTACCAGAGAAATCATTCACAGGAACAGGTACAGGCGTAACAGTGAAACGTGTTGATAAGAACGGTACTCCAGTTACTGCAACTTACACACCAACTGTAACACCAGTTACCCCAACTACTGAGCCAGCAACTTCAACTGACAAGCAAGGTCAAACCCAAACAGGTAAACCAACCTTCACAGCAGGTCATGAAAATGTTCCTATGAACGACCAAGTTCCTGCAACCTTTGAAGATGGTTCAACTACCAAAGAAGTTCTTGGTGTTGGTATTTACACAGTAGCAGCTGATGGTACTGTAACCTTCACACCAGACCCACGCTTTGTTGGCGAAGCACCTGCAGTCACAGTTGTCCGTGAAGATATGAACGGAACAAAAGCTTCTGCAACTTACACACCAACTGTAACTCCAATCACTCCAACAGCAGAACCAGCTACATCAGAAGCACCTCAAGGAATTGTTCAAACTGGCAAACCAACCTTCACAGAAGGGGACCCAATTGCCCCAATGAACCCTTCAACCTTGAAACTTTACGATGATTCTGGTAACCCAACTGATCAATTGGATGCCTTCTCACCTGCAGGAGATATCATCGGTATCTTCACAGTTGATAAAGAGAAGGGCGAAGTGATCTTCACTCCAACTAACAAAGCTTACTCAGGTGAAGTTCTTCCTGTGGGCGTTTCAATGGAAGATGCAAATGGTACCTTTGCACGTACAACTTACACACCATTCATCACTCCAGTAGTTCCAACAGCAGAACCAGCTACATCAACTGATATCCAAGGTGCTACACAAACAGGTAAACCAAGCTTCACAGAAGGAAATCCTGCAGTACCTATGGACGATGATGTACCTGCAACATTCGTTGATGGTTCAACGACTAAGGTTGTTCCAGGTGAAGGAACTTACACAGTTGCTCCAGACGGAACAGTAACCTTCGTACCAGAGAAATCATTTGTCGGAACGGCATCAGGTATCGTGGTTCAACGTCAAGATAAGAATGGTACAGTTGTGAAAGCAATGTACACACCAACAGTAACACCGGTAACACCAACAGGTACTCCAGCAGTATCTACTGATGTACAAGGTGCTACACAAACAGGTAAACCAAGCTTCACAGAAGGTGACAGCCGTGTACCATTGAACGATGAAGTTCCAGCAACATTTGACGATGGTTCAACTACGAAGACAGTTGAAGGAGTTGGTACTTACACAGTTGCTCCAGATGGAACAGTAACCTTCGTACCAGAGAAATCATTTGTTGGAACTGCACCAGCAGTGACAGTGGTTCGTGAAGATGTGAACGGTACAAAAGCTTCTGCGACCTACACACCAACTGTAACTCCTGTGACTCCAACAGCTGAGCCAGCAACTTCTACAGACATTCAAGGGCAAACACAATCTGGTAAACCAAGCTTCACGCCTGGTAACCCAAGTGTGCCAATGGATGATGAAGTTCCAGCAACCTTTGAAGATGGTTCAACTACGAAAGTTATTCCAGGTGAAGGAACTTACACAGTTGCTTCAGACGGAACAGTAACCTTCGTACCAGAAAAATCATTCACAGGAACTGCTACAGGCGTAACAGTGAAACGTGTTGATAAGAACGGTACACCAATTACCGCAACTTACACACCAACTGTAACACCAGTTACACCAACTGCAGAACCAGTTACTTCAATTGGTAAGAAGGGTCAAACCCAAACAGGCAAACCAACCTTCACAGAAGGTGATAGCCGTGTACCAATGAATGACAAAGTTCCAGCAACCTTTGAAGATGGTTCAACTACGAAGACAATTCCAGGCGTTGGTACATACACTGTAGCAGCAGACGGAACAGTAACCTTCACACCAGAACCTGAATTCACTGGAACTGCACCAGCTGTAACAGTGGTTCGCGAAGATGTGAACGGAACAAAAGCTTCTGCGACTTACACACCAACTGTCCTTCCAATCACTAAGTTTGTTGATAAAGAAGGTAAGGAAATCCCAGGATATCCTACAGTTGATGGAGAAGAGCCAAAAGCTGAAATTCCAGGTTACCGCTTTGTGGAAACGAAGAAATTGCCTAATGGTGATACTGAACACGTCTATGAAAAAGTTACGACTTCATATGTAGACGAAAATGGGGACCCAATCCCAGGTAACCAAACAGAAGATGGGGAACAACCGAAGAAAGATATCCCAGGTTATGACTTTGTGAAGACTGTTGTAGATAAAGATGGAAACACTCAACATATCTACAAGAAGACTGTGACACCAACTCCAATGCCGGATCCAACTCCGACACCAGAGCCACAGCCACAGCCTACTCCACAACCGCAACCAACACCAGAACCACAACCACAACCTACTCCACAACCAAAACCAGAAGAACCAACGATTCCTGTCGTTCCAGAAACGAAAGAAGAAGTGAAGTATATCGATCCACAAAATCCAACTGCACAACTTCCAAATACAGGAACAAAAGAATCTTCTACTACTGGTCTTGCAATCTTTAGTGCTCTAGCAGGTCTCTCATTATTCGGACTTGCAAAACGCAAAAAAGAAGACTAAGCTAAATTGTGGCTAAGAAAAACCGCGAAATCCTCGCGGTTTTTTTCTGTTTGAATTTAAAAATATCGTCTAAACTAGATAGTTGAAATCAGTCTTTTATAAGAAAATTTGATAAAATAGAAGTATCAGTGTAAAGGATGAGAGAATGAAAAAGATTATTGGTATCTGGGCTCAGACTGAAAATGGCATTATTGGAAAAGACCAAGTCATGCCTTGGCATCTGCCAGCAGAGCTTCAGCATTTCAAAGAAACAACCATGGGGCAAGCCATTCTCATGGGAAGAGTAACCTTTGATGGAATGAATAAAAGGGTTCTACCAGGTCGGACTAGCATTATCTTAACGCAAGACCAAGCCTACGATCCTGAAAATGATGCTGTACTCGTCATGCACAGCAAGGAAGAAGTCTTGGACTGGTATCAGAACCAAGAGAAGAATCTTTACATTATTGGAGGTAGTCAGATTTTAAAGCTCTTCTCTGACCAGTTAGAAGAATTGATCCAGACCATGATTCATGCAACGATTGATGGAGATACATTGGCACCAAAATTTGAAGAGAACCGCTATGAAAGAGTCCGTCAAGTCCATCATCCGAAAGATGAGAAGAACCCATATGATTTTACGGTCAACTATTATAAGAGAAAGGATTTAGACTAATGGAGCGAAGTGTCTTTGGTTTTTTTACAGCTGTCCTATGTGTCATCTGTTTGATTTGCGCCTTACAAACCTTTCGTAAAAAACGGTTTGGCCTCGCTATTTTATTCTTACTAAATGCTTTTACCAATCTTGTGAATTCTATTCACGCTTTTTACATGACCTTATTTTAAACTAAATAGAAACAGAAAATGACAGAAAGAGGAAATACATGCCAACGAATCAAAATAATGATATGATGGTTTATTGTTCATTTTGCGGAAAGAGTCAAGATGAAGTCCAAAAAATCATTGCAGGAAACAACGCGTTTATCTGTAATGAATGTGTCGAGTTAGCCCAAGAAATTATTCGTGAGGAGCTAGCAGAAGAAGTTCTTGCAGACCTTAGCGAAGTTCCAAAACCAATCGAATTGCTCAATATTTTGAACCACTATGTGATCGGTCAAGATCGTGCCAAACGTGCTCTTGCTGTAGCAGTATACAACCACTACAAACGCATCAACTTCCACGATACGCGCGAAGACGAGACAGATGTTGAATTGCAAAAATCAAACATCCTCATGATTGGTCCTACTGGTTCAGGTAAGACTTTCTTAGCCCAAACCTTAGCACGTAGCTTGAATGTCCCATTTGCCATTGCAGATGCAACAGCCTTGACAGAAGCTGGTTATGTGGGTGAAGACGTTGAAAATATTCTTTTGAAACTTCTTCAAGCGGCTGATTTCAACATCGAACGTGCTGAACGAGGAATTATCTATGTCGATGAAATCGATAAGATCGCTAAGAAGAGTGAAAATGTTTCTATCACACGTGACGTTTCTGGTGAAGGGGTACAACAAGCCCTCTTGAAGATTATCGAAGGAACTGTCGCTAGTGTCCCACCACAAGGTGGACGCAAACACCCACAACAAGAGATGATCCAAGTGGATACCAAGAATATTCTCTTCATCGTGGGTGGGGCTTTTGACGGGATCGAAGAAATTGTCAAACAACGTCTCGGTGAAAAAGTCATCGGTTTCGGTAAGAACAATAAAGCTATTGATGAATCAAGCTCTTACATGCAAGAAATCGTGGCAGAAGATATTCAAAAATTCGGGATTATCCCAGAATTGATCGGACGTCTTCCAGTCTTTGCTGCTCTTGAGCAATTGACAGTTGACGACCTTGTCCGTATCTTGAAAGAGCCACGCAATGCCTTGGTAAAACAATATCAAACCTTGCTCTCTTATGATAATGTTGAATTGGAATTCGATGATGAAGCCCTTCAAGAGATTGCCAATAAAGCCATCGAAAGAAAAACAGGAGCTCGTGGACTTCGTTCGATTATCGAAGAAACGATGATGGATGTCATGTTTGAAATTCCAAGTCAAGAAAATGTCAAACTTGTTCGAATTACAAAAGAAGCTGTAGATGGAACTGAAAAACCAATTCTCAAAACAGCCTAGAAAGATAAAATATGGAAATTAACACACATAATGCGGATATCCTCTTAAGCGCTGCAAATAAGAGTCATTATCCTCAAGATGAGATTCCAGAAGTTGCACTTGCCGGTCGATCCAATGTCGGCAAGTCTTCTTTTATTAATACTCTCTTAAATCGAAAAAACCTGGCCAGAACATCTGGAAAACCAGGAAAAACTCAATTGCTCAATTTCTTCAATATTGATGATAAACTTCGGTTGGTAGACGTACCTGGTTATGGCTATGCCCGTGTCTCTAAAAAAGAGCGAGAGAAGTGGGGGCGGATGATCGAAGAATACCTCACTAGTCGTGAGAACTTAAAAGCAGTCGTTAGCCTGGTTGATTTTCGTCACGAACCTTCTGCAGATGATGTCCAAATGTATGAGTTCTTAAAATATTATGAAATTCCTGTAATCTTAGTTGCTACCAAGGCAGATAAGATTCCGCGTGGAAAATGGAATAAACATGAATCGATCATCAAGAAAAAACTAGATTTTGATCCAGCTGACACCTTTATTGTCTTTTCTTCTGTAACCAGGGAAGGACTAGAGAAGTCATGGGATGCTATTTTAGAAAATGCGTTTTACGAAATAAATTGAAATGACATGAAAATGTCATTTTTGTTTTGGATTTATCTCGCAATTGTAATACAAGTGTAATATAAGTTGCTTTGTTTTCTTCTATCTATATGGTATAATTTCTATAAAGATAAAAGATGATAAAAATTTAATTGGAGATAAATTGTATTATGAAAAAGAAAATACGGAATAAAACGAAATTATTTGGTTTGTTCGTTTCTGTATTAGCAGTGGGGACATTTGCTGCTGCTATGAGCGAGCACGTCACATCAGTTGGTGCTAATGATGGAACTTACCAAGCTTATTCAGACCCTACTGAAGCTTTCATCTCACAAATTGGTGAGTCAGCTCGTCAGCTCGGTCAAGAGAATGACCTTTATGCTTCCGTTATGATCGCACAAGCCATCCTTGAAAGTGGATCAGGTCAGTCTGGCTTGTCTTCTTATCCGCATTACAACCTTTTCGGGATTAAAGGAAGTTATGCTGGCCAATCTGCAGTGATGCAAACTTGGGAAGATGACGGGGCTGGAAATGCCTATACCATTAATGATGCTTTCCGTTCATACCCATCTTACTATGAATCATTGCAAGACTATGTAGTAGTTTTGAAACAGGGACATTTTGCAGGTGCTTGGAAGAGTAACACATCAAGTTATCAAGACGCAACAGCAGCTTTGACAGGTGTTTATGCAACAGATACTAGCTACTACGCAAAGCTCAATAATATCATTGAAACCTATAATTTGACTCAATATGATTCACCAAATGTTCAGGGTGGCATCACTGGTTCGGTATACAATCCATATCGTCAACAGTTCACTTCACAAGAAATCTTGAATTTGGATATCGCTTGGGCAAACCGTTTAAACTATTAAAAAAGAAAAGCAGGCAAATGCCTGTTTTTTATTATTTCCCGGAATATGATTTAAAACGTATATATTTTGAATTTAAGAATTCTTCCTGAAAACCTTTTCAAACTGTTTTGTCTATGATATAATGATTTTATTCACAAACATTATATAAGGAGAATAGTATGTCTGAATCTAATTTTATTCAAAAAGTTGGAGCGGCGTGTAATAAGAAGGAAGATCTCTATCAGAAATCTAAAACGCGTTATGCAGTTCGCTCTATTTTTGCTGGAGGATTTCTTACTTTAAGTACGGCGGTCGGAGCAGTTGCAGCTGACTTATTAAATACCTTTGTACCTGGAACGGGTCGTTTCCTATTTCCATTCATCTTTGCCTGGGGCTTGGTTTACCTCTTATTCTTAAATGCGGAATTAACCACCTCAAATATGATGTATCTGACGGCGGGTACCTATCTAAAGAAAATTAACTGGAAGAAAGCGTTGGAGATTCTTCTTTATTGTACCTTCTTTAATTTAATTGGTGCTTTAATCGTGGCTTTTCTTTTCAATCAGACAACAGCCTTCGCACATATCGATCCAAAAGTTTTCCTAGCCACGGTAGCAGAAAATAAACTCCAACGAAGCAATCAAGTGGTTTTCTTTGAAGGGGTAATTGCCAATATCTTTGTAAATATTGCTATTCTTTCTTATCTATATTTCAAAGATGAAACAGCGAAGGTGCTCTTAGCTCTCTCTGCTATTTATATGTTTGTCTTTATGACCAATGAACACTTGGCGGCCAACTTTGCTTCCTTCTCATTATTAAGCTTAAATCCAGTTTCTAGCCAATTGCCACATTTTGAGTTTTTAAATATTTTACGTCATTATAGCGTGACCTTCTTTGCCAACTGGGTAGGAGGAGGAGTCCTAATGGGACTAGCCTATGCTTGGTTGAATAATATCAAGAGTCTCTACAACGATTAAAAAATATAAAAAAAGTTTGCAAAAGTACTTGCATTCTTTTTTTATATGTGATAAACTAATCTACGGTTTGAAAAAACTGCCTAAGACAGTAGGGGAGCTCGACTCATAAAGATCCTACC
>ERZ773021.143-NODE-143-length-54312-cov-35.0732_pt1 | contig 54312 bp, 52 predicted proteins | sample MGYA00511668_ERZ773021 | MGnify/ENA primary metagenome ERZ773021 (study PRJEB29015, sample SAMEA2737961) | human oral metagenome | biome: human oral; feature: human-associated habitat; material: dental | place: China | collected 2032 ... | reverse complement strand
TCTACTATAACGGATTTATTCCTTTTTGTGTTTACACAACTTATTTTACACTACCTTTTACAGTCATAGTTTGGAATATATGGATAATTGTGTTTCAAATAATTAATCAATAGAGCATTAATTTATAAGGGAAACGAAGCTTTATTTTTGGAAAAATGAAAACTTATCTGACTAATATCTAATCAGCTGAAAATTAGTTAAAATGCTATTTTTTTAAATAAAAAAAGCCTCTGAAACGTTGATTCCATAGGCTTTTCTGATCTCAATTATTTCACTTCTGTAAGAGTTAAATAATTTCTATTTTAGCTGTTAGAAACGTTGGTACATCAATGTTTCTAGAATGCTACATAATAAAAGGTAGAGTGAATGGTAGAGTAGTTATTGCGTTAGTTCAGCAATCTTTTCAAGATAAATCCCCACAGCTTCTAACTTTCGTTGTCGTAGTAACCCCAATAGGTCATGATAGATAGGAATATAAAAAGGGGCTGTCTGGCTTTTGCTTAACGCAAGCCACAGCCCCAAGGTATTAACGTTTTTGTCCAGTGAACCACAATTGGTTACGAACTCGAATAGGAGAGGAGAAATAATAGTCTGCGTGTTGGCTGACGATTTCTTCTTTTAATTGTGCTTCCATCTCTTTTAGGATTTTTTGCCCCTGTTGGTCTCTAGGGACTTTTAGAAAAATAGTGATGGTATCTTTTCGTATATCTACAATACACTTGCGAACAGCTCGGTTAAATCCGTTATGGATTGGATTGATAGTGGTAACGGTCTGGTGTTCAAGGTTGCTTATCTTCTGTACTCGTTCACGCTGAAACAGGAAGTGTCGCAACAGGAAAGTGTGATAGACAGATTGGATATAGTTCCAAAAACTATCTGTTTTCAACCGTTGTATTATCTCTGAACCAGCCAATAATAAGGCAAGTAGTAGTGAAACAAGAGCAATTCTATGGCAAACGGAACCAATGATATCCGTAGTACTTTTGACCGCATCTGGATTGACAAATGTGATGTTGGTTAATTGAACTGAAAGAAAGTTGAATAACCAGCCAAATGCAGAACAGATAGGAGCAAATAGAAATAAGTATAGTATGAGATTAAAACTTCTCATAAAGTAGGTTTTATTGGTCATAGGATACCTCGTTTAGTGTAGTAGGTTGGGCAGAGTAAGGGTAGAACTTGGTAGGGGTGTTCATTGTCGATAACTTGAATGATACCTGTTCCGTGTCCTGTCGGAATGACAATCCCCTCTGGGTCTAGGTCTGGAAATAAGAGTTGAGTGGTTTTCTGATTGATATTTCCAATTTGCAATAATACGTTTAGCTGTTCCCTCACTGAAATGGGGATAGTGTTATGGTCAAAACGCTGGCTTACTAAAAAGAGATGGATTTTGGTAGCACGTCCCAACAAGGCAATTTGTGAGAGTAAAGAGAAAAAGGCTTCTTTGATGTTCTTATTGACTCCCTCTGATAGGGCTAGGACTTCATCAATGACAATGGTTAGATGAGTAAATTGATGGTTGGGGTTATCATATAAGATAGCTTGTCGTTTCTGAATGAGGGTTGCACATTGGCTTAATTGTTCATTGACTTGTGAAACGAAATCAGACTTTGAACGGTTTTCGACAGGGTGGATAACTGCAATTTGATTTTCCCTTGCCCATCGGCTTGGTGTATCGAATTTTGGGTCAATTATAATTAAGTCAGACATATGTTTCAGAACACTCAAAAAGTACGTTAAAGCATAGCTTTTCCCAGAGCCTGAATTTCCAGCAATAGCCCAGTGATTTATCTTTTCAAGGTTTAGTTCAAAGTACTTCATAATGGGAATTTTTTCTTGTGATAGGCTAGCTGAAAATTTATCCAAATCAGGAATAGTTAAACGTTCTGAAATTCCCTTTTTCCAAGGGAAAAACAATCCACGTTGAATGTGTAAGTCATCTGTTTTGAGTGGAACAAAATAGGTTGCATTTTGTTTCAAGAGAGTAAATTGAGGGTAGAGAGAAGCGTTAGCAATCAGAAAAATTTTCTTGTACAAGTCATCATCAAGAATATAAGCACAAGGCAGGCGAGGGACAAAGACAAAGCCGTCTTCTTGAATAATGACGTTAAAAGAATTAGTATAGCTGGTTTCCCCCTGCATTAAAGCCCCCAGAGCCATGTTTAGGCTCTGGAGCAGGTAAGATTGCAGGAAAGATTGGTTCAGCGCATCACGAGATTGTGATGTCATTACCGTACCTCCTTGATACCATTTGCTTTGAAGTAAACGTTATATTTTACTTCGCAAGCTTGTAGGGTGTCAAATTGAATCATGGATTGGAACGATGGAAGCTCAATCCTATCTTCGAATTTTACTTGGAAAGGGTCTTGTCCTTCCTGTACAAACCATGCTTTATAGGCTACGATTTCTCCTGTTGGTTTTCCTTCTTCAAACCGTTGTTGTGGTTCAAGTTCGGTACTAAGTGAGTAAATCGGTTGTTTTTGACTGATAATTTTATCAGGCAATGTAGTTGTATAACCACCTTTTGTGGTTTTCATTTTAAACGCCATAGGGCTGTTCCTCCTTTATTATTGAGAAATAATGCGAATGCGAGTTGCTCGGTTTTGGTCGTGAGCTGGACGTAGTTGTTTTGGTTGTGTACCACCTCCTTATTACTAAGGAGAATGAGACAGCTAAACGCAAAGTTATTTGTTGAATTTTTAATTTTTTTACAAAAAAATCCAGTGATAAGAGACACTGGATTTGAGGGATTAGCGATAAGTTTTTAATAAAGGTGCTAATTTTTTTAGCGCTTTACAATAATGGGATTTAACTGTTACATCACTCATTTTTTTATAATGTTCAGTGACATAGCGAGCCGTTTCTTTATAGCTTGAACCTTGTTCCGCTATCATTTCAACAATCTTACTGTCAATTTCTGATAGGGATGCTTTAGCTTCACGAATAGCTTGTATTAACTCCTCTAGGATTAAAGCTTCTTCGGGATTCAAATCAGAACTTGCAACTACTTCATAGCGTTCACGTCGTTTACCGTCATTACGAGCTATGTTTTCTTCCATACTTCGTTTATGGTGGTATCGGTCACGCCGTTCTGCATTACTTTGTTCTTGTTGAAGCAAACGAGTTACTTCATTCCAATTTTTAGCTTTAATAGCTTCTGTGATTTTACGCTCACGGCGTTCTTGTACTTTATTACTCATAGTAATATATGATCCTTTCTCGTCCTTGGACAGAAAGAAACGTATATGAGCAAATATTGAACGCTGAGTATGCTAAAAGGCACAACAAAGAAACAGCGAAACAATTCTATGCAAGACATGACCTTTATCGTCATATCATCATATTTGTTTCAATCTGTCCTTTGATGGCCATCAATATGGACTGTTAAAATTTTTATCAAGAGTTTTTCTTGATATATTCAGTATAAGGCATAATGTTCTTTTATTTTTTACTTCTTTTTTTACTTCAATAGACTAATTTGTAAAACGAAGCGCAAAAAAAAACTAGGCGATTCACCTAGTTTTTAAAGAGCAAATTTTCGTATCTCTTCTTCGCTTAATAGTTTAATAAATGCTTGTTGAACTCTATCTAAAGTCGAAGCCATTGCGAGTAATTCCTCGTTTAATTGTTCTTGGAAATAGTATGTTACTTGTGTATTATTCGTCAATAATCCCTCAATATAGCGAGTGACATTTGTATTATCTAAATTGATATCATAGAGTTCAACTAAATCAACAAGGTCGATGTCGTTTATTCCCTGAGAGGCAATTTTTTCAATACGTTTCTTATCCTCTAGTGAAAATCTTGTTGGCTCTAATTGAATAGTGTGCCTTTCTTGAATTGGTCTTGTTGCATAAGGGTTGGAAACCCAACTGATAATTTCATCAAAAGTTCTTTCCTCAGTCCTTTCTATATCATTGGATTGATAAATATTAATGCCTAGATTTGCCAACTCTTCTTTAGAATATTTTTGATATAACTCTGTGATATCCTTACCTTGACTGAGTAATTTCATATAGTCCTCAGATATCTGTTTGAATTTCACTTCATCTATTTGTTGACCACCAGTTATACTAAACGAAGAGGTTGTTCTTCCTTTTTTAGAAATAACTAACGGGACGGATGTAAGGTAAGATTTTGGAATATTCTCTTTATACATTCTTTCTAATATATCATTTACTATAAATCCGATATTAAACAAGGGATTTTCTTTGAGTTTTTTTATTAGATTAGGGATAATTTCTGTCGAAACATTATCATACCACCATTTATTGATGAGAGGGTCAATGTTTTCTTGCCTAAATGTTGAGGGTATGTCATTTCCGCCTAATTCAAATAGGATACCACAGACATTAACTTCAAATGATTTAATTAAATTATCCCCTAACATCAACCAAAGAATATCAAACATTTCTTCAAAATCAATGACAGTCAATTCATTGATGGTACAGGTTCTAAAACTTCTAGCGAGGTTATAACTTTTTTCACCAACAGTAATGTCAATGTCATCTTTCTTGTGAAAAGTATCCATCTCAGTTTCAGTAGAAATCATAAATCTTTTTCTTTGAATATTGAAATTTGCAAATGTCTTGGCAATACTTAGACAACTTGATTGGATTGAAATTAAATCATCACTCATGAAAGAATATAGGTTTTCATCTACAGCCTCTAAATCTCTATATAAAATAGAACTGAAAAAATAATGAAACAGATTCTCAATAAACTCATCTAACTCTCCAAAAACGATATACGTATAGCTCGAAGCGGTTAGAGCATTTAAATAAACTAACATCGAACTCGTAATTGGTCGCTTACCACTTTCAACTTGACTAACTTGACCTGCATTGCCTAGTTCGCTTTGTGTAATATTGTGTTTTTTTCTTAAATTTTTGATACGAGTAGGTATTTCTTGTGAATAATTTTCTTCAAAAAATTTCATATATAATCCCCTATAATCATGGAAAAGTAGTAAAAATAGTTGTTATCCTAGTTGATTAAAAAAATCCCTGATTTCCTCATCTTTTATAAAATAATATATAATTTTCCCCTCTCTTCTAGTGCCCAAGATGTTTTGATTGGCTAGTTTACGAAGATGGTGGGAGGCAGATGCCATACTGAGATTTAGTAAACAGGCTATATCACAGACACAGAGTTCTTCAACAGCAAGAAGATAGAAGATGATATTTATCTGTTTATTATCGGTAAATTTTGTTAAAATGCGAAGTGATTTTTGGACTTTTTCCTTTTCAAGGTAGTTCGTTGCGGTTGTAACATTTTGTTGATTTATAACATCCACTTGACAGATACTATCTTTTTTCATAATTTTTTCTCCTAGCCTAACACAGCCCATAGCATGTCAAAGCTGTTGTTTTCAATCAGGATATACATCCCCAATCCTAAATAGACAACGGCAATAAACCATCTGCTATATTTTTCCAAAGTTTCTCCAACAGAAGGGACTTGTGCCAATTTTTGGGCAGAAAAAACCAAGAGATAAATCATGACTAGAAAGGTAAGTAAAGCCACTATCAAATTCGCTAAATTTAAGGTGGTAAAATATGGGACAAAGACACCAATATTGTCAGCGCCACAACTTGCAAAAGTAATCATAGCGACTAGAAAAATCAGGTTTTTATTGTCTTTTCGCAAACCATCTTTTGCAATAGCTTCTCCATCAGAATCTCCTAAAAGCAAAACTTTGAGGCCTAGGAAAATTGGAATCAAACCGAGTAAACCTAAAATCTCTTTACTAGGAATATAATTTAAGACAAATGCAAAAAGCAAACTTAGCAATATTAGACTAACAGAGCCTAGAAATTGTCCTAAATAGATGTTAATGATGTCCTTTCTGCTTTTTCTTTTGGCAAAAAATAACATTAGGATAATAAGTAAGTCTACGGCTGTCCCAGAATACAGGATTATTGAAGTAACAATATTTTGAATCATAAAACACCTCATTCAAATATATTTTTGAATGTATTCTAACATTAAACTTTGTAGATGTCAACTTAAAATCCACCAAAATATAGATAAGAAGTTAGTGTACCAAATATTAAAAAGCCCTGCCATCGAAATGACAGCAGGGCTTAACTTCAATATCCAGATAATATATTTATCTAAAAAAGGTACAGTTTTTATTGATTTGTAGTGCGATATAATGAGTTTCAAAAAATCAAAAATCTCTTAAAATCAATATTTTGACGTCTATTGACGTGTACTGAAACCCTTACTTAACCTCTGTAAACACTACATGTTTACGCAATTTTGGTGAGTATTTTTTCAATTGAAGACGGTCTGGAGTGTTGCGTTTGTTTTTAGAAGTAAGGTACAAGCGTTCACCAGATGCTTTGTGTTCAAGTGTGATATTTACGCGCATGATAGCTCCCTTCTATTATTCTGCTGTTGCAGCTTTGGCGATTTTGCGTCCTTTGTAGTATCCTTTGAGGGATACACGGTGAGAACGTGAGTAATCTCCAGTAGTTTCGTCAAAATGTACAGATGGAGCTGTAATTTTGTAGTGAGTGCGGCGTTTGTTTTTCTTCGCTTTTGAAGTGCGACGTGCAGGTACTGCCATTTTCTTTATTCTCCTTTTAATATAAGTTCGATTCAATCTCTTTGATTTTCATCAACTGTAATAGTATATCAAAAAAAATTTGTAAAGTAAAGTTACTTGACAGATTTTCTTTTACTTTTTGGAAAATAGCAGAGCGTGCTAGCTTTTTAGAGAAAATATACTGAAACTGTCCTCAAAATCTGCTACTTGTGGTAAAATAATTATATTATATGAATGAAGAGGAAAGCTATGAAATTACAAAAACCCAAAGGGACTCAGGATATTCTTCCTCAAGAGTCTGTCAAATGGCAATATGTAGAAGAATTTGCTCGCAAAACATTTAAAAAATATCATTACGCAGAAATCCGTACGCCATTATTTGAACATTATGAAGTGATTAGTCGTTCTGTTGGCGACACGACTGACATTGTGACCAAAGAAATGTATGATTTTTATGACAAAGGCGACCGTCATATCACATTACGCCCAGAAGGAACAGCACCAGTTGTGCGTTCTTATGTGGAAAATAAACTCTTTGCCCCAGAAGTCCAAAAGCCGGTGAAACTTTATTATATGGGTTCTATGTTCCGTTATGAGCGTCCACAGGCAGGGCGTTTGCGTGAGTTTCATCAGATTGGTGTAGAGTGTTTTGGATCCAACAATCCTGCGACTGATGTGGAGACAATCGCCATGGCAGCTCAATTTTTCAATGAAATTGGTATTCAAGGTGTAACGTTGCAGTTGAATAGTTTGGGGAATGCGGAGAGTCGCGCCGCTTATCGTCAAGCATTGATTGATTATTTGACGCCGTTGAAAGACAGTCTTTCTAAAGATAGTCAGCGTCGTCTGGAAGAGAATCCTCTCCGTGTGCTAGACAGTAAGGAAAAAGAAGATAAACTCGCTGTTGAAAATGCACCCTCTATCCTGGATTATCTAGATGAAGAAAGTCAAGTTCATTTTCAGGCTGTGCGCTCAATGTTAGAAGCGCTGGGAATTCCTTATGTTATCAATACCAACATGGTTCGCGGATTGGATTATTACAATCATACGATTTTTGAATTTACTGCAGATGTAGCCGGTAATGAACTGACTATTTGTGCAGGCGGTCGCTATGATAGCCTTGTTGCTTATTTTGGTGGCCCAGAGACGGCTGGATTTGGCTTTGGGATGGGCGTAGAACGTCTGCTCCTCGTTCTGGAAAAGCAAGGTGTAGTCTTGCCGCTAGAGGATAGTTTGGACGCGTATATTGCAGTTTTGGGAGATGTTGCTAATAACAAAGCTTTGGAAATTGTACAAGCACTTCGCAAGCAAGGATTTACAGCTGAACGTGATTATTTAAACCGTAAGTTGAAAGCGCAATTCAAGTCAGCAGATGCTTTCTCTGCTAAGACTTTGATAACTCTTGGTGAAAGTGAGATTGAAAGCAACCAAGCTACCGTCAAAAACAATCACACTCGTGAAGAATTAACGGTTGATTTAAATCAGATCCAAGAAGATTTTCAAACAATTTTTGAACAACTGGGGTTTTAATTTAAAAAGGGAGAAAGCCAGTCAAATGGCTTTTTTTCTCATAACTATAGTAGAATGTTGAAGTAGAAGTGGAGAGAGCAATGAAAAAAATAATCATTCCGTCTGTAATTCAGTTTCTAATTGTTTTTTTGATTATAGGAGGAATTTCCTATTTTGTGAGAGGGGATTTCTTTTTTCGGTTTTTAGCACCGATTTTTGGCTTAGCAGCAGGGCTATTGCGCTTAGCATCAAGTTATGTGGTCATGGTTTTGCATCCTGAATTATATGACAAAGAAAGTAAGAGGTGAGTCGTCATCTTCTTTTGTGAAATATTACGTTAAGATATGAAGATTTTGAAAAGCATATCTTCTTTTTCATCGCTTTTGTGGTAAAATAGTAAAAGAATTAAAAGTTTGGAGAATAAAAATGAAACGTTCAATGTATGCTGGGCGTGTTCGTAGTGAACATGTTGGTCAAGAAATCACTTTGAAAGGTTGGGTGTCCCGTCGTCGTGACTTGGGAGGGTTGATTTTCATTGATTTGCGCGACCGCGAAGGCATCATGCAGCTAGTTATCAATCCTGAAAATGTGGATAAAGAAGTCATGGAAATCGCTGAAAGTTTACGAAGCGAATATGTGATTGAGGTGACTGGAAAAGTAGAAGCCCGTACGCAGGCGAATGATAAATTGGCAACGGGAACTGTTGAACTACACGTGGAGAATCTGACAGTTCTCAATACGGCCAAAACGACTCCATTTGAAATCAAAGACGGTATTGAAGCGAATGATGATACCCGTCTCCGTTACCGTTATTTAGACCTTCGTCGTCCTGAAATGTTGGCAAATTTGAAATTGCGAGCTAAGGTAACACATTCTATCCGCAATTACTTGGATGAATTAGAATTTATTGATGTGGAAACGCCGTTTCTTACTAAGTCAACTCCAGAAGGGGCGCGTGATTATTTGGTACCAAGTCGAGTGAACCAAGGTCATTTCTATGCTCTGCCACAAAGCCCTCAAATTACCAAGCAACTGTTGATGAATGCTGGATTTGATCGGTATTATCAAATTGTAAAATGCTTCCGTGATGAGGATTTGCGTGGAGACCGTCAACCAGAGTTTACACAGGTTGACTTAGAAACTTCTTTCCTATCTGATCAAGAAATTCAAGATATTACAGAAGGCTTGATTGGTCGAGTGATGAGAGAAACAAAGGGGATTGAGGTTACACTACCATTCCCACGAATGAAATATGATGATGCAATGGCTCTGTATGGAAGTGATAAACCAGATACACGTTTTGAGATGCTATTGCAAGACTTGACAGATCTTGTCAAGGGAATTGACTTCAAAGTTTTCTCAGAAGCACCAGCCGTTAAAGCTATTGTTGTGAAAAATGCTGCTGACAGCTATTCGCGAAAAGATATAGATAAGTTGACAGAGCAAGCAAAACAGTATGGAGCAAAAGGACTTGCTTGGGTGAAAGTGGCATCAGGTGAACTAAATGGACCAGTTGCTAAGTTTTTGAAAGACTTGACAAGTGACTTGACAGATGCTTTACAGCTTGAAGACAATGATTTGGTTCTTTTTGTAGCGGATACACTGGAAGTTGCCAATGCAGCACTAGGTGCTTTGCGTATACGTTTGGCAAAAGAGTTGGGCTTGATTGATGAATCGAAATTTAATTACCTTTGGGTTGTGGATTGGCCAATGTTTGAATGGTCGGAAGAAGAAGGTCGTTACATGAGTGCGCACCATCCATTCACTCTTCCACAAGCGGACACGGCTCATGAATTAGAAGGTGATTTGAGCAAGGTTCGTGCTATTGCTTATGATATTGTCTTGAATGGTTATGAATTGGGTGGTGGAAGTCTTCGTATTAACCACAAAGATTTGCAAGAACGAATGTTTAAAGCCCTTGGTTTTTCTGAAGAAGAAGCTACTGATCAATTTGGTTTCTTGCTAGAAGCAATGGATTATGGTTTTCCGCCGCATGGTGGACTGGCAATTGGACTCGATCGCTTTGTCATGTTGCTGGCTGGTGAGGAAAATATCCGAGAAGTGATTGCTTTCCCTAAAAACAACAAAGCAAGTGATCCAATGACTCAGGCACCAAGCCTAGTGGACGCCAAACAACTTGAAGAATTAAGTTTACAAGTAGAAACTCATGAAGAAAAGTAAGATTTACAAACGATTGCGTTATTATTTGCGCCGTCTAGCCTATGATTTTAAGTTGATACGAGTACTTAAGAGTATTTCTCGTGAGAAGTACGATGAAAAGATTTCTGCTTCGCTCATTTATGGTTTTCTATCTGCGGTTGCAGTAAATCTTTTCTTTCAACCGGGACATGTTTATTCAAGTGGTGCGACTGGATTGGCACAGATTTTAGCTGCTTTAAGTACACGTTTTTTAGGATTTACTATTCCGGTTTCTGTGACTTTCTACCTCATCAATATCCCGCTGATGATTTTGGCTTGGTATCAAATTGGGCACAAGTTTACGGTATTTACTTTTATAACCGTTTCCATGAGCTCGCTGTTTATCCAGTTTGTTCCTGAAGTGACTTTAACGAATGACCCGATTATCAATGCCTTGTTTGGTGGGGTCATCATGGGAATGGGAATCGGCTTTGCTTTGCGTTCCAATATTTCTAGTGGTGGGACGGATATTGTCAGCTTGACGGTTCGGAAGAAAACCGGCAGAAATGTGGGAAATATTTCCTTTATGGTCAATGGCATGATTATGATTATTGCCGGTGTGACTTTCGGCTGGAAATATGCACTATATTCGATGATTACGATTTTTGTGTCAAGCCGTGTGACAGATGCAGTATTTACTAAGCAAAAGAAGATGCAGGCGATGATTATTACCAGTCATCCCGAAGAAGTTATTGATAAAATTCATAACAAATTGCATCGTGGTGCAACCATGGTTAATGGTGCAGAAGGAACTTACAATCATGAGAAAAAGACTGTTTTGATTACAGTCATTACGCGTGCTGAATTTAATGAATTTAAACATATTATGCGTAAAACCGATCCGCATGCTTTTGTATCGGTAGCAGATAATGTTCACATTCTTGGACGTTTCGTAGAAGAATAAAACATCAGATTGGTTCGTTTAGCCAATCTGATTGTTTTTTTGTTATGAGATTTTAAATCTGTCTCGTGACTTTCGGTACGAAACAAATAAAATAGATGTTACGATTATTTAAGTACGAGAACCTGTTTTGCAGGGACAGTATAGGAATCTTTGTTAGTATTGAGAGGAACGTCAAGGCTGATTTTTGGGTAGTTGATAAAAATAGCTTGTTTTTCTTGATTTTGATAAGCAATATCTTCATTTCCAAAGTTAATGAGGATTGTGATTTGATCTTCTTTTTCTTTAATTTTATATTCGACCACAGAATCACTTAGCCATTCGACAGAACAGTAATCTTTAATTTCTGTTCTTGTTTCCAAACTGAGAAGCGGATTTGCTTTTCTGAATTGGATCAACTGGCAAACAAAATCTACGTCTTTCTCATATTCAATGGAGCGTAGCCAATCAAGACGGTTGATGGCGTCTTGAGCATTATAAGTATTATCCATGAGGTTTTTACTACGGAAAAACTCTTGCCCACTATGGATGAACGGTACTCCTTGAGCTAACAAAGTAATATGCAAAGCGAGTCGTGCATCTGCTAGCCGCTCATTTAGAGAGATATCTGGCTTTTTAATTGCAAAATAATCAAAAGCCGTTGCATCGTCATGGCATTCCACGTAGTTGATAGCTTGCTGGGGCGCGATAAAATATGCTGTTTCCGTTAATCCAACATTAGCTGTCAATACATTTTCTATCGTATCTATTGGTTTGGAATCTTGGATTTGACTGCCTTCTAAAATCGTTTCTTTGATTGTATTGCGGAAGTGGTCGCTGAAAAAACCATAGTTTGGTAATTGAGCGGCGTTGAATTGATGTGCAAGCCGATTGCTATCCAGTCCGGTAGCCATACGCCACCCTTCTCCATACAAATAAACATTTGGATAAAGAAACTTCAATTCCTCTGCAATCTGCTTCATGGTTTCCATATCTAGAATACCCATGAGGTCAAAGCGGAAGCCGTCCATTCCATAAAGAGTTAGCCATTGTTTGAGGGAATGCTTAATATAGCTACGAACCATTGCCCGCTCACTTGCCACATCATTCCCACAGAAAGTCCCATTTGTCAAATTGCCGTTGTGATCGTAGCGGAAGAAATAGCCTGGGACGATTTTTTCAAAAGCATAGGCTTTAGGATCGTAGACATGATTGTAAACGACGTCCATAATCACACTGATGTCGGCTTGATGATAAGTAGCGATTGCTTCTTGCAATTCAACGATTCTTGTATAAGGATCATGTGGATTCGTTGCAAAGCTACCGTCAGGAAGATTGTATTGCATAGGGTCGTATCCCCAGTTATACACGAGTTCTGGGTGATTTTCATCAACACTGCCAAAATCATACACTGGCATGAGTTGGATATGAGTAACGCCCAGTTGTTTGACATAATCCATTCCCAAAGTGTGTTCTTGTAAATCAGGAGACTCTGTTAGGGACTTGAATTTCCCAGGGTAAGAAAACTCAGCTTCTTTTTGCATGGAAAAATCTCGCACACTCATCTCGTAGATAATGGCTTTTGTCATTGAAATTTGTGTTGCTGCTCGTTGGATAGGACGAGAAATTTTCTCTAGGTTAATCACGTAACTAGCCCCAGAATTGCTTTCTGAAGATAAGGCATAAGGGTCGTGAACTTCCACCCAGTGGCCATTCACTTTGTGTAGATAGTAATAAGCTGCCCCATCAAAGTCTCCAGAGACTTCTGTTTGCCAAACTCCTTTTTCTCCGAGCATCATTGGGTAAATGTCATTTTGCAAATGAAGTAATACTTGTTCAGAAATTGGTGCCCAGAGTTTAAAAGTCGTTACTTTGGGAGTGTAATGAGCTCCTAAGTCATTGCCATCATAAGCAAAGGTTTGGTCAAAAATCGGCTTTCTCACAATATGGCGAAATTGCAAAAAGGTTTTATTGCGATCTTGGTCGTAAATCCAATAATGACTGGTTAAATCTAACGGTTCAAGAGGAGCAAGACTGTATTGCACGAAGTCATCTTGTTCTTCCAGAGTTCTTATCTGTAAGGTTTGTGTGCTATCGACCGTTTCAATTGTAAATTGTAATGGTTCGGCATAAAATTGATTTTCTAACTCAATAGTGATGAGACTTTGGTCATCTAAATAGGCTTGGAATGTTCGGAAAGCCATAAACTTCCTTTCTTTATCGTTCGATAATGCGATGTGGAATCAATTGGCGGTAGCAAATTTGTCGATTTTCTTTGGTATCATTGATAATTTGTAGAATAGTCTTGAACGAAACCCGCCCTAGCTCTAATGTGTTAATATCTACATAAGCTGTTAAATCAAGTTTGGGTTTAATAGAGTCAAAGGCTAGAGTGGGAACAGACAATTGATTTTCATTTAAATAATTACAAACTCCTTCTGCCAGCATACTGTCTGTTGTGATAATAGCATCAATTTTTGAATCATGATTGAGAAGGCGTTTGGTAAATTGATATCCTTTGTCTTCCAAAAATTCATTTACAAAGGCTGTATTTTGAGGGTCAAGCTCTAAGTGGTAATCCTCTAGTGCTTTTTGATACCCTTTATAGCGATCTTGCGTTACAAATAGTCTTTTGCTACCACCAATAAAAGCAATATTGTGGCAATCTTTTTTGATAAAATATTCTGTTGCATCATATCCAGCTTGGATATTGTCATTATCCACCAAAGGAATAAACGGAGAAAGCGATTTTCCTAAAATTAAAAAAGGAAATTGTTCTTCGCTGACCATTTTTACAAGTGGATCATTTTCTTGAGAGTAGAGAAAGATGAGTCCGTCTACTCGTTTGCCAAGAACCATTTGGGAGATGGCTTCCATGCGTTCCTTTTCATTTTTTCCAGTCGCAATTTGAATGGCATAGTGATGCTCGGAAGCAACCTGAGCAATCCCGCGAAAGACTGAAGGGAAAAATGGGTTTTGATAGAAAGCATCCGAATCATCAGGTAAAACAACCCCAATGACTTGAGTATAACTACTAACCAGACTACGTGCATTGAGATTAGGATGATAATTCAATTCCTTCATAGCTTTACGGACTCTTTTTTTGGTTTCATCGCTGATGCTGGATTTATTTTGGACAACACGGGTAACGGTAGAAGGCGAAACTCCTGCCAATTTAGCAACTTCTTTGATAGTAACTCGCATAAAAAACCTCCTACTTTTTCATTTTTTCATCACGGAAATGTGTCCGATAGAAAATAATGACGAGATAAAGAACAAAAAGAATGTTTTGAATGGTAATCATAGTGGTCATGGCTTGACCGAACAATAACCCTGCTGCAACAGCAATCAAAGTTGGCAATCCCAAACAGTTCAAAGCAAAGTGATAGCATTCTTTGACTGTTTTAAAGGAGAAGAGACGGGATTTTTTCGTTAAATAAAGGAAAAAAGTAGCACCTAGAAGGACAATAAAGAAGTTTAATGCCAATAGAAATCCTGAAATCAGAACCAAAAATAGACTGACTGTCACACGATTTTGTTGGAACCAGTCTTGAGAAATGGCAGCACTCAGAGCGGCTTTATCTTTCAAAGCAGCTTGATTAATATACTGGTATTGAATTTCTGCTAGTTTTCTTCCTTTTTTACTAATAACCAATTGCTTTGGCTCAAAAGCAAGCGTTAACTTTTCTTCTAAGGTTGTATTCTCTTTTCCAAGAAGGACAGTTCCCGTTTTGCTATTGTGAGTGGCTTGCTGACCAGAGTAGCTAAATTGATGATTTTCTATTTTAGCGTTCTCTGCAATATCAACCATCGTTTCTTTTGTTAGCGAGTCAAAAACACCGTCTACAAAAGTGGTGAGTGGGTAACTTTTGAGTGAAGCATTTTGAATCGCAATTGGTATCATGGATAAGGAAACTAAAAAGGCACTAGTGAAAATCAGCTGAAACCATGTCAGCAATTTCCGATTAGCAAAAGGCTTTTTAAAACCATAAATACTGGAAAAATAATTAAATGGATAAGGTAACATAGGCATTTCTTTCTAAAATTTATAATCAGGTGACGACCAATAAACTGTGTTTATTGGCTATCATACAACTATAAATAAAAGAGGGTGGGACAAGATTATCCCTTGTCGCCACCACTTGTTAAACCAGATACAAAGTTCTTTTGTAGGAAGAAGAATAAGATACAGATTGGCAAGGCAATCAAGATAGCACCTGCTGAGAAGTAGGCAATCTTCAAATTCTTCACATCACTAACAAAGGTTTGTAAACCAACAGCAACTGTATAGAATTCTTTTTCACGAAGTAAGAAACTAGATAAGATATAGTCTCCGAATGGCCCCATGAAAGCCCAGAGAGCTTGTACAGCAATCATTGGGCGAACGAGTGGCAATACAATTTGCCAGAAGCGTCTAAAGTGACCAGCTCCGTCCAATTTAGCGGACTCATCAAGCGAGATAGGTACAGTATCAAAGTACCCTTTCATGAGCCAAGCGTTCATTGGGATACCACCGCCGACATAAAGGAAGATGAGGAACCAACTGTGGTTGAGCGCATTTAACATCAAAGCCATAACGAAGAAGGCAGTAAGGGCTGCCATTGTTGGTACCATTTGAATGATTAAGAAGAAAACCAAACTTTGTTTTCTAGCGAGGAAATTATAACGGCTATAAGCGTAACCAGCTAGTACAACTATACTTGTTTGGATGATCATTGTCAAGATGGCAATGATTAAGGTGTTAAAGTACCAAGTACCGTATAGAGTTTCGGTAAAGAGTTTGCTAAAGTTTTCAAAACTGAAATTAATATCAGTATCCAACTTGAACGCAAGGACATTCCCTGTCTTGAAAGCGGACATAATCGTGATCAAGAGAGGATAGATAATGATAATAGATAAAGCCACTAGATAGAAATAAGTTAAAAAGTGGTTTAAACGGCGTTTAAATTTAATAGAATTATTCATCTTACACATCCTCCATATCAAATGCATGTAGTTTCTTGAACGCAATCATGGAGATTGAAATCACGATAAGAGAAATGATAAGTGTTACCGCAGCAGCCATTGAGTATTGAGGAGCTGCACCTGTCGTTAAACGATAAATCCACGAAATGAGGATGTCGGTCGAACCTGCACCACCACCAACTGTACCAGGACCGCCATCATTAAAGAGGTACATGATAGAGAAGTTGTTGAAGTTGAAAGTATACTGACTGATGAGTGTAGGGGCAGCAACTGCTAAAATCATTGGGAAAGTGATATTGCGGAATTTTTGCCATGCATTTGCACCATCAATGTAAGCTGCTTCGTAAAGATCGTTTGGAATGGATTGCAAGATACCAAGTGTCAATACATAGATGTAAGGGAATCCAAGCCAACCTTGCATCATAATTAGAGCAATTTTAGTCCAGGTTGGATCTGTTTTCCAAGGAATCAGATGTCCATTTAAGAATGGCAAAACTTTACCAAGAAGCGGAATGACTTGGGTATTGATCGCACCGATACTATCGTTGAACATGTTACTGAAAGTTAAGATAGTGATGAATGCTGGGACGGCCCAAGGCAGTAGAAAGATAACGCCGAAAATGCGTTTTCCTTTAATAAATGGTTGGTTTGCAATAATAGCGGTAAAAATACCAATAACGATTTGGACGGTTGAGGCAGTCAGTGCCCAGATAATAGTCCAACCAAGAACGGCTCCAAAAGCAGAACGGAAAGTGCTAAGTCGCCAAATATTAGTGAAGTTTGTCACGCCAACCCAATCCAAGAGCTTGGTTGGAGGCAAATGTTGGAAATCATAGTTTGTAAAGGCGATTAAAAGAGTGACCAATACAGGGAAAATGATAGCAAAAGTCATTGCAATATATGAAGGAATAATCAATAGGTAAGGAAAACCATTAGCGTAAATTCCTTTTAACATATCTTTGAAAGTCGTAGGAACTGGATAATCATTATTCCAACGTTTCGCAATAGTATAAGCATCTTTTAGATTGAGAGCATAAAAGATGAAATAAACAATGACAAGAATAAAGTGGAATGCACCACGAATCAGCATGAAAAGAGAGTTATCGCGTCCAGGCACCTCACCGAGAGTAATTAAGTTTCCTAACTCAGGAGCAGCAATGGCGAAAAAGTAAATCAAAAATAAGATGGTAACTCCTAAAAAGATAGCCCCTTTTGCTTTTTGTTTATTATAAATTTGCCCAAGTCCTGGGATGAGGGAGAGCAGCAATGCTTTACGTGGCTGTTGTTGTGTAGTCATCAGAGCCTCCTTTGTCTAAAATATAGAACTCGACTGGTGCTGCCAATCGAGTTCTATCCTACCTCAATCTGTTTTATTTTTTACCAAATTTTTGATCGATAGTATCTTTAATCAATTTCACGGCGTCATTTGCAGCAGTTTTAGCATCTTTTTTACCACTTGCAGCATCAAAGAGCATACTTGCTGCTGGATCCCATACAGTACTCATTTCAGAGATATTTGGCATAGGTTGAGCAGATTGGAACTGTTTAACAACAGCTGAAGTCAATTCATCATTTTTACCTTCAGCATATTTACGAGCTTCTGTATTAGCAGGTACTTCGTTTGTAGCATCATAGAAAGCTTTTTGTTGATCTGTTGATGTCAAGAAGTTGACAAATTTTTGAGCTGTTTTGGCATTTTTAGATCCTGCAGGGATGACCCAAGCTTTACCACCACCAAAGGTTTGATAGTTTTTACCATTTGGAAGTGTAGGAATAGTGGCAACACCATAGTTTACTTTAGCTTCTTTAAATGATGCAGCTTTCCAAGGACCTTCAATGATAGCAGCTGTTTTACCTGATTGGAATTGAGTTTGAATTAAGTTTGCGGCACCTTTAGTATCTTGCATTCCTTTTGGCCATTTTTCGTACCAAGATTTAGCGTATTCAATACCTTTAATAGAACCGTCATTTGCAAGACCGATGTCTTTAGGATCGGTACCGTTCTTACCAAATACGTAACCACCGTTACCAGCTAACAGACCGTAAGCATAATAGAAGTTTGTCCAGTCCGCGAGGAAAGCAGTTGTTTTGCCATTTTCGTTAGCAAAAGCATATTTGCTGTCTTTTGCAAGTTCTTCTAATTCAGCAAATGTAGTTGGAGCTTTAGAAACAAGGTCTTTATTGTAGTACATTACTAATGTTTCGATAACAGCAGGTGCGCCATAAATCTTACCTTTTGTAGTTACGAGTGCTTTTGTTGTGTCATCAGTCATTGAACCTTTGTCAAGTTTCACTTCTGAAAGTTGGCCGTCCGAACCGAGACTACCTACGCGGTCATATGGAGACATCATAACGTCTGGAGCTTTGCCAGATTGGTTGTCAAGTGAAAGATTTTCAAGACCTTTAAGTTGGTCGCCAGTTTTAATAGTAACTTTTGTTCCATTTTCTTTTTCAAAAGCAGCAGCAGCTTTCTTCATGTAGCCTTCGTATTGTTTTTCTACGTAAACAGTGAGGTTTTTACCATCACCAGAAGAAGCTGATTTATTATTTTTGCTACCGCAAGCTACTAGTAACAAACTAGCTAATCCTACAGTTCCAAGAACTGCAACACTTTTCAACATTTTATGTTTCATGATTTATTCCTCCTAAAGAATAAAATAATAAGATAACAATTTAAAATAGTTTACGCAAACGTTTTCTTAAACTATACTTAGTATACCACAAATAGAAAACGGTTGCAACACTTTTTTAAAAAAATCTTAAAAATTTTTTATTTTCTACTCCAAAAATCCTGATAAAATTATAGAAGAAAATGATTCAATTGTCCAAAACATTTTAAAAAATTACAAAAAAAGCAGAAAAATGGTTGCGTCCATTCTGGAATTAAGTTATAATCAAATCAACGCAAACGTTTTCGTTAAATGAATACAAAATTTAACAGAAAAATTTATTGAGGTGATAAGATGAAAGAACGTCAAAGTGGTGTTCTCATGCATATTTCTTCTCTTCCAGGGAAATACGGAATCGGCTCATTTGGAAAAAGTGCTTACGATTTTGTGGATTTCTTGGTAAGAACAAAGCAACGCTACTGGCAAATTTTGCCTTTGGGCACAACAAGTTATGGAGATTCTCCTTACCAATCATTCTCTGCATTTGCGGGAAATACACATTTTATTGATTTTGACCGACTGATTGAAGAAGGACTGCTTGTAAAAAGTGATCTTGAAGGATTAGACTTTGGTCAAGATCCAAGAAAAGTAGATTATGCGAAAGTGTTTAACAATCGCAGGCCTGTTTTGGAAAAAGCTGTGAAACGTTTCTTAGAACGTGGAGACTTAGCAGCCTATGAAAAATTTGTAGCAGATAATGCATCATGGCTTGAAGTATTTGTTGAATACATGGCGATTAAAGAACATTTCGACTTGAAAGCTTGGACTGAATGGCCAGATGCAGCGGTACGTCATCGTGAAGCGTCTAGCTTGGCAACTTATCGCGAAAAGCTAGCTGATCGATTGACCTATCATCGTGTTACGCAATATCTCTTCTTCAAACAATGGTTAGAATTGAAAAATTATGCTAACGAACATCATATTGAAATCGTTGGCGATATGCCAATATATGTGGCAGCTGATAGTTGTGATGTGTGGGCACAACCTCATTTCTTTAAAACAGATGCACTAGGTCAACCAACATGTGTAGCAGGATGCCCGCCAGATGAATTTTCTGCAACCGGTCAGCTTTGGGGAAATCCAATTTATGACTGGAAGGCAATGGATGAAGATGGGTATAGTTGGTGGATCGAACGCTTACGCGAAAGCTTCAAAATCTACGATGTAGTGCGTATTGATCACTTCCGTGGATTTGAATCTTACTGGGAAATCCCTGCTGGTTCCGATACAGCAGCTCCTGGTAAATGGGTTAAGGGACCTGACTATGCTTTGTTTAAAGCTGTGAAGGAAGAATTGGGTGAACTAAACATCATCGCCGAGGACTTGGGATTTATGACCGACGAAGTAATTGCTTTACGTGAAAAAACTGGTTTCCCTGGTATGAAAGTGACTCAATTTGCCTTTAATCCAAATGATGAAAGCATTGATAGCCCACATCTTGCTCCGAACAATTCTGTTATGTACACAGGGACACACGACAACAATACTGTTCTTGGTTGGTACCGTGATGAGATTGATGATGCTACACGTGAGTATATGGCTCAATACACCAATCGTAAGGAATATGAAACAGTTCCTCATGCAATGTTACGAACTATCTTTGCTTCTGTCAGCTTTATGGCAATTGCAACCATGCAAGATTTACTAGAGTTAGACAGTTCAGCTCGTATGAACTATCCATCAACTATCGGTGGCAATTGGTCATGGCGTATGACAGCAGATGAATTGGACCCTGTGATTGAGGCAAAATTATATAGCTTAACAAAAACATATCGTCGTTTAAATAAAAAATTATTAAAGAAAGAGAATGAATTGTAACGTTCTTTTCTAGGTAGGAGAAAAAATGTCAAATTTACAAGAATTTATCCAACAAACTTATCAAAAAGAAATTGCTGAATGCAGCAATGAAGAATTGTATATTGCCCTTTTAAACTATACAAAATTGGCTAGTGCACAAAAACCAGTTAATACTGGTAAAAAGAAATTGTATTACATTTCAGCAGAATTTTTGATTGGAAAACTGTTATCAAACAACCTCATTAACCTTGGTCTTTATGATGATGTCAAAAAAGAATTAGCAGACGCTGGTAAAGACTTGATTGAAGTGGAAGAAGTCGAATTAGAACCTTCACTTGGTAATGGTGGTTTAGGACGTCTGGCTGCTTGTTTCCTTGATTCTATTGCAACACTTGGTTTGAATGGAGACGGTGTAGGTCTGAACTATCACTTTGGTCTGTTCCAGCAAGTTTTGAAAAACAATGAGCAAACAACAGTACCAAACTTCTGGCTAACAGAGCAAAATTGGTTGGTAAAATCAAGCCGTAGCTATCAAGTACCATTTGCTGATTTCACTTTAACATCAACTCTTTATGACATTGATGTGCCTGGTTATAAAACAGCTACTAAAAACCGTCTTCGTCTGTTCGACCTTGACTCAGTAGATGCAAGTATCATTAAAGAGGGGATTGACTTTGATAAGACAGATATTGCTCGTAATTTGACTCTATTCCTTTATCCAGATGATAGTAATAAGCAAGGTGAATTGCTCCGTATCTTCCAACAATACTTTATGGTGTCAAATGGCGCACAATTGATTATTGATGAAGCGATTGAAAAAGGTAGCAATCTTCATGACTTGGCTGACTATGCTGTTATCCAAATTAACGATACACACCCATCTATGGTCATTCCAGAGATGATTCGTCTCTTGACAGAACGTGGCATTTCTCTTGATGAAGCAATCAACATCGTTAAGAATATGACGGCTTATACAAACCACACAATTCTTGCTGAAGCGCTTGAAAAATGGCCGCTTGATTTCTTGGAAGAAGTTGTTCCACACTTGGTTCCAATCATCAAAGAATTGGATAAGCGCGTGAAGGATGAATACGCAGATCCAGCTGTTCAAATCATTGATGAACACGATCGTGTACACATGGCTCACATGGATATTCACTATGGATATAGTGTCAATGGGGTTGCTGCTCTTCATACAGAAATCTTGAAAAACTCAGAACTCAAAGCCTTTTACGACATTTATCCAGAAAAATTCAACAATAAAACGAACGGAATCACCTTCCGTCGCTGGCTCATGCACGCAAATCCACGCTTGTCAAATTACATTGATAGCTTGATTGGCCGCGATTGGCACCATGATGCTTCAAAATTAGAAGACTTACTTGAATTTTCTGGTAAGGCTGATGTGAAAGCTGAACTTGAAAAAATCAAAGCTCACAACAAACGGAAATTAGCTCGTCACTTGAAAGAGCACCAAGGTGTTGAAATCAATCCTGAATCGATCTTTGATATCCAAATCAAACGCCTTCACGAGTACAAACGCCAACAAATGAATGCTCTTTATGTCATTCACAAATATTTGGATATCAAGGCTGGAAACATTCCTGCACGTCCAATTACAGTCTTCTTTGGTGGGAAAGCTGCTCCGGCATACACGATTGCGCAAGATATTATTCATTTAATCCTTTGCTTGTCAGAAGTAATTGCTAACGACCCAGAAGTTTCTCCATACTTGCAAGTCGTCATGGTTGAAAACTACAATGTAACAGCAGCTAGCTTCTTAATTGCAGCCGGTGACATTTCTGAGCAAATTTCCCTTGCTTCTAAAGAAGCTTCAGGTACTGGTAACATGAAATTCATGCTAAATGGTGCTTTAACGCTTGGTACTTCAGACGGTGCGAATGTTGAAATTCATGAATTAGTCGGCGATGACAATATTTATATCTTCGGTGAAGATTCTGAAACAGTTATTGATTTGTATGCCAAAGAAGCTTATAAGTCAAGTGAATTCTATGCTCGTAAAGCAATTAAACCGCTGGTTGATTTCATTGTCAGTGATGCTGTTCTTGCAGTTGGTAAGAAAGAGCGCTTGGAGCGACTTTACAATGAATTGATCAACAAAGACTGGTTCATGACGCTTCTTGACTTGGAAGATTATATCGAAACAAAAGAACGCATGTTTGCGGATTATGAAGACCGTGATGTCTGGCTTGAAAAAGTTCTTGTCAATATTGCAAAAGCAGGCTTCTTCTCTGCTGACCGTACGATTGCTCAATATAACGATGAAATTTGGCATTTGAACTAGTTCAATAGCGAATGAGCCCCTTGATTGATAGTTGAGGGGCTTTTGTTTATTTTTGTTGCTATTTTTGACTGCTTACGTTATAATAAATAAAACTGAAAACTTTTTCACAACGAGGAGGATTATTGTGAAAAAACGACCAATTTATCTATATGTTTTGCTGACACTATCAGCCATTCTATCGTCTTTTACATTTGTAGGAACCTTTTTTGGCAGTGAAAAAATAACGAATACAAGTTCTTATAAAGGATTGTCTGAAACGGTTGTGAAGCAAATCGTGGAAGTAACTGAAAGAAGTCTTGTCTTCCTTCATAATATTCCGCATAAAATATTAGTTGTCCTTTCCATTCTACTGTTGATTGCTGCCATTGTGTTTATCGTCAAGAAAAACATTCTATACGCTAATTTTGCCTATATTGCTTATGTGCTATTAGGAATTATTGGGACAATTTACAATTATATCGGTGGTATGCCACTCAACAATCTTTATAAAGATCAAACGATGCGTGCCACAGCAATCTCATCGACAAGAGTTTTGACCATTATTTATTTTGCATTTAATATTCTTTTCCTTGTTATTGTCTTTTTCAAGATGAAACGGCAGCAACAAGACTTAGCAAAAGAAGAATTACAATAGTTGACAAAACATATCTATCAGCTTAAAATTTTAAGAGAATGATAGATGTGTTTTATTTTTAGAAAGTGAGAAAATATGAAAATTTCCTTAGTTTATATTAGCTTAAGTGGCAACACAGCGAGTTTTATCAAACGTTTGTCTGCTTTTTTGCAAGAGCGACATGAAAATGTTGAGATTGAGCAGGTGGATATAAAAGATATGGTGAAAGAGGAGCGACCATTTTACGCCATGTCTCAGTCCTTTGTAGCCTTTTTGCCAACCTACTTAGAAGGTGGGAATGGTTTGGATAATGGAGATGTGGAGATTCTTACCAATGATTTAGGTGACTTTATCGCTTTTGAAGAGAATTACAAGCGCTGTTTTGGCATTGTTGGCAGTGGCAATCGTAATTTTAACAACCAATATTGTCTAACAGCTAAGCAATATGCAGAGCGATTTGATTTTCCAGTCTTGGATACATTTGAACTTCGTGGCTTGAATGAAGACGTCAAACGAATTGGTCTGAAAATTGAAGAATTATACGGAATGTAATAAAAAATCCTATCGTTGTAAATACCGATAGGATTTTTTGATAGGGTTAGGGAATTACATTTTTTCTGGAGCATCAACGCCGAGAAGACGAAGAGATTCTTTTAGAACAACAGCTGTTGCGTAGCTGAGAGCCAGACGGCTGTCACGTTCAGGGCCTTCGTCCAAGATACGAGTGTGTGCGTAGAATTTGTTAAATGCTTGTGCAAGACTGATCGCATATTTTGCAATGAGTGATGGGTCATAATTGTCAGCTGCACGTTTGACAACACGGGCAAAATCTTGCAGCAGTTTAATGATTTCCCAACTTTCAGCATCATCTAAGCTGTATGTTGCTTCAGCACTTGGCTTGAAGTCAGCCTTGCGAAGGATTGATTGGATACGTGCATAAGCGTATTGGATGTATGGACCTGTTTCTCCTTCAAAGGATACCATGGCTTCCAAATCAAAGTCGTAACCGTTGCGACGGTCTGTTTTTAAATCGTAGAATTTGACAGCTCCTACCCCGACAGCACGAGCAACAGCTTCTTTGTTTTCAAGGTCAGGATTTTTGGCTTCAATTTGTGATTTAGCACGACTGATAGCCTCTTGAAGAGTTGGCTCAAGAAGGATGATATTTCCTTTACGTGTAGACAATTTTTGGCGGTTCTTTGTGACCAATCCAAAGTCTACGTGAATCATATCATCACTCCAGTCAAATCCCATCTTCTTCAAAACGGCTTTTAATTGTCTGAAGTGATTAGCTTGTTCTTGACCTACAGCATAAATGTTTTTAACGAAGTTGTAAGTGCGAGCACGGTACATAGCTGTCGCAATATCACGTGTAATGTAAAGTGTTGCTCCGTCAGATTTCTTAATCATAGCTGGTGGCAGATTGACATCATCAAGGTTGACAATGCTAGCCCCCTTAGACTCTTCCAACAATCCTTTTTCTTCAAGGATTTTGATACCTTCGTCCATCTTGTCATTATAGAAGGCTTCACCAGCTAGACTATCGAATTCAACACCAAGCAATTTGTAGATACGGTTAAATTCTTTCAGACTTTCGTCGCGGAACCATTGCCACAATTCAGTAGCTTCAGGATCACCGTCTTCTAATTTTTTGAACCAGAGGCGACCTTCATCATCAAGCTCAGGATCTGTTTCGATTTCCGCATTGATACGAACGTACAGTTTCAACAATTCATCAATTGGATTTGCTTCGACGGCTTCTTTGCTGCCCCATTTTTTATAGGCCACCATTAAAAGACCGAATTGTTTTCCCCAGTCACCTAAGTGATTGATTTTAATGGTGTTGTAACCCAATTTACGGAAAATATTAGAAAGAGCATCACCAATAACAGTTGAGCGCAAATGACCAACTGAAAATGGTTTTGCAATGTTTGGGCTGGAGAGATCAATGGTAATGTTTTCTCCATTTCCTTCATTTTGCTGCCCATAGTTATTTCCTTCTTTTACAATTTCTTTGATAACTTGAGCTGAAATTTTTGATTTATCAAGGAAGAAATTAACATAAGGACCAGTTGCCACTACTTTTTCAAAGTTTGTTGAATCAATTTTTTCTGCAATATCTGCTGCAATCGCTTGAGGCGCTTTTCGTTCTACTTTCGCTAAAGAAAAGGCAGGAAAAGCAATATCACCTAAATCTGAGCTTTTTGGTTTTTCTAGTAAATTTAAAATAGCGTCTTGGTCTAAGCTGTCAATGACCTTAGCCAGTTCACTTGCAATCAATTGTTTATTATCCATGGTTTCTCCTTTGGTCTTTTACTAGTATTTTAACATATTTTTTGACGAATCTTCAATTTTTTTGGTATAATTTTGAGTATAAATATACATTATTGAGGATAAAATGAAAAAGAGTGAACGTCATAAACTAATTAAGCGAATGATTAAGGAAGAAAAACTGAGTACACAAAAAGATATACAGGATCGTTTAAAGGCACAAGGCATCATTGTAACACAGACAACCCTCTCTCGGGACTTACGTGAAATTGGATTGACGAAAGCTAAGAAAAACAATGAAGTTTATTATGTTTTAGCAGATGAAACAAATAAAATCGATTTGGTTGAGTTCTTGTCTTATCATGTAGAGGGTGTTTCTCGGGCGGAATTTTCCTTGGTTCTTCATACTCGCTTAGGAGATGCTTCTATTCTGGCTAACTTTGTGGATGCCAATAAAGGTGAGCTGATTTTAGGAACGGTAGCAGGGGCTAACACGCTCTTAGTTATCTGTCGTGATACAGCAGCTGCAAAACAAATGGAAGAGCAGCTCCTTGAGAAAATGGATTAAGAGAATGAATGATGAGGCTGGGACAAAGAGCTCAGCTTCCTTTGTTTATGTAGTCAACAAGACGCAGTAGCTGATTGCTCAAAGCAATGCTTTGAGGTGGCGGATAGAACTTGCGAAACACGTCTCAAAGCTGTTGTTTTTCAGGTTCGGAAAAACACTTTTGACAAAAACTTTGTTTTCTTTATCCACCACCTCAACAGTCTTTCAGACTGTTGAGCAAGCCTTGCGGGGTGAGATGACGAACTGAAAATTTTCAAGATGAGTCCTGTCCCACTCCCAGCTATGCGGATGTGGGACGATGAAATCAAGTTTCTACGAAACTATTGATTTCTATCCCACTCTTATCACTATCAACCAACAGAAAGGATGAGAATGACAAAAGAAAAACTATCTCCAGGAATGCAACAGTATTTAGATATAAAAAAAGATTATCCAGATGCTTTTTTGTTGTTTCGCATGGGAGATTTTTATGAATTATTCTATGATGATGCGACCAATGCGGCACAGATTTTAGAGATTGCTCTGACTAGCCGCAATAAAAACTCGGAAAATCCAATCCCAATGGCAGGAGTTCCTTATCATTCGGTGCAGCAATACATTGATGTCTTAATTGAAGCAGGCTATAAAGTTGCGATTGCAGAGCAAATGGAAGATCCTAAAAAAGCGGTTGGAGTAGTCAAACGCGAAGTAGTACAGGTGATTACGCCGGGGACAGTAGTTGATTCTTCAAAACCAGACAGTCAGAACAACTTTTTAGTGGCTTTGGATAAGCTGGCAGGTATATATGGGCTGGCTTATATGGATGTCGGAACGGGTGAATTTCAGGTCACAAGTCTTAGTGACTTTAACATGGTCTGTGGAGAAATCCGAAACTTGCGAGCGCGTGAAGTGGTCTTAGGGTATGAATTGCCTGAAATGGAGCGCCAAGTATTGGAGATTCAAATGAATCTCCTTTTATCGCAAGTAGAAACTATATTTGATGATGTTCAGCTGCTAGGAAAGGACTTGTCGCCGCTAGAGCACCAAGTAGCTGGAAAGTTATTAGAGTATGTTCATAAAACGCAGCTACGTGAGCTTAGTCATTTGAAACAAGTTCATCATTATGAAATCAAAGATTTCTTGCAGATGGACTACTCAACTATGGCAAGTCTGGATTTAACAGAGAATGCTCGGACAGGAAAGAAGCACGGTAGCCTTTATTGGTTGATGGACGAGACCAAGACAGCTATGGGGACGCGACTGTTGAGAGCGTGGATTCAACGTCCGTTGATTGATAAAGAGCGAATCGTCAAGCGGCAGGATGTAGTGCAAGTCTTTTTAGATCATTTCTTTGAGCGCAGTGACTTATCAGACAGTCTCAAAGGAGTGTATGATATTGAGCGTTTAGCCAGTCGGGTTTCGTTTGGCAAGACCAATCCGAAAGATTTATTACAACTTGCTGCGACATTGAGTCATGTACCACAAATTAAGGGAATTTTAAAAGGAATTGACAGCCCAGTTTTGGAAGATTTGATTGCTAAATTGGATGAAATTCCTGAATTGGCGGCCTTGATTCAGTCAGCAATTTCATCGGATGCTCCAAATGTCATTACAGAGGGTAATATTATTAAAACAGGTTTTGATGAAACTTTGGACAAGTATCGAGTGGTCATGCGAGATGGAACGAGCTGGATTGCAGATATTGAGGCGAAAGAAAGAGAAACTAGTGGAATTAACAACCTGAAGATTGATTACAATAAAAAAGATGGTTATTATTTCCATGTCACCAATTCCCAGCTTGAACACGTACCCAGTTATTTTTTCCGCAAGGCAACTTTGAAAAATTCGGAGCGTTTTGGTACGGAAGAACTGGCTCGTATTGAAGGCGAGATGTTGGAAGCGCGTGAAAAATCAGCTAATTTGGAATACGAGATTTTTATGCGCATTCGTGAGGAAGCTGGTAAATATATCAAACGCCTGCAATCCTTGGCGCAAACTCTGGCAACGGTTGATGTGCTGCAAAGCTTTGCAACTGTAGCTGAAAAGCAACACTTTGTGAGACCAGAATTTACTGAGCAGCGCTCTATCCAAATTGATAAAGGGCGGCATGCGGTCGTAGAAAAAGTTATGGGTGCACAAACCTATATTCCTAATAGTATTTCAATGGACGAGAATGTTAATGTTCAGCTAATTACAGGTCCAAATATGAGTGGGAAGTCAACTTATATGCGGCAGTTAGCAATCATTGTGATTATGGCTCAAATGGGCTCTTATGTTTCAGCTGAAAGCGCTCAATTGCCGATTTTTGATGCAATCTTTACTCGAATTGGTGCAGCGGATGACTTGGTTTCTGGACAATCAACCTTTATGGTTGAAATGATGGAAGCGAACCATGCTATTTCTCAAGCAACAGAAAATTCACTCATTCTTTTCGATGAGTTAGGAAGAGGAACAGCGACCTATGATGGCATGGCGCTTGCTCAGGCGATTATTGAGTATATTCACAATCGGACAGGCTCCAAGACACTTTTTGCGACTCACTATCACGAGTTGACAGAACTGTCAACTAGCTTGACACAACTAGAAAATGTCCATGTAGCAACCCTAGAAAGAGATGGTCAAGTAACATTTCTTCATAAGATTGAAGTTGGACCTGCTGATAAATCTTATGGGATTCATGTAGCAAAAATTGCAGGTTTGCCAAATGATTTGTTGACAAGAGCGGATCAAATATTGACACGATTAGAAAGCCAAGCAAATGAGAAGTCATCTCTCAATCCTTCTAATAAAGGAGCTAATGATAGTAAGGAAAATCAAGTATCTGAGCAGATATCTTTATTTCCAGAAATAACCGAATCACCTATTTTAGACGAGTTGCGCCAGTTGGACATTTATAATATGACCCCAATGGAAGTGATGTTGGCTGTGGCAGAGCTGAAGAAGAAACTTTAAAATGTTGAAGCTATAGTGGGTGTGGCTGGCTAACAGCTCAATTTGCTGAAATGTCATACCAGAATTGCAGCTAGGGTCTAATCTTCAAACCACAACAATTTAGCAAGCTATGATGTTTTCTATCAATCTGCATTTTTAGTTGGGCTCAAATAACCGCCGTGAGTTTTTTCACAGCGGTTATTTCTTGCTATTTGCATTGTTCCTTTAAGTGATGATTGATTTTCTCAATTTTCTTTTTAGTCAGATAAGACAGGATTGCCCAAAGGATAAGATAAACAACAGTAAATTCCAAAATCAACTGTAAGATGAAAATGGGTTCACTTGGAAACCAGCCAGCTAAAAGAGCTAAGGGAATAAATCCTAGAATCATAAGCCCATAGTGACAGATAGTTGCTTTGAGGATGCTCCAATCTTTTTTGAAAAGCTCTTTTCCTAAGCTAAAGAGTAAGCCGATTAGACCCCATATAGCTGCGCAATAGAGAACGACTAAGGCGCCGTGAATATGATACTGTTCCATCCAAAGACCAACTGCTGAATAAGGGTTGAGCGGATGATAGGCAGGTGCAAAAAAGTAAGAAAAGATGACGGATAGGAGGAGTCCGATAACAATGCCTCCTAGAGCATCTCTGAATAATGTTTTTTTCATAGTTGTAATTTCTCCTTTATAGCTTTGAGATAACGGCGAGATGAATAAGTTATCTGACCGTTTTTTAGTGTAATCTGAATCAGACCGCTGCCGGTCAATTTCAGATGATCAATCTGTTTGGTATTGATGATTTCAGATTGGGAAATCTGTAGAAAATCAGCAGGAAGCAATTCCAAAACTTGATAAAGTGGGAGCCCTATGTGATAATTGTCTGTCGCTGTTTCAGCCCAAACTTGGCGGTTTTCAATATAAACCCGCTGAATTTCAGCAGTATCTAATAGGTAAATCTCTTCCTCTTTTTTAGCTCGAATAACTTTGTTTTTATCGAGTTGTTGAGCAAATTTCAGCGATTGCTGAATGGCGTCTGACAAAGCCGGTGCTTCAATAATGACTTTTTTCCTCTGAAAACTTTTCGTCAATATGCAATTGAACTTTCATAAACATCCCTTCTTTCCAGATGTTAGCTTGTTGCTGATTTTCGTTCATACCAAGAGGATACTAACTACCTCCCTCTTCCTAAATCTATTAAACATTATTTCGACTAGGAAAACAAGGGCTTTTACCTAAGTGGTTGCTTTGTTTGTCTATTTGGTTTCTTTTAAAAGGAGAAGCTGGTCCAGGCCCCCTCACACCAGACTTCTGATAGAAAAACAGCTTTATGTTATAATAGTAGCTAGAATACTTACGGAGAAAACTATGTCAAAAATTATTGAACTACCAGAAAATCTTGCCAATCAGATTGCGGCGGGTGAGGTTATTGAGCGGCCTGGCAGCGTTGTCAAGGAGTTAATAGAAAACTCTATTGATGCTAATGCAACTCAGATTATAGTTGAGATTGAAGAAGCGGGACTCAAGAGCATTAAAGTTATCGATAATGGCGAAGGAATTGAGCATGAGGAGGTTTCCTTGGCTTTGCGGCGGCATGCTACTAGTAAAATTAAGAAACAAGCCGACCTTTTTCGAATTCGGACATTGGGCTTTCGGGGCGAGGCACTTCCATCTATTGCTTCAGTTTCATGCTTGACGATTGAAACTGCGACAAGTAGTGGTGCACATGGGACGCTTCTGATTGCGCAAGGTGGAGAAGTTGAGACTTTAGAGCCAAGTAGCTGTCCTAGAGGCACCAAAATCAAGGTGGAAGATCTCTTTTTCAACACGCCTGCTCGCTTGAAATATATGAAAAGTCAACAAGCGGAACTATCTCATATTGTAGATGTGATTAACCGTTTGAGCTTGGCTCATCCGGAGGTCGCTTTCACTCTTGTTAATGACGGTAAAGAGATGACACGGACAGCAGGAACAGGAAATCTGCGTCAAGCAATTGCTGGCATTTATGGACTGACAACAGCCAAAAAAATGATTGAAATTTCAGCTTCTAATCTGGATTTTGAAGTATCGGGTTATATTAGCCTACCAGAATTAACGAGGGCTAATCGGAATTACATCACCATTCTAATCAATGGTCGCTACATCAAGAATTTCCTGCTCAATCGAGCTATTTTAGATGGATATGGTAGCAAGCTCATGGTGGGACGTTTTCCGATTGCTGTGATTGATATTCGGATTGACCCATATCTTGCTGATGTCAATGTTCACCCGACCAAGCAAGAAGTGCGGATTTCAAAAGAGAGAGAACTGATGGCCTTGATTTCGCAAGCCATTTCTGCGAGTTTAAAAGAGCAGGATTTGATTCCGGACGCTTTGGAAAATTTAGCAAAATCAACCATTAACCGAGCAAATAAGCCTGAGCAGACGAGTCTCCCACTCAAAGAAAACCGACTCTATTACGATAAAGAAAGAAATGACTTCTTTGTGAAACCACAAGTGTCAGAAGCCCAACCTTCTTTTGAGGAATCTGACCGATTAGACCAACAATCTGCTGATACAGATGAACTCAATTCAAAAGCTGTTTCTGTCAAATTTGCAGAAAGGCAATCTCCTTCTTACAATCAACTAGATCATCCAGAGCTGGATCAGGCGAGCTTAGAGAGAGCTTTAGATAAGTTGGGTGGAGAAGAAACTTCAACTTTTCCAGAATTGGAATATTTCGGGCAAATGCATGGTACCTACCTTTTTGCTCAAGGAAACGGTGGTCTCTATATCATTGACCAGCATGCGGCTCAAGAACGAGTGAAGTACGAATATTACCGTGAAAAAATCGGAGATGTAGATGCTAGTCAGCAGCAGATTCTGGTTCCCTATATCTTTGAATTTCCAGCCGATGATATGCTACGTCTGAAACAACGTATGTCTCTTTTGGAAGAAGCCGGTGTTTTCCTTGAAGAATACGGAACTAATCAATTTATTCTTCGTGAACATCCCATTTGGCTTAAGGAAGAGGAGATCGAATCAGGTATTTATGAGATGTGCGATATGCTCCTTCTAACCAAGGAAGTCTCTATCAAGAAATATCGCGCTGAGCTGGCTATTATGATGAGTTGTAAACGCTCTATTAAAGCCAATCACAGTTTGGATGACTATTCAGCACGTGATTTGATTTTTCAGTTATCACAATGCGACAATCCCTACAATTGTCCACATGGTCGTCCCGTTTTGGTCAACTTTACCAAATCTGATATGGAAAAAATGTTCCGTCGGATTCAGGAAAATCATACCAGTCTGAGAGAATTGGGGAAATACTAAATATCCTGAAAACAGAGAGTTACCATATTCTCTGTTTTTTAGCTTTTTTCTATCCAATGTGAGGTTTCCCCCACAGTTTCAATTTTTTCTAGTTGAAAATATGATATACTAAAAGGGTTGAAAAGGAGAAATGATGTACGAATATTTTAAAGGAATTTTAAGTAAAATCACAGCCAAATATATTGTAGTAGAAGTGGGGCAAATTGGCTATCTCCTGCATGTGGCCAATCCCTATGTCTATTCAGGTCAGGTCAATCAGGAGATTCAAGTTTTTGTTCATCAGGTGGTCAGAGAGGATGCCCAGCTCCTCTACGGTTTTCGCACAGAAGGTGAAAAGCAGCTTTTTCTCAATTTGATTTCGGTTTCTGGTATTGGACCCGTTTCTGCTCTTGCGATAATCGCTGCCGATGATAATGCCGGCTTGGTGCAAGCCATTGAGCAGAAAAATATCACCTACCTGACCAAGTTTCCTAAGATTGGCAAGAAGACAGCCCAGCAGATGGTGCTAGACTTGGAAGGCAAGGTAGTGGCTGCAGATGGTCCGGCAGAAAGCAAGGCGCCCGTTCAGACTGCAGATAATCAAGAGCTGGAAGAAGCCATGGAAGCCATGCTAGCTCTGGGATACAAGGCGGCTGAACTCAAGAAAATTAAGAAATTCTTTGAAGGAACCAATGATACCGCGGAAAATTATATCAAATCCGCTCTCAAAATGCTGGTAAAATAAAGGAGAAAAGATGAAACGGTGTAGCTGGGTAAAAGAGAATAATCCTTTATATGTCGCTTATCATGATCAAGAGTGGGGGATTCCTTTGCATGATGAGCGGGCTTTATTTGAGTTGCTCTGCCTAGAGACCTATCAGGCAGGACTATCTTGGGAGACTATTCTCAATAAACGAGCAGCCTTCCGACAAGCTTTTCATGGCTATGATGTTCATCAGGTGGCAGTCATGACAGATGCGGAGTTAGAAGGCATTTTACAAAATCCTGCCGTCGTCCGAAATCGTCGGAAAATCTATGCAACACGTGCCAACGCCCAAGCTTTTTTGAAAATACAGGCAGAATTTGGCAGTTTTGATCATTATCTCTGGTCTTTTGTAGACTTTACACCGATTGACAATCCTGTCAAGGATTACAAGCAGATGCCCTCCAAGACTCCATTGTCTGAAAAACTGGCTAAAGACATGAAGAGACGAGACCTCAAGTTTGTAGGACCAGTTTGTATCTATTCTTTCCTGCAGGCGGCAGGTCTCATCAATGATCATGAGGAGACTTGCGATTTTAATCCAGCAAGAAAAACAATCAAACGATGTTAATAGCTTTGCCATCTTTTATGTGAGCAGTCAGTGCAATATTTATTGACCGATACTGTTTTATATTTTTCGTAATATTGCCGTATTTGTGATGATATGACATCACTACAAAACCATGACCAAAGTTCCAATCGTAATCAAAATGCTACCAATCAAGGATTTCATAGTAAAATCCTCGTGGAGAAAGATAAAAGCAAGAATGAGTGTGAGGACAACACTAAGCTTATCAATAGGAACGACCTTGGAGGCTTCTCCCTCCTGCAATGCTCGGTAATAACAGAGCCAGGAAGCGCCCGTCGCTAATCCAGATAAAATCAAGAAAATCCAACTTTTCTTGCTGATGTTAGCGAGACCGAGTTGTCCTTTGGTCAAAAAGACCATACCCCAAGCCATTAAAACAACGACCACCGTCCGAATAGCTGTCGCTAGATTAGAATTGACGCCAGAAATCCCGATTTTGGCTAAGATAGATGTCAGTGCTGCAAATAAAGCAGAAAAAATGCAAAAACTGTCCACATCATTAAATCTCCTTAAAAGTTTTGTTTTCTTTATTTTTATCACATTTGATTCTATCTAACATAGTAAAAGCAAAGAAACTCAGGCAGCAAGAATTGTCTGGGCTTCTTTGTACGAATCAAAGCGTGAAAAGGATTTGAATCTAGTTGATAAAAAGACCACAAGCTAAGACCTGTGGAAATGATTGATTTCGTGTTTCATATTTCGTAGCAACTCAAGTTCGTCTGTGATTTCTAATAAGACCAATCCTTTTTCGATTCGTTTGTTATTATTTTGGCAAATTCCTAATCTAATATTACACAAAGCTAAAGCATCATACCTCTTTAACTTTTGAGCTTCTAAAGCTAGTGTGACAATTTTTTCATATTGTTGAAATTCATGATGGTACAAATAAATTCCTGCTAAATTTGAGACTGAAGTTAAGCGTTTGAACATTTGTACAACTTTTGTAGTTCTCTAGGCCTTCGAAAAAAACAGATAAAAAACAGATGCTGAATTTTCAAAATGGTAAAAAAACGTTGACTTTTCCGGGGGGGGGGGTATACTGATATTAGTATAATATTAATTACAGGAGAAATATGCAATGAAAAAGCATAAATGGATAAGTTATTTCTTATCATTGTTAGCAATATTTACCGTGTTTGGTGCTACTAATGTTCATAAGATTTTTGCCGGTGAGGTAAAACCTGATGTGAAGATAACCAATTTTACATTATCTCATGAAGATGGGTCGACTAATCAGAAATTTCACTACAATGAACGATTTAAGATTAATATGGAATGGGATGCTTCTTCATATAGCAATACGTTAAAAGAAGGTGATTATTTTAATATAAAATTACCAGATAATATGAAATTTCCTACAAATACATCTGCTACAAAATTTGAAATAAAAGATAGCAGTGGGAAAGTAATAGCCAATGCAGTTGTTTCACCTAATGCAAACGAACAAGGAGGAATGGTCAAAGTTACTTTCACAAAAGAAGTAGAGAATCATTATAATATCAAAGGTAAAATGGAGCTGGCTGCTAGTTTTACTAACATAAAATACGATGAAAAGAATAAATTTGAAGTTTCAGTTGATGGAAAAGTTCAAACAACTGAAATAGAAATTACGGGACCGAATCCTCTGAAAGATGAAGAAATTGGTAAATGGGGAACAGCTATTAAAGAGAGTGATAATACTGTTCAATGGTATGTTCGAATCAATCATAAAAAAGGAACTTACAAAAACTTTGTTTACAAAGATGGACTTTGGACAAAAAGTGGGGATTTAGGTGGTGTACACCTTATTCCAGACTCATTTCATCTTTATGAAGTTGAATATGATCAATATGGTGGTCAACAAGGAGTTATAAAAGAGGTAGATATCAAGGATAAATTAACCCTTACTGATAATAATACAAAATTTGAGTTAGCCATAGGAGATATTAATAAAACTCAATATAAATTGGAGTATAAATCTACCTATATACCTGGTAGTATTCTTAGAAACAAGGCTAAGGGCACTTATACAAATGGAGAAACCCATGAACACAACGAGACTTTCCACGATGCTACTTCTAGTGGTAGTGGTTCGGGAAGTTTATTGAGTAAGCTTCGTATTCTTAAAGTCGATGCAGAAAATAACACAACTAAGCTAGCTGGTGCTAAGTTTTCAATCAAAAAACTTCAAGATGGCACAACATTTGAGCTAACTACAGATGCAAATGGTGAAGCAACATCTGATAAGCTGGTTCCGGGTCAATATGAAATTACAGAAGTAACACCACCTGCAGGGTATGAGCTGAACTCGGAAACATATACTGTCACGATCACATCGGATGATGCAACCTTTAAAACCATTACGAATAAGAGAGCAAAAACCTCTGTTAAGGTAAATAAAAAATGGGTTGGTAAGACAGGATCTGAAGTGAAAGTTGAACTTCAGGCTGGCGGTACAACAGTAGCTGAAGCAACTTTAAATCAAGCAAATAACTGGGAACATACTTTTGATAATTTGGAACAGTATAAAGATGGGAAACTTATCGATTATACCGTTAAAGAAGTAGAGGTTGAAGAAGGATACCAATCTAAAGTAGAAGGAAATGCTACAGATGGTTATACGATTACTAACACCTACACCCCAGCACCTGATACCAAAGCAAAAATTGCTGGTAAGAAAGTGTTGGAAGGTAAAATACTCGAAGCAGGAAAATATAGCTTTGTTCTGAAGAAAGCAGATGGTAGCGTCGTTCAAACCGTTACCAATGACGTAGGCGGAAACTTCGCTTTCGATGAATTGACTTACGATGAAAATCAAGTCGGTACGCACAAGTATACGGTTGAAGAAGTTGCAGGAACTGAAACGGGTATTACTTACGATAAAACTATTCAAGAAGTAGAAGTCAAGGTTGAAAAAATCAGTGCCACTGAATTAAAAGCAACGGTTTCTAAACAAGCCAGTGACCTTGTCTTCACGAATAAATATACCCCTGCTAAAACACAAATTCCAGTGAAGAAAGTCTGGGATGATGCCGACAATCAAGATGGCAAACGTCCTGCTTCTATCACAGTTAAGCTCCTGGCAGACGGTCAAGATACAGGCAAAACTCTTGAATTGTCAGAAGCTAATGGCTGGTCAGGTAACTTCACGGATTTAGACGCAGATAAAGGCGGAAAAGCAATTGATTATAAAGTGGTTGAAGTAAGCACGGTGGCTGGTTATACAAGTGAAATCAGCGGAGATGCAACAACTGGTTTTACAATCACTAATAAATATACTCCAGAAACGATTGACATTAAAGCCACAAAGAACTGGGATGATGCCAATAACCAAGATGGCAAACGTCCGAAATCGATTACGGTCAACCTCATGGCCGACGGTGAAAAAGTAGCTTCCCAAGAAGTGAAAGCAGCAGCTGACGGCACTTGGTCTACAGTCTTTACAAAACTTCCTAAATTCAAAAATGGGAAGGTGATTAAATATAGCCTGACCGAAGAAGTCGTTTCTGAATACACCAGCGAAATCAATGATTTCAATATTACCAACAAATACACACCAAAAATGATTGATTATCAAGTGACGAAGACTTGGAATGACAATAATAACCAAGATGGCAAACGTCCAGACCATATCACGGTTCACTTGCTGAAGACAGTTGGCGGTGTGACTACCGAAGTTGAGAAATATGATATCAAAGTCGCAGAAGCAGATCCAGCGAATGGCAATGTTTGGAAACATACCTTTACTAATCTTCCAAAATACGAAACAGGTCAAGAAATTGTCTATTCTGTTAAGGAAGATGCCGTAGCAGGATATGAAACATCTATCAAGGGTCAAGAAATCACAAACACCCATGACCCAGAAACAATCGTCATTTCTGGTAAGAAAGTCTGGGAAGATGCTAACAACCAAGACGGCAAGCGAACAAAAACAGTCAAGGTTCAAATTCTGAAAGGCGGCACAATCGTTGATGAAGTTGAAACTTCAGAAGAAAAAGGTTGGGCATTTGAATCCAAACCATTACCGAAGTATGAAAACGGTAAAGAAATCGAATATGATGTCAAAGAAGTTGCTGTAGAATCTTACGAAAAGCCAATAGTTGAAAAATCTCAAGACGGTAAATACACGATTACCAACAAGCGTACTCCAGAAAAGGTAAACTTGACAGGTCAAAAGACTTGGGAAGATGACAATGACAAAGACGGTCTTCGTCCAAAAGAGATTCAAGTAAGATTGCTTGCAAATGGAAAAGATACAGGCAAAGTAGCAACAGCAAGCGCAGCAACTGGTTGGAAGTATAGTTTTGAACAGCTTGCCAAATATGAAGCAGGTAAGGAAATCACTTATACGGTGGAAGAAGTTGCGGTACCAGAAGGATACACAGCGAAGGTAGAAGGCATGAATATCACGAATCGTCATACGCCAGAGAAACCACAAACCCCACCAAGTACACCAGAAAAGCCAAAGAAGACCATTCTCCCATCAACAGGTAGTCACAGTTCATTCTTGGCATTATTTGCAGGTTTGTTCACATTAGGTGGAGCTGTTTACTTGTTAAAGAAGAAGGTGTAATTCTATCATCAGGTAGAACAATGAAAGTCCATTAGAGAAATCTAGTGGGCTTTTTCAGATTCTTTGGCAACGGATATGGATGATGATTAGTTGATTTATCTTAACATTGAGGTGAAATCAAATTAGCTTCCTCAATTTGTATACAGAGCTAAAAAATTAGTAAATTGTCTATGGCTTGTGAAGGATTCATGAAGAACAATACCTTTGTTTTATCAAAATTTCTCGCTAATTTATGGGAGATTCTTTTCTTAAAATGCAGTTTTTAAGATTTTTTGTGATAAAATAAAATCAATTGCGAATAGTAAGGTAGGGGAGGTTCTATGAAAGCAGAAATTATTGCTGTGGGTACTGAAATTCTGACAGGTCAGATTGTCAATACAAACGCCCAATTTTTATCTGAAAAATTAGCGAGTCTGGGAGTAGATGTGTATTTTCAAACTGCGGTCGGAGATAATAAAGCTCGTCTGTTATCCATTTTAGAAATTGCTCGGAATCGGAGTAATTTGGTCATCTTAACTGGAGGATTAGGCCCAACAGAAGATGACTTGACTAAGCAGACTTTGTCAAAATTCTTAAATCGTAGATTGGTATTTGACCGAATGGCTACGGAGAAATTGGACCGTTTCTTCGCAAGCAGATCAGACTATGTGCGAACACCCAATAATGAGCGGCAAGCTCAGATAGTGGAAGGCTCGACTCCTCTCCAAAACGAAACCGGACTTGCGGTGGGAGGCGTGATTGAAGTCAGTGGCGTGACTTATGTCGTTCTGCCTGGACCGCCTAGTGAATTAAAACCTATGGTAAATAATGAGCTGGTTCCGCTTTTAGCAACTGGTCAAAAATTGTATTCAAGAGTTTTGCGTTTCTTTGGTATTGGTGAAAGTCAATTAGTAACCCTTTTAGGAGATTTAATTGATAATCAGACCGATCCAACCATTGCTCCTTATGCTAAGACGGGAGAGGTGACATTGCGATTGTCCACTAAGGCTGGCAGTCAAAAGGAAGCAGATGTTAAGTTTGCTCATTTAGAAAAGAAAATTTTGGCAGTACAGACTTTTGAGAAACAACATTTAGCAGACCTTTTCTACGCTTATGGAGATGATAATTCTCTGGGGCAAACAGCTTTTGAACTGCTGAGGAGAGCAGGAAAGACCGTCACAGCAGCTGAAAGTTTGACTGCAGGACTCTTTCAAGCAACTTTGGCAAACTTTGCTGGAGCCTCAAATGTCTTTAGTGGTGGCTTTGTTACCTACAGTATAGAGGAAAAGAGCCGAATGCTGGGCATTTCCTTGGCAGACTTGGGAAAGCATGGGGTAGTTTCAGCTTTTACAGCGGAGAAAATGGCAGAGCAGGCAAGAAAATTGACCGCTAGTGACTATGCGGTGAGCTTGACAGGTGTGGCAGGTCCAGATAGCTTAGAAGGACATCCAGCAGGGACAGTTTATATCGGCTTAGCAACCACAGAGGATGTTCAGTCTATTAAGGTTAATATTGCGGGTCGCAGTCGGACAGATGTACGTAAAATAGCCGTTCTGCATGCTTTCAATTTGCTACGAAAAACTTTGTTAAAAAACGAAAATATGCTATAATAATTAGATAGGTAAAAAAATAATTTATCAGTATACAGGAGAAATAAATGGCGAAAAAACAAAAAAAATTAGAAGAAATTTCAAAGAAATTTGGCGAGGAACGTCAAAAAGCACTAGATACTGCACTTAAAAATATTGAAAAAGATTTTGGCAAAGGGGCGATTATGCGCCTAGGTGAGCGCGCTGAACAAAAAGTTCAAGTCATGAGTTCAGGTAGCTTGGCGCTAGATATCGCTCTTGGTGCAGGAGGGTATCCAAAGGGGCGGATTATTGAAATCTATGGACCAGAGTCTTCTGGTAAGACGACCGTAGCTCTTCATGCAGTAGCGCAAGCTCAAAAAGAAGGCGGTATTGCAGCTTTTATTGATGCAGAACACGCTCTTGACCCGGCTTATGCACAAGCCCTTGGAGTTAATATTGATGAACTCTTACTTTCTCAGCCAGACTCTGGTGAGCAAGGTCTTGAGATTGCTGGGAAATTGATTGACTCTGGTGCGGTAGATTTGGTAGTTATTGACTCCGTGGCAGCCCTCGTACCACGTGCTGAGATTGATGGAGACATTGGAGATAGTCACGTTGGTTTGCAAGCGCGGATGATGAGTCAAGCTATGCGTAAATTGTCTGCTTCTATTAACAAAACGAAGACAATTGCGATTTTCATCAACCAATTGCGTGAAAAAGTTGGTATTATGTTTGGAAATCCAGAAACAACACCTGGTGGTCGTGCCTTGAAATTTTATGCGTCTGTTCGTTTGGATGTTCGCGGGAATACCCAAATCAAGGGAACTGGTGATGAAAAAGATACCAATGTTGGTAAGGAAACTAAAATTAAGGTTGTGAAGAATAAGGTTGCTCCGCCATTCAAGGAAGCTTTCGTAGAAATCATGTATGGCGAAGGAATTTCTAAAACAGGCGAGTTGATTAAAATTGCGACAGACCTTGATATTATCAAAAAAGCGGGTGCTTGGTATTCTTATAATGATGAAAAGATTGGTCAAGGGTCTGAAAATGCTAAGAAATATTTGGCAGATCACCCCGAGATTTTTGAAGAGATTGATCACAAAGTTCGAGTTCACTATGGTTTGATCGAGGATGACACTGAAGATGAAAAAGATGCAGAAGCAAATAAAGTAGAGGAAGTCACACTAGATTTGGATGATGCTATTGAGATTGAGGAATAATTTTTTAAAAATAGGTCGCAAGACGGAGGGATTTTGTGGTATAATATAGTATGATAATAGTACCGTGTGGCGAAAGGAGTACTTACATGATTACAATTTATACTGTCTCAAGTTGCACTAGTTGTAAAAAAGCAAAAACATGGCTCAATGCTCACCAGTTAACTTATAAAGAACAAAATCTTGGTAAAGAAGGAATCTCGAAAGAAGAGTTGCTGGATATTTTAACAAAGACTGAAAATGGAGTAGCAAGTATTGTTTCTTCAAAAAATCGCTATGCAAAGGGCTTAGGAGTAGATATTGAAGAATTAAGTGTGAGTGAAGTGATTGATTTGATTATGGAAACTCCGCGTATCCTAAAAAGTCCTATTTTGGTAGATGACAAACGTTTACAAGTGGGTTATAAAGAAGATGATATTCGTGCATTCTTGCCTCGTTCAGTTCGTAATGTTGAAAATACAGAAGCACGCTTACGTGCAGCCTTGTAAAGAGTGGATTTCCGCTCTTTTTATTTTACAGTTTGTTATGTTTGGAAATGTGGTAAAATAAAAAACGAGGAGGAGTTAATCCATGAAAAGAAGCCTGATTCTATTAACCATTGTTCTTACAGTCTTAGCAGGATGTGGTCAAAAGAAAGAAACAAAATCAAAAACAAGCAAGCAATCAATTAATAGTACGTTGCCAGTTATTGCAAACGCTGAAAAAGAAACAGTTGTGACAAAAACCTTATCATTCCCTAAAACAGCTGAAGGGGTTCAACAAACACAAACAATTACTTACAAAGGTGATCAATTTTTAAGTTTAACGATTGAGCAAATCATGCCGATGAAAGAAGAAATGAAAAAAGTAGTTGCGGAAGTTGGAGTTGCTGAGGCACAAAATATACTGGAAAAATCTTTGGATGAGGATAGCGAATTTGTGAAAGCAAAGGATTTAGAAGGATTTTCGACTTCTTTGAAGATTATAAACGAACAAGAATTGAGGCGAGTCCAGACCTTTGATTTTCAAGTTTTGGATATTAATAGAGCCGCAAATACTGAGTATTTAAAGAATATGAAATTAAAAGAATTTTTAAAAATGAAACCAAAAGAATATATTGAAGATCAGATTGCCAGTGGTGCAACGGAAGTCAATCAATAACTTGTTAAACACGAATTGATTTTTTAGACGGTTCTTTTTGACAACGCTTACAAAAGAGGGTATACTATTCTTATAAAGCTCTAAAATACAAGGAGGATATTTTTATGAGAAAATCGGTTGTTTTGTTAGGAACAAGTTTGTTGCTGCTCACAGCTTGTGGTCAAAAATCCGGTCAGAATCAGTCAGGGGACAGTAAGACTGGTTCGAGTGTTGTGAAAAAGGATTCTGTTGTGACCAGGTCTTTTCAACAAAAACAGACTGTCCAAGGGATTGAACAAACACTTACGCAAACTATTTCTTATGAAGGAAAAACCTTTAAGAAGTTTGTGATAAATCTTGAACAAATACTTCCTGAAAATATGAAGAGTGCATTAGCGGGTCAAGATTTAGAAAGCACTAAGCCGTACTTGATTTCTGCTTTTGAAAAGGCTGCAGGATTGGATAAATTTAAGTCTTTGGGCGGTGTTGATGTTAAAACAGACATTACAAAAGACTATATTATTAAAGTTACAATCAATATTGATATGAGCAAAATCAACCTTGATGAAGCATCAAAACTGGATACATATGGCTCTATGTTTTCAACTATCAAAAATTTAACACCCAAACAATATATTGAATCTGTCAAAGCAGCTGGTGCTAAAGAAGTTGCAAATCCATGATTTTATAGGTGTATATGAAACAAAAAAAGCTGAATTTATTCAGCTTTTTTCAACCCCTTTCATTTGTGAAAACTCTTGAAATGTGCTATAATATAGATATTCTGGTGAAAGAAGGTGTAATTGTGGGATTTACAGATGAGACAGTACGTTTTAATCTTGATGATTCAAACAAAAAAGAGATTAGTGAAACATTGAAAGATGTCTATGTGTCGCTGAATGAAAAGGGCTATAACCCAATCAACCAAATCGTAGGATACGTGCTTAGTGGTGATCCTGCGTATGTACCTCGCTATAATAATGCACGAAATCAAATTCGTAAATATGAACGTGATGAGATTGTAGAAGAATTAGTTCGTTATTATTTGAAAGGGCAAGGCATTGATCTCTAATGAGAATTATGGGGTTAGATGTTGGTTCAAAAACGGTTGGTGTCGCGGTTAGTGATCCACTTGGTTTTACAGCTCAAGGACTTGAAATTATTCCTATTGATGAAGAAAAAGGGGAATTTGGTTTTGAGCGTTTGACTGAACTTGTCCAAGAATATAAGGTGGACAAGTTTGTTGTAGGTCTTCCTAAGAATATGAACAATACAAGCGGACCACGTGTAGAAGCAAGTCAGGCTTATGGGACTAAGATTGAGCAGTTATTTCATTTGCCAGTTGAATACCAAGATGAGCGCCTAACAACAGTAGCTGCGGAGAGAATGTTGATTGAGCAGGCAGATGTGAGCAGAAAGAAGCGGAAAAAAGTGATTGATAAGCTCGCAGCGCAGCTCATTTTACAAAATTATTTAGATCGAAATTTTTAATAAATAAAGGAGAAAACATGGCACACGATCATAACCATGACCATGAACACGAAGAACGTGAATTGATTACGCTAGTAGACGAGCAAGGGAATGAAACTTTGTTTGAAATTCTCTTGACTATTGACGGGAAAGAAGAATTTGGTAAAAACTATGTTCTCTTGATTCCAGCTAGCGCAGAAGAAGATGAAAATGGCGAGGTAGAAATTCAAGCCTACTCGTTTACTGAAAATGAGGACGGAACAGAAGGCGATTTGCAACCAATCCCAGAAGATTCAGATGCTGAATGGGACATGATTGAAGAAGTTTTCAACAGCTTTATGGAAGAATAAAAATTGTGTACACTAGCTTTTTATATTACAGACGATGAAGAGATTAAAAGGCTGTGTGAATCGTTATTTTATGGTATACGAATGAGTGGTTGGTTTAATTTCTATGTGGAGTAAGAGTGCTAACTATTCAAATGAGTTGTGGGGTGTGACATGAACCAAAATCTGGTTCTGTTTCACTCCCTTTTTGCTGGGAGAAGAATATGAATGAAATTGAAATGTGGTTGGAAAGTCGCATTGGACTAAACTTTCGCTCTGGTTTAGATCGAATGAGTCAGGCGGTAAGTCTTTTGAATCATCCTGAAGAAAATTATCCCATTATTCATGTGACAGGAACGAACGGGAAAGGCTCAACGATTGCGTTTATGAGTCAGCTATTCGTGCAGCATGAAAAGAAAGTAGGGACCTTTACGTCGCCTCACATGGTAAGTGTTCATGACCGGATTTGTATTAACCATGAACCCATTTCCGATGAAGACTTCACTCGACTGGGACGCCAAGTTCGGGAAATGGAAAGACAGCTTCGACAAACACATGACCCACTTTCTTATTTTGAAATTTTAACCCTTATGGCTTTATTGTATTTCAAAGAAGAGCAAGTAGATGTGGCTTTAATTGAAGTGGGCATTGGTGGGCTTTTAGACACGACAAATGTAGTGGCAGGAGATATTGCGGTGGTGACGTCTGTGGGTTTGGATCATCAAGAAACCTTAGGAGACTCCATAGCCGCCATTGCGGAGCAGAAAGCAGGGATTTTTAAGGAGAAAAAAGTGGCTGTCATCGGACCACTGGCTGAAGAAGCGAGAAGGATCTGTGAACTGCGTGCGAAAAAGCTAGATGTTGTTTTGTACGAATATGGCAGAGATTTTTCATTTTCAAAAGGACAATTTTTCAGCCCAGATGTGAATATTCCTCATCTAAAGTTGAGCCTAGCAGGTACTTATCAGGAAGAAAATGCCGCTGTTGCTTTGCAAAGTTTTCTTTTGTTTATGGGGCAACACAGCTGGCAAGTGCAAATAGAGCTAGTACGAAAAGCTCTGCAAGAGACACATTGGGCAGGGCGGCTGGAATATTTTGAGCGAGGAATTTATCTGGACGGGGCTCACAATTTACCAGCTTTGTCCCGTTTGGTGGAGTTTATTCGCCAGCAAGAACAAAAAGAAATTTTTCTCTTATTCGGTGCTTTGAAACGCAAAAATTATCAGGGGATGCTGTCTTATCTAAAACAAGAATTGCCTCATGTGCAGTTATTCGTAACGACATTTGAGGATGACGGTGCAATAGATAAGCGGAATCTGACAACTGAAACCTATGTTTCCTCTTATCGGGAGTTTATTGAACAATTCATTAAAAATTCTACTGATAATCAGCTTCTTTTTGTGACAGGTTCTCTTTATTTCATTGCGGAAGTTCGTGCTTTTCTTTTGGAGAAAGAAATTGACTGATTAGAATGGTGGATGGTATAATAGAAATGTAAGTAAAGGAGGATAAAAATGATACAATTAAAGAAATTCAGCTACATCGCATTTTTTCTGATAGGACTTATCATTTTGGCATCATGCGCCAAGTCTAACCAAACTTCACCGTCTTCTCAATCTGTCTCAAGTAGCCAATCAACTACAGTCTCAAGTGAGAGTAGTGCTTCGTCAACTATTGCAGAAAATTCGTCAGAAAAATTAGACGGTACTTATAAAGGTATGGACGAAGAAGATGAGATTACTTTGGTTATCAAAGGAAATAGTGGTATGTGGACAGAAAAAGAGCCAAACGGTAAAGAGAAAGTAAAACAGGTGAGCATTGACCCGACAAATCAGCGAATGACGATTGGTGATGACATTGAGCGTTATATGATTGATGGCAAACGGTTAACGATTGAGGATATTGAGCAAGAAAATGGTGAGAATGATACGTTCGTTTTAACGAAGCAATAACCTGTCTAATGTTGGTACAAAATTTCTTGATAAAAATTTGATATGAGTTTGCGAGAACAAGGACGCGTTAGATTTAAGTTTATTGATTCATACAAGTCGATAGGAGAAGCTACGTTTGTTTTAGCGAATTATTCACAAAGGGGCTTGCTTCATGAACTTTATCTGTTGCCTCTAACTGCTTTCTAAATTGGTAGTGGACGACAATCAGTATTCTAGTTAAAATGTAGAATAGGGAGTAGGAGAGAAAGTTGATGGTTACGAATCACAACTTTTCTTTTACTCTTTTTTGCTCTAATGAAAAAATACTTTGAATATCGAAGAATGAGTGATTCTGGCTTGATTTATTAGGAAATCCCCGTTATACTAGTACTAAGTAAAAACAGGGAGAGAAAATGAATCTTAGGAAATTTCAACTATTGATGTCAAAATATGGTTTTAGTATTATTATCATGATACTAGAACTTGCATTTATTTTTTGGTTTTTCTTTTGGCTTGGTCGCTGGACACCTACTTTATGGATTGTCTTTGTGATTTTATTCAGTCTGGCAACGATTTTAGCGATTGTCAATCGTTCAATGACACCGGAAAGTAAAGTAACTTGGCTCTTGGTAGCGTTTGTTCCAGTCATTGGTCCCTTGCTTTATTTGATGTTTGGTGAGCGCCGATTGTCCAGAAGTGAGCTGAAACAGTTGAAAAATATGGATCAAATGAAATTTCGTGAGGACAATAGCTATGAGTTGCGGTTAGACTTGAAAAAGACAGATAAATCAGCTTACGGGATTATCAAGTCGCTTCTCAGCATGGATCATAATGCGGATGTTTACGACGGAACGGAATCGCAATTTTTCCCTTTGGGAGAAGAGATGTTCCAGAAAATGCTGGAAGATTTACGCAATGCAGAAAAATTTATCTTTTTAGAATATTACATTGTAGAAGAAGGCCTCATGTGGAATAGTATTTTAGATATTCTACGTGAAAAGGCAGCCCAAGGTGTGGAAGTGAAAATGCTCTATGATGACATTGGCTGTATGGCAACTCTTCCGGGAGATTATACCAGCCGATTGCAGGCTATGGGGATTGACGCTCATAAGTTTAACAAAGTGATTCCGCGGATGACGGTGGCTTATAATAATCGAGATCATCGGAAAATCCTCGTCGTTGACGGGCAGATTGGCTATACTGGTGGCATTAATCTGGCAGATGAATACATCAATCACATCAAGCGATTTGGTCACTGGAAAGACGGCGGGATTCGTTTGAATGGTCGCGCTGTAAAAGCCTTGACACGGCTGTTTCTGATGAACTGGTATATCAACCGTGGGAAAATCAGTGATTTCGATCGCTATCATTTGGATAACAAAGCTGTAGATGCGCCAGGGCTCTATATTCCGTATGGAAGCGGACCGAAGCCCATGTACAAAGCTCAAGTGGGTAAAAATGTCTATCAAAATATAATCAGCCAGGCGACAGATTATGTGTATATTGCCACGCCGTATTTAATCATTGATTATGATTTGACGGAAGACATCAAAAATGCTGCTATGCGGGGGGTAGATGTCCGAATTGTGACACCTTATATTCCGGATAAAAAAATTATTCAGCTCATTACGCGAGGAGCTTATCCGGATTTAATGACGGCTGGGGTTCGGATTTATGAGTATACACCGGGCTTTATTCACAGTAAGCATGTAGTAGCTGATGATGATTTTGGTGTTGTCGGAACAATCAATTTTGATTACCGCAGCTTAGTTCATCACTATGAAAATGCTGTTTTGATGTATAAAACGCCTTCTATGTTTGACTTGAAGCGAGATTTTGAGGAATTGTTTGAAACCTCACAAGAAATACATGAAGATACCATTAAAAATACCTGGTATCAACGCTTGATTAAAGAAATTGTCGAATTATTTGCACCGATGCTATAAAATTCTTCTTGCAATAAGAGGAATTTTTTCTTTTTTACGAATAATCTAGTAAAAGGAGGCAGAATGGTCATCGATTTAACAAGTGAAGAAAAGGAATTTTTGAAAGAGTATGCGGCTGTAAGTTATCATCGTTTTCGAGAATTGGAATACTACACTTTACTTTTGCAAAAGATGCAGAACTTGTCAGAATCAAGCTGACAGATAGGGAAGATTTTGATATACTAGATAAGACTGATATCAAGGAGAATCTTTATGTACGATACAATGCCTGAACAAGAGATGAAAGAGACAGTAGCAGAGACGCTTCACGAAGAGAGCAAAAAGCAATCGATTTTTATAGAGCCTACTTCAACACCTTTTGTTATTTTATTTTTATGGAGTTTATTAGTTAGTATTCTGAGTGTTGCAAATCCATTGCTAACTAATCTTGCCACAAATCTGCAATCTCAAAATTTATATGCAGGTTGGGCAATGACACAAGGGCAGATTATTTATCGGAATATCTATGGGACGAGTGGTTTGCTATACTACCTAATGAATTGGGTAGGTAGCCTTTTTATGGGGAGTATGCTATTTGTAGGCTTGCAGTTCCTCGCTTTATTTTTTGCGGGGATTTATCTGTTTAAAATCGTATATCAATTAACGGCTGTAAAAAATACTTCTGTCAAAATACTTTCTTTATTTTATTGTTTGACGCTCGCTTTAGGCTGGGGTGGCTTATACTCTAGTATATTTGCTTTCCCATTTGTATTTGGGGCGTTATACTTTCTAATGCGCTATGTGGCAGGAGAAGCTAGTGACAGAGGCTTTATTGGTTTTGGTGCTCTTGGTGCGCTGATGTTTATGACGGACCCAATGACAAGTCTTGTGTTTTATCTGGTGGCTTTCCTTGCTTTATTAGTCTATAATATTGGGGCAAAGAAAAAAGCACACGGTCTTTATCAATTTTTGGCTACGCTTGTAGGCTTTTCGCTTGTTTTTTATCCTTTGGGATATTATACAGTTTTAAATGGTAGTTTTGGTCTCGCCATTAGTCAGATTCTTTATCCGTTGGAAAGTCTGCATTTTTCAGGGCAGCACTTGTTGTATAATGGTTTACTTTATGGCGGGCTCATTATTGGGCTTGGCGTAGTTGTGACTTGGGTGAGAAGTTTTTCATTGCCAACGAATTCTTTGGAGCGCTTTCTGCAGCTATTTAGTTTTTTAGCCTCTCTCTTTCTTGTTGTGTTTGTTTTCTTTTTGCCAGATCGGGGAGCTTATCAACTGTTGCCGATTTTGCCATTTTTTATGGTTCTAGTCAGTATGTGGCTTGGGAAACAGTCGTTCAATAGAGGTGGAAGGCACAGTAGAGTTCAAAAATCTTCGTCTGCTTTCGGAACTTATATCACAAAGAATGCTTTTCTACCGCTTCTAGCAATGATTTATTTAATTGGTTTTCCGTTTGTCAATCAGTATGTTTTATCGACAGGTGAAACAAGTGAGCGTATTTCTGCGGCAAATTATATCAAGAGCAAATCAAAGAATACTGATAAAATCTATGCTTGGGACACAACGGCAGCTCTTTACCGAGCGAGTGGGCGCTTATCTTCGGTACCGATTTTATCTCCTAGCTTGTACCAAGGGACAGGTGAAAATCAAATGTCCTTAGTGAGTAGCCTAAAAGAAACGAAACCAACTTTTATTTTGGTCAACAATCAAGTACCTCTTCTGTCGGATATCAAAAAACAATTAAAAGAAAATTATCAACAGACAGACCTAAAACTCAATCATTTCAAGTTCTATAAGCTGAAATAACAAATCAATATCTTGTGTTTAAAATAAAATTTAAAGTTTTTTACCACAAGATATTGATTTTTTTTATTTGAGTGATATAATATGTTTTATACGAATGGAGGAGCTCATGATTGCATTAAAAGAAGAAACAGTACAAGGATTTGCTGATATTTATGTAGAAAAACGTGACGGTCGTCGTGTGGCGTTTGACGCAGACAAGATCTACAAAGCTCTTGTCAAGGCTAGCCAAGAAGTTACGACGATGACTCCGTTGTTAGAAGCAAAACTTGAAGGTATTACCAATAAAATCGTGGCCGAAGTGATTTCACGTTTTCCTGCGGGCGTTAAAATCTATGAAATTCAAAATATCGTGGAGCACGAATTACTGAATGCTAATGAATATGCCATTGCTGAAAGTTATATTACTTATCGCACACAACGTGATTTTGCGCGCTCAAAAGCAACAGATATCAACTTCACAATCGGTAAATTGCTTAACAAAGACCAAGCAGTTGTCAATGAAAACGCCAATAAAGATAGCGATGTTTTCAACACCCAGCGTGATTTGACGGCGGGAATTGTTGGGAAATCGATTGGTTTGCAAATGCTGCCACCACATGTGGCAAATGCACACCAAAAAGGAGACATCCACTATCACGATTTGGATTACAGCCCTTATACTCCGATGACGAACTGTTGTTTGATTGATTTTAAGGGCATGTTGGCAAATGGTTTCAAGATTGGAAATGCAGAGGTAGAAAGTCCGAAGTCAATTCAAACTGCGACTGCGCAAATTTCTCAAATCATTGCAAACGTAGCTTCTAGCCAATATGGTGGTTGCTCTGCTGACCGAATTGATGAAGTTTTGGCGCCTTACGCTGAAAAAAATTATGAAAAACATTTGAAGGATGCGCGTGAATGGGTGCTTCTTGAAAAGCAGGAAGAGTATGCATGGGCAAAGACTAAAAAAGACATTTATGATGCTATGCAATCTTTGGAGTATGAAATCAATACCTTGTTTACCTCAAATGGACAAACGCCGTTTACTTCACTTGGTTTTGGACTTGGAACCAATCGTTTTGAGCGTGAAATTCAAAAAGCTATTCTTCAAATCCGCATCAAAGGTCTTGGCTCTGAGCACCGTACAGCTATCTTCCCTAAATTGATTTTCACGTTGAAGCGTGGATTGAATTTAGAACCTGGTAATCCAAACTACGACATTAAGCAGTTGGCCTTGGAATGCGCTACGAAGCGGATGTATCCAGATGTCTTGTCTTACGACAAAATTGTGGAATTAACAGGTTCTTTCAAAGTTCCAATGGGTTGTCGTTCTTTCTTACAAGGTTGGAAAGATGAAAATGGTCAAGAAGTCAATTCTGGTCGTATGAATCTTGGGGTTGTAACTGTCAACCTTCCAAGAATTGCCCTCGAATCTGAAGGTAATATGGATAAATTTTGGGAAATCTTCAATGAACGGATGAACATCGCTGAAGATGCCCTTGTCTATCGTGTGGAACGTACAAAAGAAGCAACACCAGCCAATGCTCCTATTCTTTATCAATACGGTGCTTTTGGAAAACGTCTTAGCAAATATGATAAGGTGGATCAACTCTTTAAACATCGTAGAGCTACGGTTTCTCTCGGCTATATTGGCCTGTATGAAGTAGCGACTGTCTTTTATGGTGGTGAGTGGGAGCATAATCCAGAAGCCAAGAAATTTACAGTAGACATTGTTCGTGAAATGAAACGCCGTGTAGAAGAATGGTCTGACCAATATGATTACCACTTCTCTGTTTATTCTACACCGTCTGAAAGTCTGACCGACCGTTTCTGTCGTTTGGATACAGAAAAATTTGGTCTTGTGAAAGATATTACAGATAAGGAATACTACACCAATAGTTTCCACTATGATGTCCGTAAAAATCCAACGCCATTTGAAAAGTTAGACTTTGAAAAAGATTACCCAGCAGCGGGTGCGTCGGGAGGCTTTATCCACTATTGTGAATACCCTGTTTTGCAACAGAATCCAAAGGCGCTTGAAGCTGTTTGGGACTATGCTTACGATCGTGTGGGCTATCTGGGAACCAATACTCCGATTGACCATTGTTATAAGTGCGATTTTGAAGGGGATTTCACGCCAACAGAACGTGGATTTACTTGTCCAAACTGTGGCAATAGCGATCCTAAGACAGTTGATGTTGTCAAGCGAACTTGTGGTTATCTTGGAAATCCTCAAGCTCGTCCGATGGTAAATGGACGTCACAAGGAGATTTCAGCTCGTGTTAAACACATGAATGGTTCAACAATCAAGTTCGAAGGACATCATGTAGAAAAGTAGGAACTTTCATGGGAAAATATCAATTAGACGATAAAGGAAAAGCACAAGTGACACGCTATCATGAAAAGCATTCCAAAGGCGGAGTCAATAAAAAAGATCGTGTTGCAAATTTGCGAGAACAATTCTTACAAAAAACAAAGAAAAAATAGGAGAAAGAGTGAGGTTTGCATGAAGCTAGTCTCACTCTCTTTCTATCAAGGTGAGAAAAATGGAATTAAGACGACCAAGATTAGAAGATAAAGAGGCGGTGATAGACCTCATACTAGAATTTGAAAGGTCGAATGCTGCACACGATGGCGGTTTTTGGGACAAGGAAAATTTCGTTTATGAAGATTGGATTGCTGGAAACCAAGATGCGGAAATGGGTCTCAATATTCCTAATACATGGGTGCCGGCTATACAGTTTGTTGCCTTTGATAAAGGACAGGCTGTTGGCTTTCTAAATTTACGCTTGCGTCTGAATGAACATTTACGCGGACATGGCGGTCATATTGGTTATAGCGTTCGTCCAACTATGCAGGGGAAGGGCTATGCGACCGCTATGTTGAAAGAAGGGCTTCTTGTCGCTGCTTCAAAGAATATCCACCGAGTGCTAGTTACTTGTGCGGAGGACAATTCTGCTAGTAGGGCAGTTATTTTAAAAAACGGGGGCATATTAGAAGACATCCGACAGGGCACCGAACGCTATTGGATAGATTTGAATTAGGAGTAATTTATGGAACTACGAAGACCAGAATTGGCAGATAAAGAAGCGATACTTGAAATGATTGCAGAATACAAAGAGCAGGGGCTTCTCATGAATGGCGGTGTAGAAAGCACTTGGGCATGTGCAGAAAATTACGAAGATTGGTTGCAAATCAATCGTGATCAAGAGGCAGGACTGAATTTGAAAGAAGGGCGTGTTCCAGCTATTTTGTTTGCTTCCTTTGCAGATGATCGTGCATTAGGTTTTTTAGGGCTTCGTATGACACTAAATGATTTTTACTTAGAGTTGGGCGGGCATATTGGCTATGGCATTCGGCCTATTGAGCGGGGGAAAGGGTATGGTAAACAACAATTAGCCTTGGCTTTACTTGAAGCCAAAAAATTAGCGCTCTCTCCCGTTCTGATTACTTGCGATATGGATAATGCTGCTAGTCGAGCAGTGATTTTGGCCAATGGTGGAGTGTTGGAAGATGTACGAGCTGGGAAAGAGCGCTATTGGATAGATTTGGGGTAGAAAAATGACGTGGAATACACCGAAGCCAGGTGAGTGGAAAAGCGAAGAGTTAAGCAAGGGTCGCATTATTGACTACAAAGCCTTTAATTTTGTAGATGGCGAAGGGGTGCGTAATTCCCTCTATGTCAGCGGTTGCATGTTTCATTGCGAGGGCTGCTACAATGTAGCAACCTGGTCTTTTAATGCAGGGATTCCTTATACGCAGGAGCTGGAAGAGCAAATCATGAAAGATCTGTCAGAGCCTTATGTTCAAGGGTTGACTTTGCTTGGAGGAGAACCTTTTCTCAATACAGGTATTCTCATTCCCTTGGTTAAGCGGATTCGTAAGGAATTGCCAGATAAAGATATTTGGTCTTGGACGGGCTACACATGGGAAGAAATGATGTTGGAAACACCAGATAAACTCGAACTTCTTAGTCTCATTGATATTCTGGTAGATGGTCGTTTTGATAAGGCAAAACGAAATCTCATGTTACAATTTCGAGGCTCCTCTAATCAGCGTATTATTGATGTACAAAAGTCTCTTAAAACTGGAGAAGTCATCATTTGGGGTCGATTGAATGATGGCGCAGAAAGTTTTGAGCAGGTTAATCGGGATAAAACAGAATAATGAACAAGTGAGAGGTTGGACTTGATTCCAGTCTCTTTTTTTGAGTTAGTAAAAAATATCAATGGTTACTTGGTGTCTTTGTTCATATTTTATACTTCATAAACATCTAGGCAATTGTGTGAGAGTACGATTGACGATGGTTTCGACCAAAAATAAGAAAGTGAGAAGTACCTCTTTTAATGTTTTTGAGTTATCTCCCACTTTCTTTTGCTTGTATAATGACTAAAACGCTTAGAGAAAGCGCATTTATAGATGAAAGTTTTGAGAATTTGATACTGTCAATAATTTTGCCCTGTTGTAAAATGAAGTGCAACACAGAAGACATGTTCATCTGATATACTAGAGTTGCGAAAAACAGTATAAAGGAAGATGAACATGTCC
>ERZ773021.142-NODE-142-length-54466-cov-10.6886_pt1 | contig 54466 bp, 46 predicted proteins | sample MGYA00511668_ERZ773021 | MGnify/ENA primary metagenome ERZ773021 (study PRJEB29015, sample SAMEA2737961) | human oral metagenome | biome: human oral; feature: human-associated habitat; material: dental | place: China | collected 2032 ... | reverse complement strand
TGTCTGAGCGTAGTTTTACGAAGCGAGTTTTATTTTTTCTTTATAAGAAAGTTTTGCGTAAAGCGGGGTTGTAAGGGCATGGCGTCTGATGCCCTTACGTTAGAAAACATTTATTAATCATAACGTTTATAAATAAAATTATAAAAAACTTTGATTCCATGAATTTTCTAATTTCTACTATTTAAATAGGAAATAGTACTATATAATTCCAAGTAAATCTATTTTATAAATTTTTAAAATCTTCTTTTCCAAAATCATATTTTTTACCGCAAAAATGGCATTCTACCTGAATTTTACCTTCCTCTTCCAAAATTTTATCAATTTCTTCTTTTCCAAGCGTGATTAACCCCTTGTAAAACTTCTCTTTAGTGCAATTACATTTATACTCCAGCTCTGATTTTTCCAAAATTTCAAAATCTTCCACATAAATCTTTTTATGAGCGCCATCAACATCAGTTTCTTCCTCAAATACCGAAATATCCTCATATAGCAGTTCTACAATCTGCTCAAGGCTCATTCCGCCTTCCAAAAGTTCAGTAATCGTCCTAATCTGCTGTAATTTATTTTCCAGTTTATCAATAAATCCATCTTCCACACCTGGCAACAGCTGTATTAGATATCCTCCAGCCCTTTTTACTTCTCCATTTTCATCCAGTTTTACACCAAGTGCAACAACTGATTTTATCTGCTCTGATAAAAGAAAATAATGAGCAATTATATCTGCAATATCCTCTTCATTTATTTTTGTAACGCCAGAAAATGGATCACGCAGTCCCAAGTCCTTTATAACTTGCATTGTTCCATTTCCAACAAATCTCACTTGCCCAGTCTCATCTTTTATAAAATTTCCATTTTCGTCAATTATCTGATGAAATTTATCTTCAGGATTTCCAATATAACCTTTTACTTCCCCTTTCATATTTCCTGTTGCAAGCATATTCCCATAAGGTCCGTCTCCATTTACTTTAACTGTCACTAAATCCTTCTCATTTTTCAAATCTTTCCCCATCATAGCTGTCGCTGTCAATAGTTTCCCAAAAACAGTTGTCGCTATTGGATCAAGTCCATGAATCTTCTTTGCCTCTTTTACAATCTCTGTCGTATCACAGACAAAAAATCTTGCACATTTACTTGTCCCTCTAATTATTTCTGATTTTCCCATATTTCCTAACATCCTTCTTTATTTCAAAATTATAATTATTCCTATCCAAATCTAAATTCACTTAATTTTTATCAATTCAATCTCAATTTTATTAAAATTTATTTTTAAAAATTACATTATTAGAATATCATATTCTATACAAAAAAACAAGATAATTCATTTACAAACCCAATAGAAAACAAAAAAAATACCACCGTCCAAATCAACAGCAGTATTTTTCATCCAAATCAATTTTGCCTATCCAATTTCATCATCATAACAACCAATCCATCTTTAGAAATAAAATTATCTATCTTCTCAAAGCCAAATTTTTTATAAAAATCTATAAGTTTCTCTGAATTTCTACATTCCAGCCAGACATATTTGGCATTTATCAATTCCTTTGCTTCCAGCAATAACTCAAAAGCAAGCGATAATAAAAAATTACCTTTTATTTGTTCACTTTCTGATAAATTAAAATTTTTCCCTAATTGTCCTAATAAATAACTGTTCACTAAGTAAAATCCGTTACCAACCTTCTGTCCACTTTGCATTAATTTCTTTTGTTTACTATTACTTAAATTTTCAAATCTTTCATTCGGTAATATTAAACTTTTATTTGCTACTGAAAAATAACCTAACAAAGTATCATTATTATTAAAAATTAAATGTGTTGTTGAAATAGAACTTTTCTCAAAAAATATTGCTTTATTATGTAAAAAATCTTCTACATTATTATTTTTTCTACTACTAAATGTATTCAAAATATTTTCTTTTACATACTCTTCTGTATCATACTTCAACAAATCATTTATCGACAATCTTGATATTTTCATCTTTTCTTATCCAATATTCTTCTAATTCTTTTTTCATCTGTTATTTTTTTAGCCTTTACACCTGTTAATTCTGGTTTTCTGTCATTTTCCAATGCTTTTATTAAACCATCTATCTCCTTATCAGTCTTAAACTCTGGCAATCTTAAAAAACTTGATGTAGCCATTTTTATTCCTCCCTTTTTTATTTTCTTACACTACGATTATACAATAAAAATCTTTAAAAATCAAATTTTTTTAATTTTATTTTAATTAATGAAAAAAATTTTTGTAAATAAAAAACAACCAGACTCACTTATAAAAGTAAAAGAATGATTGTTTTATTTAATAATTAAATTATTTTATTTATTTTGATTTCTAAGTTCTTCTGGTTTTTGTGATAATCCAGTTGATGGTCCTGTTTCTGGTAATTCTACTGCTGTTTCTTGCTCAGTTCCACCAAGTGTGTTTAAATTTGATAATGTTGTGTTTAATTTACCAAGTAAAACATCGATATTTTCTGCTGTTAAAACAATTTTTTCTCCATTTGCTGTTTTTTTAACTACAAATTTTGTAACATTTTTTGATTTTGGTTTTTCTTTTGCTTCAAGTTCTTGCTTAAATCTGTCTTCAACTGATAATGAATGTGTTCCATTACTTGTAAAAGCCTCTTGTGTCATTTTTTTGAAAACTTGTAAGAATATTTTTTCAACATCTACGTTTGTAACTTCAACAGTTACGATAGTAGTTTCATTATCTTGTTTTTCTGATTTAACTATTTTATATTCAAGATTTTTTAATAATGTCTTGAAAAGCAGTTCTTGAATTTTAGTATTGTATTCTATATCCAAATTTCCCTCAAAGCTATCGTCTATTGCATATTTTGCCGCTTCTTTCATTTTTTCAGCCTTTACGCTATTAATAAATTTTGAAACTGTCGCATCAGGTCCTGATCCACAGCTAACTATACATAAAAGCATAAAAATCTCTAATAGTATTTTTTTCATCTATAACTCCCTTCTCTCTCTATTTATAATATTTTTTTATTTTCTATTATTTATTTTACATCATTTGAATTAATAAGTCAAGGAAGTTTTGAAATTTTGATAAGCAGCTGGAAAATAAATTTATTTTAGCACTATTTTTTTAGTTCCTTTTCTAATCGTTTTACTTTTTTTACGAGTTCAGGAACTTTTCCCATAGCCATTTTTACTCTCAAGTCTTCCATATGCTCACGAAGTGGATAACCAGACATCTGCTTTCCATCCGGCACATCATTAGTAACCCCGGATTTTGCAGCAATTACTACATTTTTTCCAATTTTAAGGTGTCCTGCCACTCCAACTTGCCCTGCAAGAGTTGAATTGTCTCCCACTTCTACACTTCCAGAAATACCAGTTTGAGCCACAATCAGACAATTTTCACCAATAATGTCATTATGTGCAATGTGAACAAGATTATCAATTTTTGTACCTTTTTTTATGATTGTATCTCCAATTGCACCTCTGTCAACGCAGGAATTTGCTCCAATTTCAACTTCCTCTCCCAATATTACGTGTCCAATTTGCTCAATTTTCACATTGTTTCCATTAATTTTTACAAATCCAAACCCATCAGATCCTATCACAGCTCCTGGCTGCAAAATTGTACCTCTTCCGACTTTTGTAAATTCTCTTATCGTAACATTTGAATAAATTATACAGTCATCTCCAATTTCAGTTCCTTCAAAAATTGATACATTTGGATAAATAACAACATTTTTTCCAATTTTTACATTGTGTCCAATATAAGTGTTTATTTTTGAGACATTTGCAGTTTCATCAATTTTTGCAGAATTTTCTATTTGATTTTCAAATGGCTGCAATTTAGGCTTAAAATAATTTAACAGTATCGGCATCAATTCTCTTGGATTACTTTTTACAACAATAAAGGTCTTATTTGCAGGTAAATTTGGCAAATCAGGAATAATTACAGCACCCGCATTACATTTATCTATATTTTTCAACATTTTCTCATCCGCTGCAAATGTTAACTCTTTTTCATTTGAATGAAAAAATGGAGCAAGCCTTGTAAAATTTAATTCATCGTTTCCTCTGATTTCTCCGTTTATTAATTTTGAAATTTCTTTAATATTATACATTCTGGATCTCTCCTTTTTTATTTTTTATAAAATTATAGGGATGAAATTAATCACCCCTTATAATTATTTAAGTTTATATTTTAATTAGTTCCAAAAACTAGAATGATTGTCCAAAACTAAAGTAGAATTTACCTTTATCTTTTTTCTCACCTTTTTTCTCAGGATCCATTGGCCAACCATAGTCAAATCTTAATGGACCAATTGGTGTATTCAATCTTACCCCAATTCCGTAACCTTTCTTAAGATCTTTGAAGTCATGAGCATCTTTTCTATTTGGTTTATAGATTTTCTTACCAGTACGAGGATCTCTTGACTCATTTTGCCAAGCGTTTCCTATATCAAAGAATGCTACTAGTTGTAATGTATCATTAATTTTTGTTCTATTTTCAATTGTTGCATGGAATTTATCAAATCCATCAAATGCACTATAGTCATATCCACGTACAGATTCAGCTCCACCTATACTAAATCTTAGTGCTTCTGGAGTACCACTTCCTGTTGTTCCCCAAGCTGCTCTATACGCCATTACATTCTTATCACCAAAGAATGTTGGGTGGTAGGCTCTTAAATCTACTTCAAACTGATCATACTTTCTAGGATCTTTTATAAGTTCTCCTCTTTCGTACGCCATTGTTCCATAGAATCCTTTTGTAGGATTAAATTTATTGTCTCTTGTGTCATAAGTTAATATTGGTCCCATTGCGAATAAGTTATATTTATCATTTACTTTCTTATTAGCAAATAATTCTTTATAATTATCGAATCTTGCAACAAATCTTACATCAATATCACTATTCAACCCTTTACCAATTTGCCAACGTGTTCCAATTTTTCTAACTTTTTCTACTTCATCAGCATCAGCATTATCATCTACAGATTGAGTCCAGTAAAACGATCCTCCAAGCTGAACTCTTTCAGTTCCTTTTAACCAAGGTTCAAACCAGTTAAGTTCAAATGTCTTGTCTCCTTTATTTGAAGCTGAAAGTGTAGCAGAAGCAGACTGTCCTCTTCCTAAGAAATTATCATCAGATAATTTAAGTTCTCCTACTAATCCAACAGATGTTCCATAAGAAATACTTCCGTTAATTGTAGTAGTTGGACGTTCTTCTACAAGTAATTTTACGACTCTTGCATTTGGATCATTTTCTTTCCCTTCAAACGCTGGAGTAATTTCAGTAAACATACCTGTTCTATAAAGCTCACTTATTGTAGATTTTATATTTTTAGTTTGGAAAACTTGTCCTGGTTTTATTTCCATATATCTTTCAAATACATAAGGTTTTGTTCTTAAAGTAGAACGTTTCGCAGATTGTCTTTCATTATCATTTTTTGAAGGAGCTTTCTGAACTTCTACAGAATCAACAATTCCTTCTGTTAACCCTATATTTACGTTTCCTTCATTTGAAACATTTATCGTTTCAATTCTTGCAAGAGAATATCCATCTTTGTTATATAACTTAATTACTCCATTTTCATCAGGATTCAATAAGTTTCCATTTAAGATTTCTCCTTTTTTTACACCCAATGCTTTTTCTAATTCTGAATTTTTGTAAAGTGTATTACCTTCAAAATTTATACTTTGAATAATTGGATTTTCCTGAACTTCGTAAACTATTGAAACAGTATTATCGGTTTTTCTATCAATTTTTGGATCAACTTTTGCAAAATATCCTGAATTAAATATTTTTTGTGCTCCTTCAAGTGCTTTTTGAGGTATAAAAATATCTCCAGGTTTTACTGGCAAGTCTTTCAAATATTCTTCCTTGCTACGTATTTTTGTTCCTTCGATATCTACACTTGATATTGTGTATTCTGTTTCTTTTTTCATTTCTTCCTGAACTTTTTGTCTTTCCAGAATTGCTGCCGCATTTTCAGCTTCTGCAACTTCAACTACTATATTTACAGAATTCCCCTGAATCTTTGGATAAACATTTGCTTCTGTTATATATCCTAATCTTTTAAGTGACAAGTAAATATCACTCAAGCTTTTATTCGAATAATTATCTCCAGGTTTTACTGGAATTTGTGATAACAGATATTCAGAAGATATTTCTTTTGTTTGTGAAATTTGAATTGAACCAACTTTTAAATCGTCTCTTGTTTCAGCTTGAGTTTCAAATATATTGTTTTTTCCTTTTGCCTGACGAATCGAAGTTCTTTTACTCTTTATCTTCTTACCTTTCTCATCTCCTATTTCATTACCAATTTCTACCTCTTCAGGAGTATATTGAATCTTATTAACATCTGAAATTTGGTCTTTGTTGTCTTCTTCCTCTTCCACTTTATTGGCTGTACTATTTTTTCCATTATCTGCCAATTCTTTTGTTTCAGTTATTCTGCTTTTTTCTTCAGCCTGCGTTACCTTATTTACAGATACAAATAAAGTTACCGCAATAATCAAAGCATAAATCTTACTTTTCAATTTTTGGTTTGACATTTTTCCTCCTATTTTTTTAGTGTTTCAAGTTTTTTCTTTCTAAATATTTTTCTTAAAATATCTCCGAACGTATCAGCCCTTGTTGAAAAATCAATTCCAAAATAATAATTTATTCTTGACCCATTATTCATATTCGTACTTACTCTGCTTTTGTTTATACTTTCTCCTCCAACTCTTAAGTCTAAGCCATTTGCAACATTATAGCTCAACCAAGCGTTGTAGCCAATTGGATCTTTTTCTTCAGAATTTGAACTCTGATATGGAAATTTGACTGATGCATTCCAAAATAGTTTATCCTTATATAAATTATCCTGTATTGTAAGTGTAGTTGCTGCACTATATTTTCCTGTTTTATCTGATTGTTTAAGATTTGTTGAAACAGAAAATTTAGATACTTTCAGTATATCTCTAATTTTACCAGTTACTGACGAAAAAATCAACTCATTTAATGCAGTATTTACCAAAGAGCCTGCAACGACTAATCCATCAGCCGAATTTCCTTCATTCTTTTCACCTGGTTTTTTAGGGCTATTTCCAACTACAGTATTAAATGCAAGTTGCGATATTATTTCTTCCCGAGTTTTTCCAGAAGATGATGAAAATTTAATTTCAGGAGAATTTATATTTCCACTTACATTTATGTCTATTCTATCTCCGTTTACTATTGTACTCGCATCAAATATTACAAAAGGATTTGATATAGAGGATGCTGTACCGTTAGTCGATGGAGTAAATCTTATTTCTGCACCATCTATTTTGAAATCATTTCCATTTACAGAAAATGAACCTCTTGTAATCATATATTCTCCATCTATTCCGATTTCCTTATTAGTATATGTGATTTCAGAAGCTCCTTTTACAGTTCCTTTTATATTTCTTACAATACTTACATTAGGAATATCTATTTTCACATGGTTTCCTGTCCGTACGTTTAGGTTAACTGTGTACTGTTTTAATATTTTGTCAATTACTTCTTCGACAATTCCTTCTACAATTGTTTTTTCTTCCTGTTTTTTAGCTTTTTGTTCTGCCGAAGCAGTTTTTGATTCAGAATCCGTTCCGCCGAAATTTGGTAATTCTCGAATTTCTGCATTATCAACGACAAAATTTCCAAATAGTCTATTTTCAGTAAACACTGCATCTCCAGTAAGTGCAAAGTCTATCCCTTTTCCATAATGAAGTCCAACATTATTAAGATTGGCATTTAATTCAAATTTTCCAAGTTCCAGCCTCTTCGTCTTCATAAAATCAGCAGGAATTGTTGGAACATCCAAATCTCCAGTTACTTTAAAAGTTCCACCATTATATCCACCATCTAACCGATTTACAACAAGTTTATTATTTTTCAAATCAATATTAGCATTTACATTGTCAACAAGTGTTAATTTATCTTTTGTCTTATAATTAAATTTATCTAATAAAATATGCCCTGTTGTAGATTCACTTGAAATAACTGCATCTATATTTGCAATCCCGCTTGCTTGTTCTACATCTTTATTAAGTCCTAAAAAATCAAGGTTAAAATCTTTTGCTAGCATAGAAACATTATATTTTATCGGTGAAAATTGAACATATCCATTTACAAGAAGCGGATTATTTTCATATTCTAAATAAAATTGTCCGATATTCAAGTTTTTTTCATTAGCCTGCAAATCAATATCAACATTTTTTACTGGGAATCCACTAAGTTTAATTTCATCCGATTTTATCTGAACTCCAGTTACAAAGTTTTCAAAACTTCCACGATACATAAATCCGAAGTCAATGTCTCCGCTATATCCTTTATCCTTCAAATCTTGTACAGAATCTAGTGAAAACCTCTGTTTCTCTATCCTATAATCAATATCTACATTTGCTAAATCAAATTTAGTATTTGTCTCAAACAATGTTTCCTGGTTATCCCCAATAAATTTAAGTTTCTGCAAATTAAACGTTCCATATTTGAATAATTTATCTATATCTCCATTAGAATATTCAAGTTCTGCAACAACATGTGGAATTCTATAAGTTTTAAAGCTCATATTACCAAGAATTACCTGTCCTGCCAAATTAAAGTTGTTCAAATCACCCTTTAAACTAAGATCTGATCTTGTTCCAAATGTTAAATCCTTCATTTTCAAAAGTTTTGGAATATCAGGTTCATTTAAGCTGATTCCAATGTCTGAAATACCAGTCTTCAAATCATAAGTTCCATATAGGCTGTTTTCACGTAAAGTTACATTATCAAAATTTACAACTCCGTCTTTTATACTAATTTTTGCATTTGTATCACCTACATAGTTTGAATTTATTGACGTTATCGCAGATGGCATTGTTATTGCTCCTGAAAGTTTATCTACTGTTCCTGATAAATTTGCATCCAATGTTCCAACTTTTAAATTAATTTTTGGTCCAGAAGTATTGTAAAGTACATAATCTTTCAATCCAGCATTTATGTCCATTTTACCAGTTTTTATATTAAACTTACCGCTGGCATTTAAATTTTCATTCTGAATACTTGTGATATTTACAATATTGTCTTTTATTCTCAGATTTCCACTTACATTTTTAAGTCTCTGGTAACCAAACCATAATTCATCTACATTTGTATTGATTGTTATATCCAAATTCGCTAAATCATTGATTTTACCACTAGCATTTAATTTTTCATATTCTCCTAGATATTCTCCATAAGGGCTGTAAAGATTATATGTTCCAGAAATTTTATTTCCGTTTCCACTAATTTTTGCTGTAAGTGTTGCTGGCAATTTTGCCTTATCTAATCCTTTGAAATTATAGCCATTTGCTCTTAACAATTTTGCAATATCTACATTTTTAGGTAATTTTAATGAATAAGAATGTTTCATATCTGAAGTTGTAATTCCTGAGATATTTACCATTCCGCCACCTTTTATTCCAGCTGTTCCGTTAATACTGTAATTTCCATTATGTATTCTTATTTTAGCATTTACAGTGTTTACAAACGGCATTGACAAATCTTTTATTTTCGCATTAATGTGTCCCGAACGCAGCACATTTTTTTCATTAAATTTTACAACTAAGTTGTCTACATCAGGATTTATTGTATAGTTTTTCCCACCATAATTTACAGTGAAATAACTATTACTTCTAGCATTTACCACTACTGTCTGTGCCTTCGGATTTACAACATAATTTCCATTCAATGCTTTTGACCTTACGGTTCCTGTTATAATGTTCTTAGCAGAAATTTGGGCATTCCCAGTAATTGTCTTAATATTAAAATCTGATCCTAGATTATTTAAAACATAATCCCCTGTTCCAGTTTTCTTTTTCAAGTCATACACAAATTTTCCAATTTTAACATCTTCATTAACTCTAAATCCTGAAAATTCCTGATTAAATAAAAATGCAGTATCAGTCAAAGTTAGTTTTTCATCAGCAATCTTCATATTAGTTTTTATATTTTGAAAATTATAATTTGAAATTTTTATATTGTCCGAAGAAAATTTACCATTAAGTGTAGTTTTTTTGTTTTTGGTATCAGCATTTACTTCAAGATTTCCTGTAACCAGTCCTTCAGCCTTAATTTTTGAATCCTTGATTATTTTATACCGTGCAACTTGTTCAAAAGGAAGTTTATCCGCAACTAATTTTAAATTTAATTTCTGATTCTGCACAAGATAAGTTAATGCTAGAGTTACTGGACTCTCATTTAATTTAGTATCGGCATTAACCGTAATCCTGTCTTTCTTCAAATCAATTACAGCGTTTGCATTATCAATATCGCCATCTAAATCTACATATCTTAGTTTACCATTTTTAATTTTGAGACTTCCTAATGCTTGTGTTGTTTTCTTGATTTTATCATTTTCCAACTTTAATACACCAGTAAGGAGCCCACCTTTTGCCTTAATCATCTCAAGTGGCACATATTGTCCCAGCTCTTCAGTTATGCCGATATTCTCAAAACTAAAATTAAGCCTGAATTCCTTTCTTCTTTCATCACTGTTTTTTATTTTATCAAACATTGAATAAATCGACTGTTTAGACTTCAGAAGCTGTTTTAATTCAATTTTTATAGCCTCAACTGTTCCATCTTGATTTTTATTTCCAGAACCTTTTGCAACAAGTGAAAAACCTCTTGATTTGGCAGTTTCGAGTCTTCCATTCACTTTTGTCAATCTTTTTGATATTTTTTTATCAAAACTTGTATCTGTATAATTCAAAGTTGCATTGTGAATATGAAGTTTCCCTATTCTGCTTGTCGGATCATACGTTTGTTTCTTTTTAGGATCTTTTTTTATTACATAAAAAATATTAAAATCGTTATTTTTTCTACGTTCCAGATTTACAGTCCCGTTATAGATATCAATTCTATTAAGCCGAGTTGGCATAAGCAAACTGATGCCAGCTGTAGTTCTTTTCCCATCGATAACAACATTTCCAGCCATATCTTTAACCTTTAAATCGTCAATCTGAATTTTATTAAATCCTATCAGCTTAACATCTTTAAATTCAACATTCAGTCCACTACTTTTCAAAATTGAAGTCAACATGCTATTAAAATTTTTAGTTGAAATATATAACTTTAATCCAAATAAAGACATCAAAAGAAAAATAAATACAATTAAAGATTTCTTTATGTATTTCATCTCACGTTTTTTCTACCTCCTCTTCTAATTATTTTGAAAAGGATAATTATTTTCATTGTCCTAGTTTTCTATTCTAATTTTCTTTCATCATTTTGTATCTAAAAGAAAATATCCTTTTTATTTTATCACAATTTTGCATAAAAATCTATTATTATATGTGTTTTTTTCACTTAGAGTTCTATTATTCAGCATTTTTGCTATATTCATAAATAAAATAAGTATTTTCAACAATAAAAGTCAAAAATACTTAAATAATTTTTATATTTTTTTTACTCTGAACAATGGCTGTCCATATTCGACTTTTTGCTCATTGCTTACTAATACCGCTTCTATTTCACAGTCAAAGTCGCAGTTTATTTCATTCATCAGTTTCATTGCTTCTACAATACAAACTGGCTGACCTTTTTTTACTGTGTCGCCTACACGTACGAATGCAGGAGTTTCTGGAGAAGCCGCTGAATAGAAAGTTCCTACAATTGGCGAAGTGATAAAACTTTCTTCATCCAGTTCTTCCACAATTTCTGTTTTTCTTTCTATATTTTTTTGAACATTCTGAATTTCTGAATTATTTTCACGCTTTAAATTGATTTTTAAATTGCCCTCTTCTACTGTAATTTCTTTAAGCGTTGATTTTTCTATGATTTCTACTAATTTTTCAATTTGCTCTAAATCCATCTTAATTTTCCTTTCTGAAAAATATATTCAACTTTTCCTCAAAACCAAATTATAAAAATAATAATTTAGAAAATTGAGTTAAAATAGCCTTACTTTTATAATAACTTATTCAAATAACGTCTCAAGCCTTTTGGATACAAATCTCACATCTAGCACTTCCTTACAAGGTGCATGAATTTTTTTTCTAAACTGAGTAAATTCATTCATTTCTTCAATCAAAAGATTTTGTGCTTCTTCAACACTGATTGCTCTGAAACGAATTTTATGGTCCGCTTTTCTTTGTACTAATTTTGGCAAATCTACTGTTGCGACTGTTGCTATTTTGGGATATCCTCCTGTTGTCTGCCTATCTGCCAGCAAAATAATAGGTTTTCCATGTGCAGGAACCTGTATAGCTCCCAACGCTATTCCATCCGATATTATGTCAGCTGACTCTTTATGAGCAATATAAGGCCCTTCTATCCGGCATCCCATTCTGTCAAAGTCGTTTGTAATTGTAAATTCACTGTTTAAAAAAGTTTTTTTACCTTCGTTTGTAAACAAATTATCTTGTGGTCCCATTATTACACGGATTACCTCATCCTCCTGATTAAATTCATCTAAATCAAGTGTTCTTGAAAGGAAATATGGTAAATACCGTCTTCTTATCCTAAAAGAAATATAATCTCCTTCTTTTAAATTACGTCCTTTAAAACCACCAATTCTGCACTTCATATTCGTAGAACGGCTTCCCATTATTACAGGGATATTTAAATAGCACGAAAAAGCTATATAACCTCTCACGCCTGTTCTTGCACCTTGAAATTCAAGTACATCGCCTTTATTAATATAAATTGCAGTATACATTGGAGCAGGTTTTTTGTTGATTAATGGCTGAAAATCTCCGCCTGTTATTGCAATTATTGTTTCGCTTGTAAATTCAAGCGTGGGTCCAATCATTGTAAATTCAAGCACAGCTTCATTTTCAGGATTGTCAATAAGCATGTTCGCAATTTTAAAGGAACGCACATCCATAACTCCAGATGTTCCAAAACCTTGACTTTGATATCCCGTTCTACCTATATCCTGAACAGTTGTCAAAAGCCCCCCCTTTAACACACGAAATCCCATTATTCCACCTCCTTTTTATGCACAATGCATTCATATTTATTTTCTTCCACTTCTTTTTCAATTTTTTCAAATTCTGCTTCTGAAATTGGCACAAAACGTATACAATCTCCTGCTTCAAACAAAATCGGATCTTTTCTGTCAGAATCATACGTTTTTACTGGGGTCTTTCCAATCAATTGCCATCCTCCTGGTGATTCTAGGGGATAAATTCCAGTTTGAGCACCTCCAATTCCCACACTTCCAGCAGGAATCTTTATTCTCGGATTAGCCAATCTTGGCGTATGAATCCTTTCATCAAGTCCGCCTAGATATGAAAATCCTGGCAAAAAACCTAGCATATAAATCAAATAATCCTTTGAACTATGAATTTTTATAACTTCTTCAATTGAAAGACCTGCATTTTTAGCAACAAATTCCAAATCTGGCCCGTATTCTCCTCCATAACAGACTGGGATTTCATATACTTTTTTAGTTTTTGATTTCATATCCAAATTTAATTTCATTATTTTATTTACCCTATTCAATAGCTTTCCATAACTAATAACACGTGGATCATAATGAATAAGGAGCGAGCAGAATGCGGGTATCATATCCATTACCCCTTCTATATGCTGTTCCTTTATCAGATGTGCGAGTGAAGTAATTTTTCCATTTATCTCAGGCGATATAGTATTTGGGAATTCAATTAAAATTGCCGAATCTCCTTCAGGAAGTATTTTTATGTCTTTCGACTGTTTCCCTGTCATTCTTATACCTTCTTTCTGTTTTAACTAAATAATTTTGCCAAGCTTCCTAGTGACACTACTCCTAAATAAGCTGTAATTAACACAACTATTATTCCCAGTATCAGCAATACTTTCGGATGTCTGTAATTTTCCCCCATAATTGATTTATTTTGTGAGGCAACTAAGCAAATCCCTAAAGTTACTGGTAAAATCAATCCATTTAATGAACCTGCTAAAATTAATAATGTGGCAGGATTTCCTGCAATTGCCATAATAATTGTAGAAACAATAATAAATCCTATTATTACCCATTTTTCATGTTTTTCAATATTCTTGTTAAATGTTTTTAAAAAGGATACTGAAGTATATGCTGCACCAACGATAGAAGTGATTGCCGCACTCAGCAGAACCAGACCAAAAAATCTATATCCAATTTCTCCCGCTCCTTGACGAAATGCATCTGCTGCAGGATTTTCAGCTGCTAAAGACACTCCTTTAACTACTACTCCTAATATTGCCAAAAATAATAGAACTCTCACAAGAGTTGCAATTCCTATTCCCATAATTGAGCTTCTATTGATTTCATCTAGATTTTCTTCTTTTGTAATTTTTGCATCAATTAGTCTGTGTGCCCCTGAAAAAGTAATATATCCTCCAACAGTACCACCAAGAAGTGTCAAAATTGCAGGAATTAAGTTTGAAATACTTTCACTTGGTAAAAAAGTATCTTTAACAGCAAGCCCAATTGGCGGTTTTACAATTAAGATAACAATAAATATTACGATTATCATACATCCACCAAGCACTTTTGTAAGTGTATCCATAGCCTTTGCCGCATTCTTTAATAAGAATATTGTTATTGCAACGCCGCCAGAAATAAAATATCCCGCCATTTTAGGAATACCTAGCAATGTATTAAATCCCAATGCACTTCCACCAACATTTCCGATATTAAATACAAGTCCACCTAAAGCTACAAGAAATGCTACAAAATATCCAAGTCCTGGCAAAAGTTTATTTGCTATATCCTGTCCACGCATCTCACTTACACAAAGCACACGCCACACATTAAGCTGAACAATCATAGAAAGCAAAACTGATATTAGCACTACAAATCCAAAGTTTGCCTTATAACTGTTTGTAAACTTTGCAGTTTGCACTAAAAATCCAGGCCCAATTGCAGATGTTGCCATAATAAAAGCCGCTCCTAATAATACACTTGTGTTTTTGCTTTTTTGCATTTTCACATTTTCTCTGCTCATAATTCTTACCACCTTTTCTAAAATTTTTAAAATATTCAAGACTAAAACCTATAAATCTTTCTTGTTTTGCAACAATTTCATATGTAGTTTGCTGTACATTCTAAACTGCTTTTATTTAATTGATAAAATTCTTTCACCAAATTTTAGTCATAGAATATTTGGTATAATATGTTACAATTATAGTATATAAATTATATATTGTCAAAGGTTTAATAATATATTTTTTATATGCTTGATTAGCTTTTTATAATACTTAATTTTTCTTTATATAAAACTTTAATTTATGCAGCCAAGTTTGTTTATTATAAAAATTTATACAATAAATAATTTTGTAATCAAAATAAATTTGTTGACTTTTTATATAACGCATGTTATATTATTATGCACTTAGATTTTTATTATTAAATTTAATTTAACTTACATCTTTAAAATATAATAAAATATATATATAACAAGGAGGAATCATATGAAATTAAAAATAGCTATTATGTCTATTTTGACTGCCATTTTTGCAAATGCTGCAAGTATTGACTATTTGTCAAACAATTCGGCTTCATATTTTCAAAATCCATCTCAAACAGGAAAAATTTCTGTAGAAGGTATATTTTATAACCCTGCGGGAACTGCTTTTTTAGATGATGGAACTTATCTTAATGCAAACCTTCAAAACTCAATGGTTGATGAATCAATGACATTAAATGGAAAAAAATTAAAATCTCACAGATATGCAGGTGCACCATCATTCAATGTTTTGTACAAAAAAGATAATTATTCACTTTTTGGAAATTTAAGTGTTATCGCAGGTGGAGCCACTCTTCGTTATAATAATGGAGTTGCTGGAATCGAACTTGCTGGAGAAACATTTAACAATATTACAGGAGGAAGACTTAGAGCAAAAGTTGTAAAAAATCGTTTTACTGGGCAAAATCGTTACTATCAATTAATGTTTGGTGGAGCTTATAAATTTAATGACACATTCTCAATGTCAGGTGGCCTTAAATATGTTTATGCCCATAGAAAATTAGACGGAGAAGCACAATATGAATATAATACTTTAGTTGGTTCAGCAATTGGTCTTAACAAAAATTACTTGTCAATGAATTCAAGACGTGACGCCAAAGGAATTGGAGGAATTATAGGATTTGACTATAAACCTACTGATACTTTGAATTTTGCAATAAGATATGAAACACCTGTAAAATTAAAATTTAAGTCAAAAGCGAAGGAAGATAACAAGATGCTGCTAAGAGGACGTCCTTTAGGAATTTCATTCTTTTATCCTGAATATGCAGATGGATTCCAGTCAAGACGTGACTTGCCAGGAGTCTTAGCATTAGGAGTTTCAAAGGATATTAACAAATGGACTTTGTCAAGTGGATATACACACTACTTTAATAAATCTGCAAAAATGGATAGATTTAAATATAACGATGGATACGAAATAAACTTTGGAGTAGATTACAGAATTAATGACAAGTTTACTTGGCACGCTGGATTTAACTATGCAGATACAGGAGCAAAAAGAGAATCATTCTCTGATGTGGAATATGCAATAAACTCACAAATCTACGCAACAGGACTTACATATAAGCCAACAGAGTCTTCAGAATGGAAATTTGGAATTGCTCACGTAAGCTACAATTCAGCTAATGGAAAACGTGAACAAACTTCACTTCCTGGAATCTATATTGATAAATCAAAAGTTAAATATGACAAAAATGTAAATGTATTCACATTGGGATACACACACAAATTCTAATAATTTTAAAAAGTTTTCAAAATAAAAACAAATATATAAATTCTAGCCTGAAACAATAATAAAGGGCTAGACTATATCTACAACCAATCCATTTTTTAGATGGATTGGCTATAGAATTCTAAAACAGCCATTAAACTATCAATTTTGGGCTGTTTTTTTATTACTTTTTATTCTACAAATAACTTTTTTAGCAATATTTGACACAAAAATATTTTTATAGTAGAATAATTTTATATCAAAAATAATAAGAGAAAGAAGGACGAATTATGTTAAAATACCTTTTTGACGGCGGAATATTTATGTGGGTAATTTTACTTGCCTCAATATCTGGACTTGCTGTTATTATTGAAAAAATGTATACTTTTTTATCAAAAGAGAAAAAATTATCAGAAAATGAAAAAAATCAGCTTTATAAAGCACTTAGAACTGCGAATAAGGAAGAAATTTTAAAGCTTTGCAAAGATAAAACAGATTCTGTTTCTAAAAGTGTGACAAAAATTGTTTCCAATATGGATATTAACTTTGATGAGCTTGATAATTCACATAGACAGGTTATTGAGGGTATCATAAGTGAAAGCATTTTAGAGCAGACTACTGAACTCGAAAAAGGGATGAGTTTATTGGGAACAGTTGTAAATGCTGCTCCTCAACTTGGACTTCTGGGAACTGTTACAGGAATGATTGCAGCTTTTTCAGCCCTTACCCGAAATGGTACAAGTACTGCAAAAATAGTAGCTGGCGGAATTTCAGAAGCACTTTACACAACTGCATTCGGATTAATAGTTGTGATACCTGCATTAGTTTTTTACAATTATTTTAATAGACGAATTGATGTCATTGTGGCGGAAATGGAAAGAGCGGCATTGCAGTTTTTGAGCCGAGTAAAAAATTGATTGTTACAACCTTTTATTCTAATCTTAGATTTAAAATTCAAACTAATTTTATCTGATTTAGATTAGTTTAACTTCAAACAAATTCAAGCAAAATTTACAAATCAAATTTCTTAGGAGAAAAATATGAAATTTTCTAACAGACGAAAACGTCAAAACGTTGATATATCAATGTTAAACTTAATTGATGTAATTTTTATGCTGCTAATATTTTTTATGCTTGCAACTACATTTAACAATTATTCCCAATTTCAGCTGTCAGTTCCCAAAACATCAGCACAGCTTGAAAAAAAGGAAGATACAAAAATAGAAGTAATCGTAAATAAAAATAAAAAATACTTCTTAAAAATAGACGACAAAGCTAGGGAACTTTCCCAAAATGAAATAGCTTCCGAATTTTCAAAATTACCAAAGGAAGCATTAAAAAATATAACTTTAACTGCTGATGAACATTTAGAATATAAGGACATCGTGGACACGATGAGTCTTTTAAAAAATATGAACATAGAAAATATAAGTTTAAATATCCAAAATAAAAATTAAAACTATATAAAATTAGATATTTAAAGAAAACGAATGAAGGTGAAAAATGAAATATTACATAATTTCAGCTGCAATAAACTTGGGAATACTCCTTATTCCAATTGCAACTCCAGTTTTAAAGCAAAAAATTGAAGAAAAAAAACAAAAACAGACTATTGTTGTTGACTTAAAAAACAGCATTTTAGAAGAGAATAATACAAAAAGCACAGTTGATACAACTAACAATGAGGAAAGTAACGGAACGGATGGGTTACAAAAGGGAAATCTACCAAATAAAAACAATGCAATTTCCAAAGCTCAAAACATAGAACCAAGTAAACAGCCTAAAAATCCAAAACAGCCCGAACTTTCACCATCACAGCCAATACAGCAAAAACAACCACAGCAACCATTACCACAATCTCCCAAAGTACCCCAAGAAACCATACCAAAAGAACAACCAAAACCTACATCACACCCAATTATCTCCCCAGTTACCTCCACCCCTAAAAATGCTACACAACCAGTAATTTCACAATCCACAGGAAATTCTGCCAGCTCAAAACCAGTACAAAACTCCATAACTGCTTCAAACTCCACTATTTCCAATAATTCTGGACATAAAAACACTCCCTCAAATTCAGGAACTTCACATGGAAATAAAAATGGAAGTATTGCTAACGGAAGCTCTACAGGTAACAAAAACGGAAATGGAAATGGAACAAGCGGAAATTCAACTAGTTCTGGAAATGGAAATGATAAAAAATCTGGAAGTACACGAGGTGGTGGATGTCATGAAGGTACTGATTTTTCAGTTTCATACAGAGAAACATTGGAAATGCCACAAGGTAGTCAACGTTTAAACAGAGAATTTAATGTTGTTGTAAATGTTACAGTAAAATTTACTAGAGGAGGCGGCATCTCAGTAATTTCAGCTTCAGGAGCAAGTTCTATTTTTCTAAATGAAGCCAAAAGAGCCGCTAAAGGAATAAGAATAAACTTCAAAACTAACAATTGCTCATCTGGAGTAATAACAAAATCATTTAGGTTTAAACAAACTCACTAAATATGTTTTAAGCAAAATTTCGTTAGAAGAAAAAAATTGTTTGAGCTTTTGAAAAAATCTTTAAATCATTGATATTTATTTATATTAAAATAACTTGTATTCAAAAGCGAGGTTTCTTTTTTTTATAAGAAAGTTTTGCGTAAAGCGGGGTAGTTCGTAGAACGTTTCGCCATTAATCTCTAAGTAGTAGTAAGCTATACATGTAAAAATAATTTTTATTGCGAAAAAGGGCATGGCGTCTGATGCCCTTACGTTAAAAAATATAAAAATTATAAATTAAAGAAATAATTATTAATCAAACTAAAAATAGAAAATTAAACTTTTTCTTAATATCATTTATAAAAATAAATAGAAAAAATTTTGAATTTATGTTACACTTTAAAAGTAAAAAAATTTTAATAAAAAGAGGAAAAAACATGGAAAAAAGAACTGAAAAATTATCAAGAATTTTAAATGAACTGAATATTGATGGATTATTTATTACAGACTTGTATAATCTTCGATATTTTACTGGATTTACTGGGACAACTGGAGTTGCTCTTGCGACAAAAAACGGGAATTTTTTCTTTTCGGATTTTAGATACAAAACACAAGCAACTAAACAAGTTAGTGAAATGGGATTTGAATTTGTGGAAGTCTCACGTGGCTCACTTCAAACAGTTGGAGAATATATAAAGAAATTTGGGCTCAAAAATGTAGGATTTGAAGATGTAAATGTGTCGTTTTCCCTTTATCAGACGATAAAAGACATTTTTAAAGTAGAGTTAGTACCAGTTGGAAATAAACTTGTAATGGAAAGAATGGTAAAATCAGAAGAAGAAATTGCACTTATTAAAAAGGCTGTGGAAATTAGTGATGTAGCATTTTCAGAGGCTTTAAAAATTATAAAGGAAGGCGTTTCTGAAAAGGAAGTTTCTTCATATATGGAATATATTCAACGAAAACTAGGTGCCGATGACCGTTCATTTACTACAATTTTTGCCAGCGGATACCGTTCAGCTATGCCACACGGAGTAGCTTCTGATAAAAAGATTCAAAAGGAAGAATTTATTACGATGGATTTTGGGGCATATTATGAAGGATATGTGTCAGATATGACAAGAACTGTTTACTATGGAGACAATATTTCTGATAGACATGTAGAAATTTATAATACTGTTCTAGAAGCGCAAATATTGGGTGTAAATACTATAAAAGAAGGTATTATGTCAGATGATGTTGATAAAGCTGTTAGAAACTTTTTAACTGAAAAAGGATACGGTGAGTATTTTGGACATGGGCTAGGACACGGAATCGGTGCTGAAATTCACGAATTACCCTACTTATCAAGTGCTTCACATATTGAACTAAAAGAAAATATGGTTGTAACTTCTGAACCAGGACTTTATTTTGACGGATGGGGCGGAGTTAGAATTGAAGATGATGTTGTAGTCAAAAAAGATGGCAGAGAAATATTAAATAAAAGTAATAAGGAATTAATTATCTTACATTAATTTTCGCAGGATTGCTCATTGCCGCAAATCCTTATCTTGCAATAAATGTTTATCCTGATAATTAAATTTCTGGCAAGATTGCTACGCAATACCTATGGCTAGACTACGACTTTTATTCGCCCAACTACGAAACTCCTCCTTTCAGTCGTCAGACAATCGCAGTTGAACAAATAAAAGCTCCGTCGATTTATTAAAACTAAAAAATTATATTTTATTATTTAGAAATGCTAATTTTTTTTATCTTTCATTGAAAAAATTTGTAACAAATCTATTATTTAAATAGGGTTTTGTGTAAGTAACAGAAATCAATTAAAACTAATTACAAAAATAAGGAATGTCCCATAAATTGAGACACTCCCTCATTTTTTTAAAAGTACATTTTTTTAAATAATATTGGACACACTTCTTTCATGCTGTTTGGAAATTGTGCACACCAGTGAAATATTATTTTGGGATATTTTTTGTTAATGTATCCTATTTTTCTTTTATAATTATTCAATTTTTTATTATAATTATCAATAAAATTATCCTGAAAAATAGTTTTACTATTAATTTTGTAACTTTCCTTGTTTAAAATATTGTGTGAGCAATTTTTTCTTGAAAAAGCATAGGCTGGGATAAAAGCAAAGTTTTCATTTTCAAAATAATTTGTCATAAATTTTGCTTCAAAAGATATGTTTATATATTTTGATAAATTATCCTGATTTTTTATAATTGAATGATATATTTTTTCTCCCTGCGAAATTAACCATAGCCTAAAAAAATCAAAACTCCAGCTCGCTGTGTCACCGTTCACAAGATACGAGGCACACCACAACTTTTCATTGTAACTTTCATGCATTAATTCAAATGTAATTATTTCAAAATCAAAAATTTCCTCATCTGTTTTTTTTGATAGAATATCTATTAAATAGTCTACAAACTCATTATTATTTTTAGCTTTTTTATGCGATATGGAAATGTATTTCCAAAACTCTTCACGTTTCATTTTAAGTTTTGTAGCAAAATTTCTTATAGACATCTTTGTCACACCTCTTTTCTTTTCTAACTTTTATATTTCCCCATATTTTATTAATTATTTTTATAAAAATTTATTTTAAAATCCACCTCATAAATTCCGTCTAATTTTTATTAATCTGACTCTAAACACTTTCAGGCATATTCAAACTTTGAGTAATAAATGCAATAAATACAGCTGTAATCTTATTATCTCGTCTATTTCTAAAAAACAGCCCTCCATCAGAATACGACGCATCATTTTTCCTAAATTTATCCACACTTCCCTGATTCATATGAATATCATGCAACCCTTTCCCATTCGCATAAAGCCTTCCAAACGCAATTACCTCATAATCATCATTATTCATAGCCTGCACAACATTCTTCTCAATAATCTCAGTCAAGTAAATACTTGTTACATCAAACCCCTTCATCTGTATCATCTTTTCGTGTGGAAAAAGTTTCATTCTAATATAATCCAGATATAAATCCTTGTGACATTCTGTAATACCATTTTTTTGCAACAGCATTTTACGGACAATTCTCTTTCGGCAATTATAACTCTCATCATAATAAACCTTCAAATTGGAAGAAATAATCTCATTCATCTTCTCATAAATACTTCCAATATTAACCGCCAAATCAAATCTTTTCCCTTCATCATCCATCGCTACAATATGATAATGTGCCCTTTTATCAAAGTCGTACCATTTATCTATAACTTTTCCTCGAAACATCACATATTTTTCCATATTTTCCTCTTTACTGCATATCTGAACTTTTACTTTTTCTCATTATAAGTATAACATATTTTTTATGAAAGAAAAGGGATAGGAGATTTTATTAAATAAATTTTTTAAAATTACAAACAAAAAAATAACCGCTATCTTTTACAACAACGATTATCTAAGAGAATATTTGAAAATAGAAAACTCAGTATTGTATTGAAAACTTAATATTAAAGAAAATTAATTTTTAAATTATTTGTTCAAAATTTTGGGGACACTCCAATATTTTTTTAAAATTTCATTCGCTTCATCTGCAACATAAAGTTTTATTTTTTTAATTTGACCATTATAACTAATTTTTAGTATATCATCCATATCACAAGTATTTCCTTTTGAATCTTTACTATCAACACAATCAAAATTGTTAAATATTTCAAAACTTATTTCTGTATTCTTTCTCTTTAATTTTATTTCAATTCCTTTCATATCCTTAAGATCGCTAGATACTTGCTCTTGAAACGGAGAAACATCGTAATTTTTTCCTGTAAAAATTTCATTTATTATCTCCTTTTCCTTACCTTCTATTTTTTGATTTTCTAAATATATTTCCGTATCTTTTTCATTAATATATTCCAAAATTTTATCTTTAATATTTTTAACATCAACATCTTCTTTAAAAGCACCTAAACTTATTAACGTAATCAAAATAAATAAAAAACTAAAAAGCCAAATAAATATAAAAATTTTTGTAAATGAATTATTATTCATTTTGTGATAGCCCTCCACCAATTAGTTGGATCTGGTAATTGATTTAAAAATTTAGCTATGTTATCAGGAACTTTTATTATTTTTTGTTCCTTTAAATTTACTTTTTATTGCATTTTCTATTTTTTTATTTTTTTTCATATTTTTATCCTTTCCTACAAATTTTCCATAAAATCTTTATAAAATTCCATAAATTCAGGAATACTATCATCCTTATATATATATACATGTATATACACATTATTTTCAAAATTTTTAATATAAACTAAATTTAGATTTGGAAACAGAGTATTCCCCTCATAAATTTGATAATTTTTTTGAGTTTCTAATAATTTTCCTGTACGGCCAATAAGTTTATCACTTTTTCTTCCGTAATCAATATATATAGGAAGTCCTACACCTTCTACTTTATCAAAAAAATATTTTTTTGATGGAAAATTATCTACTTTTTTTAATATTAAGCCCTTTGGTACATTTACTAATATTCCTTTTTCTATTTCTAATTTTTCTTTTGATCTTAACATCAAAGATTTTACATATTCTTTAGCTTTTAGAGGATTTTTCTTTTCTATAACATATAACCCTACATCATCACTTTTTTTGTCAGTTCCATAACTAACACATCTGTTTTCTCCGCAAATTCCAACTCCTGCAAGTGTTGCAATAGCTAAAGCTCCACACGAATTAACAAAAATCAAACTTAATAAACTTAATGCCAATAATTTTAATTTTCTCATCTTAATTACCTACCCTATTTCTCAAGTTATTTAAAATATCATTCAATTCTTTTGGATTGTCATTTCCCTTTTTAGGTTCAAAAATCCTATTTTACTATATATTTTGTTATTATATCATATTTCTACACATTCGTACATTCTATCCCTTAACTTTTCAAATCTTTCATTGTATGTGTATTTTTTTGATGTCCTGTAAAACAATTCTATACAGTCATTAAATAATTCTCTTTTCTACTGTTAAAAATGCTCATTCCTTTTTCCACACAGCTTCTTAAATTTCGAAATTTCATAAAAAGAGCCACAAACCACTATTGCCTTATACCGACTATTCTTTTCTAAAATCATTTTTTTTGCTTGATTATAGGCATCTAAAATATTGTCTTCAAAAATAATATTATTTGTCAAAATATTTGCATTTTCCAGATTTTTCTTTATTTCATTAGCAGAAAGTCCGTAAGTAACGTCTTTTAGAGAAGTTATAAAAATTTTATAATTTTTTTTCAAAATTTTCTCAAAAATATTTGCAATGTCCTTTGTTCCAAGTATCGAAAGAATAAAAATTACTTCATCATTTTTAAAAAGTTCATTCAAATTTTCTACAAGAACTCGTACAGAATCATCATTATGAGCTACATCCAGAATTGTAGCTGGATTTTGTGAAAAAACCTCAAACCGCCCAGCCAGCGAAATTTTATCAAGCCCTTTCTGAATAATTTCATCGCTGATACCATAAATTTTAGCAATTTCATAAGCAATCAAAAAATTATTTGCCTGAAATTTTCCAAAAAGTGGCAATTTAAATATTTTTTCTAGATTATGTTTATTTTTTTTATCTTCAATATTTTCAGATTCTTCCAAATTTTCATTTTCCAAAATCTTCACAATTGTCTTATAATTTTGAGTATCCAGTTCAACTTGTAAATTCTTATACTTTTTCAAGACATTTACCGAATTATCAGTTTCCTTTTTTACAGCATTCTCCAATTCAGCCAAATTCTGGGCATAAATGCATAGCTGTCCATCTTTTATAATCCCAGCTTTCCTGTCTGCAATTTTGTCAAGTGAATTTCCCAAAAGACTGATGTGATCAAAACTCACATTTGTTATAGCTGCAATTGTCGAGTTTACAACATTTGTAGCGTCATATCTTCCACCAAGACCAGTTTCCAGAAATATAAAATCAGGATTTTTTGCCTCAAAATAAAGTAAAGCCATAAAAGTCGTTATCTCAAAAAAATTTATCTGCAACGAGTTTTTTTCCAAAATATCCATAACAGCTTCATAATACTTTACAACATCCTCATCAAAAATCATCTCTTTATCTACTAAAATTCTCTCATTAAACCGTAAAATATGGGGTGAAGTAAACTTTGCAACAGAATATCCCGCTGCGAAAAAAATACCCTCTAAAAATGTAGCTGTCGAACCTTTCCCATTTGTTCCTGCAATATGAACAATTTTCTTATTTTTACACGGTTCTTCCAGCAACTCATAAATTTTTTTCAGTTTTTCATTATTTTGTTTCAAAGATTCATTGGTTATTCTTTTATTAATTGTTCTCATATTAAAAATTTTTTCTAAAACTTCATCTATTTTCATTATCTAATTTTCCCTTTCACTTTAGCATTATACCTTATTAAAAAATAAAATCTTTTTAACAACGAGAAGGATTCTCTCTTACGAAATAGTGTATAATTAAAAATTTATAATAAATTTTCTTAAATTTAGGTAAACAAAAAGACACCAATACAAGTGCCTTTTTATAAATAACTATTTTTTCTTAGTTTCTTGGAATTTTGCCCAGATTCCTGCTTTTGTTAAAATGCTTTTAACAGTTTCAGTTGGTTGAGCTCCGTGTGATAAGTATTTTAAGATTTCTTCCTCTTTTAATACTACTTGTTTTCCTTCTTCAGCAAGTGGATTGAATGTTCCTAAGTAAGCAACTGCTTTTCCATCTCTTTTTGATAAAGCTTCCATAGCCGCTATTCTATAAAAAGGAACTTTTTTTCTTCCTAATCTAGTTAATCTTAATTTTAACATTAAATTTTACCTCCATTTATTTATTAACTTGAAAATTTATTATTTTAAGTATGTTATGATTATACTAAAATTTTGACAAGTTGTCAAGTTTTTTTTCCTTACAAAATATGAATAGAAAATTACAAACTTAAATTAAGCAGAAATGATTAATTAGAATACTCTATTATTTTCTAAAAAACAATTCGATTATTCTTAAAATACAAAATGTAATTCCGCCAGCAATAACTGGTCCTGCTGCAATCCCCTTGAAAAAAACAATTCCCATTATCGTTCCAAGTACAAGGGCTACTGTAATTTCAGGCTGTCCTTCAAGAAGTCCTACTCCCTTGGAAGATAAAATCGAAACAGAGATTCCGCTTATAATTGCAACCCAGCCAATAGGTGTTTTAAAAGCATTTAACAAATGTGAAAAACCTATCTCTCCTGTCGCAATTGGAATCAATATGGCAATAGTAATTATCAAAACTCCCCAATTTATCCCTTCTTTTCTAAATTGCGTCATTATATTTCCAACATTAATTCCTCTTATCTTGTAAAATTCAGTAATATTAAATATTGACTTCAAAATTAATACAAAAATCGTTGCCTGAACAATAGACTTATTTTGTGTAATTATTCCAATTAATAAAATTATTCCTAAAAAAACAAAACTTTCCAAATTCTTCTCCTCTAAATTATAATTTTTATTAAACAATAACAACCATTTAACCTTCTCAATCCTACGAAAATAAAAATGAAAAAATATTTATTAATCAAAATATCTAAAAAATTATTCCTATTTTTAAATGGGATTTAGTATTAGTTTTCAACAACATAAAAGATACCCCAATTCAACATCAAGGTATCTTTTTTGCTATTTTTAATCCTAAAAAATAATTCTATTTTTACGAATTTATTCCATCACAGGATTGTTGAATTAACAATTAATTTTTACATATTTTTCAAAACAATTTCCACAATATCCTTCGCTCTAAGCCCGTAATTCGTAAGCATAGTCTCCCCATCTGCACTTTGTCCAAAAACATCCTGTATTCCATGTTTTACAACTTTTGTCGGATGAACTTCTGACAAGTATTCTGAAACTGCACTTCCAAGTCCCCCAATTACAGAATGCTCTTCACTTGTTACAATGAATTTACATTCTTTTGCCGCTTTTAAAACTGTTTCTGTGTCTAACGGCTTTATCGTAGAAACATTTACCACTCTTGCTTTTACTCCTTTTTCTTCCAGTAATTTCGCCGCCTCAAGAGCTTCTGATACCATAAGACCAGTTGCTAATATTGCCACATCGTTTCCTTCTTTCAAAGTTGCAGCTTTCCCTATTTCAAATTTATAGTTTTCATCAAATAATACTGGTATATTCAGTCTTCCAAGCCTTACGTACACAGGCCCTTCATATTCAGCCACCGCAAAGACCATTTTTTCCGTTTCTACTGCATCTGCTGGCGATAGCACTACCATTCCTGGAATTGCACGCATTAAAGCCACATCCTCAACTGACTGGTGTGAACCTCCATCTTCTCCTAACGAAACTCCTGCGTGAGTTGGACAAATCTTGACATTTAAATGCGGATACGCAACCGAGTTTCTAACCTGGTCAAAGGCACGTCCCGCCGCAAAATGTGCAAAAGTTGAGGCAAACGGTATTTTCCCAGTCGTTGCAATACCTGCCGCTGTTCCAATCATATCAGCCTCTGCAATCCCAACATTTATATGTCTTTCTGGAAACTCTTTTTTAAAATATGCAGTCATTGTTGATTTTGACAAGTCTGCTTCCAGTACCACCACATCTTTATTTACTTTTCCCAATTTAACTAACGCTTCTCCATAAGCCACTCTAGTTGATTTTTTTTCCATTTTCATATTCTCCTATTTTTTATTTCATTATTTTTAAAAACTTTCTAATACTATTCCACAAGTCAGGGTTAGTGCATAGCACTTTCGCCATTCTCTTTAATACACCATTATTTAAATATGTTAAAATAACTATTATTGCGAAATGAAGGGAAATGGCGATTGATTTCCCTTGCTATTATTAACTCAATTCTTCCATTGCCTTCTTGTATTCTTCATCATTTGGAGCAGCCCCGTGGAATCCAGCGTTATTTTCCATGAATGAAATCCCTTTTCCTTTTACAGTGTTTGCAACTATTACTGTCGGCTGTCTCTTAACTGTTCTTGCTGTGTCAAGAGCATTTATGATTTCTTCATAATTGTGTCCGTCAATTTCAATTACATTCCATTTAAAAGCCTTGAACTTTTCCCCAACTGGAGCGACATCCATTACATCCGAAACTTTTCCGTCAATTTGCAAGTTGTTATAGTCAACTATCGCAACTAAATTGTCAAGCTTGTAATGTGCTGCTGTCATAGCCGCTTCCCAAACTTGCCCTTCCTGTAATTCTCCATCTCCTAAGATTGTATAAACTCTGTAATCATTATTGTAAATTTTTGCACTCAAAGCCATTCCGTTTGCTGCAGACAGTCCTTGTCCCAAAGAACCTGTTGACATTTCAACTCCAGCCAGTTTTTTCATGTCAGGATGCCCTTGAAGCGGAGAGTGCCATTTTCTAAGTGTTGGAATAAGGCTCTTTCCTTCATCGCCTAAAAATCCTTTTTCAATCAAGGCCGCATATAGCGCAGGAGCGGCATGCCCTTTACTAAGAACCAATCTATCCCTGTTTTCCATTTTTGGATTTTTTGGGTCAATGTTCATTTCTTTCCAGTAAAGTACAGCCAGAATATCAGCAATCGAAAGTGAACCTCCTGGATGTCCTGATTTTGCCCTGTAAATCATTTCAATAATATCTTTTCTCAATGTTTTTGCCTCTTTTTGCAAATCTTCAATTTTCATAAAAACCTCCATTTTTTATTTATAAATATCAATAATTAACTAAAATTAATCCTCTTTTTTCAAATTATAGAAAAACAGTGAAACGCCAAACAGAACTAATGCCACGACAAGTGTCACTTTAACTCCAACTTCAGTTGCACCTTTCACGCCATTCTGAACATTCTGATTTCCCACAACAAGTAAAGTTGACTGAACAACTTGCTGCACTAGAAATGCCAATTTTAGAAACATTCCCTGTATTCCAAACATAAAGCCTTCCAAACTTACTTTTTTGGTTTCTGACAGTTTTGCAGAAATTTCACTAAGCATTGCCTGTGGGAAAATAAACGCTGCACCACTTAATCCTGTTCCACAAATTACAAAAAGTAAATATGCAAAAATTGAATTATTTTTATTAATAAACAATAGACCAAAAGTACCGATTATTAAAAGTAGCATATCCACAATCAATATTTTCTTATACGAATACTTTTTCCCAAACTTGTTTGTAATTGGAAAAAATAGCCCTGCCATTCCAAACAGCACAACTGATATTACAGTCAAATATTTAATATCCTTTTGCATTACAGCGCTCAAATAATATGTCAAATCTCCACGAAGTATGTTAAATCCGCAAAAGAAAAAGAAATATCCTAAAAAGTACAAAATAATTTCCTTATCCTTCAAATGTGAAATTGATTTCATAAACCCAAGCGATTCAGTCTTAGGACGATTTTGTGTAAGCTGCTTTTCCTTTAGAAAAAATATACACGCATAAATCCCCAAAACTGACAATATTGTAATCAAAATTACTGTTTTACGTATTCCAACTTCTGTATTCAGTACTCCATTTACCATTCCCAATTTTGAAATCAAAATACCCGGCAGAACCATCGCAACCCCAGTAAATATCAGCCTAAAAGTTGACTGCATTGTAGACAGGTTAAGCCTTTCTTCCTTAGTTGAAGCCAAATCTGGAATTAGAGCGTTATACGGTGCTGCGACTAAAGTATATGCCGTAAAATACAGTCCTCCAACGACCGATAAATAAATAAGCGTTGCCATCTGCGAACTTTTAATCGGATAAAAATACATAACCGTAAGAATCCCAAGCGGTAATCCTCCAACTAGCATAAATATTGACCTTCTTCCAAACCGTGATTTTGAGTTATCAGATAAAAATCCCACAACAGGATCTGATACTGCATCGATAATTCTTGCAAAAATAAACGCTAGAACTAAATATTGCGGCTTTAACAGCGGAACTAAATTTTTCTCCGTTTCGGGCGGCAAATAGTAATATGACAACCATTGATTATAAATCTGGTCAATCATAAAATATGAAACCCCAAGCCCGTAAATTATGTAACTTTTTTTTGTTAATCTTGAACTCATTAAATTTTCTACCTTTCTATTTTTTATAACTTTAATTTGTTAAAAACTCCTTTACTGCCTCAGCATATTCATCTTTACATTCAGGATCAGCATAAATTCTTGTGTGTGAACCTTTTTCAAAAACTTTTAGCTTGATATTTTCATTCTGTGCAAGTTCGTTATACTCTTCCATAAGCATTCCGTAAGTCGTAGCCTTATCATTTTTAGACTGAATTATCAAAGTCGGTATTCTTTTTAGCAAATACGATAATCTAAGCTTATCAAGATGGCTTCCAACTCTTAAATTAAAAATTCTTACAATAACACTTACAATAAATTTTGGAACACGACGTTTTTTTGCATCTTCCTTAATTCTCTTTCTTATATTGGAAATCGAACTATCCAAAATCAGCTTATCAATCACAATCCCTTTTTTTCTAAGTGCCTTCACGTACATTTTAGAAGCAATCGCAGAACCCATTCCTCCTTGTGAAAACCCATAAAGCGTAAAATTGTTCTTTCCAAATCTTTCATTCAGCATTTCCATTGTATGAAAAATATCCTGTCCAAAGCAGTATCCCATCTTAGTTTTAGCCACATCAGACTTTCCAGAGTTTCTCAAATCTGGAATAAAAAAATTATACTCCTTGTCAAGCCCAATATTTTTAAACATTTCCAAATATTGTAACGAAGCCAGCCTGTTTACACCACGACCATGCGAAATAATCATCGTTTTTGTAGCTTCCTTATTCTCAATAAGCCATCCATAAAGCTGTATTTTCCCTGACTTATACTCAACTTCCTTAAAATTATACCCATAATCATAAGGATTTGCCTTATTATCCTCAATATTATACTTCTGTCTCAATTTTTTACTGTTATACACCTCTTCAAATGTAACTCTCGGATATTTCTCAATCTGATTAATAAAATACCGTATTGACATATATGCTATCACAAAGAAAAATATCATAAACAGCACATTAATTGTTATTAACAATCCCATTCCTATAATCCTCTCCTATTCTTTTTATTTTTTATTTACAAAATTCACTAATATAATATTTTTTCATTTTTATCTTATTTCTGAGCAAATGTATTAACTTTTTACTGTATAAAGACTATCATTATTCACTTTTATAACTTTTTACTTTTAGAATTTATTATAATTTATTTGTTAAAATAATTCAATCTAAACAAATAATTGGATTTAATTTCTCTTTTTTTTCTAAAATTAGTTCTTTTACCAGAAATCCATTTTTCTCAACTTTTATTTTTTCCAAAAAATTTTCTTTAATTTCCAAGTTTTCTGAATTTTCATCCTTTTTATCAAAATTTCTAAATTTTTCAATATCCTTCCAATTTACAAAGATATTTTTTTTCTGAAAATCATTTTCCACATTAAAGTTTTCAATTTTATTATTTTCACGAATTTCTTTCAAATATTCCTGACCTTTTTTATTAAAGCCTAAAATTCTTACATAATTTATTTCAAAATCCATCATATCAGCTTTTATATTTAGTAAAATATTCAAAATAATCCGTTCTACACGTTTATTCGATAAATTTCTAGATTTTGTATTTTTCAAAAATTCCAAATAATTTTGTGAAATTATCATTGCTCTACATATTCTAGCATAAATTTCTTCAGTTATATCATATATTTCCATTATTTTTTCTTTTTTTTCTGTCAAAACCTTGTATTTCACAATTTTAAAGATTTCTTCCTTTATTTTATCTCCATTAAATCTGTTATTTATCTTCCATTCCAAATTTTTAAAAATAATGTCAAATGATTTTTCTGGTAAAAATTTCTGAATCTCTTCTAATTTTCGTATAATTTTTTTTTCAGTATTTTGATTTTTCTCAAAATTATAATTTTTTTCAACAATTTCTTTTGAATTTTCTACTTTTCCATTTTTTAAAAAATTAGATTTCTTTTTGATAATAGAATTTTTTATTTTACCATTTTTTTTATTTCCTTTAAAGTCAAAATTTCTATCATAATCCGTTTTATTTTTACAAAAATTTTCCTTACTTTCAATAAATAATCTTTTTATTTTTTCAAATTCCTTTTGAGAAAATTCATCCAAAATCTTCTCCAGTTCATTTCTCAAAAACGAAGCACTAGCAAACTCTTCCCTATCCTTAGAAACTTTCTCTTCATTATATTCTGAAATTTCTCTTTTTATAATATACGGTTTTATTTTAAGATTCCTATTTTCTATCTCACGCATATATTCCAGAGCCAGAATATTATTTGACTTCACAATTCCATCTAAATTATATTCCTTTAATGCCAGTCTTTGAGAAGTGCTGTAACTGTTGCCTTTTTTCATATATTCCATAAGCTTGTCCTTGTAATCCTGCCTTTTCTGCAGTTCAAGCACCTTTTGCAAAACCTCAACATTTCCCTCTTCCGCTCCAAAAACCTGAATATCTATCCCCAAATAATCCAAAATTCGTGTTGCCATCCTTGAAAAAATCTCAGCATTCTGAATCGAATAATAAAGTGGCAATTCCACGACCAAATCAACTCCGCATCCTAAGCTAAGCTGTGTTTTCTCCCACTTATCCAAAAACGAAATTTCTCCCCGCTGAACAAAATCCCCACTTATCACTACCGCAACCAAAACATCTTCACCAAATATTTCCTTAATTCTCCTAATCTGATACAAATGTCCATTGTGAAACGGATTATACTCAGCTACAATTCCTATTTTCAACAATTTTCTCTCCTAAAAACTTTTCTCACATTACAAGTATTATACCATATATCAAGATGATTTTTATAAGTTTTTTCAATTTTATTATAAAATTTCTTTAAATTTATACTTTAAAATTCCTCTATTGAAATATCTTATGGAAAATTATATAATAAACTCAAAAACTAAAGGAGAACACCAATGAAAATACACTTTATATTACACGAAGTATTTGAAGCGCCAGGAGCCTATCTTGCTTGGGCAGCACTTTCTGGACACGATATTTCCACAACAAAAGTATATCAATATGAAAAGTTGCCTGAAAATGCAGATTCATTTGATTTTTTGATAGTGATGGGCGGACCGCAGAGTCCTATTGGAGATAACAGCGAGTTTCCCTATTTTGATGCAAAAGCTGAAATTGAATTAATTAGAAAGGCTGTAAAGGCAAATAAATTTGTAGTTGGAGTATGTCTTGGAGCTCAGTTACTGGGAGAAGCATTTGGTGGAAAAACAGAAAAAAGCCCTTTCCGTGAAATAGGAAATTTTCCAATTGAACTGACAAAAGATGGACTGGAAGATGATAACATAAAACATTTTGGAAAACAAGCTACTGTAGGACATTGGCATAGTGATATGCCAGGATTAACAGATACTGCAAAAGTCTTGGCAGCAAGTAAAGGGTGTCCACGACAGATTATAAAATATAGCGAAAAACATTATGGCTTTCAATGTCATCTTGAATTTACAAAAGCTCTAACTGAATTATTAATAGATTCAGATAAAACTCTCGAACAGGATAGCCAAACTTTACCTTTTGTTCAATCTCCTCAAACTATACATAACAATAACTACTATGAAATGAATAATCTTCTTTATGAGTTTTTAGACAAACTTACAAAAAAATAAAATAAACGTATTGAAATCAGTCGAATTTAGACTAAAATATTTTTTAAATCTTGTTTTTGAAATATTTTAAGGTATAATTGTAGTAAAAGTAATCTAAAATAAAAAAATTTAGGAGGTTTATTATGAAAAAATTATTTTTTTCAATTTTTTTAATGTTTTGTATCAATGTTTTTTCCAATGTAAATTATAATGTTTTTGTAATTATGGATAACAATGCAACTAAAAATGTGGAAAACATTTCAAAAGGGCTTAAAGATGTAGGAATCGAAAGCCTTTATTCCAAAGGATATGCAGTCCATCTGACACTTTATCTTACAGAATACAAGCCTGAAGCACTAAAAACAATAAAGGATACTGTCAACAAAATTGCAAATCAGACAAAGCCTTTTGATATAGAGTTTTACAGATTAAGAAAAACTGGCGGAAACTGGTTTATGCTTGATGCTCAAAACAATGAAGCTATACAACAGCTTGCAGACGAAATAACAGTCAGCTTAAACAAACATCGTGCAAAGGACGCAAAAGTTCCCGACTGGGCAAAATCTATTCCTGAAAAAGTAAAATCTTTCAATTTGTACGGCTCTCCAAACGTATTTACAAGTTTTGATCCCCACATAACTTTACTTACTCCAGAGGATTCAGCAAAAATAGATGCATTTACTTCAAAATATGATTTTAAACCTTTCAAATCTAAAGTTATTGGTATCGGAATCGCTCAAGTTGATGATTTGGGACAAGCAAAAAATATAATTTATTCAGTAAAATTTAAAAAATAAAAAAGGACAAATTATATGAAAAAACTTGAAAATTATGAACAAATACTGAATAAAATAAAAGAAGAAAAATATTTCTTATTATACGTTTCAATGAATAATTGCAGCGTCTGTCACTCTGATATGCCAAAAGTTGAAAAAATTGTTAATGAGAAAAATTTTACTGCTTATCATATCGAAGCATCGGAAATTCCTGAAGCTGTCGGACAATTAAGCCTGTTTTCAGTTCCAGTAGTTATTCTATTTTATGAAGGCAAGGAGATACATAGACAGGCTAAAATTATTGATTTTGAGGAATTAAATTACAGAATGGAACAAATACGTGAAAATAAATAAATTAAAAGGGAACTGATTCTAATTAAACTAGAACCAATTCCCCTAATTTTATTTATCCAATAATTTCAACCCATAAGATCTAAAAATTCCTTCGGCTTTTTCAACTAATTCTCTCGTTGGTGTTGGAGTATCTTTCAGTTTATATTCTTTCCCAACTTTTTCCCATTTATACTGCCCCATTTGGTGAAATGGCAAAACATCTACTCTTTCCACATTCTTTAACTGGGAAGTAAACTTTGCCCACTCATGTAAATCATTTTCATCATCAGAATATCCTGGAACTAGTACATATCTTAACCAAGTCGGCTTATTAATCTCATTCAAATATTTTGCAAATTTTAATGTATTGTCAAGTTCTACTGAGGTTAATATTTTATATTTTTCAGGATTTATATGCTTAATATCAAGAAGCACCATATCTACAAGCTCTAGCACTTTTTTTGCCTTTTCATTAAAAATATACCCAGATGTATCAAGTGCCGTTTGAATCCCATTTTCACGACAAAGCTTAAACAACTCCATCAAAAATTCAGGCTGCATCAAAGGCTCGCCACCAGATACAGTAACCCCTCCAGTCTTTATAAATCCCTTCACTTTTAAAATTTCATTCATAACTTCCTGAGCCGTCATAATCATCTTATTGTCCTTAATTTCCCAAGTATCCACATTATGACAGTACAGACATCTAAGAGGGCATCCTTGCAAGAACAGCACAAATCTAATTCCAGGCCCATCCTTAGTCCCAAATGATTCGAATGAATGTATGTACCCTTTTACTTCCATATTAGTTTTCTCTCTTTCTTTTTTATTCAATAAATTATTCGATAACTTAAACTTTATTTTATACTAACCTCGTTTAAAAATGAGAATAAATTTTTATAATAGGGTTCTCCAATAGCTAATTCATAACTATTCAATTTTTTTATTTTTCATTTTCGTAGGATTGCTCATTGCCGCAAATCCTACAACCTATGGCTAGTCTACGACATTTTCCTGCACTGACAAAAAACTCGCTATGCTCAGACAGTTTTGCCAGCACAGAAAAATGCTCCGACAGATTAGTTCGTGTTAGATTCTATTTAAAAAACGAAAATCATATCTTAAATTATTTGAAAATACTAGATTTATATCCTTTATTAGAAAAATTTATAATAAATTCGTTATTTAAATGGGTTTTAGTATTAAACGGAGTTTAATATAAATTTATCATACAATAGAAAAGAATGCCGCATAACTCATATTTTATGAAACTATGCGACATTTCTCATATTAGTTGAAAATTATCGGTTAATTTTCAGATTTTTTATCAATTTTAAATTACATTTTATTTGATATTGTTCTGTTAATTACATCTAATTGTTGTTCTTTAGTCAATTTAACAAAGTTTACTGCATATCCAGAAACTCTGATTGTTAATTGAGGATAATTTTCAGGATGTTCCATTGCATCTTCCAACAATTCTCTTCCAAATACGTTTACATTCAAGTGATGTCCTGTTTGATTGAAGTATCCATCCATTAATCCAACTAAGTTAGTTTGTTTTTCATTTGAATTTTTACCTAATGTTTCTGGTGTAATTGCAAATGTGTAAGAAATTCCATCGTTTGCATCTTCAAATGGAATTTTAGCTACTGAGGCAAGTGAAGCAACAGCTCCTCTTGTATCTCTTCCATGCATAGGGTTTGCTCCTGGCCCAAATGGTGCTCCAGCTCTTCTTCCATCAGGAGTATTTCCTGTTTTCTTACCATATACAACATTTGAAGTAATTGTTAATACAGATTGTGTTGGAGTTGCATCTCTGTACATTTTATGAGTTCTTAATTTGTTCATAAATCTTCTTGTAATGTCTACTGCAAACTGATCTGTCGCATCGTCATTATTTCCGAATGGAACATAGTCTTTTTCATTGATATAGTCAACTGCATCCCCTTCTTCATCTCTTACAACTTTTACTTTACCATATTTGATAGCTGCCAATGAATCTGCAATGATTGATAACCCTGCAATTCCAAATGCTTCTGTTCTTCTGATATGAACATCATGCAATGCCATTTCTAATGCTTCATAAGAATATTTATCATGCATATAGTGAATAATATTCAATGATTTAACATAAGTTGAAGCTAACCAGTCTAATACTTTATCAAGTTTTTCCCATACTTCATCAAATTCAAGATATTCGCTCTTAATTGGCTCAAATTGTCCTTCTGGAGTTACTTGTATTTTTAATTTTTCATCTTTTCCACCATTAATTGCATACAATAATGCTTTTGGCAAGTTTACTCTCGCTCCAAAGAATTGCATTTGGTGTCCGATAGTCATTGGAGATACACAGCAGGCAATTCCGTAGTCATTACCAAATTGTGGTCTCATAATATCATCATTTTCATATTGTACTGATGATGTATCAATTGATACTTTTGCACAGAATTTTTTCCAAGTTTCAGGTAATTGTTCACTCCATAAAACTGTTAGATTTGGTTCAGGTGAAGTTCCCATGTTATATAATGTATGTAAAATTCTGAATGAGTTTTTAGTAACTAATGATCTTCCATCTTCTCCAATACCACCGATTGATTCAGTTACCCAGACTGGATCTCCTGAGAATAATGCATCATATTCTGGTGTTCTTAAGAATCTGATTATTCTTAATTTCATAACAAAGTGATCCATAATTTCTTGAGCTTCTTTTTCAGTCAAAGTACCTTCTTGCAAATCTCTTTCCAAGAAAATGTCTAAGAATGTAGAAGTTCTTCCAATACTCATTGCAGCACCATTTTGATCTTTTGTAGCGGCTAAGTATGCAAAATATAGCCATTGTACAGCTTCTTTACCGTTAGTAGCAGGCCCAGAAATGTCAAAGCCATAAAATTCAGCCATTCTCTTTAAAGCATGCAATGCTTTAATTTGTTCAAAAACTTCTTCTCTAAGTCTTATTACATCTTCTGTCATTTCAGCCGGATCCATATTTTTCAATTGATTTTGTCTGTCAGCAATTAATCTGTCTACTCCGTAAAGTGGAACTCTTCTATAATCTCCAATAATTCTTCCACGTCCGTAAGCATCTGGAAGTCCAGTTATAATTCCTGTTTTTCTTGCTTTTCTAATTTGATCAGTATATGCTGAGAAAACTCCATCATTATGAGTTTTTCTATATTTAGTAAAAATTTCTTCAGTTTGGGGATCTAGTTCATATCCAAATGCTTCCAAACTGTTTTTTACCATTCTCAATCCACCATTTGGGAAAATTGCTCTTTTTAAAGGTGCATCAGTTTGCAATCCTACAATTTTTTCCAAATCTTTATTAATATATCCTGCTCCATAAGCGTCAATTTGTGAAGGTATTTTAGTTTCAGCATCGTAAATACCTTTTTCTCTTTCTACCTTAAATTTTTCTGAAAGGCTTTTCCATAGTTCAGTAGTAGCTTCTGTTGGTCCTTCTAAAAAACTGTCATCTCCTAAATACTCAGTGTAATTTAATCTGATAAACTCTGTAACATCAATGTTGTCTTTCCAATTTCCTTCTTTAAATCCTCTCCATGCGTCCATTATTTAACAACACATCCTTTCAATTTATATTATATTTACCATAATTTTGTAATTATTGTAATATCATCCCCACTCTATAATAATTATACCCCAAAAATTTTCAAAAGCAAATATATTTTAGGATTTTTTTAATTCTATAATTTTGATTTTTTCCGAAATATTTTTCTATCTTTCTTAAATTCCAAATATTGAAACATCATAGTTCGTAAGTATATCATTTGTTTTAAAATGTATGTTCTGCTTTGCAAAGTTCCTCTTTCTTTTCCCAATTCAAAATGATAAATCGGAATGCTTGAAAAATTTCTTATTATGTTTACGAATTTTGAACTTGAAATTAACAATATCTGTTCATAGTCGCTATTATCTTTTGTTATAATTTTTTTAAAACTATTTAGATGTTCGACTCTCACTATTTCTAAAAAATTAAAGACTTTTCGTACTTTATTAAACGTCTTTAAAATCTGATTTTCTTCCAAATCAACTAAAACTAATGTTTTAATTTTAGGCATTTCATCTGGCTGTATATACTGCTTTACAAGTTTTTTATTTAACAAATTTTCATTTTCAAAATTTACAGATGATTCTGCAATACTATAAATCTCGATTTTATCTCTATCTCTTTTTTTCTTCACTTCTATTTTTTTAACTTCTACATTTTTTATACTTTTTTCTAATTCTAAATCTTTATTAATCTGATTTAATATTTTTTCAGGCTTTCTTTTCTTTCTGTGTAATTTTTTATAAAATATTGTAAGGAACTTATAATTCATCTTTAGCTTTTCTCTTTTATAAATTTTATCCATCATTACAAAAAATTCTTTATTTTCATCAGTTTCTTTTATCTGGTAATTAAACTTTATATCTGGATTGTGTATATTTAAAAGGAAATACATTAATATTGAATACTTTTCATCCATAGAAATTATATCTGTAAACTGTTCCATATAAATAAAAATAAGCTTTTTTATATATTTGATACTTTTTATTTCCAAAATTTCCTGAAGCATCTTAAAATAAAAATTTTCCTGATATGTACTTTTTCCAATATAAACCTTCTCCATCCTTCTCATTAGCATTTCCTTCAAATGATTTTCTCTCAGTTCTTTAAAATTATAATTCCTGCTTTCAAATAATTTTTCAAGATTTGTTGACTTTGCATATTCTGAATGCTTTATATTGTAAAGTTTCAAGATTTGTTTCAAATCGTTCTGAATGTTTTTAGTATTTTCTTCAGTCCTTCTAATTTGTTTGTTAAATTTATAAATATTTAACTTTTCTTTTCCAAGAAGTAAAATAAGCAGGATAAATTCTCTTCTAAATGACATTTTCAAATTTATGCTTCTATCATTTACTTTAAATAAACTTTCATAATATTTTCCAAAGTAATACAAATAATTTTTACTTTTATGTATTATTCCGTTATTATTTTCACGTAAAAAATTATTTACATGTTCAATTGTATAATCCAGCCTTTTAAATCCGTATCTTTCCTCAAGTTTTTTCCTATTAACAATTTTAAAATTTAAGACATCTTTCAACAAATCTGTTTCATTAAAATCAATTTCCATTGATTATTTTCACCCCATAATTATTATTCACCTTGTAATACCGATAATTACAAGCATTTTCATAATAACAATTATGAGTTTATTTTTTTAGACGAGATTTTTGATTTTCTTGTTTGATAAAAATACCCCTTAAATACTGGATTTAAACGATTTATAAAAATTAATTTAAAATTAAATGATGATAATTATAATTCAAAAAATACACTTTAAAAATACTGAATTTATTAATTAAATAAATACTAATAATTTTCAAAATCTATGATTTTTTTTATAAAAAAATAAAATTTATCAATATTCCAGTTAAACACTAGATTAAATCAGATTTTGAAATAATTTATACATTAATCCATTAATTATACTGACTTATTTTTTGACTAAATCTCCATACAAAAATTTTTTACAGAGCAAAATAGATTTTAAATTTTATAAAATGATATATTATCTTTGAATATGAAACCATTCATAAGTGAAATTTAAATATAACAAAAATCCCCTAATCTTAATTGACTAGGGGTATTTATTTTAAAATTTTTGAAATAATTTTGAAATTTCAGATTTTTTCTGTTCCAGCCGATCTTCCAGCTCATTCATCCACACCAGCGGATCTTTAGGATTTACAAGCCTTTTTATATTATCCCGATTTTTTTCTTTGTCAAACCAGATAAGTTTTGTAATCGCTCCAGCTCCAATTCCAATAATTGTCTTATTTTCCTCAATCATTTCTATATTATAAATCGACTCGCTTCCATTTAGTGAATATCCTAGATTTTCTCCCCATTGAAAGCTATTTTTCTGGCGATACATATAATATGGAAAAAGCTCTTTATTTTTAGTTACATTTTCGATTTTTTCATAAATTTTTTCATAATCTAATATGTCTTCGTGAGCATAATTTTCTTTGTTGAGACGGCTGGCATTTTTTATTGCTAGATTATGAATTGTCAGATTTTCCATATCGTATTTGAAAATTTCGTCCATTGTATACAAAATATCTTCTGTCGTTTCACGTGGCAAGCCTAAAATCAAGTCCATATTTATTTCCAATCCAAAATTTTTAGCAAGTTTGTAAACATTATCAAACTGTTCCCTGTCGTGATAACGATTTACAAGTTTTAAAGTTTTTTCATTAAAAGACTGCGGATTTATACTAATTTTATTTATTCCATAGCTTTTGATAATAGCTAATTTTTCTTCATCCAGCGTATCAATTCTTCCCGCTTCAAATGTAAATTCCTTTAAATAATCTAAATTATAGTTTTCTTTTACTGTTTTTAGCAATTTGTCAATTTCTTTCGCCGTTAAAATTGAAGGCGTCCCTCCACCAATATAAATTGTGTTAATTTTTAAGCCTAATTCCTGTGTTAATTGACCAATTTCACGGATTTCGTGATAAATAGACCCTATGTATTCATCATATCGCTCTGCATATTTCCCTCGTAGCAGATAGGCTGGGAATGAACAGTATGAACATTTTGTAGGGCAAAAGGCAATTCCGATATAAATTCCTATTGTTTCTTTGTCCAGATATGGCTCTTGACGTTTTACAATGTCTAGTAGAAGTTTTCTTTTTTCATTGCTTACAAGATATATTTTTTCCAATATTTCGTTAATTTCATTATAAGATAACCCCATCTTTAAAAAACGCCCTACAATTTTTGTAGGACGTACTCCTATTAAAATACCCCATTTATATTCATTTTTTTTATCAAAAAGTTTCATCAAGGAACTTTTTGCCATAACTTCTGCCTGATCAAAATATTCTTCATTGACCTTCCTATGTGAAAATGTTACTTCTTTTAAAATTTTTCCATTTTTATTATCAATTAATACTGTATTTACAGTAATTATTTCTGTGTTATCACTTTCTGAATCTTTTAGTTTTCCACAATCATTGTCAAAGTTTTCCACATCTTGATTTTTTCTAAAATTAACACTAATTTCCACATCATTTTCACTATTTTCCGAAAGAATATCATAATGCTCAGGTAAAAGCACACGAATAAATTCCTCAAGTTTATTCTGATTAATCTCAATATTCGCTCTTATCATCTATTTTATAACTCCCATAAAGTATAATAACAGCACAACTATCCCAAGAATAATCCGATAATATCCGAATATCTTAAAATCGTGCTTTTTAATGTAATTCATAAATACTTTTATCACAGCATACGCAAACACAAATGACAACACAAAACCTAATGCAATTAAAAACCATTCATATCCACTTAAAGCTGTACCAAGTTTCACCAGTTTCAAAAGTGTCGCCCCAAGCATTGTCGGAATCGCAAGAAAAAATGAAAATTCCGTTGCTAAAACTCTATTTAATCCAAGCAAAACTCCACCAATAATCGTAGCAGCAGATCTCGAAGTTCCAGGAATCATTGCAAGACATTGAAACACCCCCACTCCAATTGCAGTTTTTACTGACATCTGAGTAATTGAAGTAATTCTGCCTTCCTTTTTCTCTCTTGACTCAAGCCAAATAAGTATAACTCCATAAATAACAAGCATTATTGCCACAACTATAGAATTAAACAGCACTTTATCAATAATATCATCAAACAGAAGTCCCAGCACAACCGCAGGAAGCACTGCAATCACTATTTTTATCCACATCTGAATAATATCAGCCCTCTGACTCTTGCTAAGCCCTTTTGCAAATGGAAAAATTCTTTTCCAATAATATACAACTACCGATAAAATCGCCCCTAACTGTATAATTATCTTGAACGCATTGGCAAACTCCTCATTTTGTGAAAGCTGCAAAAACTGATCCACAATAATCATATGCCCTGTACTGCTGACAGGTATAAACTCTGTAAGCCCTTCCACAAGGCTTAAAATAAATACTTTAATAATATCTGCAAACATAATATTTTCCTTTCTTTTTTATTAAACCTATTTTTTTAAATTATAATTTATTATATCACATATTTTTTACTTTATTAATAGTCATAAAATTTTCTTGTTTATTTATTTTAAATGTGATATTCTAAAATCATAACTATTTAAAGAGGAAAGATAAATGAAAAAAAATAAAATTCTTTATACAGTAAATTATGATAAAATTGTAAATTTTAAAGAACGGGTTACCCGATTTACAGTTAGATTTGAATTTAAAAGCAACTGTAAAAATGAAGATTATTCTGGAGAAGATTTTGCACATTTGCACGATACGGGCAGGCTAACAGAATTATTGATTGATGGGGCTGAGCTGCTTATAAAAAAGGCTAATAATGAGAATAGAAAAACTAGATGGGATGTAATCGCAGTAAAGGTTCATGGGGAAATTATACTTATTAATACAGCTTTTCATCGCTACATTACAGAATCTATATTTAACAATGCAAAAATTTCTCCATTTGGAAAGCCTTTGTATATAAAGCCTGAAATTAAGTATAACAATAGTAAACTCGATTTTTATGTGGAAACTGAAAAAGATAAAATTTATGTTGAGGTAAAAGGCTGTACTTTAGTAAATGGAAAAACTGCTCAATTTCCTGGCTCTCCTTCCGTGCGTGCCTTAAAACATCTGAAAGAACTAATAGAACTTAAAAAAGAGGGATTTAGGACGGCTGTCTTTATTTTGATTTTTAGAAAATCAGAAATTTTTGCACCTGAACATATTATCGACAGAGAATTTTCAGAAACTTTTTATGAAGCGATAAAAAATGGAGTGGAAATTTATCCAATGCTTTTGGAATATAGAGAAGATGAAAAGGTAATTTTTGTAAAAAATATAGAAGTTGCAAAAAAACTGTTTTAATATTCAAATAAAAAAAATCGTAAAATAGTTTAAAAATTTAAATTAATAAAAAATCGGAATATATTCAAAATATTGATTAATTCCGATTTATTTTTTTATACTTACATTTTATTCAATTTTTCTTTTGCCTCTTCTACAATGTATAACTTATTTCCGTTTTCAATAACTTCTTCGTATAATTTTCTTGCTTCTTCTATCTCTCCTGCTTTTGACTTATAGTTTGCCAATAAATGCTTAATTACCAAAACCTGACGTTTAACACTTAGCTTTTTTAATGTTTCTGATAAAATTTCTATCATTTTTGTGCTATCATTTTCATAAAATAAAATTCCATTTAAAAATTCAATCATAGCATTTGTTTCATCAAGTCCTTTTTTAGTTTTAAATTTCTCCATCATTTTTAAAACTTTTTCTTTGTAAATCACTATTGCCTCTTCTTTTCTTTCGAGTCCATGCAATAACAGCGCTTCATTATAATAATACAGGATTTTATCTTGTTCCCTGAATAATGATTTTTTAGATAAATCTATATCCTTTAAATTTTGATACGCTTCTTCTACTTTTCCTAGTGAAGAATATCCAGCACAAAGATTCAGTTTCATATAATTTCTATATCGCTTATTTTTATTTCTGTCGTATTCATTTTGCGTAATTTCTATAAATTTTTCAGGATCAAGTTCTTCATTTAATATATTCATATATTTTTGATAAAAGTACACATACATTCTTTTATCTATTTTCAGAAATTCAAATACCAAGATTAACGAAATAATCAATATGTAATTAAAAATTGAGTGTTGCATTCGTAACCACAAAGCGAATACAATTAGTAATACAAATATCGTAACAGAAAAATTTATTAACATATATTTTTTTCTTATTGTCATTTTTTTCCTTTCACAAAAATCGAAAATCAAACTTATTAACTTTTAAATCAACTTTGACTTTATTTTCAGTAGGATTCCGATTTTCTACTTTTATTCTTTAGTAATTATTTTTTCTCAGAAAACATAAAATCAAATTCATAATTCATGTCTGTCATTTTCCCATCCTTTATTTCTTCATAAATACTTTGTAATGAAATTTTGTAATTTATATTTCCTGCTGTTCCGATGTATTCAAAGTCTTTTTGAGGAACTTTGTATTCTTCATCTTGACTTCCTAGATTTTCGAATTTCAAAGTTTTTAATTTTGCTGAGACTTGCTTTATTATGTCTTCATAATTAAATTTCGCAAGTTCTGTACCATTTTTAGCACTTATTGTTATTATTTTATTTAGAATGACAACTTTGTATTTATCAGATTCATTTGTCTGAGTAGATTCTTCTCCCCAGTCTTTTCGGTAATGAATGACATTATCATAGCCATTTGTTTCCAAAATAGCTGAAGTATTTTCATTTGTCTTTAAGTTATATGTAATTACTTTTCTTTCATCATAACTTTCTCTGTCATCATCATCTTCAATACCATAAGAATAATACTCTCTCCAAGAATCTTTAATTCCCAAATCCTTTTCCAAATCATGAGAAGTTTGATAGATTTTTCCAGCAGAATTTTTTAATCCAAGATTTTTAACCGATGAACCTTGCCTAGCAGAAATATAGTCAATTGCTGTATAAAGTTCATTTCCTTGCTTATTAGTCAAATTTTGTGTAATTTTGGAAACTTTTCCATCTTTTAAAGCTCCATATCTTACAAGCATTCTTTTTAATCTTTGACTTTGACTGTAAACACACACTTTTTCTGCACTAAATGGAGTATAAACAGCAATTATTAAACAAATAATCAAACTTATAAAAACTCCTGTCACTTTTGATTTTCTTATGTATAAAATCATGCAGAAAAATAGCCAGAATATGAGAAGAAGCACATAATATCGGTTTTCTGTAATTCCATACTGGTAAATTCTTTGAAAAATTGCAAACAGTGAAGCAAAAATTAAAGGTATAGAAAAATATGGAAAATATTTTTTAAAATTACCTAAGAATTTGTCATTTTTAGCAAGCGGAGTTATCAAAATGATAATAATAAGGCTAAACGCTGTGTACCAAAGGACAAGATGAGAAATTAGCCCCTTTGGTAATTTCATAGATATAACTACAGTTGCAAGATAAACATATAAAATCCCAGTATAAATAATAATTAGCGGAGTAATTACAAATTTTATCAGCATTTTTAAAATATACGGAAAATCATAACTTTCCAAATTATCACTAGGCTTTTTCAACAATGATAAGAAAAGCGATACTCCCAGAACATCAAATACAAACACCCACGAATACATATAAAATCTTAAAACAAAGCCATAAAACATCTCAAACCCAAACAATGCAGTAATTGTCGCTAAAATTAATGAAATTCCGATATAAAGCACAGTTGCAAAAATTGATGATACAACAAAATTTACAAACACAGACTGCAAATACTTTTCCTTATTTTCATTTTTTAAAATAGGTACTATTAAAAAAATCAATAATGAGACGGGTAATAACATCCAAAATCCGATTTCAAAATTATAAACGATAAAACAGAGAACATAAGCTCCAAACCCAATAATAACAGTTAAAACTGTATAAATAGTTCTAATTATCCATTTTTTTCTTTCTTCAAAATATTGTTCCCTAATAACTTCAAACATCGCAGTTAAAAAAATACCAAGCACAAAGCATTTATTTATCTCTATCAAGCTTGAAGAAACAACAGAAAGCTTTTCATAATTAAGATTCTCAAGTTCTGTAGTCAAAACAACTAATCCAAAAACCATTAACGTAAACAACAACCGTTACTCTAAACCTGTCAGCACCTCCCTTAAAATATCCAAATAACTCTTTAATTTTTTCTGTAATTTTTCCCATTAATAAACACCTCTTATCATAATTTTGATTTTACTATTTATTTTTATATTATAATGTCACATTCTTAGTTAAAAAAAAATGAGAAAATTATTTTATTTTCTTTTTTCTCCCTCAATAAAGTTATTTCCTTAATCACTTATTTTCTAGATTATTTTAATTAATTATTTTTTTTATTTATAATTCTAAATCTTTTTTGACGTAAGGGCATCAGACGCCATGCCCTCTTTCGCAATAACAGTTATTTTAACATCTTTAACTGACTGCTACTTAGAGATACTGGCGAAACGTTCTACGAACTACCCCGCTTTACGCAAAACTTTCTTATATAAGAAAAATAGAACTCGCTTTTGAATATAAATAATTTTAATTCAAACAATCTTATCTAATTTAAAATTTGTTCCAAAAGCTCAAACAGCTATTTTTCTTCTAACGAAATTTTGCTTGGAATTTATTTTAATGAGATTATCTTTTGTAATTATACTAAAATAAATTCCAAGTATTAGTTATATTAAACTCTATTTAAATAACGGATTTACTACAAATTTTTCTAATGATGAATAAAAACCTAGTAGTTTCAAATAATCAAAATATAATTTTTTAGTTTTAATAAACCGACGAAGCTTTTATTTGTTCAACTACGATTGTCTGACGACTGGAAGGAGGAGTTTCGGAGTTGGACAAATAAAAGTCGGAGTCTAGCCATAGGTGCAGGATTTGCGGCAATGAGCAATCCTGCGAAAATAAAAAAGAAAGAATATATAAAAAATTTAGAAAACAACTTAATTAAATAAGTAAAAATTTTGTTTAATGATTACAAAATAATAAAATCCAAATTTTAATTTTTTTATCTATCAAATAACAAATCAATATGATATAATTTGTCATAAAATATAAGTTATTTTATTTAAGTGGCAGATTTGGAGAAAATTTCAAGTATAATATAATCAAAAGGGGGATTATTTATGAAAATAAAATATGTCATTATTTTTGTAATGCTGTTAATTGCGGGAAATTTTTTAAGACTTTTAATTGAGGACAAAAATATTCCAGAAATTGAAATTAGTAAAGAAAAAAATTATAAAAAAGAAAAGGCTAAAAAAGATGCTGATTTGACAAAAAGTAATGTAAAATTTGACATTAATAATGTTGAATACAAGGATTTACTAAAATTAGGAATTAATAAAAATAAGGCTGAAAAATTTGTAAAATATAGAGATGAAGTTGGTATTATTAAAGATGTTAATGAAGTAAAAAATATTTCAGGATTTGGAAAGTCTGGCTTTGAAATCGCACAAAAATTTTTGTTTGTGGATAATGAAAAAATTCATGATTCAACCAAAAATTATGGACGTGAAATTACGAAATACAACATTAACAAGCTAAATGAAAAAGAATTAAAAAAAATAGGATTTACAAATAAGGAAATAAAAAAATTACTTCCTGAAATTGAAAAAAATAACATAAGATCAAATATCGATTTAGAAAAGATTATTGGAAAAGAGCGTTATGCAGAAATTGAAGATAAAATAAAATTTATTGAATAAAATATAATGTATTATATTCAAAAAAATCTGCTGCTTAAAGAATCTAATTTATTACTACTTTTATTTTTATTATTTTATTAAATTGCCAAATTTATCCTTAATTATTTAGATTAATAATTTTTAATTAAAATTGATAAAAGTTATTTTTATTAATAAATATTTTTTCTACTTTTTTATGTTTTTCTTTTTTATAAAGCAAAGGGGAACAATCGCCATCCCCTTTGCAAACCCGGCTTGTCTAAGAATTTTTTTGAAATAAAAACGAAACTCGCTACGTAAAACTTCGCTCAAACAATCGTTTTCATTCCAAAAAAATCACGACAATTTTAAATTAATTACAATGTTAGTTTAATTAATTCAAATAACAAGTAAAATTTCGTTAAAGGAAAAATAACTGTTTGAGATTTTGGTATAAACAAAATAAGAAAAAATAATTATTATTCGAAATAATCTAAAAATAAATAAATTAAAGTTAACTAAGATAGAAAATAAAAAAAGAGAAAGGGAATATATTTATGATAAAAAAAGTACTGATTGCAAATCGTGGAGAAATTGCGGTTAGAATTATTAGAGCGTGTAGAAACATGGGGATTTTGAGTGTTGCAATTTACTCAAAGGAAGATAAGGATAGTCTTCATATAAAATTGGCTGATCAAAGTATTTGCATTGGAGAAGGACCTGCAAGAAATAGTTATTTGAATAAGGAAAGTATCATTACAGCTGCCTTGAATGTGGGAGCAGATGCGATTCATCCTGGATACGGCTTTTTGTCGGAAAATTCAGAGTTTGTAAAAATGTGTGAAGAAAATGGAATAAATTTTATTGGTCCAACAGCTAAAGTTATTGATAAAATGGGGAATAAATCTCAGGCTAGAAAAACAATGATGGATGCTGGAGTCCCAGTTGTACCAGGAACAAAAGAGCCTGTTTATGATGTAGAAGCTGGAATGAAAGCTGCTGAAAACATCGGCTACCCTGTTATGGTAAAAGCTTCTTCTGGTGGTGGCGGAAAAGGGATGCGTGTTGTAAAGGATAGGAATGGTTTTGAATTTTTATTTAATGTAGCTCAGCGGGAATCCATAAATGCGTTTGGTGACGATACTATGTACATTGAAAAATTTATAGAAGATCCAAGACATATAGAAATTCAAGTAATTGCTGATAATTTTGGTAATGTAGTGGCTCTTGGCGAAAGAGACTGTTCCGTTCAGAGAAACCATCAAAAATTAGTAGAAGAATCGCCATCTCCTGCAATTTCCCCAGAAACTCGGGAAGCACTAAATAAATATGCTATTCTAGCAGCAAAAGCAGTAAATTACACAAATGCTGGAACCATAGAATTTATAATGGGTTCAGATGGCTCGTATTACTTTATGGAAATGAATACTCGAATTCAAGTAGAACACGGAGTTACTGAAATGGTGACAGGAACAGATTTAATAATTGAACAGATTAGAGTGGCAATGAATGAAAAATTAAGTTTTTCACAGGAAGATATACAATTACGAGGGCATGCAATAGAATGTCGTATAAATGCAGAAATTCCTGAAAAAAACTTTATGCCAAGTCCAGGAAAAATAACAAACATACATTTACCAGATGGTAATGGAATAAGAGTTGATACTGCTATTTACACAGGCTATACAATACCAACTGAATATGATTCAATGATTGCTAAAATTATAGTTCACGCTCCAACTCGTGAAATGGCACTTCAAAAAATGCGTTCAGCACTAAACGAAACTGTTATTTTAGGTGTGGAAACTAATCTAGATTTTCAATATCAAATTATGAGAAACGAGGTTTTTTGTCAAGGAAAAGCAACTACAAGTTTTATCGAAAATGTATTGCTTTATTAAAAATTTAAATTTAAAACGAAAAGAGGTAAAATATGGCTTTTAAAGTGGATTTGAACTGTGATTTGGGAGAAAGTTTTGGAAATTATAAAATTGGAGGAGATGATAAGATTATTCCTCTTATTTCCAGTGCTAATGTAGCTTGCGGATTTCATGCAGGAGATCCTGTCGTTATGAAAAAAACGATAGAAACTGCTAAAAAAAATAACATTGGAATAGGAGCTCACCCTGGATTTCTCGACTTAATGGGATTTGGACGGCGTGAAATGAAAATTTCAATAGACGAAGCGAAAGCTTATGTGCTGTATCAATTAGGAGCTTTAGGAGCTTTTTGCAAAAGTGAAGGTGTAAAGCTGCAACATGTAAAGCCTCACGGAGCTTTGTATAATATGGCTGCAAAAGACTATGAACTATCAAAGGCTATTTGTGAGGCTATTGCTGACTTTGACAGTTCTCTCATAATTCTTGGACTTTCGGGAAGCAAAACTTTAAGAGCTGCAAAAGACCTAGGTTTAAAATATGCCAGCGAAGTTTTTGCAGACAGGGCTTATGAGGAAGACGGAAGCCTTGTGGCACGTTCAAAGGAAGGAGCAATGATTCACGATGAAAATGAAGCAATAGAACGTGTAATAAAAATGATAAAGGAACAAAAGGTAACTTCAATAACAGGAAAAGAAATACCGATAAAGGCTGATTCTATTTGTGTTCACGGTGATGGTGAAAAAGCTTTGCTTTTTGTAAGAAAAATACGTGAAAAATTAGAAAGTGAAGGAATCATAGTTCAAAAATTATCAGAAATTATATAATAAATTTAAAATTTGTGAATTGATTGATTAAATTTAGCAAATCTAAAAAATAAGAAAGGAGTTTTATTATTTTTCTTAAAAAATAAAATTAAAAAATGAGTTTATTATCAGATATTGCAGTGCCAATCGCAAAATTGGTGAATATGAAAAAATATAAGGAAAAAGATTTTTTAAATCCAAGAAGGGATACAGATTTTTTGAATAAAAAAAATTTTGACAAAACGCTTATTCTTGATGAACAGTTTATTGATGAATACCAAGTTTTGACAGTTTTTTCAGAAGAAAGCTATAACAAGCATGTTGTTTTTTTACACGGCGGAGCTTATGTAATGCGTGCAGTCAGGGCTCACAAAAATATTATTGAAAAGCTGGTTAAGAAATTCCATTTAAAAGTTACATTCATTGACTATCCACTTGCTCCAGAAAATACTGTTGACAAAGCTCATCAAGTATTAATGGATGCTTATAGACATATAACTAATAAATATAAAGATGATGAATTTTACTTATTTGGTGATTCTTCTGGCGGTGGCTTGGCACTTGCATTTTTACAAATATTGAAAAAAAAGGAAAATTTGCCATTTCCAAAGAAAACTGCATTAATGTCACCTTGGGTAGATGTTTCAATGACAAATGAAGAAATACCCGAATTTGCAGAAAAAGATCCTCTCTTGCCGCTAAACGGGCTTATTATAACAGGAAAGCAGTTTGCAGGAGAACTGGATGTGAAAAATCCTATGATTTCACCAATTTATGGAAATATGGATAATCTTGGAGAAATTTTTCTAATTTTTGGGACAAATGAAATTTTGTATCCTGATTGCCTAAAATTAAGCGATATGCTTGAAGTTGCGATTGGAACAAGTGTGGAAATAAAAATTGGGGAAAATTTGTGCCACGACTGGATTTTGGCACCTCTCAAGGAATCAGAAGAAACTATTGATGAAATCGGAAATTTTTTTCTGAAATAAAATAATAAATAATAAAACGAGGAATTTTAATTATGTCTGAAAAAAAACAAAAAAAGAATATAGAAAACAACGAAATTAGCAAAAGAATTGATAAGGAGAAACACGAAGAAATTCTTAAAATTTATAAAGAAATTAAAAAAGGTATCGGAAAAGCTATAGAAGGCTATAAAAAGGCTTGGAAAGGTACAGAAAAAGAAGTATTTGCAGAAATGGCATTTTGTATTCTGACACCTCAGTCAAAAGCAAAAAATGCTTGGCAAGCTATTACAACTTTAGTCGAAAATGGACTGCTCTACGATGGGAAGCCTGAAGAAATAGTAGAATTTCTAAATATTGTCAGATTTAAGAATAATAAATCACGATACTTGGTAGAATTACGGGAATTAATGACAAAAGATGGAAAATTGCAGCCAAAAAAAATATTATCAGGAATTGGAAATACTCTTGAAAAAAGAAAGTGGATTTTGAAAAATATTAAAGGAATGGGATTAAAAGAGGCAAATCACGTATTGCGAAATCTTGGATTTGGAGAAAATATTGCCATTTTAGATAGACACATTCTAAGAAATCTTAAATCACTTAATGTAATTAGTGAAATTCCTAAAACAATAACAGAAAAAAAATACTATGAAATTGAAGAAAAAATGCAGGAATATTCAGAATTTTCTAAAATAAAAATGGACGAGCTGGACTTGGTTTTATGGTACAAGGAAGCTGGTGAAATTTTTAAATAATTTTATAATGAATTCTTTTTTAAAATATGATAAAATATTATTGGAAAAATATTATAAATATCAAATTACACATAATTTAACTTTAAAAAATAAATTTATAAATTAAGATTCAAAAAACAATATTAAAGTATTGAAAGGAGAGTATTTTTTATGACTTCTAATTTAAAGAAATTAAAAAATGATATAAAAAAAAGGTCAATCCTTATTGGAATAGCTGCCTTGCTAGTTAGCTGCGGAGGCGGCGGAGGTGGCGGTGGAGGTTCAACATCAGCTGCAACACCAACTACACCAAGTACACCAACAACTCCTGCTACACAGCCTACTATCCCGGCACCTGTAACAAATAAACCAACTGTAACAACAGCAGCACCTGGGTTAACATGGAATGATACAACTCTATCATATAACAAAGATAACCCACATAACAATTCAAATACTGCACTTACAGGTTCAAATGTTAAAGTAGGAATTATTGATGTAGGATTTGAAAATTCAACTTTTTCAGCTGACCTTACACAAAAATTTGGAAGCCGTTTAACAAAACTTACAGTTCCTGGATTCACATCACAAGCTACCGCAAATGATGACCATGGAATAGTTGTCGCTGATCTTGCAGCAGGTGCTTCTAATGGAATTGCTAAAGGTGCCAGTGTTTATGCAATTGATGCAGCAAAACATGAAGCAGACAAAGGAACATACCCTCATGTAACATTAGATATGTATCAACAACTAAAAAATCACGGTGTTACTATCTATAACCAATCTTTTGGAATTGATGGAGTTGTGACAGATTTTACCAGTATTCCAACTTCAAGCCGTTATTATGGTTATCAAATAGGAAATGATATCCTTAACTTCTATAAAAACGAAGTAAATAATGGTTCATTATTTGTATGGGCTGCAGGAAATGACTCGTCTGATAAACAACCTACTCTTGAAGGAGGATTGCCATATTTTGAAAACAGCCTTCAAAAAGGATGGATAAATGTTGTTGCATTAACTTCAAAAGTCGAATCAAAATTGGGAGACACTAGCTGGAATAACTTGACTCCCCTTTCGCCAGCAGGAGTTGCTAAGAACTGGACTGTAACTGCAGTTGGAGATCAAACATTTACAATAAAAGGACAAACTTATGTTGGTGGAGGTTCTTCTTTTGCAGCACCACTTGTAACAGGAACTGCGGCATTGCTTAAAGAAAAATATCCTTGGATGGATGCCAGCCTAATTCGTCAAACAATCTTATCAACTGCAACAGACATAGGAGCAGCGGGGGTTGATGAAGTTTATGGATGGGGACTTTTAAATATTGATAAAGCACTTAAAGGACCTGCATTATTTGATAAAAGACTAGCACTTGGAAATACTGTAAATATTAATATTCCTAATGGAAGTTATACTTTCTCAAATAATATTTCAGGAGACGCTGGTGTAGTTAAAGATGGAAATGGAGATTTAATCTTATCTGGACACTCTACATTTACAGGCCCTACTACAGTAAATGCAGGAAGATTGCAAGTAAACGGTGTTTATTCTTCCTCTATTAGTGTAAGAAGACAAGCTACTCTTTCCACAAATAATGCTGTAATAAAAAATGATATTACAAACAATGGAACTCTAGAAAACTCTGGTTCAACACAAATTAGCGGAAATTATCAGGCTTTGGAAAATTCAAGAGTTGTATCAGATTTAAATTCTAATATTCATGTAAAAGGAAAAGTTAATTTAAACAATTCAAGACTTGAAATTAAGCCAGAAGAAAATGGTGAAAGAAAATACGTAACAGCTAACGGAACTACACAAAATGTAATTACGTCAGATAACAAAATTGATGGAAACTTTGAAAATGTAAATACTGATGATATGCTAAATGCTAAAATCAATCAAAATGAAAATACTGTTTCAGCAGAAGTAAGCAGAAAAAATGTACTAGACTATGTAGAAAAAATAGCAGAATCTGACGAAATGCAGAA